>Ga0163144_10007328_pt1 | contig 24194 bp, 24 predicted proteins | sample OliLak19BULKMAT1_FD_123175 | JGI IMG/M metagenome (GOLD analysis project Ga0163144, IMG submission 123175) | Freshwater microbial mat bacterial communities from Lake Vanda, McMurdo Dry Valleys, Antarctica - Oligotrophic Lake LV.19.BULKMAT1 | ecosystem: Environmental > Aquatic > Freshwater >...
GCATAGAGCATCCTCATACGAGACTCACAGGGTCGTGACTCATTCACGGAAGACACGCTTCTCAGCGCATGGGGCTAGTTGCCACCAGTCCCGTCATTCACCAGCAACAAAGAACATTGCACAGAAGAAGAGAGAACCACGCCAAGGATCTCGAGCTGAACCTCTCTCAAACATCACATTCATTTTAGCTTTATTCTGAAGCTCATAATTTTCATTTGCAAACAACTCAAAAGGCCTGTAGCTTTTAGCGCAGTGCAAAAGCACATGCTGATCTCCACCTGAGCTGTTGACATTTGCATTGCCACCAGAAACACAGTTGATTGTCCCAGCCAACGGAAAATGCTTTTAAGTTGACCAATCAACAACATGCACCCATGCATCCAAGATGTGTGGCACTGGAGGAGATTTTAGCAATGACTCCCATGATTGTGAAACCCAGTGGACATGAGAAAGCATGCTGTCTTTCACCATTGGACAGTTTTGGTTGATTGGCTTTGGTTTGTGCTCCATGTGCTGCTGGAAATGTGGGGAGAGTGGGGTGTGGAGTTCATGACAACAAAGTGAAGACAATCATTGGCGATCTCTCACCCTCATTCCAAGCTTTGTTGGAATGGCAATTTGATGCACTGTTGTGCTGCATCAAACTGCCACAAAAATCAGTGATGTGCATTCATGCTCACAGTTTTTTAAAGAAGAGTTTTAAGTGGACAACAACGCACTCTGCAAGAGCTGTTCAATGATCTTGACTGTTAAATCAGACACTGATTGAAACACATTGGGAGCCCACAAGGACTGGGAAATCTTGAAAATCGTGTGGCCACATGCATTGTTCAAAAATGAGCCATGGCTGTTGACACAAGTTGCAGCAACGACCAAACAATGTTGTCATTGGCAGCTCCAGACTGCTTGCATCATCCCCTTTTGGAGGTTGTTTCATTTGTGTTGCTTTTCTCTCTCAGGATTTGATCTTTCTGTCAGGAACAACCAGCTAAAATTCAAAGCTCTCACATCTCAACATCACTTTGGCACCACACTTTGGATCCTTTCTGGACTTCCAAGTGCAAGTCATGAGCAGAAAAGAAAGACAAACAAAATGTCTTTGCCCGAGGTTTTTGGAGCGTGCAAATTGGATGTCACATGAACAGCTTCAACCTTGGAGAGAATGTGCACAACACAACTGCATCTCAGAGAACAATGACTCATCACAGTTCAGTGCATCACGTTTTTCATTGCGCAATCATGAAACAATCCTCCATTTGCAAAATTTCAAGCCAAAAGAAACATTGCTGAAGGGTTCTGATGTGCATGAATCAATGTGTCTTGGAGATCCAATGAGGGCTTTTGCACAAGCCAACCCCAGAAAGTGCTTCCAATGACATCAGAAACATTTGATGACAGGTTTCAAGATTTTGAAATCAACAACAAGCTGTCCTGCAATTTCATGTCTGAATGCAAATTCAATTCCCAAACTCTCTGAATCCAACAAAAGGAGGCAACTCTCTCCCATTTGCATGTGACATCTTGCTGACCATGAGTCAACCAATGTGACACATGTGTTTCATTTGAATCCAGAAACTTTTTCTTCCACCAGAATGTCCAGAACCCTCCCAGGCACACTTGGAACAAAAACAAGTGCAAGTTGCCTGAATGCCAAAAACATTCACATCAAATGTGATTCAAAGTCTTCTTGCCATGAGCACACAAAGAGACAATTGTTGTTGCAACTGCCACATGCTGATGACACACAGGCAAGATCTGTCCCAATCCCTTTGAATCTCGGATGCATGTTGGAAGCATCACCAAAATGATCCCCACATCAAAACAACTTCAATTCAATGAACAACCCCCCCTCCCCCAAGATGGGGATGGGAACCCACTGCACAAAATGACAATCAATGACATCAAAGTCAAGAACAAATTGATGTGATTGAGAGTCTCAATGCATTGCTTTGAAGAAATGTTCTCAGACGATCGTTCTTGAGGATTTGCAACCATGGTGACATGCAAAGAAAATTAAAACTTCTGCTGGAGAGATCATCGGACAAAATTTCAAATTGAGGCAATGCAACTGTCAATCACTTTGCAACACCATTTCTCCAAATGTTGCACCCTGGGACACTCAGTCATCACCATGCCAAACACTGAAAGATTGAGTGTCCAGAAATCTGGTCTTTGCCATTGGCTGTCTGAAAGAAGGACAAATCAACAAATTCAGAGAAAACAGAAACACAACAGCTCGTTTGTGACCATCGTCTCCATTTGCAGCACTTGTGACGCAACCGTTTTGTTGTTGGAATCAAATTTCTGGATCTTTTCACCACAAGTGACGGATGCACTTCTTCATCTGCAGAGAACGCAGCATTGCTTGTTTGCGAGAACGTCAAAACAACTGAAACTGTCTCATGATTTCTGAAAATGTTTGAAAAAGAAAAATTTGCAGGCATCTTGCAGTTTGAAGACCACTCACACCACTCAACTTTGCTGCTTCTGCCATCATCATCTTCATTGCATTTGCTGTCAAAACTTCCCAAAATCATTGCATGCACAACTTTGTGTGCCGAAATTTTGACTTGTTTGTTGTCAGACACATGATTCACCACCGTGTGTTGGCAGCTGCATGTTTGTTGCACCCAAATGACCCATTTCTGAATTTGAGTGCTGCTGTTCTCATTGTTCCCTTCAATTTTGTCAACATCTTTTTGGGGTTCATGACATGTCTTCAACCGCTGTGCTGTGCATCTTCAAGTGGCACTTGATTCAAGTTCTTCTCTTTGCAAATCTTTGTGTCGTCATCAGACTTGCTCCTTTTTTTGAGACAAAGTGTCGTTGCTGGCATTCCTGAGATGATCGTCTGGATGCTGACTTTCATGCAACTCTTTCTCACCCAATCGTTTGTTCAAAACAGAAAAAAATCAAACGCAACTTTCAGTTCCATCGATGTCATCACGTTCCAATCCTTTCGTTGCATCTTGATTTCCGCATTTGCATGCATGGGGATCAACCCACATTCAACACAGATGACATCTCTCTCCTGCAACCGTTTCTTCATTGAAAAACCCACATTTTGTTTTGCAAAGCAGTTTTTCTTCACTCCATGCAATGTGTCACAACAATGGGCATCCGGCACACATGATTGTCTTCTCAGGTTAACACATTTGAGAAATGAAAACAAACAATGATTCAATGACTGACACAAAGGTTTCTGTGAATGCACATCATTGCAACCATTCATCCTGGCAAACCACAGTGAGGAAACATGAAAGTCACATGGTTTCAAGATTGGTTTGTTGCACCCTTTCTTCCATGTGGGATTGCACACTCCCCTGTTCATGCCACCTGTTGTTCGGTTCCCATCTGTGTACCCAACATGGACAGTAGCGATTGTGCGTTTGATGGTGTGTCTTAGGCAGTACAGATTCTCCGTTTATTCTCCGGCAGTAATCGGTGCTGCACCCGCGAAATGTCCGAGATTCCGCAATTGGCCAGGTCATGGTCATGTGTTTCGACATGACGAGAAGCGACGGGTGACGTAACGGCCGACCTACCGACTTCTTTTCGATATCTCCTTGAATGCATTCGATGCTGTTCTTTGTCGCCGGAGAAAGGTGGGACGGAGTTGACGGACGACAGAAAGGTAGCGCTTGGAAGAAAGGTCAGACCGCATAGGCCGTAAAACAGATGCTGGGTTGAGCAGTTGCGAACTTTGTTTTTTGGTACGTACATAAGGGCAGATGAAGGTGATGCCTTACGTACGGGGTATCGAATTTCTTCGAAGTTTTCGAAGTGAGGAAACTGCACGCCACTCGTAAGCAATAGTTGCGGCAAAGAACATTGAAGGTAGGGACCTCGTGGTAAACGGACGAAGGTACGACCGACTACGTACGAAAGCAGATGTCTTGCCGGTACATCGTCGGTGTAGAAGTGCGGTTGAATGGACAAAACTGGATATAAAGAAAAAAAAGGGCTTACATCGTCTGCTTTACAAGCTGGGGTGAAAGAAGGTTATTGCACTGAGAAGAATTATCTAGCAATTGAATTAGTGATTTGACTTGGTTTCGGGAAATTACCTTGACATCATTGCACCCAATAATTCGTTACTTATGCGGCGAAGAATATGATGGATTGTCGCCGACAAACATAGTCAACTTCGACCTACTAAATTTGTCGATGTAAAAGGGCAAGAGGGCAATAGCTCGCATACTAAATGAGAAGTTAACCTACTTTCGACTAGTTGTTCGCTGGGATACTGTTATGGCAGTACCCTAAATAAAAAAGCTCACGGGTCTTATGGTATTGCCCCAGTTGATTGCCGCCAGAAGATTCTTTTCGTTTAGACAGCCCTTTGATCTTCTAGTTTCCTTTGCTTCTCGAGTTGAACTTGATTCGGTTCGTGTTGTGTAGACACTTGTAAGTGATTCTACAGTATTGCCCCGCGCTGTTTCACTCCAGTTGCCGTAGAAAATGGTACAACAGTACGTCGTAGGTAAAGTACTGTAGCAAGTAATACGACCACGCTGTGGTGGTTCCAAAAATCGACAGTTGTGGTCAAACTGCTGCTTGCTTGTACCGCTTTTTCGCATACCACGCACAAAAACAGACCTACTGGCCGTCATCAAAAAACCCGTCTGGCCGCATAAAACTCACAATCTGAAGCAAAACAGACCGACACATAAACTAACCGAGACCAGACCACAGGTGAGAGAACCAGACCATGATTGAGTGATGGGATGCAAGACATGATCGAGACGATCCTTGTTGACTTTGTTGTTGTTGTCCTTGTTCCTCTTTGTGTCATTTGTTGCATCGGATCAGCTAGCTACTCGCTAGTTGAGAAAGGAGGGACCATTAGCTTCAAAGTAATAGTCCCACCAGGCAGCTGCAGCTGTCAGAGTCGTCTTCTCTTCTGCCGCCAGTACTCTACTGTACATGAAGCTAACCCTCTTGACCGTTGCCTTGTCGTCTCTTGCTTCAGTCAATCAATCCAATACACCATTACCACTCTCTATGATCATGATGAACATGATGAAGCGCGGAAACAGCCCCTCTGTCACTGACACTTGCACAAGTGAAGGCGAACAGTCCACAGGATCTGAAGGTACGTAGAGTTGTGTTCAAACAGTACTGAGTTTGGCGGGACCGAACACTTCAACCTCATCTCATCTCACTCATACGCTCCCTCACCGCGACCTTATCAACAGGATTCCGAGGACCTCTCAAGAAGAAGCTCAAGATGGAAGCAGACGCAGACGCTGCCCAACAACGGCAGCGACGCAACAACGACGACTCCAAGAGGGACGCAGCCGACAATGTCAAGCCTGCCGCCGCTGTATCCTCGGAATCTTGCAGTGATTCCTCTACAGGTGCCCCCAAGGTCCAAGCACTCGCCACTCCCACCAAGGCTGCTGCCACCTTGCCAGTGGCTGCGGCATCTCCCAGTTTTGCCCCACAGATTCGTGGAGGTGGACGCATTCGTTTGCCCGATAAGCTCATGGAATATCTCTCCAAAGAAGTCTTGCCTGATACCTTGTGGTGGCAACCGGATGGAGATGGCTTTGCCTTTGATACCGAAAAGATTCAACCCAACTTTTTGGACAAACACTTTCGTGGGACCAAACTCACAAGCTTTATTCGAAGCTTGAACCGATGGGGATTCCGTCGCATCTTTTACCATTCCTTGCCCAAGTCAGCCTTGTCCTTTCATCATCCCCTCTTCTAAAAGAGTTCTCCTCATCTGATTCGCGACATGAAGATGGTCTCGTATGCCTCTGGTGCTACCACCTCAGCGGACAAGAAAAAGGAAGCAAAGAGCTCCATGCCCACCCTGCGAACGGACTCTCCTACCAGTGGTTCCGAGAACGGCCAACGATCTCCTCCCCGTATGGCTACTTCTCCCATGTTGGCGGCGGTCATGCAGCCTTCCTCGCCCGAAGAACAGCAAGCTGGCCAAAACCAAGCCTTGCAGAACCTGGTACATGCACTTATGGGTGGACAACAACAGCAGCAACCGCCAGTGCAACAGCAGCAACCGACACCCCAGTTGACGGCGCAGATGTTGCTCCAGGAACCACAGTTGTTGTCGCAGGTATTGGCGCAGCAGCAACAGCAACAACAGCAGCAGCAACAACAGCAGCAGCAGTTGTCGGCTCTTCAAGGACTGTTTCCTCATTTGCAGTCGTCCCAAGTGGCCCCTGCGGCCCTGACCAGCAATGCCACCGTGGCGGCACTCCTGGCTGCCCAACAGCAGCAGCAGTCGTTGCACCAGGCGTCGGCTCCAACTCCAGATGCCCTTCAAGCTTTGCAATCCTTGTTGGGAGCAGCCCGTGCTCCTTCTCCACCAGCCCCGGCTCCCACTCCCGTCGCTGCTCCTAGCAACGTCACCAGCTTTCAAGAGCTCATGGCCTTGGTGCAGCAGCAGTCTCAACAGCAGTCTCAGCAAGCCCCGGCTCCCGTGCCATCCCAACTACCCGCCTACCTATCATCCTCCCCTCTGCCTACAGCGGTCGCATCCTCGACTTCTGGCAACGGCAATACCAGTCAGCATAGCCGTGGCAACAGCGGTGGAATTCAAGATCAAGCCTTTCTTCAAATGTTGTGTGGACTCAATCAAGTGCAGCAGCAACAAATTCCACAACAACAACAACAAGATCTGATGCAGCTCTTGGCCCAATACCAACAGCAACGCAAATGAGACCGGAAGATAGTACGAAGAAGAACATCAGGACGGCCGCACCAAGAAGGAAGAACGAAGAACATTCATGGACGAACTTCCATGCACACATATCACGGACTTGGTTCTGCCCCCAAGAAAGATAGACAGGACCACCGGCCCCGGCGCACGAGCGATAGCCTAAGCGATATTTATGTATTTGCACACGCTCTCTATACCCTTTGTCGTTTGCCAAACTACAAGAAAGAAAAAAAAAACAAGACAAGAAAGAAAGGAACGCAAGACTGTTCGTGCGCTGCGATGACGAAAGTTGAGGAGCTTTTGGATACGGACTACTCCCAAAAATTGTTACTTGACGGACGCTTTGCAAAATCCATTTTCATGCATATGATTTATATATATTACATATGCTAAACCGAACTAGCTGTTCTCAAACATCTATACTACTCATAGTAGATATCATTGTAATAGTAGCTTCTTTCAACTACATTAGGTACTACTAGTAGTATTAGGTTGAAGTTGGCCAGCACTTTCACATACGACTTGTAATAGATACTAGCTAGCTCACTACCAGAGGAAGGATTGCACCCGATAAACATACCGCCGAGACTGAGTAACGGCGCGCCTTAGTTCCCAATCCACTTTTTACCATTTCATGCCGCCCCACCTGGCAGCTAGATAGCTACCGTGCGCTAGGACGGTGCAGAGTACATTTTTCTGTTATTAGCTTTTCGTTAATAGACAAATTGTGGTATGCAGGTTGTCGCGAATTGTCTCGTTCCGACAACATCTGACATCTGGCTGATGGTTTCTTCAATGCAGCCTTGTTCCGTCAAGCCAACATCCAACATCTGGATTCTTGTTCCTCTAAGCAGCCTTGTTCCGTCCATAGTGAGTCAACAGCTGGTGATTGAATTTGCAACCGGTCCCACAGTCTTCCGTGAAACGATCGGCTTCTACAATGGTCGTAAGATAGTCTAGTTGTTGCCTTCACCTTCTGCGGCAACTTGAAGGCCATTTTGCTACAACCTTAGGATGAGCAGCAGCATGCAAACAATAAACAAAACAACTTTTGTCGATATGTCCTTGTCGTCATGGCATCATGCCATGTCACAAGTGTAGTTTCCATCTGCCGGCAACAAAAAGTTGTTCGAGCCAGGCTAGGGGACCAACAATTTCTGCTCGCCACCACTGGCTAGCTCGCACTGCTTTCGAATGCACAAATGGCACAAGCAACTGCTTGTCCTCGGAGCAGCTAGTACTCCATCTAGCTGGCTAGTAGACAATCGCAAGGAACTAATGTCAGCTCTGATGTCCATTGGTTAAGTTGATTTAGCTGTCAGAACTAGCTAGACGAAGCACTGCAGGCGAACGTGCGTCCCGCTCTCAATGCCAGGTGTTGGTGCTGCAGGTGCGTTAGCTAGCTAGCTGCTAGCTGCTAGCAGCTAGCGCCCTTTTTTGAATCCCTGAAAACCCCTTCACGGGACATGTGGGTGTCCTAACCGCAACTTCGTGGAGCTCTGCTGTCATGTTTTGCCATTGCTGCACTGGCATTGCCCAGCCCTGCTAGCACTAGCTAGCAGCTAGCAGTGGACTCCTGCTAGTGCTGCTCTGGTCACATCCATTCTTATCGGCTACGAAGGCAGTGGTGCGGAGGAACGTTCTTACGTCACACTCACATGAAAACTTCACATGGTGCGAAGATGCCCGTGCGCACTCCGGCACGACTGGAAAATTCCAGCAGTGCGGAAGCGTGCCTTCACAGCGCTGTGTGGTGCTCAATTTGCCTAAGCGTTCACCTGTCGTCGCCTGACGGGCATGTTCTTTCGTTGATGCTCACTTTTTTGGTCCATTCCGAATGTTTTTTCAGTGCGCGCACACATGCTCCGCAAAATCTGAAGCTTCATTCAAGCGAGAAGCATTCGAGTGCACCATCACACAGTTCATTGCGTCCACTCATTCTTTTTGATTGACAAAATTGACCCGTGCACATTGATGCTAATTGTGGCGCTGCCACTTTTTTCGCACAGATGATGATTTTTAGCATTGGTTTCTGGCACAACATTCCCCATGAAAAGAGTCTGGCTGTGGCCGAACAGCGCCTCATGTGGGATGATTGTGAGCAGCGAAACATGCGTCATGGCACATTTCGACGTGCTCTTCGCATTGAGAAACATTCATTTGACAAGTCAGTCACTCATGCAGAAAATGACTTGGCAGTTGATCATGTCATGGCGGAACTCAGAGGCGGTCAAACAACACCCCAGCTGCGTGCATTTTGCACCACAAGATGCTTGGCCGGCGGATCATGCCTTGACACATGTGTGTGCCTTCCTTTTGCAGGGTTGCATGGAGAACTGCAAGGGCAATTGATCGGTTTGCGGATTTGGACATTCAGTGGCCAAAGGAAACTCATGGTGCGCATGCAACCGCGGCTGGTTTTTGTGCCATTGGTGCTGAGAATGCGATTGCCAATTGCGTGGGTCACTTCGGACAGCCACTCCACGCAAGACAGAAGCAAAGAACGTTCGGAGTCGTTTCTCCGGTCATCACAAGCGTTGTGGAGTGAACATGCAAGAAGTTTGTGCTTGCAGGCAGCGCGACTGAACTGTCCGTTGCCTTCAATGTCAAAGAAAGCACAGACACGACGCAACTCGCACAGATTCAAATCCTTCAAACATGCAGTGTCGCCACCACAAACGAAGGCACAGCAAACTTCAACAACCTTGTCGTCATCGGTGTCCTCTCCTTCGTGCAGAAATTCATCACGGTCAGAGAGCTTCACTTCTTTCAGACATTGCGGAAGCGGCTTCTTTTCTCGTTTCTTGGCTGCCGCCTTTTTCTTTGGCACTGCGACAACCGGAAGCTTTTGACTGGCAACTGTGTTGTTCGTCTTAGATTTCTTTTTGGCCGGCAAAGCATTCAGAGGAGACATTTCCACCCTCAAACCCATTGGACCGAGATTCGGGAATGCAGGAATGGACAAACCAGGCGCATGCAGCCTGCGTGTGATTTCCGAAGAGTTGAGAAGGTGAGAATCAATGCGGTGTCCCGAAAACCCATCTCCATGCCATGGAAAGGGACTCTGGAACGGCTTGTTTGTCAGTTTGTTGGTGCCAAAATCAGGACCAGAAGAGTCAGACGAATCATCATCGTCCTGATCGCTTGTCCACATGTTGCGTGAAACCTCTTCTGTCAATGCAATGTGTGAGACAAATGGAATCATTGGACGGCCCAAAAACGGGGATGTGAACTGGAACAAATCCAGATTTGCCACGCAAACTCAACGCACATGTGAAATGAACAAAACGTTTGTCAACGAGCACCTAACAAGACCATCAGACCAGCTGCTGCTGCAATGGCATGTGCTGAAGTGAGTGAACACACTCCATTTGTGCAGCAAACAGATGCGTTGGAGGCAAAATTTCGACAAAAACAACGCGCCGCATGCCGCCTGGCGCGCTGACAGCGCGAACATTGCGAAGCTTCTTGCATGCGATGAGAAAGAACAAGATTCGCACTTAGGCAAAAGTCATGCCGGTGCGAATGCATCAAAACGCTGCGCACACGACAAGAATGGATGTTAGCAAATCGTGCGTCCCATCACAATGCTAGCGCCAGGCAGGCAGGACCAACCGAGCTTGACTTAAGAATGTGGACCATTTTGCATGGAGTTGAAACCTGCGACCAAACCTAAGATGCCTACATGTAACAACGATCAAGATTGAGCCATGACAGATTTTCTCTCGCTAATGACCTTTGTATGAATCCCTGCAAAACCCTTCACACAACTGAACAATGCATGGGTGTGCGACAAAGTGTATGAAATAATTGTGCACACTTGCTCGTAAATTGTAAGTATCGCGGGCCAAACGTAACGGGTCATTGGCCATGGCGGCATGCATGGAGGCAGATAGGATCTTCCGACCACACACCAACCGCCAACGGCCGCGGCGCTACCTTAAGATAGCGTAGTTACGAGTACTAGCTACTAGTACCAGCTAGCTAGATAGTAGTACTGTGCCGTGTTGTTACCATGCGCCATGGTCATTGAAACGCCAATAACAAGCTACTATTATCTATTAGCTGTTCACTTCATCTCAATCTTGTGGATCCAACTAGCTAACTAGTAGTAGCTGTTATCCTACTTGTAGGTCTACTATCGATAGCTACTTTCAGAACTGCACATTAGCTAGTAGCAAGAAGTAGAACTGTAACTACTGCACAACCCTCCTTCCGAGTACTAGTACATGTGGTAACAAAAAGCACCTTACAACAACAAGCACAAGAGGAGGCCAACGAAAGCTACAGCACCACTCCAAACACCACTACTCCAAACACCTTTACTCAATACAACCAACACCACGACACGAAGATGGGCCCTCCCATGACCATGACGACTGGAAACCATCCTCATCCAGGCGGCCCTCGCCGTTGGATGGCGAATCTGGACTTGTACAAAAAAGTGCCGACGGATTTAATGGAAGGCACGGTGCAAGGCAGTCTGTTTTCGTACTTGGTCTTGGGCGTGATTTTTGTCTTGATGTTTTTCGAAACTTCCAATTATTTAACCGTCCAAGTGGTGGAAGAATTGGCTCTGGATACGCCACAGTTGCACCGCAAAAAGACGCTTTGGGGAAGTGACAAGTATTTGGATACTACGAGTAAGAATAAGACGCCCAAATTGCAAGTCAAATTCAATGTGACCATGATGGATTTGAAGTGTGAATTTGCCACCATTGATGTCATTAGTGTCTTGGGAGCTCAACAAAATGTCACCAAGAACATTCAAAAGTGGATGGTCTCTCCGGAAGGCGTGCAAGAACGCTATGACAAAAATCGCAATCTACAGCAACACGACATTGACATGGGCGCCGTCGAATTGCACGATTCGTCCGTCACGAAAACACTGGAAGAATTGCACGCCAATGGAGAAGATGCCATTCCATTGGATGAAGCCAGTTTGGAAGTCGCACTCAAAGACAATCCCTTTGTCTTTGTCGACTATTTTGCCAATTGGTACGTACTAGCTTGTAGAGTTTTCTTTTTCATTTTATAGTATTGGAGGAGACCCACTCACCCAAACCCAATTCCATCTTCTCTCTTTTTACTATACGATAGGTGTTCCCATTGTCGATTGTTTGCCCCCACGTGGGAACGATTGGCGGAATTAATGGTCGATGCCAAATGGCATCATCACGAACGCGTCGTCCAAAAGATTGAAATTGCCAAAGAAGAAGCTCGCAAAGTCAAACAAGAACAAGAAGCCGCCGATGCCGAAGGCGTCAATCTCAATGTCATGGAAAATATTACCTACTCGGAAGAAGAATACCAAAAAGCACTGCAAGCGGTATCCGTAAAGTCACCCATTCTCGTTGGGAAAGTCGATTGTGTCAACAATCATCAATTATGTCGCAAACAAAGCATCATGAGTTATCCCACCATTCGATTGTACGTCAATGGAGAAATTTATCAAGATTTTTTTGGAAGTCGGACCGTCGTAAACCTCTTGCAATTTGTTGTACTGGCCGAACAAAAAATACTGGGGTTGCCCGAACAGGGATCCGAGGAATTGACCTTTAGTGATCATGCCGAAGTGGCCCTTAATGCCATGAATGTCACGGACGAGGATAAACTACGCGCCCTCACCGTCGAGAAAGCACGTTCGGAAACCTGGCAACCATCGGAACATCCCGGATGTCAAATTGCCGGGACCTTGTATTTGAACAAGGTGCCGGGCAATTTTTATATTCAAGCCCAAAGTCCTACGCATTCCTTGGAACCCACCTTGACCAACGTCTCGCACGAAATTCATTACTTGTATTTTCAACAGCAACCACCCCCGGGCGTCAAACCACCCACGCCACTCCACGAACTCGATGAAAGTCAACGAGCCCAAGATGGGACCATCATGGTCCCACCTCCCAAAACAAGTCCCGTGTCCAGTCTCAGTCATCCCATGAATGGAAATGCCTATGTCGTGCACGAATTTCATCAAGCCCATCATCATTACATTAAACTGGTCAGTACCAATTTGTATTCCTATCAAGTCGTGCAAAATTCCCAGCTCGTCCATTACAAAATCGACCAAGTCCCCGAAGCCAAATTCATTTTGGATTTGTCACCCATTGCCGTCACCTATCATGCCTCGAAACGACATTGGTACGATTATATTACCAGTATCATGGCCATTGTCGGAGGAACCTTTACCGTCGTGGGCATGTTGGATGGGATCCTGCGGACGTCGGCCAATGTTGCCAAAAAGGTGGTTTCCAGACGACGTCCTCTACCTCGACCCAATACGGCTGCCAAACAACAAAATCGTGACTTACCACGTCCACCACCCCAACCGACGCGCGAGGCCTTTCAACATGCCCACGCACATCATCATCATGGTGGTGGAGGTGGAGATCCAGCCGCACAACCCGTCCTCACACATCGGGCGCCTGTCGCAGTGAATACCAGTTATGGAGCGCCAGCGGATGCTTCTGGCGCAGCTGCACCCCGAAAAGCACGAACGCCCCTTCCACGGCCGCCGGGTAGGTAAATAGGATAGAGAGAGAAAGTAGTTATTTATGGATATGCATGTGAAGAATGGTAGGAATGGTGGAGGGTGAATAGAATACTTGTGAGTGCATACTACTAATTTTAGCTAAACCAACAATAGGTATCCTTTTACTTGACATAGCTCTTCTTTTGGATCTACAAGTACTGTAGCAGCGGCACAACCAGTACTGACACATACTAGTAATCGGTCACCTTCCCCTCTATCGGCTACCATACTTATTCGGGTAACAGGTATGCGGGACCTCCGGACCCTGGAAGTAGTGGTGCTAGCTAGCTAGTCGAGTGCGGCAGCACCACGAAAGGCAAGGGGTAGAAGGCAGATAGGAAGTGCACAGGAAGGAGAACGGAAAACAGCGGATCCATAGAGAGCTTTACTCAATAGTTTCAGCAAATCACACAAGGTATCATTTTACGTAGCTTCCTGTGTATCGACGTTTTTCTTATTTGCTAGCTGAAGTTTTTTTAAAGGTAAACAGAACAATGCGAGTTCATGCCCTGTAGGACATGGCATGACATGCAACCGGCCACGAATTGGCAACCTTCAGTTGTTGCCAGAACTTCCTCATGCCGGATAGGATCGCCAGCGTTCTAAATTGACAAGCGGAAACATGTCCTACTAGACTGCATGATAAAACACTGAAAAAGAATGGTAACCATTCGATTTCAGAATCTAATGAAACAGGAGCTATGAAAGAACTGCCATCCACCATTGGATGCCACCGTCATTATCATTTCAACCCATGTAACGGATCAATGCTACTCTCGTCCTTTCAGTTTTGTTTTGGAATGCATCATGGTTCGTATCAGTTGTTCATTCATCATGACGTAGGCATCCAAAGAGCGATGGGTACAATCCCCTTTGAGGGTGGCCGAGGAATGATGGGATCGTCCCACAAGCTGCCAATAGGTAGGCACGAGCTGAAATTTCGTCTTTGGATTGGGGTGGTGCAAAATCTTGGATCGGACAGATCGGACGCGCCAATCGGCAGGGGCACAGTCCGGGAGGCAAGTAACATTCGCGGGGTCCATGTGGGTGGTAAAGGCGCGTGTTCGATTTTGGTTGGGATAGAGCTTGATAAAGTGATCAAAGCTTGGGACGTACAGGTGTGCTCCTTTGGTGTCATTTCTGGCCAGATCGACATTCGGATCGTTTGGTGTGGCCCATCCTTTCAATTTCGGCTCGTCCAAGGGACGACAGGTACATTTCCATCCACAAGGTTTTGCCCAGATTCCATTGCTGGTGGCCCATTCTTCCGGCGTGGGTTCCATGTAATAAAAGGATGCGGAACTGTTGATGGACTGATCTTGAAGGTAATCCAGGACATTTGTATAGAGACCAATATCCTTGGACGGGAAATGTCGACTGGTGTCCGTGACAATGGCATCCTCTTGAGTGTAATTTCCAATGGCCCATGGAAAGGCATCTTTATATAAGTGCCTCATCTTCCTGTTAAAGCTTGGTCCATAGGAAGCATAATGGAGGCTTGTGGTTAGATTGGTGACAGTGGTGGCATTCGTCATGTTTGTGTTTGCTGTGTTTGTTGTTGTCGAGTGATTGTATACAAAGTGAAACTCGGCCCCGTCGCCGTTTGCCTCGTGATATTTGGTAAAGTGTTGTGGAGCAGCATTGGGATCCAACATGCAGACCATTGTAAAAAATTGATGTCGTACAAGCGAATCTCCTATAAAGAGAATGTTGCGGTACCGCTTCAAAGTGTCTTCCAGAAGACTATGAGTGCTTTTCAAATGACAGAGGAGCTTGTCGCAACTTTTGGGGATTGTGTTTTTCCAATAAAAGTCCTCGTCCATTGGAGCAACATAGGTTCTGGCAACAATTTGTTGGGCACATTTGTGGATTTGGGTAAAGTATGTCTTTTCTTCCATAGAAAGCCCAGTGCTGTTATAGGGCACCCAATGGATACGTTCTTGTCGAAGTGTTGCCAGTGACATGTTTTCTTTGTTGGGTTCCAAAATTCCACATCCATCGTCATCGTCGTTGCGAAGGTCAAGCTTGGGTGCTGAAGGTGGTGGTGGTTCCGTTTGAGTGAGGGTTGTGGGTGTCTTTGTGTTTGAACTGGCGGTCCTACTCGTAGAAGCTGTGGGAGCAACTGTGGGAGCACTTGTACTTGTACTAGTAGTTGGGGCCAGAGTGGGACTGCTAATGGGAGAACCTGTCGGGTCAGAAGTAGGGGAACCTGTTGGGCTTTCCGTTGGTCCAAACGTTGACCACTTGTGGGGGGCCCTGTGGTATTAGTAGCTGTGGGACTCATCGTTGGACTCCCAGTGGGACTCGCGCTTGGATGAGTGGTCTTCGTAGGAACTGCATGACTATCGGCAGGCAGTGGGGTTGGAACATCGAATGCAGTACTAGTACCTGTATACGTAGGACCCTTCGTACTACTTGTACTAGGAGGAACAGCGGTTGTTTGGATATCTAGATGCCGGTTTGTCGTCGTCGTCGTCTTTTCAGTCACGTTACGAGTACTACTAGTACTCGTGGTTGCTTTACTAGTAGTAGGGTCACCCAAGAAATAATTCCTTGTCAAGCTCGACTGTTGAAAGAAACCGGTAAGGATAAGAATGGCAACATACAAAGGCACCTTGAGCATCTTCATCTTGCGTAGCCTATTGAAATGCATCCGTCCAAGCGCCTGACACTCTATCCCTGCACTAGTAGAAGGGACTGGTTCCTGCACAGCTCCTTGAGTACAAGCATTAACGGTACCGGTAGTAGCCACCATGCTTTTATTTTCACGAACAGCAGCTTTCATCTCTCTGATTATTTTATTTTTATTTTTATGGAGACTATTAGCTCTAGTAATAGTGGGAGGGTTTTTGTGAGACGGTTTTCAACCATCTCTAATTCGTACTCGCCGTAGTCCACTAGCTAGTAGCTAGTAGCTATTAAACTAGTCTTAGTAGGTACAACGTAAAACGAAGTATGTACCAGACAGCCACTAACCACCATGATGGCATGAATAAAAAGTACCGCGCCATGAACGATGGCAGATACCGCAGAAATGACCAAATAGAAGTAAGGAATGCACAGAATGCCTTCGTGATGTTGCCCTACACTAAATATGTACTTAAAAAACTAAATTGGTCATAGCTGACGGGGAACGATGGCCCAAATTGATTATTGGTAAGATTCTACTCTGGCATTGCTTACCAAAATGCCAGAGTGACGTTGCCAACTTTGACAAATCGGACCCTACAATATTCTTTTAGCTTGGGTAAGACCTGCGTACGTATGTACTTAGTACGAGTAGCAACCTTCGGTCACAAGGAAGAATCTTCGAGCGTTGACGAGTAACCAACGAGGTCTTTTCGTTGGAAGGTAAAACTGGAGCAAATGAGCTCTAAAACAGAGCACGGTAACATAATGGTACTGGTAGCACTAATAATAGAATACGTCCAGTAAATTGTCCAATGTGGGTCTAAATCAACTTACAGACGCACGCAAGCTCTTCCCCTCCTCCTTTTTTTCCTCCATGAGGTGAACCGTCTAGCTAGTAGAGCACCATAGCTGGCTGACTGCTGTGCTACTGCTAGCTAGCATCTAAGTAGCAGAAAGATCCATGCTCTTTGTCCTTCCACACCGCAACCTTCCCCCATGCTCACCAATCATCGCCCCCCTGATTCCCCTCCTCTCCCTAGATGACGGGCGCCTTGAAAGCCATTCATCGTCGTCCGATGGGAAGACACTCGGCGCTGTCTGATTGTCACAACCAGATAACTACGAGGGTGCCACAAGATAACTACCAGGCCACCAGGCTGCCTGCTTATGGGCCTTCCCCGGTAAACGCTTTTTGAGTGTAAACTTTCAGTAGTCTTGCAACGAGCAACATGCAATCGTTCGTTTCCTTTGCAACCGCCCATGCGCACTGAATCACGCCTAAGAAAGCGATTTGGCGTACAGGAATAGCAGATAGAAACGCGATGTCAAGCTCTGTCGTCTGCGCCATTTTCACCAATGGAAAGTATTCCGCCTACCAATCATCCGAGGTCGGCAGGCATCCAGGAAATCAAATTCGATAACCCTAGTACCAGTAGTTGCCAACCTGCCAGAGGTCTCGCGCGTGAATGACTTCCAGTTTTGTAAAATATTTTGCTACTAGCTTTACCTTTGTATAAATATATCGATTAGGTCTTGCTTGGGTGAAACTTTTGACATGCAGCAGGTGTAAACCGGATACGCTGCCGACGAGAAGAGCCACACAACATGATGCCGTAATCTTAATGGTGGGTCGGGGCGAATCCTTCCGGGAGAGGCTTGCCAATTTCTTGGCACTTGGCTTTTAAGTCCGCCATGTACTCATCGTACTCGTGTCCAACCGCTTCGTTCATGAGCAACGACTCGCACATTTCCATGGAGACCTTGTAATTGTCCGGTTTCAGATTGTCAATCAAAGTCCTCAAATTGTGAACATCCAAGCTGCTGTCTGCCATGTGTTCTTGCTCAAACAACGCAGACGACGGGCGAGAGACTATAGGGGCTGGGAAAGGCGCCATGAAGGCTTGGCTGCTACGAGTTGCAACGAAAAGGATAGCGACGGAAAGGGAACGAAACATCATCTTGTCTTGTTAGGTCGACGGCGAGAAAAACAAGTTCGTAAACGAAAAAATGAACCAAGGAATACAAAAAAGTGCAAATTTCACAGCGAAGATTTTTATATAAGAACAAGGACGAGAACCCCAGTTGATTTGGTGCTTCTTGAATCGACAATGTACGAGAACCCCCTTCTGCACTGATAGCTACCAGCAACTTGTTGGTTGCTAGTAGTAGCTAGTTTGCTTCGTTAGCCCACGAGGTCTGACAGAAAGGAAAAGGACCCAGCAAGATCCGGCAAACTGTGTCTCATCCAGTCGTGTTTTCGTTCGATTTGTTTCAAGCATTTCAAGAGCATCAAGAGTTTCAAGAGTTTCAAGAGACAGCAACACATTTCAAGAGTGTTTCAAGAGACAGCAAGAGATAGCAAGAGTTTCAAGAGTTTCAAGAGCATGTTTCAAGAGCTCCAAATCAATTTCAAAATTCATGTGTGACATGCTCGCGCTGGCGCGCCCAGCGTTGCCCACCACACTGACATTTTAAAATGGTTTCATTTCAATTGTTTCAAGAGCACCAAGAGTTTCAAGAGTTTCAAGAGACAGCAACACATTTCAAGAGTGTTTCAAGAGACAGCAAGAGACAGCAAGAGTTTCAAGAGCATGTTTCAAGAGCATGTTTCAAGAGTGACTGCTTTTGCACGACTGAATTGTCCATCAAGGCAGTTTACCGGATGTTGCAGGATGAGATCTGACCAATCTCATGCCTAAATGCACTTGGCCTTCGCTCACAATGCCAACCTCAAACAAAGCAGAGTTTCAAACACTCCCCTGAAATCAGGGGAGAGTTTCATGACAAAACAGTGCAGCTTTGTGACATTGTCAACCTCTGACCCATGAATTTGTGATTTGCTCATTTGAATGGAGACACAATCAAAAACACAAGACAGACCAACCTGTCAGAGATCCCAATGGGTGCCGCAAACCGAATCATCGCATGACCAAACCAACTCCATCTGCCGGCCGGGATCTGTCCGAACACATGTTCAGCTTCAGCAGTGATCAGCACCCATCTTCCAACAAATGCACACAGCAACATCATCATCCATGACAAGTGATGACTCTCAGTTGTCCGGCAGCCATCGTGGGTTCTGATTCCAGGTTTGGTGTGCCTTGATCCTCGTTGTGGAAGACGCTTCTTGAATGGGAACAGAACAGAAGGAGTGCAATGAACAGTGACAGCAAGGAGCATGTGGAATTCCATGTCAAATGACAATTTGAATGGGCAATTAGCTGAAGCAACTGACCAGTTGTTTGTGGGGATGCTCGATGTGTCAAGCAGCTGCAATCAACATGCAAAAATGGAGATGTTGATTGAAGATTCTTTGAAGTTTTTGTTGTGTTTTGTCCAACAGGTCAGTGGCAGTTCAAAGGAGTGGAACTGATGCAACCTTCCAAACAATGAAACACTGAGGCTACTGTTGTGTCACAAGTCAACATCCAAAACACAGCACAAATGTTTTGATCACTGTCTGGTTGAGCGTTTTCAAAACAAAACTCCAACGGTGACCACCAAGCATGTTGAAGACTGGGTGAATCACTTCCTTCGAAGACTCAAAACAGAACAAAAAAGAGGATCTGCCAGCATGTCAATGCTTGCATTTTTGAACCAACTGATTTGTTGCCACAGTCCAATGGGACTTCCAAACAGCTCATTTTCTGATTCCTTTTTTTTGTCCTGAATGAATTTGAATGGTTGTGTGAAAACATCACCTGCCTCTTCTTCTTCTTTTTGTTGTTGTGGTGATTCCTTGAAGTGTCAAGACCAGTAGGTGACATGATCAGTTTGACATGTTGCTACCAGCTAGCTAGCTGTCCATCTGGAGCAACCATGCATTTTCTTCTGGAAATGTGAATGGATGCCCCAACCCCAAGTTTCCCGCTACGTGACTGAATTGCACCCATCGCTACTCAAACAACATTGTTCGAGTGCATTCTTTCGATCAAATCTGCGACTTCCTGTCTGCGGAGGGGTTCGCGAAATTTCGTCCACACAAATGTATCTTTTCCTTTTTTCCGGAAGATGTGTTCGCAAGCCACCACCGCCAAGAAAAAAGCCAACCAATAATTTATTGGCATTGATTGTCATATTTTTTACAATTTTTAGTTTGGGTGTGGGTTTGACCATGACGACGACAATGACGACAATGATGAGATTATTAGCAGTAGCATCCGCTCTCTTGCTGTCAAACTCAGCTTCGGCGTTTGCTCCCTTGTCGACAGTGACAACTTTTGTTAGCAGAAATTCAGCACAACAAAATGGGGGCGTGTACAGCGTTATCTTTACCACCAGTACTACTAGTACTACTACTACGAGTACCACTACTACTTTCTCCGGCACTGCCTTGCGAATGATGGTCAAAGGCGATACTACGAATTCCATCATGCCCCTCCCCAAAGGCAGTCTGGTCGCACTCGTGACTCCCATGACTTCCGAAGGCGCCTTGGACCAAGACGCTTTGCGTAGCATTCTCCAATGGCACAAGAAGGAAGGCACCAATGGGATTGTCATTTTGGGCACTACTGGAGAAGCGTCTACTCTCACCAAGGAAGAAAAGGATTTGGTCATGACGATTACGCGTGAAGAAGTGGGCGGCGTCTTGCCCATTATTGTGGGAACGGGAACCATTGATACGCAACAAACCATTGCGGCGACACGCGTCGCAAAGGCCAATGGTGCCGATGCCGCCTTGGTCGTTACCCCCTACTACGTCAAGCCCACGCAAGCGGGTTTATTACAGCATTTTACCACCATTGCCAATGCGGCCGAATTGCCCTTGATTTTGTACAATGTTCCCGGACGCACCGGTGTCGATTTGAGCGTGGAAACCACCATTCAATTGGCCAAACATCCCATGATTAAGGGTCTCAAAGATGCCACGGGAGACAACAATCGCGTCGGTCCCATGCGTAAAATATTGGGCAATGACTTTCGCATGTATTCGGGGGAAGATGGTATGGCCCGGGAATACGTCTTACAAGGAGGAGATGGTGTCATCTCGGTGACGGCCAATGTGGCACCCAAAACCGTCAGTAAGGTCATGGCCGCCGCCAATGCCAACGATCCCAAATCCGCTCAATCCTTAGATGAACCACTCGCCTCCCTCCACAGGGATTTGTTTTGCGAAGCCAATCCCATTCCCGTCAAATGGGCTCTTTATGAAATGAAGAAAATTCAAAATGGGATTCGACTACCTCTTACTATGCTGAATGAAAAATATCATGATCGTATGCAAGTTGCCCTGACCCAAGCCTTGTGCATTCCTCCCACCGAAGCTCACAAGGCCGGGAATCTACTCTCGTACGGATGGCCCTCTCGTAAGATTTTATTGCAAGGACAATTGTTTGATTCCGGTCTCATCAATCAAGCTCTCGATATGATTGAACAGCGCAATGGCGATTTTGATATTACCTCCTTTAGTGTCCAGCCCAATGATCAATTCAGCAATGCCGATTTCAATTTCAAACGTCCAAGTAGTATTGCCATTACCATGTTTGCTGTCGATGTCGCGGCCTTGGATGACTTGGTGGAACGATTGCAGACACTCGTCGATGTCATGGAATCCGCCGAAGGAATTCTCACCATTATACCCGATGACGAATAAATAAAGTAGATTGAAAAATGAATGGAAGGAGTCATTGATCATGTGGTAGAAGGAAGGAACGAATAATATATGGTAGAAGTAAGTAAATAATTAAATTGTTCTAGCAAAAAGCAAATAAAATAAGTGAGGAATAGAAATGTTTGAAATGTTTTTGCGGGCCTTTGGATCGGAACCTTACCGCTTTGTGGCATGCCGTTTGCTTGCACGATATACGGAAGCACTCAAATAAGTATGGGGCACCATGATGGAAGGCGTACCGAAATAATTTTAAGAAATTAAAAGAAGGAGCTTCTCAAGACAAAAGAATTCGAGTAATTTTCAGGAGCCCATTTCTGGAGCAGGCCGAATTATAGTTTGTGGATGCTCCCACGAAAGAAGCTGCTGCTGCTTCCATATCGAAAGCTAGGACAGAACATTCAATAATGTGGGATACAAGTCATTGTTCAAAGTCTGGCCATGTACTATTTCTAGTTGGAACGGACAATACCAGATAAATCTATAATTTTACAAACTCAGTTACAGTACATCCGAACAGATCTTGACCGCGAAGGCACGGATTCCTCTATGCTGGTGGCAATACTGCCCAGAAGTTGCCATTGGATAGAAACTTCGTGAGGTTCTAGTGGTCACGATGCCCTCCTCCTGCCTCCTCCGCGATAATCACATGTTCACTTTTTGTCAAATGGCAAAAAGATGTGGTAGGTGACTTTCGTTTCTACCGTTCAACGATTGACGTCACTAGCTGCCACCGTTGTCATCGTCATCGCCATTGGCATTGTCTCCCTTTGCTTCTTTCGGTTGTGGGTGCACAGTAGGAATCATCGTGGTGGTTCGATCCTTGATGAATCGTAATCCACCATCGGGTGTATCCCAGACGCCTTGTATTTGAGCGGTATCGGACCAATAATTCTTACCGCCACCTACCGAGGATCGTTTATTGCTCAAACGAATCAAATTGGCACGAACAGGGGGTGGTACACTCTCACAAAGTTCGGGTAGATGCAAGTTGACAATGTTTTGGGCGGCTTGATAGAGGACGCCCATTTTGGATGGATAATAGACCGCGGCACGAGTCCGTAATTTGGGATGCAAATCCGCACAATGAATGCACCGAATCCCGACTTGACCCAATTGGACCGGTTTGTTTCTGTTTGTAAAATATATGGTAAGGATAATGTGGGAAGGTGAAACGACAGGCACATGGTGAGATACAATACAATACAGTCATCATCGTGGTGTATGTAATACACTGCACCACAGTACGTACCGTCCTTGGGCTCCCGTTTGAACATCGACTTGTTGGGCTTCAAACAATTCCATGTGTTGTCTTGCATAACATTGAAAGGGCGACAAACTTTCATCATCCGTGGTCATGTACATACGAACCCGTCGCACACTCGAGTTGTCCACGAGCACTGAAGGAGGTTGAGGGGGTTTCCAACTTCCTTGTGCAGTTGCAGTTGCAGTGACAGTACTAGTACTAGTACTGGCAGTGTCATGAGTGGTGGTAGATGTCGGTCCCGCAGAAGGAGAAGTCATGCGCAAAGGAAAGCCAACGGCACCTGTTCCTCGAGCTGCTCCAGCAGCAGAAGCAAGAGCCGCAGGAAGGGCATTGACAACCCCAAAGGAACTTCCCGGAACGGAATGAAAGGCAGTGGGTGGTTGTGGCTGTCCTCCCATTCCCACTCCCATTCCAGCCATCATCATCATCATTGCAGGTGGAGTTTGGAATTGCGACGAAGCAGTAGAAGCAGCAAAGGGAAGTCCCATCATTCCAACTGGGTTGTGGGTTTGAAAGAGTGGGTTCATGTTCATGTTCATGCCCGTATTCATATCCGTATTCGTACCCATATTCATACGCATACCACCCATTCCCATCAGTCCCATCATTGGTTGCTGATATTGCTGCAACTGCTGCAGCTGTAGTTGTAGTTGCTGAAAGTGCTGCATTTGTTGGAGTTGCTGCATCTGTTGTTATGTCTGCTGAAACTGCTGAAACTGCTGAAGCGTGGCAGCATTCCTCTTGTTCAATTCAGTGGCTGCTCCTCCTACATCTGGTGTTTCTGGTTCTGAAGTTCCTCCTGCTCCTGCTGCTGCACCTTTCGTAGGCGTGTCGTCTGACTTCCTCTCTGGACTGTCGCCTTTCCTTTTCTTGGACTCCTGCGCGTCCTCTTCTTGGCTTGGTGGGTTGGCGAAACTGCGCTTGTTGTTGTCGCCGTTGCTATTGCTGTGGCTGTTGCTTTCTACCTTGGCTTCGCCTCCTTCCCCGCGGAGAAGAGCAAATACATGACGATCAGTAGGATGACTGCCGTCGCTGCTGCCACTGTGATGATCGTGATCGTCGCCTGGTGTGTTCCATTCGGGGGGATCTGGACGGTTGGCGGCCATGGTTGATTGCTTTCTTTCTTTTGTTGGATGTCTATTTCTTTTCTGGTAACTTCTCTGCGTGGATCGTAACTATTCTAGCTATTCTAGCTAGTCTAACTAGTAGCTATAGTAGATAATAAAAAGAAGAGTAGCTAGGCAGCGAAAAAGCTACTTTGTTTGTTACAGGTCCATACGATGCTCTAGTAGTAGCTTGCTAGCTACCTAGTAGTAGTAGTACTTGAAAGTAGTACGACGTAGTACATGGGGGTGGCGGTGGAGGCGATGCCGCTGTGAGGCTGCGTGGCTGCAAGGAACCCCCGTAACGAGCACGCTTGACTCCATTATTGGGCGGAGGAGTGACGGCCCAAACAAAGGGCGATGGA
>Ga0163144_10007329_pt1 | contig 24194 bp, 17 predicted proteins | sample OliLak19BULKMAT1_FD_123175 | JGI IMG/M metagenome (GOLD analysis project Ga0163144, IMG submission 123175) | Freshwater microbial mat bacterial communities from Lake Vanda, McMurdo Dry Valleys, Antarctica - Oligotrophic Lake LV.19.BULKMAT1 | ecosystem: Environmental > Aquatic > Freshwater >...
CCGCCACCGTGGCGGAGCTGCCGGCCAACGCATTGCGCTTCAGCACGCGCATCACGGCGGGTGCTGCGGTGGACGGACCGTTGACGCCGGCATTGGAGAAGGAGCTGGCCGAGGACGCGGTGCGCTCCGCGGCGCCCGCGTTGGCAGATGAGCTCAGTGCATGGTTTGCCGCGGTGCAGTGACGGCGTCCAACGCCCAGCGGGAAGAATAAAGTCATACAGTTGATTCCGCATGACCGCCGTTCCAGACGGGGACGGCCAACGCGCGCCCGTGTCCTGCGTCACCATCAGGGGCACCTGCTCCCCATGTTCATGGGGACCCAGGGGATTGCGGCGTCCACGGCGAAGCTCCTCCGGGTCTGTGGGTGAACGGCTGAGGAGGCCACGCATGACACCATTCAGCAGACGCAGTTTTCTCCAATGGTCCGCCGCCGGCGCCAGTGCCTGCGCGGTGGGGCTGCTGGGCGGTCCGGCACGCGCCGCGCTCAGCGGACGCAAGGTCCTGGAGATTTTCCACCGCGGCGGGATGGACCCGTGGCGCAGCTTCTTCCGCTCGCTCAACAACAACGGGTTGGAGCCGGACTGGACGGCTTTTGCGCCGGGCTCGTCCACCACGCCGCAGGTGGGTCTCAACGCCGGCACGCTGGGCCGCACCGCACATCCACTGGCAGGGACCACGCTGGTGAACCGGCTGCGCGTGATGTGTCTGAAGCATGATCTTGCACCCCATGAGGCCGCAGTCCCGTTTGCCATGACGGGAACGCGCCTGGGACGGCCGCTGTACACGGGGTTTGGAACCGCGGTGAACGCCACTGCGTCAGACACCCTGGCTTCCGTTGTCATTGACACCGGTGACGCGGTTTCCGTTGGTGCGGCCACGGCGCTGGGAGGTTTTGGCGCATCCTTCCGCCCGCTGGTGCTGCGCATGGGTGATGAAGATTTTGCCGCCACCGTGGAGCGGGACATTGCCTCACGCACCAATGAGCTCAAGCGGCTCCTCAAACGCTCTTTTGCGGACCGGCTCATTCCGTCCGGCGCCAATGCCCGCGTCCGCTCCGCGGGGTTTGATGCGTATGACAGCGCGCTGCTGCGGCTGCGCAATTCGGACGACATTGTCAGTCTTATCTCCGGGCTGGACCTGACCGCTCCTGCGGCCACGGACTTCAACCAGAGTCTCCCGCGCAAGGCGGTGCAGGCCGCGGTGGATCTTCTTGCCGGTGGGACGGTGCAATACGCGTGTGTGATCGATAGCGGCGTGTTCACCAACTATGACACGCACAACGGCGATGTTGACGGCGGGTTTGACGCCGCCACCAACCAGGCCGGCAATCTCTGGGGAATCTGCGCCAAGCTTGCGTCCCTGCAGTCTGAACTGGACGCCAACCAGATCATGGTGGTGCTCAACACGGAGTTTGGCCGTCTGGACGTGGACGGCGTCACCACCGGCAGCGAGCACTGGCATCACGGATACGTGAACGTCTTCATGGGGGACACCATCCCCTCGACAAAAACGCTGGGGAGTATTGCGGCCACCGGAGATGACCACGCCACCATAGACAATCCCGCGGACCCGGCGCTCAACCCGCTGACGCCGTACTCGCCCGCGGACGTACGCGCGGTGATTGCGGGCCGCATGGGTGTGACGCCGTCAAGTGTGGTGGAGCTGGCCACGTTGGCGGACCCCACGCTCTCAGACGCGGACATTCCCGCAATTCTCAACAACCACATTCTTCGCACGTGATGAGGCCGGCCATGAGACACCGCTCGCTGCTTGCTGTTCTTCTTGTTGCCCTGGCCACCTCAGGGTTCATCAACTGTCCGCAAACGCCCAATGACGCCGGGGACATTGCCTGGGCGCACCAGACCATTCCGCTGATCATGGGACGCAAAGCGCGTGGCGTGGCGGAGCTCAACGCGGTGGCCGGCCTGGTGGCGCAGCATGACCGCGCAACCGTGGCGGACGCCATGTTCCAGCAGGAAGAGTTTGTGGACTATTGGACAACCGTGATGGTGGACGTGCTGGGCGTCCGCAAGTCCGGTTTCCTCTCGCATCCGTCAGATTGCTACAATGACGCGGCCCTGGCGGATGATGACGTTGTCAATCTGCTCCGTCTTGCGGACCACCTGCGCACCGCGCCCACCAGTGAAGTGTTCATGGTGGACCTGGTTCCGGTGGACTGGACCATGCGTGACGCCATCCGCGCAGCCATCCTGGATGATGATTTGACGGTGGCTTACCTGGCGTACCTTCTTGCGCTGGAGGCGGAGCATGAAGACCTGATTGCCAACCAGGCGCCGTCCATCACGGATCAGTTCCGTGAGTATTACCTGGACCGCAACATTGGCTGCACCTCATGCCACAGCTCACACGTTTCCCATGTGGATCCGGCCTACCAGACCGCGCACGGCACGGCGGTGTGGGACCGGCACTTCCCGTCCGAGTGGAACCTGGATTCCTCCGTGGTGGGCGGCAAGGCACCAACGTGGGGCGCCACACCGCCGCAGCCGCACAAGGACCGCTACGTGGCCGGAGAAACGTATTTCACCAACAACTGCGCAGGCTGCCACGGCGCGGCGGGGCTGACGCTGATGAACGGATATCTCAAGCTCCAGCACCGCATCCCCATGTTGAGTGATGATGGGATCATTGGCGCCATTGGCCAGGGAGCCATGGCGGGTGTTGCGGTGCCGGCGGGCGTCAACAAGACCAACCTGCTGGCGTTCCTGCGCCACCGGTTTGGCGGCCTTGAGCTGGTGAACAAGTATTTTCAGCGCGCTTCCGTCGTCATCGGCGGAGCCAACCGGCCCTGGGGTATGGCGGACACGTGTGCCGCGGAGCTGGTGGCGTACAGCATTCCGGACGGTGAGCCGCCGGTGAGCTTCGCGGATTCGTCACGGCGCCAGGTGGATGTGCGTGACCTGGCGCGGGACCTGCGTGACGGCATGGAGGCGCTTCCTGCGGAGCTCGTTGCCAATCCGGGAGATCTGGCGGATGAGTCCTACGCGCTGGGCATGATGGACGGGCAGGCGGCGTTTGCCATGATGGTGGCGCGGCGAGCGGCCAACGCAGTGGCCAAGGAGACCGGTGGTGCGCGCCTTGTGGTGGACCATGGGTTCTCGCGCAATCTGGAGCAGGGGTACGCGCTCTCCGAACTTGCGCGGACCATGGTGGTTTCCGGTGTGGACCGCACGCGGCTTTCTCTGCGCATGGCATTGCGGCAGGTCTTGGTGTTGCCTCAGTACAACCAGCTTCCGCCATCACAGTACAGCGGCGCGGACTACCCATTCTGGATGCTGATGAACCCGTGGGTGGCGGAGCCCAACGTGCCCGCGGACACCAGCACCGGCGTGAACACCAATGGCACCGGGGACAACGTCCACCGCTTCACTGCCACAAGCCTGCTCTGGTCCACGCGTGAATCTCTGGGCTGGGGTGAGCCGTTCTACTTTGCGCTGGCAGCGCAGGACGGAACGCTGGCAAAGAAATACCCGCGCCGTGACTACCTGGAGGACATTGGCGGCCGCATCTCGGATGACGTGCGCGGAAGTGATTTCTGGGACCTGCAGACGCTGCTCTACTGGGAGTCCGTGGCCGGCACCTGTGGCCTCACGCCCACGGGTGTGTGTGTCCCGTCCCAATCCGGTGACTGTGTGCTCCGGGACTGGATTGATGACGTCATGCAGGCGTCTACAGACGGCACGGTGACGCCTGCTCCAACGCTGCGGGAGCTTCTGCAGGTCACGCGGGACCGGCTTATTGCGGACCCGCTTTTGCCCGCAGATGAGGAGACCGAGCTCAGCCTGTCCCTGCTGCCTGTTGGCGCCACGCTGGACACCGTGTTCCCCGTGGATCCTGCGCTGCACCCGGCGTGGGAGGACACCCTCCGCCACTATTGCGGGGCGTTGATGACCTCACCGCAATACACCATGGCCGGCCTGGTCACGGTGACGTCAACACCCGCGCCCGGCACGCCCCGCTTCACGGTCTGCCAGGCGCCCTCTGAGCTCTGCACGGAGACGGATCTGTGCAACCACCACGCGGGCTACATCACGGCGGCGTCAACCTGTCCGTAAAATGTCATACTCGGTGAGCGCGGGGATGGACGCGCAATCAGTCTGACTCTATCCACCGCTCCATACCCACAAAGTCGGATTCCCGTCCCTCGGCAAACCCGGTGATGGCGCCGTGGGCAAGGTCACCGCGGACGTCAGCGGCGGAGGGTTCCGTGGAAATACGTTTGAGCGCGCTGACAAGACTGTAGCGGCGTGTTGGAGACAGGGATGCGTTGACCAGCACCATGTCCGTGGGCAGGTCACGGAAGCTGCCCAGCGTACGCAGCTCCACGTGTGGAAAGCGCTGCTTGAAGAGCGCCACCGCGCCGTCAAACGTGGCCGCAACATCCACCCGTCCGGAATGCAGCAGCGCCAGCGCGCGGGAGTGGTTTCCCGCCATCACAATCTCACCCAGGTCTGTGGGCCGGATGCCTTCCCACCGCAGCACCGCCATGGGCGCCAGGTACCCGGAGAGTGAATCCAATCCCGTCACCGCCAGCCGTTGCCCACGCACCTCCGCCAGCGTCTTGGGGCCACCTGCCAAGGCTACCAGGGATCCGGAGTACGTGGTCTCACCGTTCACCACCACACGCGCGGCCAGCAGCACTTCTGCGCCGGGCTGCCGCTTGAGTACGCCAAAGGCTGCGCCTGACGGGAGGAACGCCGCGTCAATGTGTCCGCTGGCCAGTGCATGCCCCACTTCACCGTAGGTTGTCCCCGTCACCAGGCGGACATCCATCTGCATCTCCCGGCTCAGGTAGTCATGCAGGCTGGCGTAGGTCAGGTGCATGTCATCTTCGGAGACGCTGGGTGGAAGGCCCAGGTAGAGGACTTTCTCGGCGTCACGGACGGCAGCTTTGCGCTTGTCTGAGGGAATCTCTGAGATGGCCCCAATGCGCGGCGGTATGTGTGTTACCACCCAGCCAATCACACCGGCCACCATCAGGTAGACCACCGCCATCACCGGCAACATGCTGCGCTGTTCCTTCTTCTTCGTCGGAGTGACGTGCAGGCGTTCCTGCTTGGTGAGCGGGAGGAGGCGTTCCTTGTTCTCCCGCTCCACCAGGGACATGGCCTGTTCCTGCAATGAGTCCTCCAGCCCCTTCTCCCCAAACGCCAGCCTTGTGGTCCGCCACAGCAACAACCCGGTGAGCCCGCCCAGTGACGCAAACAGCAGGTACGTATGGAAATAGGACTTGGGGATGACCAGAAATCCCAGGTACGCGCCCACCAGCGTTCCGGCGCCGGTGAGGACGTGGCGCGGCATGTCTCCCGCGCGCGCGTTGATGCTGGCCAGGTACCCCGCCACCTTACCCGTGTCCGCCACGCGCTTGCGCAACGAGTAGATGATGGTGTCATTGGGACACGTGTTCACACATTGGAGACAGGTAATACAGTTGGAGTTCACCACGCGGTCAAAGAGGTGAACCTCCTCATGTACATTGATTCCCTGCGGGCAGATGTTGGTGCACCGCTGGCAGCTCAGGCAGGTGTCCTGGTCAAATCCATGGTTGCGCCGGATGCGCCCAAATGAGAACTGCGATACCTGGTCCAGCAGAAACCCGGTCTCACACACCATCTTGCAATAGGGCCGCGGGCCAAAGAAATACGGTAATACTATTCCAATCACAACAAAGACCAGCGCCAGGTCCAGGGCAAACAGGCCCACACGGAACGGGAACCCCAGCAGCCACGGCTCACGGAAGTGGAGGTCAAACTGCCAGAGCCGCACCGGCGCAGCCAGAAGCGGCATCACCACCAGGTGACCCAGCACCATGATGGCCAGCACCAGGCGCACCACGCGCGGCTGGTTGAGCGGGCGGCGGAGCTTGATCTTGAAGAGGTTGAGCAGCCGCTCACCGGAGTCCTGGATAAACCCAATGGGGCAGAGCCAGCCGCAGACAAACCGGCCAAACACCATGACCAGCAGGAACAGCGTCCCCCACGCAATCAACGCTGAGGACACCACCATATGCCCCAGCGCATCATACGCAGTGAAGGGCAGCAGGTTGCCCAGCGGGCGGATGTGCAATGTGTAATACAAAATACCCTGCAGAATGAACCCCGTGAACACCATGGCCTGCAGCGCGTAGCGGAGCTGCTGCAGCCACGGGCGGGATTCCTTCTTGGCCGCAGCGTTGGGCGGGGCCAGCGCCAGCAGGTTGGGGCGGGATGCAGAAACGGGTTTGGGCGGCGGCGGCGCGGAGATGAACGCATCCGCCAGGATGTCATCCAGTGCTGCGCCTGCCCGGTACACATGCTGCTTGAGGTCCTTCACCATGGGCGGGCTGCCGCACAGGAAGACGCGGTGGTTCTTGAGGTTGGGCAGCTTTCTGTCCAGCACCACGTTCACGCGGCCAACGTTGAGGCTGACGTCGGTGGTGGGCTCAGTGACGGCGGGAAGGTAGTGGAAGTTCTTGTGGCGTGCGCCCAGCGCAGTCAGCTCCTCATGCAGATAGAGATGGTTGATGTTCTTGCCGCCGTGCACCAGGTGGATGGGCCCGGTGTGGCCGGCATTCAGCGCATCCCGCGCAATGCCCACCAGCGGCGCCAGCCCCGTCCCCGTGCCAATGAGCAGCAGCGGTTGGGCCGGTTGGCCCGGCACGTAGAAACAATCTCCGTTGGGTCCGCGCACCGTCAGGGATTGGCCCGGTTGCATCTCATCATAGAGCCAGCAGCTCATCTTGCCGCCGGTGACCTTGCGGACCTGGAATTCCAGCACCCCGTCCGCGGGGATGCTGGCAATAGAGTATGACCGCGTCAGTCCGTCCGGACGGATGAGGTTGGCAAACTGCCCGGCGCGGAATTCAAACGGCGCGTCCGTCTTGAGCTGAAAGCGGACCACGTCCTCACCCAGAAGCTGCTTGCCCACCACCGTCCCGGTGGACATGCCCACGGCGGCGTCAGGGAGCGCCACCTCAAGGCTGCACACGTTCTTGGAGATGCAGGAGAGGAAGAGCCCTTGTTGTTTCCACGTCTCACGCAGGTCTTCCTGTGAATGCTCCGGCGGCGCGCCCTTCACGGCCTTCACCAGGCAGGACTGGCAGACCCCGGAGCGGCATGACGAGGGAACATTGACCCCGCCCTTCTCCAGGCATTCCAGCAGCGTGTCCGGTTCCTCCCACTCCAGCTTGCGTCCGCCAAAGACAATCTCGCCCATCCGTCATCCACCCCTTGGCCACGCGGCGGCGCATCATCCCACGGTGCTCAATGAAGGGGTCAAGCGTTATGGCGCACCGCGCTCGAGGACAATGGGCGGGTACGCATCACTGCAATGCACCAGCTTGCACAACAGAACACCGGGGAAGCCGGATTTGACGCCGTCATGCTCGGCCACGCGGGTGTTGTAGTGGTCAATCCAGCCGGTGAGCCGGGACTCAAACTGCTGCACGTCCGGCAGCTCCGGAGGTGTGGCGCCGCGGTCATTCCACACCGTCAGCAGCATGCGGTTGAACAGCCGGTCCCGCCGCAGCCGCGTCTCCACGTCCATGTCTTTCAGGGACGTCAGGTCCTGCCGGGCACGCGCCAGATCCAAGCCGGGAACCTGGTCCACCACCGTCAGCAGGAGCTTCTCGTGTTTCAGCAGTGAGAAGAATGCGGCCGAATGAGCGCTGCTCACCGCCTTACGCGCACTGCGCACGCGCAGGTAGCCGCCGCCCATCACCACCATCGTCAACAGCAGCGCTGCCGCTACCGTGTTGCGCACGCGCGCAGCAGCCGCGCGGGACCGCTGGGCACCTGCGTTGTGTGTCCGCCGGGCAACCCGCTCCGCCGCCGCGCGGTGACGCTGCAGCCACTCCAGCGGGTATGAAAATTCCGGAGGCCGCCACCCCAGCCTGCCGGGATCCTGCCCGCTGGCCACCAGGCTGCGGGACACCCACGCGGTCATCACCCGCTCAATTTCCGTCGCCACCATGGCGCAGTTGCCAGCCAGCGACGCCAGCGCAAGCTCGGCATGGTTGGACTCCGCCAGTGCACGCAGGAGCTCATGCTGAGGCATCACGTCAGAGGTGCCGGCCAGTGCATCCAGGCACACGTCACACAGCGGCTGCTCTGCGCCCACCGCGCTCTTGCAGCCAAGGCACACCAACGGGGAGGGAAGGGTGTCTCCAGACAGCCATTTCACGTCGTCACGGATGGCCACGCGCAACAGTCCGGCGGCCTGCAGGCGGGTGACCTCACGGTCCACGTCCACCACGTCCAGCGGCATGCGCGCCGCCACTGCAAGCACCGGTACGCCGGTGCTTACCGCGGCATTGAGAAGTACGTTTTCCAGGACCCGTTCCCGGGATTGCACGTTGGTCATGGCACCTCTGCGCATCATCCTCCGTTTGTGCCGCCACGCAACGCCCGCGCGCCATGACGACGTGAACCAACGCAGGCACAACCAGCCGCGCGGCTGTTTTTTTGTGCACAACCTCCGCCGTCCCTACGCTGCGCGCCGTGACCAAAGTCTTTGTTGCTCTCATCCTGCTGGGTTGTGGCTACGCCATGGGCGTGGACTTTGCGTGTGTCACTGGCCTCCTGGATTCGGTGAATCCGCTGTGTGCCAAGGGGCTGAGCGCCAACCTCACCAACAACCTGTTTGACGCCGTGCAGACCGCGGCGGAGCTGTCACTCAAGCTGGTGGGCGTCATGACGCTGTGGTTGGGGCTGATGCGCGTGGCGGAGAAGGCCGGGCTCATTGAGCTGGTGGGCCGGCTGGTGGAGCCCGTCATGACGCGGCTCTTTCCGGAGATTCCCAAGGGCCATCCCGCCATCAGCGCCATGACGCTGAACCTCAGCGCCAATGCGCTGGGGATTGGCAACGCCGCCACGCCGTTTGGCATCAAGGCCATGCAGGAGTTGCAGAAGCTCAACAAGACGCCCGCCGTGGCCACGGACGCCATGTGCCTGTTCCTGGCGCTGCATGCCACGTCGTTCACGCCGCTGCCTACGCAGACCATTGCGCTGCGGCAGGCGGCGGGAGCGGTGGACCCCTCGGACATCATTGGACCGGTGGCACTCTCCACGGCCATTACCACCGTGATCGCCGTGATCCTGAGCAAGATCTTTGCCCGTGCATCCCGCAAGGCGGAGGTGCCCACGCCATGAAAGCGCTCCTGGAGGGTGTCAGCCACACCGCGGTTCCGTTGCTGTTTGTGACGGTGATGATCGTTGCTGTTTACCGCAAGGTCCCCATCTATGAGTCCTTCATTGAGGGCGCCAAGGAGGGCTTTGAGACCGCGGTGCGGATCATCCCGTACCTGGTGGGCATCCTGGCGGCCATCAGCATGGTCCGCAGCACCGGGCTGATAGATGCGTTGTCCCACGTGATGGCGCCCATCTCCGGCCCGCTGGGCTTGCCGGCGGAGGCGTTGCCCATGGTGTTCATCCGGCCGCTCAGCGGCAGTGGCGCCAACGCGGTGCTGGTGGACCTGATGAAGACACACGGGCCGGACGCGTATGTCAGCCGCCTGGCGTCAGTGATCAGCTCCTGCGCGGAGACCACGTTCTATGTGCTGGCGGTCTATTTTGGCTCCGTGGGTGTGACCAATTTCCGCTACGCCCTGGCCGTGGGCCTGCTGGGTGAGATCGCGGCGGTGATTGTGAGTGTCATTGTGTGTGCGTTTGCGTTCGGCTGATGGTTGGCGCGCCCCCCGGGGTGCATGGCAGGCTGTACGCCGCATGCGCACCTTCCTCCTGACCGCCCTGCTGTTCTGTCCCTGTCTGGCGCTGGCCGACGACGGAGGCCTTGACGATGGTGGCATTGACGATGGTGGCACGCCGGACGCCGCCATTTCTGACGACGCTGGAGAGAACACCGCGCCCGTGGCCCGCATTGCCGTCACCGGCTCCCGCGGCGTCTGTGAAGCGCCCTGCGCGGAGCTGGAGACGGACGTCAACGCCAACGTTGCGTTGTCTGCTGCGGCCAGCTCGGATCCTGAGGGTGGCTCCTTGAGCTACATATGGGAGCTGGTCAGCCGTCCTGCGGACTCGGTTGCGGAGCTGATGGGTGAGGGCGCTGCGGAAGCGCTGTTCACGCCGGACCGTGAAGGCATCTTTGACCTGGCGCTGCTGGTCATTGATGACGGTGGCAACGTCACGCGCTCCCAGGTGCGCGTCAACGCCGCCATCATCCCCTTCCAGCTTCTCATGAAGGTCCTGGTGGACGGCACCGAGGTCACCTGCACCCCCATCTGCACGGTTGACGCCGTCAGGATTGCCTCAGATGTGGAGATTGATGCGTCCGGAAGCACCCATGACCCCACCCACGGCGAGCTGAAGTTCTCCTGGGTCCTCACGGTTCCACCGGGCAGCAGCGCCACGCTCCGGGTCATTCCCAACACCAGTGATCAGCGCGTGAATCTGCAGCCTGACGTTGACGGGCCGTATGAAATCCGCGTGAGGATGGAAGACAGCCGGCGGGATGAGACGCGGTCCGTTGGCTTCAACATTCCCCACGCACTGTGGTGGAAGCCGTTTGAGTGCGGTTGCACCACGTCCAACGCGGGCGGTCCCCAGGGTGCGCTGGCCATGCTGCTGGCGGCGTGGGTGCTGCGCCGAATCAGCAGACGGTCCCGGTGAGCCGCGCACTGCTGGTGTCCTGCTTGCTCCTGTTGTCCTGCTCCGGAGGCGGTGGTGCGGCGGACGCTGCATCAGCCCAGGATGCGGGCAACACGTATTTTGAATTCTGCATGGCTTACGGGACGCGCATGCAATGCGGCCTGTCCTGCCCGACGACGGGGCTGGGTACGCGTGACGCCTGCATTGCGGTTGTGCATGACCGCTGCGTGAATGATGTGCGCGCCTTCCAGGTGCGCGCTGCGGCCGGCCTTGTCCGCTTCACGGAAGAGGAGGGCGCGGGCTGCCTTGAAGACATTGACGCTTACCTGGGTCTGGTTGAGCCGTACTTCTGCGACGGTGGGTCTCCCCCTGCGGAAGTGATCCGCAGCGTCTACGGCACAACCTGCGTGGATGGCCGCTCCCAGTTCAGCTACCCATGGGACCGGTGTGTGACCGCACTGAACGGCAACATTCCGCCAGGCGGCGCGTGTTCCTCAAATCAGGACTGTCAGCAAGAGGGTGCCAACGGGCAATCCACCTGTGAAACGGGCGGGGACGGCGGGTGCGGCACCTGCACGGATGGACTGCGCGCGGAGGGTGAGCCGTGTGTCGTTGAGTACGACGGTGGCTCTTACGGAATTCCCTGCGCCGTCCCATTGGTGTGTGACTATTACGGAGACAAGACCTGCAAACCTGAACGGCGCCAGGGTGAATCCTGCACTCTCTCTGGCGGTGCCTGCTCCTATGGCTGCGGCACCATCTGCGCCAACGCCGGGGATGGAGGCTACACCTGCCAGCTGCCACCCGGTGAAGGTGGGTCCTGTGAATACAGTTACTGGTGTGCCCCTGGGCTCGCCTGCGTCGCCATTCCTGTGGATGGCGGTTACACTTTTCCGTGCGTGCCGTACGCGCGTGAGGGTGACGCGTGCTCAGAAGGTCAGCGTGGCCAGGAAGGGGAACCGTTCGGTGCCCACTCCAGCGGCCAGCATCCGGTGTGCGCCGCCGGCTTCATTTGTGACGTGGTGGGGATGAGCAGTGACGGCATCTGCCGCGCGCCCTTGCATGACGTGATGACCGGGGAGCCATGCGGTGAACTGCATGGCTGCGCGGACCCCGCGGACCTGTGCCAGTTTCCTCCGGACGGCATGGGCAGTGATACCTGCAGGCCTGCGCCTGGCCTTGATGACGTGTGCAATGGGGACGGTCAGTGCGTTGCGGGTCTCTATTGCAACTTCCCGGAGGGCTTTGGCAGCCCGGGACATTGTGCGCCGTTTCTCAACGTGGGCGGCGCATGTCCGGATCAGCGCGGCTGCCAACCGGAGCTCACCTGTTTCCACAACGTCTGCACCCGCGCGGCGGACGCCTATGAAGCGCCGCTCATCTGCCAGTGATCAGCGTACGGTGACGTTGACCTGCACGCGCGTGGTCATCCGCTCACACCACTTGTCCGTGCAGATGAAGAACTGCAGCTCCGCGCTGGTGGGCTGGGCGCCGGCCTCACTGGCGGTGAACTCCGCCTTGAGCTCCGGGCTCTTCTCACCCTTGTTGGCCACGTCCGCGTGACCCAGCTTGGTCTTGGCAAACTGCAGGCCCTTGGGGGCCTTCACGTTCACAATCAGCGGCGCCTGGTCATGGACCTTCTTCCCGGCGGCGGGGTTGATCACTATCGACAACGTCCCCTTGTCACCCACCTTGAGATCCTGCGTGGAGCGGGACACGTCCACGGTGAAGTGCTCCGCCTGGTTCTGTGCGGACAGCGGGGACGAGAAACCAAGGAAACCAAGGACGGCCAGGCCAGCCAACGCAGCAGAAGGACGCATGGGGCGCTTCATAGCGCTGCTCCGGCCGCCTGGGTACGTCCCAGGGGTTTGCGGCACAGCAAAGCCCACGCCCGTGCCACTTCCATGGCCACGTCCACACCCGCCACATCCAGCGCCAGCAACGCGGCCGCGCGTTCTGCCAGCGCCGTCACACCGGCAGGAATCCGGGCCACGGCAAGCTGCGGGGCCTGTTGCAACGCCGCCACACACGCCCCGTTGACAACAATGACGCGGTAGCTGCACGCCGCCGCACGTTGCAGCGTCACACCGTGGTTCCACTGCAGGAGCACCTGCGCTGCGGCCCGGGTCCCTGCGCGCGTCCGGCCCACCACGGTGCCCAGATCTTTTCCCGGAGCGCTGCTCTGGAGGGTCACGGGAAGCCCGCCCACGTCGTAAATGGCGCGGTCCAAAGAGCGCGCAGGGCCCAGCGTGACGGCGGGCAGCACGGGAATCCCCGCGGCGGCTAGACGTGTCAGCGCCCACAGCGGCGCGCGCAGCGCGGCCAGGACCTCCAGACGGTTCAGCGAACGCGCCCCCAGCCCCTGCAGCGCTTCTGCCACCGTCAGCGCATGCGCCAGATCCCCCACACCGCAGCGCAGCGTGAGGGCCTGGGGCGTGCCCAGCTTCACGCCCCGCCGCCGCACCTCCACACCCGTCCCCAGCCCAACCTGCAGCGACTGGGGCGCAACAGCGCGCGCCCGGAAGCCGAGGGCACGCGCGGACTCCAGCAGCCGGCGTGCGGTGTAGCCGCCGGGACGCCGGGAAAGCAGCAGCAGGTCCGTCATCACGGGCGCGCTTCTGACAGGGTGGGCCACGCACACGCAATGCTGTGGTTGGATCACTGGCCCAGGCTCCCCTCGCCGCGGCTGCACAATTGCGCCCGCTGCACGGAGCGCATTAGGTTGACGCTCCGCGCGGGATCCCCCGTCAACCCGCCTGCCTGAGCGTGTGCATGGAGAAGGTGATTGGCATTGAGCTGGGCACCGCCAACGCCTCGGTGGCCGTCCTCAAGGACGGAGGGCAGCCATTCCTGGTGCCGGATGAGCAGGGCCGGGCGTTTCTGCCCAGCGTGGTGGCGTATTCCACCGGCGAGCCGCCCATTGCCGGCCTGGAAGCACGCCGCCGCCGCCTGATTGACCCCGCGCGCACCATCCTGGGCGTCAAGAAGCTGCTGGGGCGTGAGTTCAAAGACCCGCACATCCAGGCGCTGCTCCCGCTGCTTCCCTACCCCGTGGTCTCCGGCCCCAGCGGCAAGGCGGCCATCCAGGTGGGAGACCAGGTCTACAGCCCCTCAGAAGTGGCCGCCGTCATCCTCAGCACCCTCAAGGCGCGGGTGGAAGCGCACGTGGGTGAGACGGTGCGCAAGACGGTGCTGGTGGTCCCTGCGTCCTATTCGGACCCGCAGCGCCTGGCCATGCGCCTGGCCGCGCAGGCCGCCGGCCTGGAGGTGCTGCGCATCATCAACCAGCCCACGGCCGGAGCCGTGCTCTATTCGGCCGGCAAGGACCTCCATCAGCGCGTGGGGATCTACAGCTTTGGCGGCGGGACGCTGGACGTCTCTGTGGTGGATATCCAGGGGCCGCTGGTGCACGTGCTGTCCTCGTCCGGGGACTGCATGCTGGGCGGGGATGAGCTGGACCGCCAGGTGTTTGAGATCCTGCGCCGGCGCTTCAAGAAGGCGCACGGAATTGACCTGGCGGAAGACCTGGTGGCCTGCCAGCGCCTGCTGGGTGCGGCGGAGAGCGCCAAGATCCACCTCACGGAAAACCCCACCGTGGAAGTGCGGCTGCGGGAGATGGCGTACGGCAACGGCGGACCCATTGACCTTGTGGACGAGGTGCAGCGCACGGACGTGATTGCCGCGTGCCAGGACGTGGTGCGCCGGACGCTGGTGCACGCTGAGCACGCGCTCCAATCCGCCCACCTCACCCCGGATCTCCTTGACGCCATGCTGCTGATGGGCGGGAGCTCCATGACGCCGCTGGTGGTGGAGAGCATGGCCCGTTTTGCGGGCCGCACGCCGTCCACCGCGCTGCAGCAGGAGGGCTGTGCGGCCATGGGAGCGGCCATTTACGGAGGCGTCCTGCTGCGCCAGGGCGGGGTGCGTGCGCAGATGCAGACCGTGGTGGTGGACGTGCAGAGTCAAAGCCTGTTCCATGACGTGGGCGGCGCGCGGGAGCGGCTCATCAGCCGCAACGCGCCGCTGCCGGCGCAGGCGCGGCGCATCTTCACCACGCACGCGGATGACCAGGAGAGCCTCACCGTTGGCCTTTTCCAGGGTGAAAGTGGCGCGCGGGACGGCGGTGTCCGCGTGGGTGAGCTGGTGGTGGACGGCATCCGTCCGCTGCCCCGTGGCGAGGTGCAGGTGGAAGTGCTCTTTGAAATGGACCCGGACGGCGTGTTGACGGTGAGTGCCACGGACGTGGCCACCGGAAACCGCACACCGGCCCCGGTCCGCGTGGGCGTGGAAGCGTTGGAGCAGGACGTGGTGATGCTGCGCGTACAGCGCGGGGAGCTGCGCGCGTGATGCGCGCCCGGGACAATGCCCATGGCTGAACGCCGCGTCTTGTTGGTGGTGGATGCTGACGCCTCAAACCGGGGCGCACTGCAGACCTTGTTGGCGGCCACGCCGCACTGTCTGGTCATGGCCACGGACCCGGAGGACGGCGCGCTGCGTTTCTCCGAGGCCAAGCCGGACCTCATCTTCCTGGCGGACTCCGCCTGCGGTCCCCATGGTGGCGCACTTCTGGAGAAGCTGGCCGCACGCGCGGACGCCGCGGCGGCGTTGATCTTTGCCACCGGTGCTGCGGGCCGGTTGCCGCCGGTGCGTGACGCCATGCTGCCCGCCGCGTTGTCCGCGGTGCTGCCCCATCCGTTGACCAGGGCCGCCCTGGATCACGCCCTCACCGAGCTCAGCGCACGCCGTGCCGCCGTGTTTGCCGGGTCCGCCATGGAGCTGGACATGGACTCCCTGCTGCCCAGGTTGGCGGAGGTGCATGAAGGCAACGGTCACGCGCTGGGCAACACCCGTCCGGAACCGCCGCCGCCCCTGGCAGAGACGGACAGCCCGCCCGTGCTGGCTTCCGAGGCCACTGGCCCCGGAGATGAACTTCCCGCCGCAGAAGAAGCCCGGCCCAATGGCCCGCCGGTGGATGAGCCCACCATGCTCAGCGGCCCGGATGACGCGCAGGCCGTTGCGGACGCCATTGCGGACATGCCGGAGCCGGGTGCGCCCGCCCAGGAGGCGCCCGCCACCGAGCAGACCGCGGACACCGTGGAAGCGTCCACGGCGGAACTTGCGGAAGCGGCGCGGCAGGCTGACGAGGAGGCTGAGCGCACCCCGCCAGAAGGAACCCCGTCAGCCATTGTGCAGGAAGCGCTGGCTGAACCCGCCGCAGCCACGGACCCGCCCAGCGAGCCCACAGCGGAAGTGACGCCGCAGCTTGCCGTTGACCCGCCCACGGGGGAGGTGGCGGTCAAGACCAACGTGGGTGATGAGCCAGCTGGGCTGGAGGAAATCCGTGCGGCCGTGGGTGAGGCCACCCCTGCAACGCCCGGCGCAGATGAAGACGTCTTTGCATCCGCGCCCGCCGCTGCGCCAGCTGCCACGCCGGAGGAACCACCGCCGCCGTCTGAGCCCATTGTCATCCCCCATGAGCCCGCCGCCCCGCGCACTGACCAGCGCCACGCCGCTGCGCCGGTCTCTGAACGCGCGCCGCAGACCGCGGGCGCACCCATGCCGCGTGTGGTCAAGCTGGACGCGCCGGCCATTCCCAAGGACGTGGAACTGAGCTCTTCGGAGCGTGCGCAGACGGGCAAGGGCGGATTCCGCACCGTGGATGAATCCATCCTGGGTCCGGACCTCAGCTACCGTTTGGTATTACTTTATCGCCTGCTGGATGGTGGAACGCTGTACCAGATCCTGGGTGTGGAGCGGGATGCGGATGCGGCGGCGCTGTCCAAGGCGTTCCATCGCATCTCGCTGGAGTTCCATCCGGACCGCGCGGTGTTGATGAGCGCGGGGCCGCTCAAGGACTGCATGCGTGCCGTCTACGGCCGTGCCACGGAAGCGTTCCGCGTTCTCTCAGATGAGACACAGCGCCGCGCGTATGAAGCTGCCTTGGCAGAGCAGCGTCAGGGACCGGCGTTTGATCCGGCAGCCACACAGCGCACCGTCCAGACCACGCCGCAACTTCCCAGCGTGATTGTGGAAGACGTGGGCGGTGATCAATCCGTGCGTCCGGCGCTGCAGAGCTCAGCCAACACCCGCCTGGCTCCGCCGCCGGCACCACCGCTGCGCGGACAGGCGCGGACCAAGGCTTCCACCTCTCCGCAGTTCCCCGTCCCGCCGTCCACGCCGCCACCAGCACCCGCCCCCGTTGCTGCGCCCGCGCTGGAGCCGCTTCTGGAAGACGCGGCCACAACGGTGGGCGGACGGAAGTTCCTCCGGCTGGCGGCGCAGGCACTGGGCCGCAATGATCTCAACGGCGCACGTCTCAACCTCACCTTTGCGCTGGGTTATGAGCCGGACAATGGCGTGCTGAAGAAGCGTCTGGCGGAGATTGAAAGCAAAATGCAGCGGCCGTCTGCCCGCTGAGCGCAGGACCACCATCCCATGCAACCCGGACACGTCCTCTCCCGCTACGTGATCCTTGGAAAGCTCGCCAGCGGCGGGATGGCGGAGGTCTGGCTTGCGCGCCAGCGCGGACCGTCCGGTTTCAACAAGACGCTGGTGCTCAAGACCATCTCCAGCACCGTGGGTGCAGAGCCAAAGTTCCTCCAGATGTTTGTGGAGGAAGCCCGCCTGGTGGCGCAGCTCAACCATCCCAACATTGTCCAGGTGTTTGATCTTGACGTTGCTGACGGACATCCGTTCATTGCCATGGAGTATTTGGACGGGCGCACGCTGGCGCAGCTTCTGCGGGAGCTGAAAGCGCGCAAGGAACGCCTGGAACCGCGCATGGCGGTGCGTATGGCAGCAGATGTGTGCGCGGCGCTGGAGTACGCGCACCAGTTGAAGGATGAAGCGGGTGCGCCGCTCAACATCATCCACCGTGACGTCACGCCGGACAACATCTTCATCACCTACCAGGGGCAGGTGAAGGTGCTGGATTTTGGCATTGCCAAGGCGGCAGCCAGCAGCAGCCTCACGCAGCCGGGCATGGTGCGCGGCAAGCTGGCGTACATCTCACCGGAGCAGCTTCTGGGTGAGAAGCCGGACCAGCGCGTGGACCTCTGGGCGGTGGGCGTGAACCTCTACGCCATGCTGGCCGGTCATCCTCCCTTTGTTGGCAATGGCGACGTGGAATTGATGGGAACGGTGCTGAGCTCGGAGCCGTCGCGGCTGGCTGAGCTGGACCTGGGGCTGCCACCGGAACTGGATGACATTGTGATGCGCGCGCTGGAGAAGAAGCGCGAGCGGCGCCACGCCTCCGCCGGTGAGCTGCGCGGATTGCTGGAGGCCTATCTGGGCGGGCAGCCGGCCATCAGCGCGTTCCAGGTGGCAGAGCTGATGGAGCGCCTGTTTCCCGTGGCCACGGATGCGGAACGCCGCCGCCGTGACCAGCTCCGCACCATGCCACTGCCCGCACCGCCCACGGAGCTGGACGGTGAGACCACGCTGGATGACAGCCGGCCGCCGCCACGGCCGCTGCGGGACACCATCACCGCGCCCGTGCTGGTGGTTGATGACGCTGCCACGCGGCCAGATGCCAGGCCCATGCGCCGGTTACCCAGGAGCAACCGCTGGCTGTGGGTGCTGGCGGCTGCCGCGGTGGCGTCTGTCATGCTGCTGGTGGCATCCTTGCGTCCCCCCAGACGGACGGCGCGCGTGCCCGCCACCGCCACGCCGGTGGACGTGGCTCCGCAGCCGGTTGCCGCGCCCGCGCCAGTGCCCGCAGAGCCGCCGGATGCCGGTGTCCCTGACGCTGGAGACCGTCCAGATGCGGCCGGGACAGCGCGCCTGGAGATCCCCGGCGGGCGGGCGCTGGACGAGGCCACACAACGTGCCGGTTCGTTGCTGGGCGGGCTGGCCATTGAATGCGGCACCCGCGCGCAGGTCTACGTGGATGGCAAACACGTGGGTGCGGCGCCCGCCACCATCATTGGCATGACGGCGGGGATTCACCGCGTGCGCGTGGTCAGCGCGTCCGGGGCGGTGAAGGAATTGAGTGTGACCGTGAGTCCCGGCGTGATCACCGAACGTGTGGTGAACTTTGGAAAAACCCGCCACCGCTGAGCGGGCGGAGATGGTTGCCATCCTTGCCACCGCTGAGTAGGCACGCGGCCCTTCCGTCACCTGGTGGATGCATGCGCGCGCTGATTGGTCTGGGCCTGGTCACAAGTCTTGTTGTCACCGTGGGTTGCAGTGGGGAGTCCGGTGCGTCCGCGTCAGCAGCGTCATCCTCATCCGGTGGGACCGCCCACAGCGGTGATCCGGATGCTGGTGAACCGGTGGTGGAGCTTCCCGCGCTGCCGGCGCTGCAGCACACCACCGTGCTGCCGGACCTCAATGAGGACGCCGCCATTGTTGAAGTGGCCCTCACCGCCGAACAAACGTCACACACCTACCGCGGCAGCGCGCCCACCCAGGTCTGGGCCTACAACGGCATGGTTCCCGGTCCCACCATCCAGGCCCGCGTGGGAGACCGCGTTATTGTGCACTTTGTCAACAACCTTCCCGAGGCCACCACGGTGCACTGGCATGGTCTGCGCATCACCCCGGAGATGGACGGTGACGTGCACCATGTCCCGGCGGTGGAGCCGGGTGCCATGTTTACGTATGACTTTATTGTGCCGGATGCCGGGAGCTTCTGGTTCCACCCGCACTACAACACGCCGGAGCAGATTGAGCGCGGATTGATGGGTACCTTGCTGGTGCATGAGGCCACTCCGCCCATCTTTGACGCGGAGCGCATCCTCTTCACGGATGACGTGAAGCTGACTTCCGGTAATACAATTGCTCCGTTCCTGACCTCTGGCCCGGACCGTATGCACGGGCGCGGCGGCAACGTGCTGCTGCTTAATGGCCGGGAGACCAATGACGCCATCACCGTGCAGGCGGGAACGCGGGAGCGCTGGCGGCTCTTCAACGGTGCCAACGGGCGCACCATGGAGCTCTCCATCACCGGCGCCAGCTTCAAGATTGTGGGCACGGACGGCGGGCCGCTGCCCTCCGGATACACCGCCAGCCGCATCACGCTGGCCATTGGGCAGCGCTTTGACCTGGACGTGACGTTTGACGGAGCGCCGGGCAGCGCTGCGCAGCTCACCAGCCACATCCTCATGCTGGATGCCAATGAGGACGTGGTGGAGGTCCCGGTCATCATCCAGGAATTTGTGTATGACACTGCGGGAGCCCGGCCGGTCATTGACGTCACGGTGTCTGGGCCGGACCTGCCGGCGGTGGACTATTCAGCGGTGGCGCAGAAGACGTTGGCGCTCAATGGCATCAATGACAACGGGACGGTGCGCTTCAGCATCAATGAGTACATCTCACCCAATGAAGAGCACTGGCAGGTTCCCATGGGTGACATGACCGTGGAGATTGTGAATCAGCTCCCCATGGAACATCCGTTTCACATCCACGGTCAGTTCTTCCAGGTGCTCCGCCGGGGAACCAGCGTTGCGGATGAGCCCGGCCTCAAGGACACCGTCCTGGTGGGCGGCATGCAGCGGGTGGTGGTCACCATACACTTCAACAATCCCGGCTCCTGGATGTACCACTGCCACATTCCGGAACACTCGGAAGTGGGGATGATGGGCCATGTGCACGTGATGGCGGATGGGGACTGACGAACAGACTCTTCTGGCGGCGGAGGCGGTTGGGGGGCGTAGCTGATGGACAACGCCACTCCGCGCGCCGGCATCCTTGTGAAGACCGCCAGGCCACACGCTCCGCGGTTCATAGAGGGCGTTCCATTGCGTGCGGGCATTGGTATCGTTGGGCCCCGGGGGATGCCCCTCATGGGAGGAGAGGCATGTTGCATCATGATCTTCCGCGCATTGGATGCGCCATGCTGCCGTGGGTCGTTGTGGGCTGCGGGTTTCAGCTACCGGGCTCCGCCAGCAACACGCCACAGCATGACGCCGGCCGCCAACACCAAGTGATTCCCGAACGTGACGCTGGCGGCGGGCAGGACGCCTGAGAGGAAGCGCCTGACACCTCCACGCTGGGCCAACGTGATGCATCTCCCGCCGCCATGGACGCCGGCCAAACCGATGCCAACCGGTCACAGGACGCCGGAGGGAAGCGTCCGACGCTGCGATGATGGCCCTGCCCGACGCATCCCTTTCCCACCCGGATGCCGGCCGCACGTTGGACGCGGAAGTTCCAGAGTTGGATGGCGGCACGCACCAGGACGCCTCAAGCGGCGCGGCTGACGCATCCAACTCCGGTGGCCCGCCTGGTTGCGCAACCGTGGGGCGCTCCTTGGATGGAGTCACCTGGCAGGCCCTTCCGCGCAGCGCCAGCACGTGTGTCCACACGCGGTCGCTGGCGTTTGATGGTGAGCGCTTTGTCATTGGGACCGACGACGGAAACTGGTACGCGTCCACCGATGGAGACGAATGGGCGCTCTTCCGCAAGGAAGCCGGCACCTTTGTTGTGATGACGCCGGACGGACTCTCCGGCCCCACCAACGAACGCAACGCCTACCGCGGACGCGGCATCTGCCTGCACGGAGGCGGCTCTCCCAACCACGGCATCTTCCGCTCCCAGAACCCGGACTGCGCCGGCTCGGTCCGCATGGCCAATACTCCAGCCAACGTCACAACCTTCCTCTTTGGTCATGTGCCGGCTGACCAGCTCACCCGCGGGGCCATGCCTGAGCCGCGGGCAGACTGCCTTGGCCTTTGATGGCCATGCGGTGACCACGCACCAAGGAGCCGCGCCACACCCACCGACGAAGCGTGGCCCTCCACGCGCCACCTGCCTGATGCCAGGAATTGTCAGCATGCTCTAACTTTCAGCCCTCCCTGGAGGGTACTGCCATGTCCGGCTGCCGCCTTGTCGTTGCGGTTTCAATGTTTGCCGCCGCATGCACCACCGCGCGGTTGCCATGTGACGCAGACGCGGACTGCACACGTGAGCAATCCTGCCAGCAGGGTGGGTGCTCACCTCGGCTGGTCAACGCACACAGCTCCAGCGGCCACACATCCTCTTCCACCATGGCAACAAGCACCTTGGCAGCAGCCAGCTCGCGGATGGCCGCTCCCTCCAGCATGGGAGGTTCCTCGTCTGGCCGCGCCACGTCCCAGGCCGGGCCGTCCTCCAGCAACGGAACGTCCTCATCCACCAATGCAAGCTCATCACTCACCGGTGCGTCCAGCAGCAGCCCACCGTCTTCCTCAGCGGCGCCTTCCTCCAACACTCCCTGGACCTCGTCATCCATGATGGGAACCTCCAGCTCCATGGCGCCACCAAGCAGCGGTGGCTCCTCCAGCGCGTTGGGCGTTGGTGAACTGACGGGGCCACCGTTGGGAGGCGGCACGGTGCCCAACGCAGAGGTCTGCCGCCGTGTTCCCGTCACCTCCTCTCAGCAGGCGTTCCTCGTCCAGGAGGCCAACATCTGCTTGGGCGGGCGGTTCATCCTCATTCCGGTGCGGTCTACGCTGGATGAAGTGCATTGCTACATTGGAGCCAATTTCCGCGCATTCAGCGGCGGCGTTGTGGCGCATGAAAGGGAAGACTACGCGGAGAGCTGGCCACACGCGCAGTCCACCGGCAGCAGCGGCAACCATTTGTGCATGTCTCCGGGAGACACGGGCTACGTGGATTTCCTGCTCCCCTCCAACCTTCCGCCTGTGGACCGGCTGGACGTGGAGGACCTGACCTCTGTGGCTCTACCGGCCTACCAACCCGTGGTGACCGCGGTGCTGCTGGGCTACTCCGTTACCACGCAAGCGGACATGGACACCGTCACCATTCAAGGCCGCAATGACGGCAGCGGCCCGCTGAACTGGAGCGCGGTGAGGGTGGTCATCCTGGATGAGGAAAGAAGGCCCGGCTACTTGGCAACCGCGGTCCATGAAGCGGCCCCAGCACTGATGCCTGGAGAGGAGCGCGAATTCGCCTTCACCGTTCACCACACTTCCTACCCGGGCCACTCCAGCCGGATGGTCGTCCTTCCGCGCTTTGACTGACCAAGGCAAACAATTGACAGGGCACATCCGTGACCAGGCGGTCCGGATGCCGGCACCCGTTCGTGGAAGCGCGGCACCGCCAAGCGGCGCCGCTGCGCAACTGGCGCCTCTGCCCACGGCGAAGCCGAGGGGGCACAGACGAACCCCGAGGGCACACTCACCACGCGCGAGGTGACGCGCGCCACCGCTGCAGAGATTGCCGGGGCCCGCAGCGCATCCACGGATGGGTTCAACGCCGTGGACGCGGCCAGGCGCATCCAGGATGGAACGTTCAATGCGTACATCCCGCTTGAACGCACGTACCAGGGTGGCACTGACCTCATGGGGCGCCTGGGCACGGGCACGTTTCTGCCGGGGACCATGGCAACCATCACCGCCAAGGTTGTGGACGGGAGAATTGTGCCGGAAGAGACCACCGTGAAATTCAACACGGCGGGGGAAGCGGTGGGTGGCACCACTGTGGAGGGCGCCTATTTTGACGAGGACAACAACCTGAAATTGAAGGTGGGCGGCCGCCTCATGGACAACCTGATGGGCCGGGACGCCGCGGACAAGATGCGGCCGGACATCACCATCCCCGGTTTTGAGAACATGCCTATTGATGTGGATCAGTTCATGGACCGCCTCACCGCGCCGCCAGAGGGTGACGGGCCGGCCAGCGTTCCCGTTGTCCAGGCGGACGCCATCCGGGTGGACGCGCGCAACGCGTCTTTCAAGCCGGGCAAGCTGAGCATTCCGGGTGGGCGCATTGATGTTGGTGCGGGCACCAGGCTCACCATCAAGGGCACGGCAGCGGGCGGCACCCTCAGTGGCAACGTGCGGCTCTCAGGGCTGGAGCTGCAACAAGATGACGTGGCGCTCAAGACCGGCAAGGGCACGGCGGATGTGTTTGTGGAGTACGGCTCGTCAGGTGGGAGCCCGGTGCCCACCAAGGTGGCCATCACCAACCTCCACGTTGAGTCACAGTTTGCCGTCTACAAGCGGCGCAACGGGGACTACCTGCACCTGGCCAAAGGGGCCATCCGCAACGGTTCATTCAGCATGGAGGGCGAGGATCCCAAGACCGCCAAAGTGCGTCTTTCCGTTCCGCGTTTTGAGGGAGACATTGCCAGTGGGCGTGTGACGGTGCCGGACGGGGACGGGACCGCGCAGGTGGAGCTGGGCCGGACGCGCATCTCAGGCCAGCTTGACGTGGACAACGCCCGCGTTTCCGTGGTTGGCAACATCAAGGAACTGGACGCCGTGGTGCGTGACTACAGCGCCTCGGATCACGCGGGAAGTACCAAGGTTGACCACGCCCGGCTGCGCGGATCGGCGCGGGTGGCGCTCTCCACGGATGGAGGTCTGGACCTGGACGCGGAGGTCAGAGGGCTGGAGATGCGCGCGTCTGACATCCGGACCACGCAGGAAGGCGCAGACGTGGACCTGGGGCGGACGCTCACCCAGGGGAAGGGGTCCGTGCGGCTCACCTCCAAGGGTGACCTGGCGCTCAGCGGGGCCTTCACCCTGGACACCACCGTAGACGCGCTCAGCTACAAACGGGCGGGCCAGAGCGCGCAGCTTGGGGCCGGCTCGCGCCTGGTGGCGGAGGTGCGCGAGCTGGGGAGCACCGCGCAGCTCACCAGCCACATCC
>Ga0163144_10007330_pt1 | contig 24190 bp, 23 predicted proteins | sample OliLak19BULKMAT1_FD_123175 | JGI IMG/M metagenome (GOLD analysis project Ga0163144, IMG submission 123175) | Freshwater microbial mat bacterial communities from Lake Vanda, McMurdo Dry Valleys, Antarctica - Oligotrophic Lake LV.19.BULKMAT1 | ecosystem: Environmental > Aquatic > Freshwater >...
GCCCGCAATTCGCAGCATCGGATCGATAGACCCTTATGCCTTGAAAATCCCCGCCCGCAGGGCGGAATCTTCCCTCTTACGCCACTTTCAGATCCTCATCTTCACGCTGAGCCAACACACCGGCCACTCCGCCGTGCGAAAGCCGAAAAGGGTAGCCCTTCGTAACGATGTACTCATTCGCTGTCTTAGGTGAATAGTTCATTCTCGAGTCGCCCACTTTGAGCACAATGGGCTCTTTCCATTCCGCCTGGTGCTTTCGCTCCCGAAGCAGAACCAACTCCATTGCCCCTGCACTCGAATCCGACTCGAGATACTGCGTATACCAACCACTGCGGAATAGAGCAGCATCTCCCGCGAAAAACAGTCCAACCCCCAACACCACTCGAAAAATCCCTTGCACGGTCCAACCATTGTAGTGAGATAAACTCGTGTTTTATGCCGGAAACACCTCGTCGCGATTTTCTTAAGGCAGCCGCAGTCATTGCCGCTCCCGCCATCATCAAAGCCCAGACAGTCACCAACGCCATCAAAGTGGGCCTGGTCGGCGCTGGCGGTCGTGGAACAGGCGCTGCCTCGCAAGCGCTCAAGGCCGATGACTACGCCGAACTCACCGCTGTAGCCGATGTCTCCACCGAACAGATCAATGCCTCGCTAACTCGCATCGAGCACATCAATGGTGCCAAGGTGAAGGTGGCCGACGGCAATAAATATCTCGGCTTCGACGCCTATAAGCAAGTCATCGATTCCGACATCGACGTCGTCCTACTCTGCACGCCCCCTGGGTTCCGCCCTGGCCACCTCCGCTATGCAGTTGAGAAAAACAAGCACATCTTCACCGAAAAGCCGATGGCAGTAGACCCGACCGGCATCCGCAGCGTGATTGAATCCGTTCGCATGGCCAAAGAGAAGAATAAGTCCGTGGTAGATGGCTTCATGTGGCGCTACGCCAATCACATCTCTGAATTGATGGAACAGGTTCACAAAGGCATCATCGGCGACGTCCTTTCCTACTACGCCACCTACTACACCAACCCCGTCAAACCCATGCCCCCCGCTTCAACCCGCCCCGCCGGCATGAGCGACGTCGAATGGCAAACCAAAAATTGGTACAACTTCGTCTGGACCTGCGGCGACGGTTACGTGGAACAGGCAGTTCACTCCGTAGATAAGGTCGCGTGGTGCTTCAAGGACACTCCTCCCGTCTCGTGTGTTGCGCATGGCGGTCGCCAGATTCCGCAAGAGGGCGGCAATATCTTCGATCACATCGAAGTCAACTACCTTTACCCAAATGGCGCCCGCGCCTTCATCGCGCACCGTCAAATTCCTGGAATCTACAACGAAAACGCTGACTACATTCTGGGCACGAACGGCAAAGTCACCATCGGCCGTGGCCCGCTGCCGATCGTCGAGGACCACAAGGGCAAGACGCTCTGGGAATTCCAGGGAACCAAGAATGACGGCTATCAGTACGAGCACGATATTCTGTTCGCTGCGATCCGCAAGGGCGAGGTCGTCAACAAGGGTGACCGGATGGTCTCATCCACCTTACTCGCCATTCATGGCCGCACCGCAGCTTACACCGGCGCACAGCTTACTTGGGAGCAAATTCAGAACTCGAAACTCTCTACTTTCCCGGAACCCTTCGATGCCAATGGAAGTCTTCCTGATATGCCCATCGCCAAGCCCGGCATCACGAAATTTGTATGATCCTGCTGTTGGCCTTTTTTGCAGTCGACTTCTCAACTGAAGTCAAACCTCTCATAGACAAACAGTGTGCCGCTTGCCATGACCGTGCATTCTTCGTCCGCAAGAAGGACAAAATTGTCGGCTCGCTCACCTCAATGCCCCCTGGCGGCCCTCAGCTCAAAGCTAAAGAGAAGGCGACCCTCACCCAGTGGGTCGCCGAAGGTTTGCCTTATCCTGAGCCACAGAAGGCGCTCAACGACGACCTTGCCCTTACGCGGAAGCTACACAGTCAAATCCTGAAGACCTCGGCCAGGGAAAAATCCCCGCAGGCCTACAAATCTCTCATTCCAGGCTCGGACGTCCCCTATGAGATGCTCCCCATTCCCGCCGGCAAGTTTAAGATGGGCAACAACGCCGTCAAGGACGAGTCGCCTGAACACGAAGTCGCAATCGAGCCGTTCTGGATGGCAGCCCGTGAAGTCACGTGGAACGAATACCGCCTCTTCATGTTCGCCACGCTTGCGGGAGAAGAGGCCGGCGCGAATATCGGAGTCGACGCGGTGAGTCGTCCTACCAAACCATACGTTGAAATGTCGTTTGGAATGGGCATAGAAGGCTACCCGGCCATCTCCATGACCCACCATGCGGCAAGCAAGTATGCCCAATGGATGAGCGCCAAAACCGGGCACTTCTACCGGCTACCGACCGAGGCGGAATGGGAATACGCCTGCAAGGCAAATTCACCCGCTCCTCCGGATCTGGATTCCGTCGCCGTGATCAAGCGAAAACAGTATGAGCTGGTCGGAACGAAGAAGCCAAATGCTTTCGGCCTCTACGACATGCTCGGCAATGTCATGGAATGGACCACCGATCAGTATTACCCCGAGGCCTACAAGGACCCCAAACCCTGGTACCCATCCAAGACGAGCTACCCGCATACGGCCCGTGGCGGTTCTTGGGCCGACAAGATCGAGCGGGTCACTTGTACCGCTCGATTCCCTTCCGACGCGAGTTGGAAGCAGCAGGACCCGAACCTGCCAAAGTCGATTTGGTACCACACAGACGCTTTGGGACTCGGCTTTCGAATCGTAAGGCCCCTCAAGGTCCCCTCGGCGGAAGAAATGCACCGATACTGGAACAATGGAGTGGCGGAAGACCAGTAGCTCGTTCCCGTGCATGGGAACCCTCATCCGCATCACGGTCTTTTCCAAAAAGGATCCAACCGAAGCCATTCTGGCCGCTCAACGCCTCTACAGACAACTCGACCAGTCCTTAAGCAATTACAAGCCAGACAGCGAGCTGAATCAGCTCAAACCGGGTGTAACAACCAGGGTGAGCAGCGACCTGTTCGCGGTCCTATCCTTCGGCCAACGCCTCTCTCTGAACTCGGCCGGGGCCTTCGACGTGACAGTCCGGGGGACCACAATTGGCTACCAGTACATCGCCTTGGGGGACAAGACTGTAACGCTCTTGAAAGAGGCGATGCTACTCGACCTTGGCGGCATCGCGAAGGGGTACGCCAACGATCAAGCCTCTAAAGTGTTGATCTCAAAAGGAATCAGGAAACATCTGCTAGCAGCCTCGGGCGATATCCTGGTCCACGATTCCCCACCAAACGAACCCGGTTGGACCGTGGAATTCCAAAACACCAGACGGATCCTACGCCGCCGTGCCGTCTCAACCAGCGGAAATTCTTACCAGCCGGGCCACATCCTCGACCCGCGGACCGGACAGAAAGTAATGACCAGCCAAACCCTTTCTGTGTTGGCAAATGACAGCATGACCGCCGACGCGCTCGCTACGGCTTGCCTGGTGCTGCCGCCAAGCGAACGAACTCAATTGATCAGCCGTTATGCCGGCGCTGAATTGGTCTCGGCGTAGCGCACCTGCTTCAGAGATACGCTTTTCGACTCACCTTCACCAATCTTTACATTGACCGCGCGATCCTCAAATTTCTTAAGGAATTCCGGGTCTGAGGCGGTCGCGGTATCGATTTCTTCAAAGGCGAACAGCTTGTATTCACCGGGTGGCAGGTTGGCCAATGAGAACTTTCCACCGTCCTCAACGCGGGCGGTCAGATTCATATAGGCCAACTCGCTGTTTGGGCCGACCCTGGCAACAATGACTGTTCCTGGAGCGTCATCCTGCTTCTGCTTCTCGACCATCCCGTCGACCTTTGCGATCTTCGTCGAAAGGATCACTTCAATTGCACCGCCACCCCCGCTGCCGAGGTCGATGCCGGTGTCCTGAATGTCCTGACCGCCAACATTGATCGCCTTGACGTATGCTCCGGTAAGTTGCCCAACAGTGAACCGGTACTTCTCGGGCGACAAGTCTTTCATGGCAAAACTGCCGTCTTCGCCAACTGAAATGGGCTGATTGAAGCCCAGATCCGACTGCGCTTGAATCCGAACCTGCTTCAGATTCACCAACGACTTGTCGCCTTCGACAATCACTTTGCCGGGGAATGAAAGCGATGGCATCTGCGTCACAACGACTCCATCAACATTGTTGTTGCCAACGCTGAGCTTCGTGTTTCCCACCACCTTCGGACGGCCCTCGCCGAAAGCATTCACAACCAGCTTGTAGGCGCCGGGCGTAACACCCGCCAACTCAAAGGTACCGTCCGATTGCACTTGACTCGCGCCGGCGCCCCCGCCCATTCCCATGGGTCCGCCGCCGCCCATGCCAGGCATGTCTGCCGAGCCTCCATCCGGCCGCAGCATCACAACCATTCCATTGCCGCCGCGCCGTCCGCGTACACCGGCAGCGTCTGCGGCAGGCGCTTCAACACCTGCTACCCGGCCCTTTACCCTGTAGACGCGAACCTTGCGGAAAGTCATCTGGACGCCGCTGAACTCCTGCCCCGCCCCAACTTCCACCCGTTGAGCCTGCTCGAGGGTTTCGACCCCTGGGAAGTACAACTTCGGGTAGGCGAATTCTTCCGCCCCCTGTTGAATCGGGGCGCCACCCATTCTCATTCGCTGAATCAGCACATAATACTTGCCAGGAGCGACATTGGTGATTCGGAACTCGCCCTTGTCGTTGGTCTGGTTTCCACCTTGTCCAACGAAACGGCGCTGCGCCTGAAAGTATTGGGGCCGAAGGAGGCTGATATTGACGCCTTCCATCGGCTCACCATCCTCATCGAGAATGCGTCCGCTGATAACGCTTTGCGGAGTCATTCGCACGACGACATCAGCTTTTTCAGAGCCTGCCGTGACCACCACTTGCGAGCCGATACCGCCGCCCCGATTTCCAAAATTGGAGCGGATAAAGCCTGTCTTCTCCCCGGAAACTCGATAAGAACCTGGAGTCACATTCTCAAAAACAAACGCGCCAGCGTTGTCCGTGGCTGCACTCATGCCACCACGCATTCCGCCGCCGGCGATTTGTGGAGAGCCTTGCTGCTGTTGTGCACCGGCAGGTTGGAGCGTAACTGTCGCCTTGCGAATTGCCTCGCCGGTAATTGCATTCATCACCTTACCGACAACTCGACCGGGCTTTTCTGTTTGTAGTTGTTGCTGCTGTTGCTGTTGCCCAAACAGTGCAATTCCCAGAACCAATCCGATCGTCAGATGCATCGACATTCTCCTTGTTACCGCTTCACAGGCAATCCGTTACTTTGTAAGACGCTATCCACGCCGTCGGGGTTTAAGCGAGTTGCGTCGTATTCGACGGTCAATCCGCTCAGGTCTTGCTTCAGCTTGAAGCTCATCACTCCATAGACGCTCATCAGGCGCGAGAGTCTCTCATAATCCGCGTCGCCAAGCGGGCGGGTGAATTCGTATTGCAGTTCTACTCGTGTCATAAACTTAATTTTCGCTCTTCAGCTTCCAAAGCACTTGGCGAACCATTCCAAGCCACATCACCGCGTCGTTCTGACTGAGGTGCATACGACGACTCAATCGCCGCAGCTTCTCAACTACATTGTCGTGATGAACGTAGCCGGCGAGTTGTAAAGCTTCGTAAAGCCTGTCGACAAACTCATCGAGTAACCCCATAGGCGCGACGTTTGTCGAAGGTGATTGCCGGACTATTTCGTAGAGAGTTACGGCGACCGCTTGCCCGAGATTCATGCTGACTGCGCCCTCCAAAGTCGGGATCCGCAACAGAGAATGGCAGTAGCCCATATCTTCGTTTGAGAGGCCAAATTTTTCACTGCCGAACAAGAGAGCGACGCGGCCATTGTGCGACCGGATGGTCTGTGCGGCGTCCTCTAAGGTCTGGATCGGGATATTTACGTCTCGCTTATGGGCGCTGGTTGTGCCAATGACCAGGGTTGCATCCCCGATAGCGTCCTGAACTGTGGCAAAGTCTCGGGAAGCTCGCAAGACCTCTTCGGCATGTGGCCCGCTTCTTGCCTCATCCGCGGCAACCCGATAGGCGTCCACCAACCGCAAATCGAGGAAGCCAAAATTCGCCATGGCGCGGCCAGCGGCGCCTATATTCAGCGGGTTTCGGGGCGTGACCAGGACGACGCTTAGATTTTCCAAAGCAAATACCCCATCCCGATCATGTAAGCGGCGAAGGCCTTCCATTCCTGGTTTCTCAGATAGACTGCAATGTCAAAAGAGCCCTTGCCGGTCGACTTCGGAAAGCTTGGCCACAAGAGTGGAACTCGTTCAGCGTATTCGCGGTAGCCAGGAAAGATCTTGATCAGATGCTGCTCTTCCTGCTCGATCACAGGAAGGTAGACGAAAGTGAAGACCGCACCCGTGATTCCGAAAACGATCCAACTTCTGGCCGCAAGTGCGAGCCCAAGGGCGACCAGCAGCGTGCCAAGGTAAAGCGGGTTGCGAGTCCATGCGTAGGGCCCACCATCGGCAAGATCCTGGTTTTTCCGCAGATGGCCTGCGGCCCACCCGCGCAGGGCTAATCCTGGGAAGGCAAGCAGGGGGCCGAAGCCAATGCTCTCGGGAGTTGGCGAGGCCAGCGATCCAAAGCAAAAGGCCAACAGGAAGCCGCTTGGCACACGCATCCGCATTACAAAATCGGCATACGGTTTTGGGAAAAGGTGTTTCCTCACGGGAGGACCTCGGCAAGAGTCTGCCAGACTCGATCCACGTCGAGGCGTAGCATGCTTTCAGAAATCTCGTTGTCGCGCTTGTACGTCGTGTGGGCCCCAGCAGCGCGAACCACTCTCACGGTACCGCCATACGGGCCGTTGCGCGCAGGGTCCGTGGGGCCGAAGAGTGCGACACCGGGCTTGTTCATCAAAGCAGCGAGGTGGAGCGGGCCGCTATCGAGCCCGACAACAGCGGTAGCTCTCCGCGTAGCATCGATCAGGCCTTCCACTCCGCTTTCGTGACGCCAAAGGAACTCACTCGCAGGCAGCTCAGCCCCAGGCATCACGTTCAGCACGAGCTTAGGGCCTTTTCGCTCATTCAATCGCTGACCCAGCTCGGCATAACGCGCAATCGGCCACTGCTTGGACTTCCAGCCCGCGTAAGGTGCGGCCAAAACATATGGCTCCTTGGGAAGTTGTCCCTCCGGAAATCCAATTGGTGAAGGATGCTTCGTTGGAACGGTGGGCATGCCAGTGAGTTCAAGGTTTTGCAGGACGACATGTTCGCTGGACGGCACGACCGAGTGCGTATTGAGAACTGCCGACTCGCGCTCGCGGCGATACTCGCCACTGAAGCCAAAACGTTGGCCAGCGCCGCTGAGCAGCGCAGTCAGCGCGCTCTTCCAGAGGCCCTGGAAGTCGAAGGCCATATGAGGCTTCCAGCGCCGGAGCCACCGCATGGCAATCCACACGCTTAGAGGGTCACGCCGATCGAGCGGCAGCACGTGATCAACCAAGCCGGCGCCAGCAAGTAACGGTATCCATCGTGGCTCAATTACCCAAGCGATCTCGGCGTCTGGACGGCAAAGGCGAAGGCGCTCCACCGCCGGGATCGCATGGATGATGTCGCCCATCGCACCCAGGCGAACAACAAGGATCCTGCTCATGCCTTGCTCTTGCTAAAGACGACTTGTTCGAGGGCAAGCCGGGCAGCCGCTTCCTGGGGACGAAGATCTAGCCGGGCTGGGTACTCTCCGACTGTGACGTGGCGGACTGCCGCAAGGCTGGCAGCAAGCTCAGCCCTGGCAGCAGTGGGCAAATAGCTGTCCGCCCGGTTGGCTACAAATACATACAGCGGGCCTTCGAGTTTTTCAACGATTGTGGCTAATAGCGGATCACAGTCCATTTGAACTGTCGGGAGCGACTGGGCAGTTGCTTCCGAAAAGGGGATGATCTTGTTTCGGGTGTCCAATCTTCTATTTCAGCAAGACCAGAGCCTCTTGCGCTACTTGAGATGCAGAAATGCGCTTCATGCAGCGGTGGTCAATCGGACATTCACGGAGCTTACAGGGCGCGCATTCAACCGGTTCGCGCACAATGCGAGCATGTTCTCCTACTGGACCAGTTCCGATGTGGTCAGTGGGTCCGAAGACGGTAACACTAGGAGTTCCGATTGCATAGGCGACGTGCATCGCGCCAGAATCGTTGGTGAGCATCAGTTCGCAATTCGCCACTAGCTCAATGAACTGCCGGAGGCTGGTACGGCCAGCGTAGTTCTCAACCTCAACATTGCGCTCGCGCAGGCGGGTTTCAACGACGGTTGCGATATCTCTCTCCTCAGCACTACCGAAGAGAGCAACATTGGAACCACGGGCCAGCGCAACATCAGCAGCCGCATCGGCAAAACGGTCAGGGTACCAGCGCTTGGCGCTTCCAAAAGCAGCGCCGGGGCTAACCCCAATCGTCTTAGCAGGTTGCCGCACAACACCGTGCAGGTGGATTGGAGAGACAGGATCGTAGCCAGCAATGCAACCGGCGAGGCGAAGCAACTCGAGATAGTAGAAGCGCTCGTGTCCAATGTTGGGGACAGAGATCGGGTGTGTCAGCAGCAGGCGGCGGCCATCGCGGTTGTATCCGATGCGTTCGGGGATACGCGCAACAAAAGCAAAGGCGGCGGCCTCAAAGGCATTCTGAAGCAGAATCGCCTTGTCGAATCTTCCCCTCAATGAGCGGGCGAGTGACAGCTTCTCTTGCCAGGTCTTCGGATAGACAATCACTTCATCGCAGAAGGACTCTTGACAGTAGAGATCGCGGAGCCAAGGCCGCCCAAGGATTGCAATATGGGCCTTCGGGAAAGCAGCACGCAGGGCATGGAGAGCTGGCAAGCCCATGATGGCATCGCCAAGCCAATTGGTTGCCCTGACAAGAATCCGCATAAAATCTATCTCATCATGTTAAGCGCACAACAGTTGGCAGATTTGGATCGGGACGGGTTTCTGGTACTTCCTGAACTGCTACCCCCTTCGCGGGTTGAAGCTTTGCGAAGCCGTATCGAAGAGCTGTTCGAGGTGGAAGGAGAGAACGCCGGTGCGGAGTTCAAGAAGGAAGCAGGAGCGCGGCGATTGGCCAACTGCGTGGACAAAGGCGAGGTATTTGAGCAGGCAATTCAAATACCTGAGATGCTCGAGGCGAAGGCCCACATTCTTGGCCCAGCGTTCAAGCTCTCCAGCCTGAATGTGCGCTCAACCAACCCGATGAGTGAGGCGGATCAGCCGCTTCATGTCGACATGAATGCCATTGCAGATGAGCAAGGTTACTGGGTAGCCAACACAATCTTCATGCTGGACGATTTCACCCCGGACAATGGCGCTACGCGGGTGGTGCCGGGCTCACACAAGTGGGGGCAACGCCCACAGGAACAGATGCCTGACCGTTTTGCTGCACACCCGGCGCAAATCTTGGTAACTGGAAAAGCTGGGACCATCGTGATCTGCAATGCGCATACCTGGCATGGCGGAACCGCGAACCGAACTCATGGGCACCGCCGCGCAATGCACGCTTTTTTCTGCCGGTCCGACAAGCCTCAGCAGCAATATCACAAACGGCTTCTGCGGGCTGAAACTCAAGCAAGGCTGAGCCCGGAATTGCGCAAACTTCTGGCTCTGGACGATCCACTCAATGATGCATTGTCGGCGGATGTAGCAGTGACTAGCGGCTTCCTGAAATAGGTGGGCAGACAGGAACATCGAACCAGAACATCGAGCCTTGCCCGGACACGCTCTGGACGCCGATCCGGCCGCCCAAGATTCCAACCAGTTTTTTGGCGATGGCAAGCCCGAGTCCGGTGCCGCCGAAGCGGCGTGTCAAGCTGTTCCGAACCAGCCAACATCGCCATTCTTGTACTTCTATCGGCAGATCTGAGGCAATTCTGACTAATCTGCGGAACGGGTCTTCGTTTTCTTCTCATGCCGAGACTCGGCATCACAGGATCCGCCCATTCAGGTCGGCACTCCAAAGCGCGGTAATACCCACTTCATCAATACGATGTACGCTGCAAAGAACACGACAACACTGATGAATTCGTACATGGATAGTTAGCCCCGCCAAACTCATTATAGCGGGTTCCTTCAGTTGGGGCTAAGCCAGCGGCCAAAGCCCATCTCATGGGAGCGGAGGTCAATTGGTTTGGCGAGGTGGTCATTCATGCCTGCTTCGATGCATCGTTCTATATCTCCGGCCATTGCGCAGGCAGTGAGAGCGATGACGGGAACCCGCGCATTCGGGTGATCAAGAGACCGAATTGCCTTCGTGGCCGAATAGCCATCCATCTGCGGCATATGCAGATCCATCAGGATCAAGTTTACTGAGGGGAGTGGCCTCGGCGCTCGAGTCCAAAAATGGCTGAACCAAGCAACCTTCAGGACTACACAAATAGGGTGGATTGCCCAATGCGGGCTAGGGATAGTTACTGATAGGCTGTGCGGTGAAAGGTTTTCAACGATGAACGTGTTCAGATTCGGATTGTTGGGGATAGCGGGAATCCTGATGGCTCAGCAGGGGCGATTGCCTCCATTGCCGGCCCCGATGGGGATTCCGAAGCCGGGGCCTGTAGGCGAAGGCGCTTACGCCCCTCAGCCGATTCTTCCTGGCGGAGTGGTGATTCCGCTGTACCCGGCAGGTTCACCGTTCTTGAAGGCGGAGAAGGTCCGCGAGGCTGAAGTCTACAACATGAGCCAGGTTGTGCCGGGTAGGATCAGCAGCATTGTAAGTATCCACAACCCTTCGATTGAAGTGCATGTGGTGGAGCGGGGGTTAAACACAGGGGCCGTGATAATTCTGGCGGCGGGCGGCGGACACAATACGCTCAACGTAGGCGGGGAAAGTGCGGACTTTGTTCATTTTTTTTACAACTACGGCATCAACACGGTGATTTTGAGGAATCGTTTGCGGAGGGATGGCTATGACGCACGTGTGGATGCAGTCAACGATGCCCACCAAGCCGTAAGGATGGTTCGCGCCTACGCCAAAGAATTCAATTTCGATCCAAACAAGATCGGCATTATGGGCTTCTCGGCGGGCGCTGAGCTATCGGCCCCGGCGGCAGTCCTGTATGAAGAATTCGATAAAAAGAATAACGAGGGCCCGCTTGCCGGTGTGATCTCACGGCCTGACTTTACTGGCATTATCTACCCAGGACCGACCCCATTCACGCGCAATCGCACAGCGCCCGAGATCCCTGCCAATGTACCGCCGGCGTTCATTGCCACACCGGGGTCGGGAGATCGAGTTCACGCGATCTGGGCCATGGAGTACTACAACGCGATGTTGACCAAGGGTGTGCCCAATATCGAGATGCATCTTTACGGCAACGGCGTGCATGGGGGAGCGATGACGGACCGGGCTGGGATTCCGTTCGGCACCTGGCAGACGCGGTTTATCGATTGGTTCAGGGACCTGGGCTTCCTGCAGAAGCCGGGCCTTGAAACAAAGGCCGCGAAGGACGTGGACGCGTTTGTTAAAAATCCGCCGAAGATGCCAGGGCCACCGCGCCCGGCACCAACGCCCTAACCATCAAGCAGCGCTAAGGATGAGCATACCGGCGGCTGGAAGTTGAATTTGGACAGTGGCCCGGCCGCCGCTATGAACGATGGGAACCGTCTCTCCCGCTGGCGGATTGCGGAGCTCCGCATCCGTCCAATCGCCACGATAGAGGACTTTCAGGTTTGCGGCGCCCGTATGCAGCGAGGCATCGATCGTAACGTGGGTTGGCGCCGATGCGCTCGCAGCGGTGTTCAAGCAAACCAGGACTTCGGTGCGATACAGGATTCGCGACCAACCAGCGATTTGACCGCCTTGAGAGGCTGCGAAGCTGGAGCCGTCCAGCGAAATGTCGCGCAAGTAAGAACGGCCGCGGCGAAGGGCAAGACCGGCTGAATTCTTTTGAGTGCGGACGCGCGCAATGGCGGCGATGCGCAAAAAGGCTGGGTGTCCTGGATTGAAGAAATGGCAGCCCGTGGTGCGAAATGCACCGAAGGGGCCGCCGAACATGTCCTCTCGTATGTAGCGGTCATCGAAGGGAGGATTGCCTCCGGAGAATGGCTCGATCAATCGGTCGTGATCTTGCAGCGAACCGTCGAAGGCTTGCTCGGTGCCGTAATAGATACAAGGAATGCCGAGGGTGGTAAGCTGCATTCCGGTGGCGTGAGCAGCCTGTTCCAAGCGGGATGTCGAGGAGTTTGCTGCAGCGAAGCGGCGTTTCTCGCGGCCAACCATGTCGTGGTCGTCGAGGATGGAGACGTGGTAGCGGCCTGCCTCACGGTGGCTTCCCAACTGGTCGTGGCCTCCGAAGATTGCAAAGAAATCGTTTGCGGGACGAAAACCTTTTGCAACGCCGGTCAATCGTTCGGCCGGGTCTCCGATGTCAAGCGCGGCGTCGAGATTGCGACCGAAGATATCCAGGTAGTCGCGCGCCATTTTCGAGCCGCCGGTGACTTCACCGAGCAGCAGAAAGTTGTTCTTGCCAATCGATTCAGCAAACTCGCGGATGCCGCCGCAGAAGTTGCGCGATGCCTCAAACGGCACGTGCTTGACGGTATCGATGCGGAAGCCGTCGCAATCGGACAGGGCGATCCAGTAGCGGAACACATCGATGATTGCGGAGAGCGGCTGTGGCGAAAGCTCAAGATTTTTAAGGTCGAAAAAGTCCCCACGGCGGAACTCTGTGAGGGGGTGGAGCGGGTCTTCCCATGGTTCGGGGTCGAAGCGATTGATCTTGCCCGCGCGGGTGAACCAGTTGGTGTCCTGAAATTCCCGCGGCTGGATCGCGTCCTCGGGCGTAAGCGGCGCAGCGATACTTGCTCCTGTAGCCGAACGCCAACCATGGATCGGGTACGGCGGCGAGAAACGGTAGTCGAGCGAGGAGGCCGGGGTTCCCCGCTGGTCATAGAAGAAAACGTTGCCGGCATGGTTATAGATGATGTCGAGCAAGACAAACATACCGCGGGCATGGGCATCGTCAATCAGATCCCTGAGGTCCTGGCGGCTGCCAAAGCGCGGGTCAATGTCCAGAAAATTTTGAATGCCATAGCCGTGGTAGGTCTCGAGGCTGGCGCATTGCTTCCAGACCGGGCCGATCCAGAGCGTGGTGACGCCGAGGTTCTGGAGGTAATCCAGCTTGGAGCGAATGCCTTTGAGCGTTCCTCCCGTAAACACTTTTCCAGCAGCCATCCAGGCGGCTTTGTCTGTGGCGGCAAATTGAGCGGGGTGGTTGTGATCGAAGCGTGGGCGGCCAGCCTCGTTCGCGTCGCTGAAACGATCCGGGAGCAAGAAGTAGAGGGTTTGATCGCGCCAGTCGGCGGGACTGGGGAAGACCGGGCCGCGCGGGGTAAGGCTTGCAAGATCGAGACGCAGCGGTGCGCTGGTTTCAATGGGAGTGGGCATGGGCAATGGTTCTCCTGTGCTGGAGAAGATAGCACTTATTAACCAAACAAATTGGCGAAGGCGGGCTGGTGGAAACGATGCGCCCATTGCAATGGAGTTTCATTGCAATGGTCGTCGATCGGGTTGGTGGGTGAGCCGCGTTGAATGCAGAGTTGGGCTAATTCGATGTTGCCCCGCCTTGCGCATTCGTGGAGAGGAGTGACGCCGAGCCAGTTTGGCAGACTGGGACTCATTCCTCGGTCGAGCAACCAAACTGCATGCTCGATGGTAGTCGTGGCAGGAAGGGATTTCTTCTTGAGAACGTCCGGCTGGTATCTGAGAACCAGTTCCACCATTTGCTTATCTTCAAGCGGAAGGTAAGGATGGATGAGTGAATCCGGACTCTGCTTCAAGGTCTCTTCGACGTAACTGTAGTTGTGGTCATAGCAAGCCAAGTCGAGGCCGAGAATGCCTCCCTTGTCGGCCAGCAGTTGCCTGATCTCTTCCGGTGCAACCTTTGCCGCCCATACGCAATTGCCGGAAGAGTCGACCATTGAATTCGGATTGGCGCCATGCTCGAGGAGGAGCTTTGCGATTTGCCAATGCTCATTGCCGAGCGCATCTCGAAGGGCGGTGCCGTGCGAAGCAATGGGTTCAGGGAGGCTTGGGTCGGCTCCGTGCTCGAGCAGATATTCAACGACCGCCAGATGACCTTGACCCGCGGCGTTTCGAAGCGGAGCTGAATTGTAAAAGCCGTGGTAGGCCGGAAGCTGGTTGACTCTTTGCGGGTCTTCTTCAACCAGGAACCGTACTCGTTCCAGGTCTCCGAGCCGTGCCGCGGTTGAGATGTCGTAGTATGCGCCTTTGGCGAGCAGGTATCCGATGAGGACATGGTGGGGCCTGAGCGAGGAGGCGGGTACGTCACGCCAACCTCGGTAATGGTAGTCGCCGTTTGTGAGATGGATTGGGCGGGCGCCGTCGGGACGCGTTTTGTCGATTTCCGCGCCGTGGGCTAGCAGCAGGTCGATGACGTGAAGCTGACGTGTCATGACGGCCCAGTGGAGCGGAAGGGTTCCGTTCGAATCGCCTATATGGACGAGTTGAGGCTGCTGGTCTATGAGTTGCCTGATGGCTGGGAGGTCGCGGGCTTTGATGAGACTGGCCAGCGGATCGCCGTGCTTTGTAGCGCTGTGGGTCCTGGCAATTGTCGAGTCGAGCAGCTCGATTGCTTCCGAGCGGTTCCGCTCTTCCAGCAATACTCTCAAGTCGCCGTAGGTAAAGCCATTGGAGAAGGGGTCCGCGCCCAAGTCGAGGAGGTGTTTGGCCACATCGAGGTGATTCTCGCGCAGGGCGAAGTGGAGCGGCTGATGATAGTGGATGCCCGCGTGGATCAACAGCGGGTACTGCCTGGAAAGCGCCAGAACCATGTCTAAATTGCCATCGTGGCAAGCCATGAAGAATTCCCAGATGGTCTGACCGTTCGCGCCCGTGCGTGGGTCTACTTGGGTGGGATCTAGATCGTCGGGCTTGGTCATGGGTTCGCTGGCGGGATAGCTGCGAGGGTAAGAGCCTCGTCGCCACTCGCTTGGATCTTGATTAGCTTTGCCCGTGTTTCATAAGTCTTCAGAAACTCGGGGTCGGTGTGGGTGTTGTAGTCAAACGCTTCCCAGGCGTAGATTTTGTAGGTGCCCGGCGTCACGTTCGTTAATTTGAAGTTGCCGAGTTGGTCGCTGGGCACAGTGCGCAAGGTTTCGAACCGATCTTCCTTGAACGGCTCCGGGAACAGGGTAACGATTGCGCCGGGGGCCGGTTGTTGCTTTGAATCCTGAACGACACCGGACAAATTGCCCGTGCCCACGCCAAGGACTAGTTCCACCGGCTCAGAGGCGCCTGAGGTAAGGTCGAGGCCCGTATCGATGACGTCATGGCCGCCGACGCTTACCGCCTTGAGCCAAAGTCCGGGCGGTAGGCCAGATACGATGACCCGGTATTTTTCGGGACCGGCGTTCTCAATAGTAAACAAACCTTCGTCGTTCGCCATTGCGTTCGCATTGTTGAAGTTGATACCTTCCATCGCTTGGAGCATGATGCGGGAGGAATTGAGGGCCAGCTTGCGCCCTAGTTTTTGTTCGAGAGACTGGATGTCGCCATCAACGCGCAGCTTGCCTTTCACCGCTACTCCATCGACGGCGGCGATGTTGAGGCCATTGATGTCTTCACGAGAAATTTCCACTTGGGCGCGGCCAAGGGTGCGGATCATACCTTGATTGGACATGACGAGCACGTCGTAAGAACCGGGGGGCTGGCTGGGGAGATCGAACGAGCCGTCGGGCTGGACATTTCCGCCTGGGCCAAACATAAAGCCCATTTGCTGTTGGCGCGGCATAGCCTGGACGCGCATGCCACGACCCGCTCCTGGGCCACCGCTGACTCTTCCCCGGATGTGGAAGACAGGGGATTTCTTGACGCGGATGTCAACGGCAGCAAGGTTCTGGCCAGAAGTGAGTTCGATGGGGCGGGCGCTGGCTTCATCCAAAGCGGCCGGATAGAAAGTAGTAATGTACTCTTCTGTCGCGGCATTCTTGGGAGCAGGTTCACCGTACATTTGTCCTCGGTTTGGGGGCATGGCGTTGACAAAATAGCGCCCCGGAGGAAGAGAGTGGACGCGGAATTCTCCGAGGTCGTTGGTTTCACCGCCGCCAACTGGCATCAACTGGCGCTTTCCGCGCATACGTGAGACTCGAAGAACTTGAATGCGAGAGCGCATTAGGGGCTCGCCGTCTTCGTCGAAGACATGGCCGGTAATAACCGCGTGGGGGGCTAGCTTAAAGTTGAGTTCTTTCATGTGCTGGCCGGCCGACAAGGTGAGCGTGGCACCAACGGTGGAGGGCTGGCGCTGGCTGTACTGCTGACGCACGAAGCCCTGACGATCCGCTGAAAGGATATAAGAACCGGTTTCGACACGTTCGATTCGAAACTTGCCTTCGGCGTCGGTGGTTGCGGCGTAAGTCGATTGCGCAGGCGGCATTCCGCCGGACATGGCTCCAGAAAATGACTGGCGCAGAGTCAGGCTCACCTTGCGGAGGGCTTCTCCTGTAGCCGAGTTGAATACGCTGCCTTCAATCGTAGCGAGCTTCTTGGGGTCAACAGGTTCGGTTGGCTGTGCTTGTTGAGCTTGGCTGACTAAAGCCAGAACTAGAAACAGGAAAGAATGATGGAGTGCCATAGTTACTTCTCTCTTGGAATCGTTGTGAGGTTTACCGTGATTTGAGAATTCAAGTTGATGGTGACTTGCTTGGACTGGGAAATTTTAGTTTTGTGCAGGCTAAGATCGCCATATGCGGCCTCGAAGAATTCCCAGGCATAGAGTCTGTCGGCGCCGGGAGCGAGGTTTTCGAACCTGAAGGCTCCAGCCTGATCAGTGGTCGCAGAGCGCAATCGATCAGAACGTTCTTCGTGGAATGGCTCATCCACGATGGTGACTCTCAAGCCCGGCCTGGCCTGCTGGTTGGGGCCGAGGACTCTGCCTGTAACAAGGCCAGCTCCCTGACCGAGGAGAATCTCAATGGGCGCTGGAGGCACCGCACCGTTAATCGTGATGCCGTTTGTTAGAAGGTTGCTCCTACCCGATGTGATGGACTTGACCCAAAGGCCTGGCGGCAGCACTTGAAAAAGGGGTCGATAGAATCCAGAGCTGACTTGTTCCAATTTAAATTCTCCCTTCTCAGAAATGTTGGCGGAGGGACTATTCGTATGGATGATATCGCCGGAAGCCAAATAAACGCGCATTGAACTTGGGACTGAATTGTTTCCGGCAGAAGCATCGATGCGAACCGCGCCATTGATTGTTAAATGGTCGACGAGTGGCAAAATGAGGTTGCCAACATCCTGCCGGGTAACAATCACATGGGCGCGAGCGACTTGGCGGGGTGCTCCTCCAACAATAAAGGCATCGATTGTATATGCGCCTCGGGGGCGAGGGGCAAGCGCAAAGGTTCCATCGGGTTTGATCGCATTGGCTGGCTCAAACTCAGGCTTCGACGGAAAGACTGTATCTCGCGCAACTATAATTCCAAGCCGCGAAGGCAAATTTGTATCGAACTGGATGTTGCCGTTGATGCGGTAAACCGGCGATTTCTTCAATTGAAGGTTGACCATCGAAAGGCTTTGACCCATGGCAACCTCAATCGGTTGAGCGCTCAATTCATCTAATGTTGAAGGGTAGAAAGTAGCTACACAGGCTACGCCTTTTACTGGCGCTGGGTTAGCGCATCGGCCACTGGCGAAGTAAACTCCCGGCTCCAAACCAGCAATCCGGTAATCGCCTGTCTGATTCGCTTCTCCCTCAGCTACGGAGATGAATTGAGGCTTTCCAAATTTACTGATTCGCTTATAAATTTGCACCTTAGATCGACTCGCGGGTTTGCCGTCTTCTTCAGTCACATGACCAGCGATAGCAGCGAAGGGAACAAGGTTAAAGTTGATGTTTTTCAACTGCTGACCGGCGGCTATGGGGACTGTCGTTCCCGCAATTGCATTTGGATTAGCACTGTATTGTTGCCGGACGAAGTCCTGCTTCTCTGCATGAAGCATGTATATTCCAGGATCGATACCTTCGATTCTAAATTCTCCGCCGGAGTTGGTCGTGCCGTAGATGTTAGGGGGACTTGAGGAACTTCTTGGACCGCCATTGAGGGATGTATACAGCCGGAGGGTCAGCTTTGCGCCCGCAATCGGCTGAGAGTTGAGTGTACCTCTTACAGTGCCTTCTAAGACGCCGTGTCGTTGAGGGTTGTGCCGAGTGGAGGTCTGCGCCTGAGATGTCGATAGGGATAGCGCGCCGATCAGGGCCAGAAGTCGTCTTGTTTTGCTCATCGTAACTCCAATTCACTTATTAAATCTCATAAGTGAAACGGGCGCAGGGGGTGCCTGCGCCCGTTGAGTGATTGACGAGTCAGTTGGTTAAAACGTGTAGAGGGCCGTGCCTTCAGTCGGAATCTCCGGGCCACCCGCGCCGACCAGGGCGGCTTCAGCGTCCTGGATGGGACGGAAGAAAAGGCCTGTGTCGGAGAGGTAGACTTCGAGCTCACTCGGCCGGGGCAATGAACCCTGGATGAGCGCTTCCGAAAGGGGATCTTCGATGTACTTTTGAAGAGCGCGGCGGAGCGGACGAGCGCCGTAGCTGCGGTCAACCAAAGTCTTCTCAAGGATGTACTTGGCGGCCTCAACCGTAAGGCGGATCTTGATCTGCTTGGCGACCAGATTGATGTTGATCTGATCGACAAGCAGATGCATAATCTGCAGCAGGTCTTCGTCGACGAGCGATGTGAACAGGATAATTTCGTCGAGACGATTGAGGAATTCGGGGTTGAATGCCCGTTTCACCTCCTGCATGACCTGGTCTTCGACCTTTGGAGCCATGCCTTTCTCAACTGGGGCGTCGAAGCCGATGCCCTTTTTCTTCTCGAGGAAGCGGGCTCCAAGGTTGGACGTCATGATAATGATCGTGTTCTTGAAGTCGACTGTATTGCCGAGGCCATCGGTGAGCTGGCCGTCTTCAAAAACCTGAAGCAGGATGTTGTAAACGTCCGGGTGTGCCTTTTCGATTTCGTCGAGCAGGATGATGGAGTAGGGGTTGCGCTTGACACGCTCGGTCAACTGACCGCCTTCCTCATAGCCGACGTATCCGGGAGGTGAACCGATCAACTTCGAGACCGAATGCTTTTCCATGAACTCGGACATGTCAAAGCGGATGAGCGACTTTTCGCTGCCGAAAAGGAAGTCTGCGAGTGCGCGAGCGACTTCGGTTTTGCCGACGCCCGTGGGACCAAGGAACAGGAAGCTGCCAGCAGGGCGCTTGGGCGATTTCAAGCCCGCACGTGAGCGGCGGATCGCCCGGGACAGTGCGCCAATAGCGCGCTCCTGGCTAATGACACGCTTGTGGAGCTCTTCTTCGATTCGAAGGAGTTTTGAAACCTCTTCTTCGCGAATAGCAGTCATCGGGACGCCAGTCCAGCGGGCGACTACGTCCTCAATGTCATCCTTGGTGACTACGCCTGTCGACGTATCGTCCAGGTTGTACTTTTCGCGAAGCTGGCGCAGGTTTTCGCGCTCTTTGCGCTCTTCATCTGAATAGAAGCGGGCCTTCTCGAACTCGTGGTTCGCGATTGCGTTCTCCATGCGGTGGACGATAAACTTGATGCGCTTCTGGATGTCGGCGATGTCAGGCGGTAGAGTGGTCTGCCGCAGCTTGACGCGTGCGCCGGCTTCGTCGATCAGATCGATGGCCTTGTCGGGCAGGAAGCGATCGGGGATGAAGCGATTGGAAGCGTAAACTGCCGTCTCGATGGAATCGTCCGTGTAGGCGACGGCGTGGAACTTCTCGTAGCGCTCCTTGATGCCCATCAGGATTCTGATGGCGTCGCTCTCGTTCGGCGGAGGAACCTTAACGGCCTGGAAACGCCGTTCGAGTGAGCGGTCTTTTTCGATCGACTTACGAAACTCTGCTGGAGTAGTAGCGCCGATGCACTGAATTTCGCCACGGGAAAGTGCAGGCTTCAGGATATTGGCGGCATCGAGTGATCCTTCAGCGGAACCCGCACCGACCAAAGTGTGTAACTCGTCGATAAAGATGATGGCGTTTTGGTTTTCCATCAACTCTTTCATGATGGTTTTCAGGCGTTCTTCGAACTGGCCGCGGTACTTGGTGCCTGCAACGATCAACGACAGGTCGAGCGCGAGAATGCGCTTGTCGGCCAGGAAGCTTGGTACTTCACCGTCCGCAATCCGCTGGGCAAGGCCTTCAACAATGGCCGTCTTGCCGACGCCAGGCTCACCGATGAGCACGGGGTTGTTCTTGGTTCGCCGGCAGAGAATTTGAATGACGCGGTCAAGCTCATGATCGCGGCCGATCAGAGGATCGAGGGAGCCGTCGAGGGCAACTTGGGTGAGGTCGCGGGAGAACTCATTGAGCAGGCTCGATTCTTTGGTACGGCTGGTGGCGACTTTTTCTGACGAGCTGCGAGCGATTTCCTCGCGAACCTGCGAGAGGCGAAGGCCACGCTCATGCAGTAATTCCGCCGCGTAGCATTTTTCTTCGCGAAGGATGCCAAGCAGCAAGTGCTCTGTGCCAATGTGCTTGTGGTTGAGGCGTTCAGCCTCTTCCGCACCATACGCAAGTACACGCTTGCACTCGTGACTTAGCGGCAAATCAACGGAAGTCGAGACCTTCTCGCGAATTGTGGTGTGGGCTTCGATCTGCTTACGGATCGACTCAATGGCGGCTTGGGAGCGCAGGAAGCGGTTGGCAAGGGCCTTGTCTTCCCGCAACAGACCGAGCAACAAATGTTCGGTTTCAATATACGGACTGCCAAACTGACTCGCCTCGTAGCGGGCGAAAAAGATGACGCGCCGTGCCTTCTCTGTATAACGCTCAAACATGGCTATTAGCCTCCATTGTAACTACTCCGACATGTGGAAAATTGGGTTCTAAGGCGAAAATGCCGCCTTTGTAAAGGCGCAAAGTGCGATTGCATCGGGCGGCAAGAGTGCGAGAGTGTGTCACGATCACGCTAGTCAATTGAAATCTGGCTTGAAGGCGCTCGATCAAATCAAGAATCTGAGAGGCCGTCTTTTCATCCAGATTGCCCGTGGGTTCGTCGGCTAGCAAGTACTTTGGTTGTCCGACGAGAGCGCGGGCGAGTACTACGCGTTGCTGTTCTCCACCGGACAATTCTCCAGCGCGATGGTGAGAGCGCGCGGCGAGGCCTACTTCGTTCAGCATTGATTCGGCCTTTGGTTGAGCAGATGCAGAAGCTTCGCCACGTACTAATAGCGGCATCATGATGTTCTCAAGGGCCGTGAATTCAGGAAGCAGGCTCTGTACCTGCCAAACAAAGCCAATTTCGCGGTTCCGAAATTCGGCAAGCTGGCGGGAATTGAGGCGAGTGATGTCGGTGTCGCCGAAACGGATTGAGCCAGCTGAAGGCGTATCGAGCCCCCCGAGAAGGTGCAAGAGCGTGGATTTACCAGCGCCAGATTCCCCGATCAGCGCGAGTCGTTCTCCAGGATTGACCACAAAGGTCATATCGGCAAAGATCGTCAGATCGCTAGCGCCGCGATAGGTCTTGGCCAGAGATTCGACACTGATAGAGTTCTGCAAAACGAGCCTCCCTGTTCCTTTGATTCTCGCAGGTTCACACCGGTTGCAGTTTCTAGCCGATTGGGGAGGGCGACGCTCTAGGCGGGGAAGTCTGCCGCGCCTAGCACCCGGCGAACGGCTCCCGTACTGCTGAGGCATCTGGATAGCGGTGCAAGTTGGCCCGCATGCAGGTTGATCCCCGGGATTTCGATCGGGCCAGTATCAATAGTCATCGGCGGAGTCAATCGAAAGCTTTCTCCATCAGGCTTGAAACCCAGCACCAACAGGGATACTGCAACTGGAATGGCCGGCTTGTTGGTGGCTTGTCCAATGCTGGCGAAGGGTCCAAAGCGCGTCACGCGCACTGGCTTGGAAGTCGAAAAGTGCTTGATCGATCCGCCACCTGCCGGGCTGATCGGACTTGCTCCAACACCCAAACCCCCTACGCGAAGAACGTACCCACAAGATAGTCCGTTTGTTGTATCGCGAATCGAGAAGAAGAATTTCCCAATTTCGACTACTTCACCACCTGACACGCCGAGAATCAGGCGGATGTCGAATTCACTCGAAACAGGGCAGTCGGCGTCAGGGACGCAATTTTGAAGCGCTCTTGGAACTTCATTCGGCTTCTTCGGAATCGGTCCAGACGGCGGGTTTTGCTTGGGAGGTCCACTCTTGTTCTCAGCGTCGAGACTACGGATCGTTTTGATACCGACAATATCGTCAAATTTGTTGGCGAAATTCTTGATGCCGCGTTTGGTCTTGTAGACCTTGATTGCATCGGCGAAGGCCTGATCATAACTTCCATTGATGGTGAACTTGGGGATGCCTAGTCCGGGATTCGATTCCTGAACTGACTTGAGAGCTTCCTGGGTTTTGCGGATGTGCTCGCCCGACTGACCAAGCGTGAAATGGCTGAGAGCCTCGTTGGGGAGGCCTGTAGCGCAATCCTCCAACTTTTTGAGCGTGGCTGGCTCTGCGGTTGTAAACAAATTCGAAGTCAAGACGCCCATGTCGGTGGACCTTCCTTATCTGGCTGGTTCAGTCTAGCAGCATCAATTTGATAAACTTTCGCGGTGAGCAACCCAACAGCAGTGAACGAATACGACGCGATTGCGAGAACCGTGCAGCACTACGTCGATGGCGCAAAAACTGGAAGCAGCGCTGAGATGAAGCTTGGGTTCCATGAACAGGCGACCATTTTCGGCTACGTTGGCCCGGACCTTTTTGCTGGGCCGATTCAATGCCTCTATGACTGGCACGACTCGAATGGCGCGGCTCCAGAACTGGAACTACGAATTGCCAGTTTGGATGTTGCGAGGAACAGTCGCCACTGTTCGTCTTGAGATGGACAACTGGACAGGGCATCGCTTTACGGATTTCTTCACGCTGCTGAAGGTGGACGGCGAGTGGAAGATCATGAACAAGGTGTTCCATCTCCATCCTTAAGACTCAAGGTTGGCGATGAAAATATTGCCCCAGACGTGCTGGTATTCAAAAATGATGCGGTCCCCCTGGGGTGACCAACTGGGATAACGAACAAAGCCTGCTTTGTTCGTAAAGTGAGTGAGCTGATGCAGATGCTTGCTTTCGCGCGAAATCCAATAGATGTCCCAGACGCCATTCTTGAGACCCGCGAAGAGAATCCGGTCTGAATCAGGCGCCCAATCGAATACGAAATTTTGATCGAGGTTGGTGGGAAGGGACTCGATTGGACCACCCGCCGGCGGCACGCAAATCAGAGTGGAGTTGCCCGCGTCGATCTCTTGACCTGCAATCCAGGCCCCATCGGGCGACCAGGCCGGGAAACCGATATTCCTATTAGCAGGCGTAATCGCCTGGACTGTATGCGTCTTGAGATCTTCGACGAGGATTCGATTACCTTCGAGTGTTCGCTCGTGACAAGCGATATGGACCCCATCCCTTGAGGCCCGCAAGCGATCGACGCGCGCAAGGTCTAATTTGAGTTCGAGCTGCCTCGGTCCGCCTCCAACCAGATGAGCCCAGTATTTGAAGGTCCCGTGATCCGGAGTGCGATAGCCCAGCACGCCGGGAGCAAGCCAGTTGGGCCGGGAGGCGTTGCTCTCCGGCGTTGTGATAGGCATTGGACTCGATCCATCGGCGCGAACCACCGTGATCGCAACCTCGCCTGTTTGACTCAATGAGGCAAAGGAAATCCGTGTGCCGTCTGGAGAGAATAACGGTTCTGAATTGCGTAGACTTCGATCGCGGAGCAAAGGCCCAGGTTCACCAGAAGCGGTTCCGTCCGCCTGTAACCTCAGCTCCCAGATTGCGCCGTCGCCGATCTGCTGAGAGAAAGCCAAAAGGCGTCCATCGTTAGAAAGCGAGAGGTCGCGAGGAAGCGCCGCGCCAGATGGCATCAGGATTTGCGCTGGTCGCTGAGGCTGTGTTCGATCGAATGGCGTTTGACAGATACCCTGGCTTAATCCCTTTGAAGCGATGAAGTATAGACTGCTCAAGTCCGGCGCCAGCTTTGGTGAAGAAGCAGGAAGCGAACTGGAGCCTATTGCAATTGTAAGCGTACGAGCATCCCATCTTTCTTAGCCGACGAATTCATGATTGGCTGAGAAGATGAAGATTGGGCTGAAGGCGAAGGTTGGGATCGGTGTGGCGTCGGCGTATGAAGCGAGCGGGCA
>Ga0163144_10007331_pt1 | contig 24189 bp, 21 predicted proteins | sample OliLak19BULKMAT1_FD_123175 | JGI IMG/M metagenome (GOLD analysis project Ga0163144, IMG submission 123175) | Freshwater microbial mat bacterial communities from Lake Vanda, McMurdo Dry Valleys, Antarctica - Oligotrophic Lake LV.19.BULKMAT1 | ecosystem: Environmental > Aquatic > Freshwater >...
TGTTTTTTCAAAATCTCCCGCATTACTTTATCAATTAATGACAGAGGTTACTCGAGAAAAAACCTTAAAGAGCGTTCAAGCGAGACTCGGAAAATCGTAATAATTTTTAAGTTTAACGAGTATTAATGTGGCCTATTTGTACCCCCTTAAATTCAATATCAGCTGAAACATACTGTAGTTAGCAATTAGACATAGTAAGTTACTTTATGTCACGGACATCCTTAACTGAAAGGTGAATTTTTTCAAAGTATAGCCCCTTCAGGAAACTGAAGGGGCTTTTTGTTTTATAAACAGTCTACTTCTGATAAGTTTTTTATTGGCTTTAAAAGTTCGAAATCATTTGTTTTATTTTTGAGTGAACCAAAACTTAAAACAATGCATCCAAATTATTTAATTATTCTAGCAGCGGCAATCGTGCCGATGGTAATGGGTTTTATCTGGTACAATCCCAAAGTGTTAGGAACAGCATGGATGAATGCTTCCGGGCTAACAGAAGAAAAAATGAAAGGCGCAAATATGGGCGTGGTTTTAGGAGTTTCTTTCTTGTTGAGTTTCATTCTTGCTTTTGTACTTCAATTTATTGTGATTCACCAATGGGGTGTTGTTTCAACACTTGCGGGAGACCCTAGCTTCCAGGATCCAACCACAGAATTAGGAATGTACTTCGCTGATTTTATGAATAAGCACGGACAAAATTTCAGAACATTTAAACATGGGGCATTTCATGGAACTTTTGCTGGATTAACAATAGTGCTTCCTATTTTAGGAACGAATGCTTTATTTGAAAGAAAAGGATTTAAATACATTGCTATCAATGTTGGTTATTGGACAATAACACTTGCACTGATGGGTGGAATTCTTTGTCAGTGGGCTTAATAAAAATTGACTAAGTAAATAAGTAAATAAAAAAAATCCCCACTCTATTTAGAGTGGGGACTTTTTAAATTTTAATTAAAATCAAAACTTTACTTTACTGAAGCAACTACGTTGATGTTTATGTCAAAATCATTACTCAGTGCTTTGTCTCCCAATCCATCAAAGAAACTTGCAGAACCATATTTGATACCATATTTAGTACGGTCAACTACGATTTTTGCTATCGTTACAAACGTTTTTTCATCCATTTTAATCATAGCTGGAAATGCTATTTCGTTGGTTATTCCTTTGATAGTAAGTTTTCCGGTTACATCATAATCGTTACCTGATTTCAAAGTAGCTTTTGTCAATTCAAATGTTGCAGTAGGAAATTTATCAGTTCCGAAAAAATCATCTGCTTTTAAATGACCTACTAATTTACCGTTCCATTCTTTATCAGTTAAATCAGTACAAGTAATCGAAGTCATGTCAATTTCAAAAGTTCCTCCGGTGATGCTTTTTCCATCTGAAGTAATGTTTCCCTTTGAAATAGTAATTCCTCCTGCATGTTCTCCGGTTACTTTTCTTCCTACCCAAGCAGCTGTGGTGGATTTAGTATCAATTGCATAATTTACGTTTTTTGCTTTAGGGCTTGTAAAAGCGAATGCTCCAAGTGCAGCTACTGCAAGTAAGCCAAATGTCATTTTTTTAATCATTTTTTAAGGTTTTTAGAGTTTAACACGACAAATATATAAAATATATGTATATACATATAATGTTTTAACATATTTTTAACATTTTCCTGTTTTATAACCCCAAATTAACAAATGCTAGGCCATAAAAAGAATAAAATCGATAGTATCCTACTTATTATAGTTGAAAGGGCGGGATAAAAGGTTTGACACGAAACTCAAAATGGCAAATAGAAAGGAAATTGTTCTATTTGCCATTGAGAGCAGAAGTACAAAAGTTATTTTTTGAATTCTATAGAAACAGAATTAATACAATAACGTAATCCTGTAGAAGTAGGACCATCATCAAAAACATGTCCTAAATGTCCAGCACATTTAGCGCAGGTAATCTCGGTACGAATCATTCCATGAGACTTATCTTTTATGTAAACTACTTTTGTAGAATCCACAACATCAGAAAAGCTGGGCCAGCCACATCCGGCATCAAATTTTGTATCTGACTTAAATAATTCGGAGTTACATCCCGCACATACATACATCCCTTTTTCGGTATGTAAATAGTATTTGCCAGAATAAGGCATTTCGGTTCCTTTTTCCCTTAATACATTGTATTGTTCAGGACTAAGTGTTTTTTTCCACTCTTCTTCTGTTTTTACAACTTTGTTTGAATCGTTCATAGTAGGTTGGGGTTTTTGAGTTGTCTGTCCGGTTCCATTACAAGCAACCAGACTAAAAGAAACTAATAATAAGGCTATATTTTTCATGACTATATAATTTAGTAGCATATACGTATAACACTTGATAGTTGGATTTGGTTCATGTAATTCTCATCAAAGTTAAGGATGTTTATACAACATGCATTCTTGTCTTTCTATCATTTTTTTATTTATCTTTGGTTAAACTAAACTATAAAACTATGAAAAAAATCTACTTAATATTAGCAATATGCACATCTGCATTTATTACAAACGCACAAGTATTCTGGACCGAAAATTTTGGTACAGGATGTAATCAGGGACAATTAGCTAGTGCATTTACTGGAGCTAATGGTGCATGGACAATTGCTTCGACAGGAACAAACGATGCAACTGCTAACACCTTTTATATCGGAGCTCAGGAAGCAGGAAATGCAATTGGAACTTGTGGAACTGGGTGTACCGGAACAATTGATGCAACACTTCACGTTGGGAATGTTGCTATTGCCTTCGTTTCTTTGGCTGCAGATAATGGAGCATCTTATTTTTCAGGGGTGACAGGTGCTTGTTCCAGTTTAGGAATTTGCGCAACAACAAACAGAAGAGCAGAATCGCCTATTATTAACTGTACAGGAAGAACATCAATCACTCTTTCTTGTGGTTATATGGAAAATGGAGATGGAGTAAATGATGATGCTACTCTTTGGTATTCGGCAGACGGAGGTACAACCTGGACGTTATTAAATAATATGGCTAAAACTTTGTTTGGAACTTGTTCTCCACAAGGAATGTGGACTGCATATTCATTTGCATTACCAGCAAGTGCAAACAACAATGCATTTGTAAAAATTGGATTTAACTGGACAAATAACGATGACCAAGTTGGAACGGATCCTTCATTTGCGGTTGACGACATTGTATTGTCAACTCCTCCTACAGGAATTGCAGATGCATCTGCTGAATCACTTGAGATATTCGCTACTGGAGGCAACGTAATCATTAAATCAAATGATGTTGTTAATTTGCAAGGAGTATTTGATATGTTAGGAAGAACAATTACTTGTTCTTTGGAAAACAATACAATCAATTTAGAAACTCAACCTTCTGGAATCTATTTTGTGAGAGTTGATGTAAAAGGACAAACTTATACTAAGAAAGTATTTATTAAATAAAATCTAATTGCTTGATTACAAAAACGGGCTTCGCACTTTGGCGAAACCCGTTTTTGTAATTTTTGACTTTTAACTTAAGAGCTTTTGACTTTAATTAACCCGCCCAGCCTTCTCTATCCAAGCTTCTGTATTGAATAGCTTCTGCCAAGTGATTGGTTTCAATGTTTTCACTTGCATCTAAATCGGCAATGGTGCGTGCTACTTTTAATATTCTGTCATAAGCTCTTGCCGAAAGTCCTAATTTTTCCATTGCAGTTTTCAGAAGTTGATTTCCTGCTTCATCAATTTTACAAACTTCGCGCAATTGTTTGGAGCCAATTTGAGCATTGCAATGCACTCCTTCATTTTTCGTAAAACGTTTTTCCTGAACAGCTCTTGCTTTTATTACGCGACTTCTAACAGATTCACTTTTTTCTGATTTTCGTTCTTCTGCTAATTCGTTATAAGAAACAGGAGTAACTTCCACGTGAATATCAATTCTGTCTAATAATGGTCCGGATATTTTATTCAGATATTTTTGTACCGTTCCCGGAGGACAAACGCATTCCTTTTCGGGATGGTTGTAATAACCACAGGGGCAAGGGTTCATGGAAGCAACCAACATAAAACTGGCAGGGTATTCCACCGAAAATTTTGCTCTGGAAATAGTCACAACTCTATCTTCCAAAGGTTGACGCATTACTTCTAAAACGGTGCGTTTGAATTCAGGCAATTCATCTAAAAACAAAACACCATTGTGTGATAAAGAAATTTCTCCCGGTTGCGGAACTCCACCTCCACCAACTAAAGCAACATCTGAAATAGTATGATGAGGAGAGCGAAAAGGACGGATAGAAACCAAGCCAGTATTTTTCCCCATCTTTCCTGCAACGCTATGAATTTTTGTTGTTTCCAATGCTTCTTGCAAATTCATGGGTGGTAAAATAGTGGGCAATCTTTTTGCGAGCATTGTTTTTCCAGCTCCAGGAGGACCAATCAAAATTAAATTATGTCCACCCGATGCTGCAATTTCCAACGCTCGTTTAATATTTTCTTGTCCTTTTACATCCGAAAAATCGAATTCTGTTTCTTTCAATTTAGAAAAAAAATCATCTTCGGTATTAATAATAGTCCGAGTCAATTCAATATCGCCATTAAAAAAGTCAATCACTTCTTTAATGTTTTCTACTCCGTATACTTCAAGTCCGTCTACTATTCCAGCTTCTTCCGCATTTTGTTTGGGAAGAACAATGCCTTTAAATTTTTCGTTTCGGGCTTGTATAGCAATTGGCAAAACTCCCTTGATAGGTTGCAGACCGCCATCCAATGAAAGCTCTCCCATTATTAAATAATCCCCAATTTTATCGGAAAGAATTTGTTCTGAAGCCGCTAAAATGCCAACAGCAATGGTTAAATCATAAGCCGAACCTTCTTTGCGAATATCGGCTGGAGCCATATTGATAACAATACTTTTCCCCGGGATTTTATACCCATTATTTTTAAGAGAAGCAGCAATACGTTGCTGACTTTCTTTTACGGCACTATCAGGTAGTCCCACCATTAAAAAATTTACTCCCGGGATGATATTCGTCTCCACCGTTACTGTTGTGGCATTGATGCCATAAACGGCACTGCCATAGGTTTTCACTAGCATAATTTACAATTAATAAAATTTCGGGAGTAGGGGGCAAATGTACAAAAGTCCTTTCAAGATAGCCGTGTAAACACGGCTGTTTTTTGTCTATCAATTACTAAGAATTAATTGAATTTTAATTTTTTTATTCTACTTTTTGGTCGTACATTAGCTTAATAAATCAATAAAAAATAATCAAACCCAAATAAAATGAAAAAAATTGCTACACTTACATTGGGATGCTTACTTGGCTTAGCAGTTCAAGCACAAACATTCTCTGATGATTTTGAATCGTACACTTCCGGCATTGCTTTAGGGCCACAATCTCCTGATTGGAGAACATGGGCTGGAGCAGGTGGTGGTGCTGATGATGCTAACGTTGTTACAACAGATAATCATACAACTGCTGGTGCAAAATCAATCTACTTTTCTTCTACAAGTTCAACAGGTGGACCTCAAGACGTAGTTTTGCCTTTTACTGCAGGAGCACCTTTAAATACAGGTCAGTTTTCATTTAAATCTTGGTTTAAAGTTCCAACTGCTAAAACAGCATATTTCAATTTTCAAGGTACTTCTACAATGGGTGGAATGTATGTATTGGATTGTTTTATGACTGCTACAGGAGCTGTTCAAATTCAAAATTCAGGAACTATTGTTGCTAGCGGAACTCATCCGTTTGGTGCTTGGTTCGAATTAGAAATCACTGCTAACTTCAATTCAAATTCTTGGGAATTATTCATCAATGGTGTTTCTCAAGGAACATGGTCAAATGCAAACAATCAAGTTTGGGGTATCGATTACTACCCTGCTGATGCTGCTGCAAGTTTCTGGATTGATGATGTTGAGTATGATGTAACTCCTTACACCCTACCTGCATTAAATGCTGCTGGAAATTTATTAAACATTTCTAACGGATTGGTTGGTTCAACTAGATTACCTGCTGTAACCGTTAGAAATTTAGGAACAACGGTTATCAATTCATTTGATATTTCAATTACTCAAAATGGTGGAGCACCAGTAGTGAAAAATGTAACTGGTTTAACACTGGCTTCATTAGCTAATACTATTCAAACCTATACAGTTCCATTTACATTGGTAGCTGGTACAAACACTTTTGTTGCAACGATTAGCAACGTAAATGGTATGGGTGCTGATGGTGATGCTTCAGATAACGTTCTTACAACAGTTTTAAATCCTGTTACTCCGGCTGCTGGTAAAATGGTAGTTGCTGAAGAAGGAACAGGAACATGGTGTCAGTGGTGTCCAAGAGGTGCTGTTTACATGGATGCTATGGATACAAAATATTCAGGATTCATTGCTCCAATCGCAGTTCACAATGGTGACCCGATGACAGTTACTGCTTATGATGCAGCTATCGGTGCATTAATTGGTGGTTATCCAAGTGCTTTGGTAGATCGTTTACCGGAAATAGACCCAAGTGCAATTGAAACAGATTTCTTAACTCGTATTGTTGTTGCTCCTAAAGCATTTGTAATGAATGGTGCAACTTATAATTCTACAACTCGTGTATTAAATGTTTCAGTAACATGTACAAATCAAGCAGTATTAACTGGTAACTACAAAGTTGCTTGTGTGCTTACAGAAGATGATGTAACTGGAACTACTGGTTATGCTCAATCAAATGCTTATGCAGGTGGTGGCGCTGGACCAATGGGTGGTTTCGAATTATTAGCAAACCCAGTTCCTGCTTCACAAATGGTATACGATCACGTTGCTCGTTTCATTAGCCCTAGTTTCACTGGAATTGCAAATGCTCCAGGAACTACAACTGCTATTGGTGGTGTATTTACTTGGACATTCACATTTACTTTGCCAGCAGGATATGATGATACTCAAATTCACATTGTTGGATTATTCATGGATCCAACTGGTAAAATCGATAACGCTGCATCAACTACAATTCCTGAAGCAGTTGCAAACGGATTTGTTACAGGTTCGGGAGTTGGAATAAACGATATCGCTTCTGCACCAGATGCACAAGTGAGTATCTATCCAAATCCTTCTGCTGACTTGTCAACCATTGCTTTAAATCTTACAAAAGCATCTACTGTTTCTGTAGCAATTTATTCAGTAGACGGTTCTTTAATTGGAAGCAAAGCGTATGGTGAATTAAATGGAAACATGAATTTACCGGTTGATATGACTCCGTTTACTTCTGGAATTTATTTTGTAAATGTTACGATCGATGGAAATACTTCTGTATTGAAATTGATTAAACAATAATAGAAAGTAATTAATACTAAAAATCCCGCTCCGATTGTTTCGGAGCGGGATTTTTTATGACATAAGATTGATCTTAAAGTGAAGCTTCTACTAAATGTATCAAGGAATGAATTACTTTGATGTGAATCTCTTGAGCTCTATCAGCATACTCACTGTGCGGGGCGCGAATCTCTACATCACACAATCCAGCTATTTTGCCTCCATCTTTTCCGGTTAAACCGATAATCAACATTCCTTTCTCTTTTGCTGAGGTGATAGCATTTATCACATTAGCAGAATTTCCGCTAGTACTAATCGCTACTAAAATATCTCCTTTGTTTCCTAATGCTTCAATATATCTTGAAAAAACTTTATCATACCCGTAATCATTCCCCACACATGAAAGGTGAGAAGGGTCAGAGATGGATACAGCCGGCAATGCTCTTCTGTCTTCACGAAAACGACCGCTCAATTCTTCAGCAAAATGCATGGCGTCACACATAGAACCACCATTCCCACAAGAAATAATTTTATTCCCCTTTTTTATGGCTTCCGAAAGCAATTTCCCTGCTTTTTCTATCCCTTCAATGTTTTTAGGCTCCGAAATAAACTGTTGTAATACCTTTTGGGCTTCGTTTAGGTTGTTTTCAATCAATGATTTGCTCATGGGTCATTTGGTTTTCAAAACATAAAATTAAGTCTTTTGGCATAACATTTGAAATTATTGCAAGGAATTTATATATTTACCCTATACTATTGTGGCTCAAGGCTCATAGTATCAAATTTTAAACTAATACATATGAAAAAAATCTTTACTACTCTAACATTAATACTAGGTTTAATAACTGTTGGAACAGCTCAAGGCACAAAAGCGGCAGTAGCAGAAGAAAGTAACTGCTATACAAAATGGGCTCAAAAATTTCAAGATAGAGGAGCAGAAGATGTTGCAGATGGATCTTATACAGATGTCATTATCTCTATTAGAAATGGAGCAGATGCAGAGTGCTACAACGGTAAGTGTGACGTAAAAGACGGAAAGATTACTGCGATGTACATCAAATTAGAAGACAGTTCTTTCGAACAAATCAAGAGAAAATCGCGTTACGAAAATGTTCCTTTGGTTATTACTAACGGAATGTCTAGTCCGCTTTTAACAATGGAAAGCGAATTGATAAATGTTCTGTTTATAAAAAAGATAAAACCTAAAAAAGCAGGTTTTGTGAAAGCAGCTGAACCTACGGATGATTAAATAGATATTTTTATAATTGAAACGCCTCTTAGCTTTTTGCTAAGAGGCGTTTTTTATATTAAGAAACTGCTCATTTTCTTTTTCATACTACTTGTCACATGAAATACGCTTTGAAGAATACACTACTAAAGTAAACCCAAAGCAATGAAAAAAGGATGTGTATTACAGTTTCAAATGTTTTGCCTTTCCATAATTCTGAGGAATAACCGAAAAACTGAATAACTAATCGTATCGTCCAGAATATTCCTAATCCCAGTAGTAACTTCCTTCCCAGAGTTGTTTCAATTAATTCGTTTGAAGATGTGACGCATAATAATCCCATTAGAAAGACTATCAAAGCAATAAAAAAGGTATGAATGGTCATCATTTGTCGGTTGACTAAACTCAATGATTTAAGTTCTTTGTCCCAATTGAAATATTTTGGAAAAACAACATGTATCAATGCCAAGGCAATCATCAGTATTCCAATTGTTTTTAAATGAAGATGCATCTTATAAAATTAGTATTTAAAATTTAGGGACAACAAGTGAAGATAGACATAAAGGGAGTGAATTTAGTTTCTTTAAATGAAGTAAATCCTGCATGATCAAACGCTTTTTTCCATGTTTTTCGAGAAAAAAAGTGAGCAAAACCTACTGAGAATGCCATAAAATTTGGAAAATCACGCAAATGTTCTACCATAATCACTTTTCCATTTGGTTTGCAAAGTCGGTAACACTCTTTTAAAAATTGAACCTTTTCTTCATGTGATCTAATTTCATGAGCAGCCGAGAGCAGAAAAATAATGTCAACCGATTTATCTTTTAAAGGTATAGAGTTGGATTTTATTTGCTGAGTACCAGGATATACTAAACTTACTTTTCGCGCTCTTATAATTGCGGGCTCGGTATGTTGTTTGGCATTATAAAAATCAAAAACTTTTAAATCGGATTGAGGGAAATTATTTTTAATGATAAAACTCGTTTCATCAAAACCAGCATTAATGTTAAGAATTTGATTTGAACTAGAATCTGTAAGGGAGCAATTTTTCAACCAATGGAAATCATAATATCCAGAAAAGTCATATACATAAGCAGATACTATTAAAGGCATTATTAAACCGTATAGAAAAGATGCGACAATCAACCAATAGATAAGGCCTGACCATTCAACAAATACATGGCTTGTTATTATTAAAGCTAAAACGCCAATGCCTATTACATAAAAGTGACGGTTAAAACTTAAAATATTTAATACGCCTTGGAATGGTCTTCTCCTTATTTCCATTGTTCAATTTTACCTTTTTTCCAATAATATGGAATGTTTTTAATAATAAAGGCATTTGCCAAACAAACGTTTTGAAGTTTCAATGAACTTAAAAACGCAAAATTATAGTCTTTAATTTTTACAGGAGCAGGGGTCCAGTTTTCTCTTACGCCTTCAATAACTAGCACTTCTTTGGTTATTTTGTTATAGGTAAATGTAAAAGGCAAAGGACCGGCAAACCTTCGTGCTTCTTTCCAGTCTGTAAATGGCGAATGCTCCGGTAAAGAAATTTCTTCTTCCGTTTTATCAATCGTAATTTTGAATTTTGAAATGACAGAGTTTATTTCTTTTGTATTGAGTCTTTCAATTTGATTGATATCGGTGGTTGTGTAATTGTAATGGGTGAATACGTTGCCCATAAACTCCATTTTCTTTTTGTCCGTTTCAGATTTCAGAATGTATAAGCCACGTAAATTTTTTCCGGTTTTGTTTCTATAACGAACAAATACACGATAACCAATCAGAAAAAAATCGTTGCCCATAAATTTGGGAAATCCTTTTGGTCGCAAATCTTTTGTCTGAACCATGGCAATTGCAATAAATGCCCATTTGTCTTGAAATGTGTCAAGCGTCAAGCATTCAGGAATAAGATTTTGAAGTTGTTCTTTTGGAACTGCAAATGTTAAAACAAGCGAACTTTCAAAAAACGCTTCTACTGCAAATGGATGATTTTTTAGAAATGAAAGCATTAGGTTTGTTGGGTTATTTTTTTGTTGAGATGAAATTCATTGTAATATATTACTAAAATTAATAAGAAAGCAAACATTGAATTCATTTTTCCCCAAAGTAATAAGTTAGGAACTAAAATAAATTCCAGTGTGTTCATTGTCGCCACAACAGCTATTTGTACAACAGCGTTTATTCTAGTCTTAAAACCACTTAAAATCCAAATGGCCATAAAAATTTCTGATAACCCGATTGAAAATGTAAAGAGCCTTGAATAGTCGTTGCCTAAAATTCTTGAAACTATTTGTTCGTGTCGGGGAACAAGATTTAAAACTTTACAAAATAATCCGTTTGCGATCCAGACTGTCGCAATACAAAAGGTCAATAGTTTGTGAATTTTATTGTTTGTCATCATTAATCTTGTTGTTCTTTTCTTCTAATGCAATTCTTATTTTTTATGATATAAAAAAAGCCCCGAGTCTTAAACCTCGGAGCTTTCTATAATTTTCTAAAACTCTTATTTAGCCAAAACCAATTTTTGAACTAATTTTTGAGTGTCATTTTTAATAGTGATGAAATAAGAACCTGCATTCAAATCAGCAACATCTACATTTACTATTTGTCCTTGTACAGGATTTGAAATAGAATGTATTTTCACTAATCTACCAGTTACATCTGTAATTTCAACAACAGTTAATGAATTCATGTTATAACCAAATTCAACATTCACATAAGTGCTTGCAGGGTTTGGATAAATCAACACACCATTGTTTTCAGAAGCAGCAGTAATTCCTGTTGCAGTTGATACCGTTGCAGTAACTGGAACTCTTGCACTAACACAATTAGTAGTTGCAGTTTGAATTTTCCAATCATAGTAATAGTAATAAGCTGAACTACTTGTTGTTGTTCCTGTCCATCCGTTTGTTACAGATACTAATCCTGCAGTAGTATAAGGATAAGTTATTGCTCCACCAGAATTTCTTTTTAAAGATGGGGTAGTAGGTTGTGTTAAACGATAACCAACTCCCGGAGTTAATGGGAAGTTTAAAGTAATAACAGAAGAGTCGATAGGAAGACTTGCTGTTGTGAATGTATTAAGAACCGTACCCACATTGTTTCTTAATTGAATAGTACGTGGACCTGTTGTAGTTGCATAAACTTTAACAGAAACAAGAGTACAAGCAGCAAGTACGTCAAAGTCTAATCCTCCGTTTACCCCGCTTGTTCCAGAACTAGACCCATTTGCACGTCCGCCATTGTTCGTTGATCCAGCATAACTTGTTGTTTCATCCACAAAATAAGTAGTAGTTGTACTAATAGTAGGAGTAGTGTAAGCCGTTCCTGTCATTAAAGATGAGCCTCCAGTTGAAGCAGCATACCAATTTAATGTTCCACCTGCACCTGCTGCACTTAAATTAAATGTTGCAGGACCAGGACCAGTAGCGCCTGTTGTTGTAGGACTAGGTGCTGCCAACACAGAAACTACAGTTGGTGCAGAAGTCCATGCCTGACATAAACCTGTTGTAGTTAATGAATATGTTCCAGATGTTGGTGGATTAATTGTTTGTGTTGTTCCAGTATATCCGGAAGGGCCTGTCCAGCTATAAGCAGCAGCAGCAGTACTTGTTAAAGCAAGTGTGCCAGCACAAGAATTTGGTCCAGAAGAAGTAACAACTGGCGTTTCATTTGGATTTAATACCGTAGTTACAGTTGGCGAAATGTTTGTACAACCTGCAGCGTTTGTCACTTTCACGTTGTAATTTCCTGTTGTGCTAACTACAATAGAAGGAGTAGTAGCTCCATTTGACCATAAGTAAGAAGTGTATCCTGCTGGAGCGTTAAGTGTAACCGAACCAGCAGTACAAAATGCATAAGGGCCGGGAATTACGTTGCCTGTAATGGTGCAACCACTTTCTAGAACCGTTACAAACTGATCGGCTGTTAAAGGGCCTAATGAAGTTGTTCCTCCTGCAGGCCAATCTACAACAGCAGAAGTAATTGTTGTTGCAAAACCTAAACCAAAATGCAATTGCATAGAGTTAGCAGTTCCATAAGTTTCACCTGCTCTAACTTCACGAATTTGTGTTCCGAATGCCCCTGTGATTGTTACACGAGCACCAATGGCATTTGGGTTACTTATTGTGCCTGTTAAGTTAAAAGTAATAAAGTGATTACTATTCTTATTGTTCAAATACAATACATCATCATCAGTAGTAGATGGTGAATTGTATATGTTACCATAAGAAGTTTGTAAATCAATAAAACCATCGTGATTTAAATCACCGGTTGCAAATGATAATAAACCGCCTAAGTTTGGAAGTACACCTGTAACTGGAGTAAATGTCATGTCCCCGTTATTGTGCCACATATACCACTGAGATCCTGAAATCATAATGTCTAAGTATCCGTCATTGTCAAAATCTTCAACAATAGATTCAATTGGATCAATGGATGTCACCCATCCTGTTGATGATGTAATGTCTGTGAAATTACCTGCACCATCGTTCTCTAGAATTTGTCCGTTTTCACCATGATTTGTCATTACCACATCAAAGTCGCCATCATTATCTAAATCACCAAAACTGGTTGTCCATGTTTGTTTGAAGTTTGAAATTTCAATTCCATAAGTTGCAGCTTGTTCGGTATATACGTTACTTCCGTTGTTTACGAATAAACGATCTCTTCGTCTTTGATCAGATGAACTTGTAGCTGATTGACGGCAATGTGCGATGTATAAATCCAAATCGCCATCGTTATCAAAATCCAACCAAACACTTCCATAATTTCCAGAATCGTAAGGGTCACCACTGTATGTCATTCCAGGATTTATTTCAGTGTTAATTAACGATGTAGTTAAAGACAGTGTACCTGAATTGTTTTTATAAATTTTCATGTAATCATTGTCGTCACATACGGCTAAGTCAGCCCAACCATCATTATCAATATCACCAAAAGTGACGTTTTGAACGAAGTAAGAACCACCTAAAGTAGTTTGTGTTTTTGTGATTGTACTTCCAGACCAAAAAAGTTTAACTAAATACATTGTGCCATTAACTCCGGTAGCAACATCTTTCCAGCCATTGTGGTCAACATCTGCAAGAGCCATTCCCCAAACATTTGAACCACCTGTAATCATTCCCAAATCGTAATTGGTAAATGTTCCATTTGCGTTTTGCAAATCAATCACCAAACTTTCTGATTGATCCATTTTAACGATGTCATCAAGACCATCGTTATTAATATCGACCACTGAAATTGCGCAACCACTGCGGGTTAAGTTTGAAATTAAGCTGTTTGAGTTAGTGAAAGCAAACTGTGCGTTAGTGCTAAGAGTACCTAACACACAAAGTGATGCTAAAAATAACGACTTGTGGAAAGTAGTTTTTACCATGATTTGGTTTTTTGTTTAGTTAATTGATTCGTTTAGAGATAAATAAAGTAAATGAAAATATTATGATTTTACAACTTTTTTATAGATTATTTTCTTCCCAGTCATTATCCGCAAGTAATAAATTCCAGAAGATTGCGGTAAATAAAGGCTCATGGATGATTGGAAGCCTAAATTTTGGTGTTCCGACTCCAATTTCCCTTCGGAGTTAAAAACAGCTACCGATTTTATCAAATTTCCGTATTCGGAAGAAATATAAATCTTTCCATCCATAGATATAGTCGGCCATGCGTTCACTTCCTGATTAGCCGAAAAAGTGTTTATACCCAAAGGAATAAGTACATTGGTTAAACTGTCTTGTGCAACCAAAATTGGCGATTGGTCAGCAGCATTGTACATGCTTTCAAATGCATTTATTTCAGGTGTTGAATAAGTAAACATATTATCCACCCATTTTGGTGGAACAGATTGGTAATAGACTTTCGATTTGATATTGATATTTCCTACCACCCCAGCTAATGGCACTGCAAAATGCACCCAGTCAACACCACTTCCTTCAACAGTGGCTATTTTATTAAAATCGGCATCGGCAACAGCGTCATTCGAAACTTTAACAGTGTCGTAAACGGAAGAAGAAGACGTGAATCCCAATGGCGGAATACGATTGTCTTTTAATAAAATGGCAGCACGTTCTAATACAGATGTAAAATTACCGCCCACATCTCCAGGAACTAATTCATAAATCTGCGGAACATTTGATTGATTGATTGCATCGTGATGTATTTCGAAATTTGAATTTTCGCCAATCACACGGTATTGATTGTTGAAAATGCCGGATTGAAAAACGGTGTCTCCCATTCCATCAATAACTACAAATTGTAAAACGGCTCTGCGAGAAGGGTAGCCGGAAGGAAATTTATGTCCTGCTTTATTTTTCAACATCACTTTAAAATAAGCTGTGTCAGCAGTAATGCTCACTTGTTGCAAATCAAAATCCAAGGTTTGTTTCTGCAACATCGCAATTGTTGCGACAATAGTGGAGTCAAAACTTTTATCAGGAACATAAATATTCAAAGCAGTTTTGTTTGCTTTAATTAAGTTGAGCATAAAAACATTGGAACCCGCAAACGAATGCTGATTGAAAGGTGTGCGTGGAGTTAATCCTGTAAATCCATTTGCAATAATTATTGGATCTTCAATTTTTGGCATGTGACAAGTTTGGCACTTAATGCTGTTCGTAGGATAATCTGAATTTACATATTCGTGGTAAGTTGCTTGTTCAACAAAATGTCCGCCTGTATAAGCTCCAGCTAAATCTACTGATTCGGTGATGAGTGTATGACAAGAAGAGCAAACTTTTGATTCATCCATGTGCGGACTGTAAACAGGAGTTATTCCTTCATACAATTGCATCGGTCCAACAGAAGGCGCTGTAAACGGTCCATATTCCACTTTGTTAGTGTCGTAAGGAATAATTCCAGAATAGGTAAAACCAACATTTGGTGCAATCATGTGACAAGCTCCGCAAGAAACTCCATCCAGTCCTAGTGTATCGGTTGCTAAGTCGCTTAAGTTGTAAAAAGGGTTGCCATGAAACATGGAGGTGTATGCACCCATTGGTGCGTGGCAATCCAAACATTTATTTTGCAATGCTCCGGCATGAGCAGGGTTGATAGTTATTTCATGTGTTACTTTTGCTTTCCAAAATGGATCTTTTGCAGACAGTGCCATCATAGAGCTTTCCCATCTATCCACTAAATTCACATCTTCTCCGGCCTCGTTAATGTTTGCTACTCCTGCAGAATCAAATCCATGACAACCTCTACAACTTGAGGAAGGCAGAAAAAATTCTCCCGGAGCGATGGGGGCACGTGTAGGAATTCCTTTGTACGCATCCAATTGCGACTGTGTGTGAAATTTTTTAACTGGATTTTTTGAAGAAGCAGAATTCATAAACTTGAACGCTACAGCAAATCCTACAATAACAAAAAGAATAGTAATTTTTTTGATGTTCATGCAATAAATGTTTGATAACAAATATATAGAATAAACATTACAATAAAAAGGGAATATAGACGAATGCTATAATATTGAGGGCTGAAAAAATAGCCCTCTACTTTTTCAAGAAGAGGGCTATGTAAGGTTTTATTTGCCTGAGCGTTTTTTGAATTCTTGGATTCCTTCGTCCATCCAGTTGATGTATTCAGGGATGCCTGATTGATATCCTCTAGGAGCGTTTAATACTTTTTCTTCATGATCGATTAATACATACAAAGGCTGTGTGCTTGTTTTGTACAATGTTTCTTCCATGTACTTAAATTTATCTCCAACTGTTGTAATCTCTCTTTCTCTTCCGAACCAAAATACTTTCATGTAATCTTTTGGGTCCAATTCTGCTTTTTCATCCACAAATAAAGAAACAAGAACAACGTCATTATTTAAAAGCTGAGTTACTTTTAAGTCTGGCCAGATGTAGTCTTCCGTTTTACGGCAGTTGGCACATTGCACTCCAGTAAAATCGATCATCAATGGCTTTCCTACTTTTTTAGCATAGGCTAAAGCATGATCATAATCGTTTTTGAAATGTACAATTCCATTTTTGCTTGTGTGAATATAAGGAGCAAATTCAGGGTCAATATTTGTTGTGTGTGCTGAAGTGCTGGCAGAGGAACCACCAAATCCATGAGGAGATTCAGAATATTCGTAGGCAGGTAATACTCCACTGAATATCTTTAATGGCGCACCCCACAATCCCGGAATCAAATAGACAGTGATGAATAATGGAATCATAATGATAAATAGGCGAGTTACGGAAAGATGTTTTACTTCGCTATCGTGTGCTGTTTTAAATCCACCAATCAGGTAAATCGTCATTAAACCAAAGACAACAATCCATAAAGAAATAAAAACTTCTCTGTTTAAAATCCCCCAGTTGTAAGCAACATCAACATTGGATGCAAATTTTAGTGCAAGTGCTAATTCTAAAAATCCCAATGTAACTTTTACAGTGTTTAACCATCCGCCACTTTTTGGCATAGAGTTAAGCATAGAAGGAAAGAAAGCGAACAATCCAAATGGTAATGCTAATCCGGATGAAAAGCCAAACATTGCCCAAAATGCTCCGGATTTATTTGTACTTTCAGATGCAGCAACCAAAGCATTCCCAACCATTGGACCCGTACAAGAAAAAGAAACAACCACTAGTGCCAAGGCCATAAAAAAGATTCCCGCAAAACCACCTCTGTCTCCTTGAGCATCAATTTTATTTACAAAAGCGGATGGTAATACAATTTCAAATGCGCCTAAGAATGAAGCCGCAAAAACCAAAAGCAAAACAAAAATTACAAAATTAAATCCTGGACTTGTAGCAAAAGAGTTCAACGCTCCACCTCCCCAAAGGGCAGAAATTCCTAGTCCTAATGTTACAAAAATTACAATAATAGACAGTGCATATAAAACAGCATTCAATTTCCCTTTTGCTTTTGTTTTACTTCTTTTTAAGAAGAAACTCACGTTCATTGGAATTAAAGGGAAAACACAAGGTGTAAATAATGCAGCAAATCCCCATAAAAAACCAGTTAAAAAAATCGACCACCAAACACTGTCTAGTGATGTGTCTTGAACTTCGGATGTTAATTTAGTGGCAGTTGCAGCAACTTTTTTATCTGGGGTATCATTTTTTACTTTTTTGATTTCTGTAGCTGAATTGTTTTTTAATGCGAAAGCTTTTGCTACTGCTTCAGAATCAATTATAAAATTTGCTCCATTTCCTTCAACTGGAACTAGTCTTACTCCTTGTTTACCACACTCAGCACTTCCTTTTAATTTAAATTCAAATGGAGTGGCAGGAGGGAAGATACATTTCTCTTCGGTGCAAGCTTGGTATTCATATTTTCCTTTTACAACAACTTCTTTATCGGTTTTTACTTTTATTTTTTGTTTGAATGTAACCGTCTTTTCAAAATAAAGAACTTCCATTTCAAACACTTTGTCCATAGCTTTAATCGGACTTCCTTCTGTTGGCTTTCCTACTGCTTCATAGTCATTGCTTTTGTCAACAAAAATATTTGCTGGCATTGGTCCATCCGCACCACTCTGATTTAATGAGTATACATGCCAATGTAATTCTATTGTACCAGTGAATTGAATTTCATATTCGCATTCACTAATTTTTTTACTGGATAATTTCCATTTTACAGGGTCTACAATCTGAGCTGTGCTCGTGTTTAAAATAAAAATGCCCGTAAGCAGAATAAAAAATCTGAAAATATTTTTCATGGGTAGAAATTAAATTACTTTTTATTTGAACGTGGTAAATATAAAAAAATAGCCCCGAAACATCGGGGCTATTTTCAAAATATTATTAGTAATTGATAGCCAAATAGTGTTAAAAGAGGAATAGAAATGAATGCACTAGGCCTTTACTTCATGTATTCGATGGATAGGAATTACAACACCTTGTTTTAAAATGACCCGTTTGTCGGTTACGCCCCAAACCGTAGTATTCACTTGTTTGATGCCTTCCGAATCCTCGAAAATTATCTTTATCTTATTGTGTTCCAGGTTTCCCAATTTTAAAGCTCTTTCAAGATTGGAAATTCTGTTTTTAATTTCTTCTTTCGAAGTTAAAACATCAGTATCAGGAAACTTTAACCCACTGATATTCTCTTTTTCAATAGAAATTGGAGATAGTTGTGTAGCGTTTGTCATGGCGAGAGCGTTTAATTAGTGAAATTAAATCAAAGACAATGGGATTGTACGAGCAATTTAGGATTGCGTTACAAATTGTGCAAATCTTTTAAGACTTATTATTAGGAGTCAGGTCGGTTAATATCTTCAAAAATTCATCCGATTTCTGACTGCCAATGCGGTATTTTAGGCCATCTTTATCGGTCAGTTCTAGGGCGTCATTGCCCTGTGTAAAAAAACGAATTTTGTTCTTAAAGTGAAGGTTGTAAACAGGTCGGTTGAGCAAATATTTGCTGTATTTCACTTTTTTTACTTCAACTATATTGCTCAGTTCAATTTTTACTTTTCTAGAGGTCCATAAGCCATCCAAAATCAAACTGTTTCCTATAATTTTCGTGTGAATGTGCAATACGAAAATCAATATTAATGAAAGTACCATTAATATAATACCCATTAAGAAGAATAATTGTCCCGAATCTTCATCCACTGGAGATGCCGGAATTTCTACCATTGCTACATCTACAGGCTTAGGATTCTCGCTCCAATAATACAAAACAAAACAAAACATCGCCAAAACGGTGCGCCAAAGTATCGACCATTTATTGTAGCCGATATACTGTTTTTCTTCAAATAGGATTTCCTCTTGCATTGTGCTTCAAAGTTATGAAAAAACCTGTTGTATCGAATAAATCTTCTTCGTTTTATCAGTGACTTTAAAACGATCATCCAATCTCAACCCAATTACCCAAACAATCTGGTTGTCGGAAAGAAGCAACAAAGTGTTTTCTTTTTCAAGTATGGAAATTTTTTTATCTATAAAAAAATCGCTCAACTTCTTTTTGCCTTTCATTCCCAATGGATAAAATGCATCTCCTTTTTCCCATTTACGAATTTCTAAAGGAAATTTTAGCTTGTTAAAATCGATGTTGCCAATATAGTTAGGAGAACGGAGTTGGGTGTTAGGAGTTTTGGCTAGTACTTTAAAATGAAAAGTTGCTCCCTCTAAAAGTAATTTAGTTTGATTTTTTTTAATTTGAAAACTTTTGTTTTGCTTCTCCTTTCTTCCTTTTTTTTCTTCCTTCTCTTGACTCCCTTCTCCCGACTTCCGACTCCCAACTAATAAAAAATCTCTATCCTTAATCAACCGATGTGTTGGAGAATAAAATTGCTTTCCTGATTGTCTGTTTAGGCTTCCAATAATCTCGTTAACGGTTGCAGAATTAAAACCAAGTGGATATAAAAATTCAAATAAGTACGCTTCCAGTGGTTTTAGTTTTTTCAATTCTTTAATAGTAATGCGAATCCCGTTTTCATCTTCTGTTATGATTTTCGAACGTTTGTCCGCAATTGCTTTTTTATAAACTTTTTCAGTATCCCTTAGTCGTTGAATGTCTTCAGCAATTGTTTTATGAATGTTTGGATTCAATTCTTTTAAAAGAGGAATAAGCTGATGCCGAATTTTGTTTCGTACATATTTATCAGATGCATTACTACTATCTTCTCTATGTTTTAATTTGTTTTTTTTTGCAAAGAGTTCAATTTGTTCTTTGCCTGTAAATAATAGAGGCCGAATAATGTTATTTTGTTTTGGTAAAATACCATGTAAGCCGGAAATGCCTGTCCCACGTATTAAATTGATAAAAAAGGTTTCAATAGAATCGTCTTCGTGGTGAGCAGTTGCAATGTATTTATAATCGAATTGAATTCTGATTTCTTCAAACCATTGATAACGTAATTGTCGTGCCGCGACCTGAATAGATAATTTATTTTTTTTAGCAAATGCTGAGGTGTCAAATGCAACGGAATGAAATTGAACTTCGTATTTCTCTGCTAATTCCTCCACAAATAATTCATCAACATCACTTTCTCCTCCTCTCAATTGAAAATTACAATGAGCTATTCCAAATTTTAATCCGGCTTGATGAAATAATTCACATAAAACAATAGAGTCGATTCCTCCACTTACGGTCAATAGAATACTATCCGTTTTTGAAAACAGTTTTTCTTTCTTGATGTATGTACTGAATAAATTAAGCATAATACAAATTTACACTTTAGAAACGATTTAGGTTTTACACACCCCTAACTCCTCTCAAGAGGGGAATAGATTTCATTTATAATATTGTTATCACACACTCATTACAATTAGTAGTCACTTCGAGCGGAGACGAGAAGCTATAATGCTATTTAACAGTAAGCACCTCAAACATCGCTTTTGCTTTCAATAAACATTCTTCATATTCCAATGCTGCTTCTGCTTTATCCGTTATAGCACTTCCTACCATAAAGGATAAATACTTGTTGTCTGAGTTATATAAAATACTTCTTATAACAACATTAAAATCGAAATCCCCTTCAGGAGAAATATAGCCAACAGCTCCGGAATATAAACCACGCTTAGTACTTTCATGTTCTTCAATAAGTTCCATTGCGCTAATTTTAGGAGCTCCGGTCATGGAGCCCATCGGGAACATGCTGTTTACAATTTCTGTAAATGAAACTTTATTGTCGATTTCACAACTTACAGTAGAAATCATTTGATGAACTTGTTTAAACGAATATATTCCAAACAATTCATCCACTTTTACACTTCCTTTTTTTGCAATGCGAGATAAGTCGTTTCTCACCAAGTCGACAATCATCACATTTTCACTTCTTTCTTTTGTGTTGTTAAGCAATTCGTTTTTCAATTGCTCATCTGTTTCTTTGTTTTCAGAACGTTTGATGGTTCCTTTGATTGGCTGCGAAATAAGTTTGTTGACACGTTTTTGTAAAAATCTTTCAGGGCTGGCACAAAGCAAATAGTGTTTTCCAAATTTGCAATATGCCGAAAACGGAGCTTCGGAAATAGTATTCAGTTTTTTGTAAATATCAGCTGTGTTTATTTCAGCATTTTCTGCAAAAAATTCCTGACAAAAATTAATTTCATAAATATCACCTTTACAGATATGTTCTTTTAATTTTTCTACCGAATGAATATATTCTTCTTTGGTGATTTTTGATTGAATGGCAAGTTTTTTTTGTTCTTCGGATGTTTTTTTACTTTCGGATGAAAATGTAATATCAAAAATTTCGTTTGCTTCCTTCTCAGATACAAATACGTCATCATAAAAAACAGATACAATTTCGTTTTGTAATTGCAAAACCACCTTTGGAGAAAAGAAGTGAAGCAGTGGAAGGCTTAGTCTGTCGTCATTCCTGGAGCTTAATTGTTCAATTTCGTTTTTTAGATCGTATGTGAGATATCCAAACAACCAACCTTTACTTGTATTGCAAAATTGTTGCAATTCGGATAATGCATTTTGCGAACTGTGAATGCAGATTTCCTGTGTTACGCCAACAGCAATCAGTTTGGATGACAATAAATATTTTTTATCATTCTCGCTTTCATTTGAATCAAACACACATATGTTATTAAAGTGCTGATTAAGCCCATCAATATTGATGTTTTGATGTGTTGCTGAGCGTGTATAAGTTTGTTTTTTTAGCACACGTAAAGATAGTTTTTCAATTTCAATTGCACGAAAATCATTTTCGACCGAATTAAGGAAGTTCTCAGCCTCCCTTTTTTCTCCCACTAGCTCAAAAGCTAACTCATTCAGTTTTTTGTTATTTCAAATAACTCTTTATTTAAAGCATTTGTAGAAGCTTTAAATGAATTTTATTTGCCAAATAGTTTATTGATTTTTAGTTCCTTTTTTTGTTTAAAAACAGAAAGTTTTCAACAAAGTGGTAAATTGTGGTAAAAAGTGGGAAAATTGTCTTTATTTTTACGGCTTAAAGAATAAAACCACAATGAATAGCCTATTTGGAGTTTATGAGTGCAATGCTGATGCGAAAGGACGCGTAATGCTTCCTGTTGCCTTCAAGAAGCAGCTCACGAAGGAGTTGAAGGCTGGCTTTGTGATGAAACGAAGCATTTTCAGTAAGTCGCTAGAGCTTTATCCAATGGGAACTTGGAATGAAATGGTGAAAGAGGTAAACAAGCTAAACAAGTTTGTGAAAAAAAATGTAGAGTTCATTCGCATGTTCAACTACGGTGTTGTCCCAGTGGATTTAGATGCTTCAGGGCGACTGTTGATTTCAAAGGATATGATGTCGTTTGCAGGAATGAATAAAAACATTGTTATGGCAGCTGCTGGTGACAGAATTGAAATCTGGGATAAAAAAGCGTACGAGAAATTTATTAATAGCAGCACTGCAAACTTTGAAAAACTTGCTGAAGATGTTATGGGTGGGATTTCAAATAATGAAGAAGAGAAAAAACAATAATTGAATTCGCAATGAACGATTATTATTCGAATCATGAAGTGAAAAACACCCCTCTCTTGTTAAGAGGGATGAAGGGAGAGGCAGATGCAGTATCATAATCCAGTTCTTTTAAAAGAATGTATTGAAGGTTTAAACATCAATCCCGCGGGAATATACGTGGACGTGACATTTGGTGGTGGCGGACATTCTCGTGAAATTTTAAAGCACTTAACAACCGGAAAATTGTATGCTTTTGATCAGGACGATGATGCTGTGAAAAACCAAATCGATGACGAACGATTTGTACTTATCAAACAAAATTTCAGGTATCTGAAAAATTTTTTGAAAATGTACAATGCACTTCCGATTGATGGTTTGTTGGCCGACTTAGGTGTTTCATCACATCAGTTTGATGAAGCAGAAAGGGGTTTTTCTATCCGCTTTAATGCAAAGTTGGATATGAGAATGGACCAAAATGGAAAACAAACAGCTGCTGATGTTTTAAATACTTATAGCGAAGAAGAGCTGAAGCGAATTTTCAAATTGTATGGCGAGGTTGATAATGCTGGTTATTTAGCATCCATCATTTTTCATAACAGAAAAGACAAACACATTGACACCGTGAACGATTTGAAAGTGATGATTACAAAGTGTGTGAAAAAAGGCAGAGAGAATCAGTATTACGCTCAAGTTTTTCAAGCATTAAGAATAGAAGTGAATAAAGAGTTGGACGTTTTGCAAGAGCTGTTGATTCAAAGTTTAGAAGTATTAAAGCCCGGAGGAAGATTGGTAGTGATTTCTTACCACTCATTAGAAGACAGATTGGTTAAAAATATAATGAGAAGTGGAAAATTTGAAGGAGAAGTGGAAAAAGATTTTTTTGGAAATCAATTAACACCCTTTAAGCAGATTACAAAAAAACCAATGGTGCCTACTGCAGAGGAAAATGAAATAAATAGTAGAGCAAGAAGTGCAAAATTACGAATAGCGGAGAAAAAGTAATAGGCAGTTGGCAATAGGTGGATTTTGCAAAGGTAGAGTGATAAAAAAATGATTGAAGCAAATTGTTATTTAGGTTATAGACAATAAGAAACAGAAAATATTAAAGCGAGCAGAATCTTTGCCAACTGCCCAACTGAAAAATTGCCAACTGAAAAATGGGAAACAAGTTTAAAGAACAACCAAAAGTAGAAGAACCAAAATCTGAAAAGCCTGTAAAGGAAAATAAGATGGTGCGTTCTGTTGCTAATGTTGTGAGTGGGAGTTTTCTTTCTCAGGAAGCAACACTTAAGAAATTGCCTTTCATTTTCTTTTTATCATTTCTGGCTTTGTGTTACATCGCAAAAGGATATTATGATGATGATCAAGTAAGGAAACACAATCGCTTGACAA
>Ga0163144_10007334_pt1 | contig 24186 bp, 20 predicted proteins | sample OliLak19BULKMAT1_FD_123175 | JGI IMG/M metagenome (GOLD analysis project Ga0163144, IMG submission 123175) | Freshwater microbial mat bacterial communities from Lake Vanda, McMurdo Dry Valleys, Antarctica - Oligotrophic Lake LV.19.BULKMAT1 | ecosystem: Environmental > Aquatic > Freshwater >...
CTTCTTGCCGCCGCCGTTCTTACGATTGACTGCCACACTGAAGCTGGCTACCTGCTGTTCGCCGACGGTCTTCACCTGTGGATCGCTGCCGACGAACCCTGTCACCTGAATGTTGATGCTCGTGTCTATCAACCACTGATGACCCATTACGCGCTTTTACGCCTCATGATGTAGCCGACGCTTTCACACGCTGCCAACCGCATACTTTTGTTCGTTCTGAAGCCGACCCCAATGACGGGGAATCGGCTTCTTTTGATTCATAAGCGAAGGAGATTGACCATGCTTGTACAGATCAAACCGTTGACGCAGGAGGAACGCCAGCTTGCACGCAGTGCAGCGGAAGAAGCGGTGATGCGAGACATCGGTGAGCGCCCACGCCGCGACCACTACAACCATCATGCTGCCCATCGTTATCCGCCGCTGGTGACTAAACTCATCAGTGGATTGTGTATCGCGCTGCTGCTGGCAGCTTTCACCCCGTCCGCAATCCGCTTATATGTCATTGGATCATCCACCTTTGGCGCAGCCGTCCCCTATGAACTAGCGATGATTGCTGTTGGCATCGCTACGGTGCTGACTGCTGAGGTGGGACAGGTCGTGTTCTCGCTGGCACTGGCAACGCTTGGCACAACTCCGAACGCGAGACGGTTACTCTACGCCAGCATGGGAATTGCCACCGCGATTGCGCTCGTCGGGAATGTGCAGGTTGCCCTTCCCGGTCATATGGAAAGTCCGTTTGCATGGTTAGAAGCGATTGCCCCACCCCTGCTGGTCTTGTCTACTGCTTATGTCCTCAAAGAGCAGATGCTGGAAGCGATTGAACTGCGCCATGCGAATGAACGTGCCTATCAGGAAGCAGTGAATGAGTGGCAGAGGGCGACCATCAACGCGGAGGCACATAGCCAGTGGATGCAGTTCTATGCCAATGCGCTCAGGGATGCCCTACGGAAAACCAACAGCCGCCGCCGCGAAGGACTGGAAGCATTGAATACCGCTGATTGGCGGGCGCTGATCTACCGCGAACTACAAGCTGACAACTGGTATGAACAGCCCGCGCCTGAATTACAGGTCAATCCGATTGAGCCAGAGGCGCTTGCCGAACCACGCCCTTTGGAACTCAGCGCCAACGGGAACGGTACACATTCCCAACCAAACGAGAGCTAGAGATAGGGCGGTGTAGAGTGTGTGACGAACTGCTACCTGAATCGAACTACTACGCGGGAAGGCGACGGACGTATTGCAGCAACCGCTGTAAACAGAAAGCGAAGCGAGTCCGCCGAGCGAAGAAAAAGCATTTCGTGTCGCTTTTGAGCGTTATTCCAGAGGAAATCAACCATGAGTAAACCGAGCATCATCCCGAACTGGAAATATCAGAAGCCATCCAAAGGTGGCTACAAAGGACTGAAGAAGCTGCTGAAGTACGTGTCCTATCGTGAGAGTCCTGACCATCGTCCGGTGGATTTGAGTGACCGCTGGACAGACTGCGGGTTGGGCAGCGGCTGGCGTGAGGTGTATGACAACGCGGGCAAGCTGTCCGGTCCGTATGTCCTGGCACATCATCTGGTGATTGCCCCTGCGCCTGACCTGATGGCATTGGTACCGGAAGAACTGCGGCAGGAGCTTGTGCGTGAGGTGACGGAGCGCACGATTGAAGGCTGGTTTGCAGCGCGGGGACTGAACATCCCGGAGTACAGCTTTGTGACTCATGACCGGGATACCGATGACGACTATGGCTTGCAGAATCTTCATACCCATGTATTCGTCGCGGGGACAGTCGAGAACAGCATCGGTGAACGCGAGTCACATCGGGTAGATCGTCAGCATGTCTGTACAGATCGCGGGGGATTGAACCGCGAAGATAACCTGCATCACGTCGCCCGGCGGGAGTTCGAGCAGGTGCTTGACCGCACGATTGGGCAGGAGTGGCGGTTACTGCGCGAGGTCAAATCTGAGCAGCCAACCATCATATCCGAGATGGAGAACAGCGATCTGATTGTCCGAAGGCAGCCGGAACTTGATCTGTAGTATGGTGACTTTATCCGTCTTACATCAGCCTGTGCGCCGCAAAGAGCAGGCGATTGGCTTCGCGCCAATCGCAGGTGTCCCGCCTGTCCTACACGAGTGTATGGACAGGTACGCCGCAGGCGGGACACCGCACCCACCACTACGCAGGGGTGGCAAGTTTAATAAACTTGCTCCTCATGCGCCGGAGGAGCTTCACGCACCATGCCTCCGCATGATGCGTCAGCGACGGTGTGGGCGCAGCCCACCATCGCTGCAAAGCGTGGCGTGTCACGGCTCACCGTGTCCCGCCTGTCCAAAATCACCGATTTTGTCCGAGAACAAAAGCGATAAGCCCAAAACAGAGGAAATATGTCTGACAACTCGAAATCACAATTCACGAACCGCCTGACGGTGCATATCACCGGGGCGATGGAGAACCGGCTGGAGCAGATCGCCAGCCAGCGCGACGAACCAAAAGCCGAAGTAGTACGCGCCGCGCTGCGTGCCTATCTCGATGAGCAGGAAGACCTGATCGGCAGCCGTAAGCATTTCACCAAGATGTTCCAGCGCCGGGTGGATTACGTTGAACGGTTGACGGTGATCTGCCTGTGGATCAATGTCCAAGTCATGCACATGCTGTATGAGCGAGTGAAGAAGGAACCCTATGACCTGACGGAACTGCTGGAGGATGCCATTGGTGCCGGTATTGCCACCGAGAGCGCCATTCATATGGTGGTGGAGCGGGCTTTGCAGCAGAAAACCAAACCGCCAGCAGAGTAAACCCACTGGCGGAGCGGCTGGAACGATGTATCCGACGATCTAGGCAATCTGAGGGTACATCAATCCGGGCGTGCTGTCCAACGGTTTGTAAAACACGAATGCGACACTATATATAAGGAAAACAGCACGATGAAAGCCTCACAACAGCCGCCGATGGTACAGGCGGCACAGGAACAAAAAGCAGTATCCGCAGCGCTGGCGTATGCCGCGCTCGGTTTAAGCATCATCCCATTAGACGGAAAGCGTCCAGCTTTAACGTCGTGGACAGAATATCAGCAGACAGCGGCTTCACCGGAGACAATTCGGGCATGGAGCAGTGCCGGACTGCTGAAGAACATCGGCATCGTTTGCGGCAGGGTGTCGGGTAATCTAGTGGTTCTCGACCTCGACGGTGCAGCCGGGTATCCCGCCTTCGCCGCGACCTTTCCGGCACTCGCCCAAACCTACACCGTTGCCAGCGGCGGGGGTGTCGGGAAGCATGTCTACTTCTATGCCGACACCTTACCGTCGAGCATCAAAGCGATGGGAACACCGATTGGTAATCTCGAATTGTGTGGAGAAGGGCGGCAGGTGGTCGCGCCACCCAGCATTCACCCGACCACCGGGCAATCTTACCGCGTGGAACGACCATTAGACATCCAGCGCGTCCCTGATCTGGCAGATTTAGCTGTGTGGATTGAGGCGTTCAAACCGCGCCTGTCAGCGCGGGAGTGGCAGCCACCCACACGGATGAACTTTCCAGCCGGGGATGCACCACTGAATCCGCGTGTTATCGACGCGATTGCGCGGGATCTGACAGGGCAGGGTTTCAAGCAGCACGGCGACTGGCTGCATGGAAGCTGCATCCACCCGGAGCGGCACAAGAACGGCGACAGAAACCCTTCGTTTGGGTTTAACACGCAGACGGGATATGGACACTGCTATGTCTGCGGCACGATGCTGGCAAAAGAGGTCTGTGAAACACTGAGCATCGACCCCGATCAGGTTGGCGGATTGGTCGAGCGTCCCCAGCCACCGTCGATACAGACGCAGCCGACGGTGAAACGTAAACCTGCACCCGAAAAACCTAAAGACCCACCGTCATCTGTCCCGACGGATTACAAATTGCCCGACTGGTTGCAGCAGTATATGGATTGGTCGGGAACGACAGGCAATCAGACACCGATGATCTTCCATCAGGCAGCGGGATTGTGGCTGCTGGCGACGGCAGTAGGACGCAGGCTCTATGGTGAAGCACCGTGGGGGGTGAAGATTTACCCGAACCTGTATCTGATGCTGGTGGCAGGAACGACTTTTTACCGGAAATCCACTGCTTATAAGCTGGCGGAGCAGGTGGCCCGCGCTGCTATCCCACACATGCTCATGCCGACACCCGGTTCGCCGGAACGTTTTCAGGAGGCACTGGCAGGACGTTTACCGGGCAACTTCGACAAACTCATTCAGGAGCAGCGGGAACGCCTCACCAGAGCGCAGCCATTTGCCGCTCAGCGTGGCTTGTTGAAGGATGAAGTAGCGGGATTGTTTGGCGCGATCAACAAACGCGATTATATGGTGGGCATGAAAGACCTGTTGATGGAGCTTTATGACTGCCCGGACTACTTCGACAAAGACACTCAAACTGGATTGAATATCGTCGAGAATGCGGCATTGTCCATTCTGGGTGTCACCACACCCGCCAGCCTGTCCTGTGCCGTCAGCACCGGGGATTGGGACAATGGTTTGCTGATCCGTTTTGCGCTGCTTACGCCTGAACCGAACTATGCCGAGCGTCCAGCCGCGAAAACTTACCGCGCTGTGCCGCAGGGGTTGGTGGATGAATTACGCAGCTTGCATGAACGTTTACCCGCACCACAAACTACTGAATTGGGGTTGGCAGCGCCGGGCGCACTGCGGCTGAATGTGGAATGCTGGGAGCAGTGCCAGCAGTACGGTGACTGGCTGCGGCGGAAGTGTGATCCGGGGCAGGATACTGAACTGGATGACCGACTGAAAGGCGTGTACGGGCGAATGCACGTTCAGGCGTTCAAGCTGGCAGCGTTGTTCGCTGCGCTGGATTGGCTCAAAACCACCGAAGATGCACCTACCGTTACAGTTGACCACTGGAACGCTGGACAGACTTTAGCCGAAGGTTGGCGGCAGAGCGCCCACCACCTGCTGGAGCAGCTTGACCGCAGCGGTGAGGCAGTGGTGGAGCGTCGTCAGCAGGATCGCCTGCTCAACACCATCCGTCAGGCAGGGGCAGGTGGAATTGCGCTGCGTGAACTGTACCGTAACCTGAACTTCTCCGCGAAGCAAGCTCGGCAGTTAGCCCAGGACTTGATGCGTGCCGGGTTGATTGAGGAACGGCGTATGGATCGGGCTGAATGGTTCGTCGCAGCCGAGTTTATCACCGGTCAGTCATGAAGTTACCGACAAAACTGACATCACCGACAACCGACAATACCGACAAAGAGTCGGCGGTGTCGGTGAGTCGGTTGTACCGACAGGTTCTTAACATTGAGGAGTAACTTATCGTGAACCATACACAACGCATTGCTCATGTCGCCCGTCAGCGCCGCAGTCTGACCAAAGCCCTCGTCCGTGAGGCGGTGGAACGCTATCTGGAGGCGCTGGCAGAGGAAATCGCCAGCGGGGAATGGGTAGACATCCCCGGTATTGGCAGGGTGCAGGTCAGCCGCGAGGAGGGCAATGGGTATGTGACCTCCATTACATCAGGCGGGCAACGTGTCCGCCGTAAGGTGCAGATGCGCCTACGGACGAAGGTGCGGCTTTACGAGAAGTTCAAGAAACTATGCAGACAGGAGAGTCACTCGGATTAGCGCGTTTAAGCAAATTCCAGACTGACATGAACTTTGCATTCCAGACCAAATCAGGACTAGATCAGTTGATCTTGCCGATATATTGGCTGTCGGTGTTGAGGCGGAGTCGGTGACCGGGACGATAATCCACGCCGGAGATCGATGGTTGCACATGTGGTTGGAGGGACAGCAGCAACCCTTTGTCTTGGCATTGAAAAGGTGCGAGCTACCACTCTGGACCTGAGTCCCTACAGTGCTTTAGTGTGGAAGGCAGGGCAAAAGGGCTGAATGTGCATGACAGCCATTGTCCTGCCTCGCTGGGCGCAGGGATTTTGCTTAGCCACATACCCTGCTGCGCCACAACCTTGATGATGCACAGAAAGTGGCCTATTTTGTGTTTTTGGCCCCGCCGTAAGTTTCGAGCAGTTTGCTATGCGCGTGGGTTGGTGTGTTCAACAACAACGTTAATGGGGATCACATGAGGGTACTGAAATGCCCCATCCTGTACCAACTCGGTATAGTGAATAGCAACGATGACAGCGTTAACGCGACGGTTCTGGTTTCCTGATAACTCTCGTCGCAAGTAGCTTTCCACTTGGCTTTTTGTGCTTTCAAGGTCAGTAACCTGGTCTACCCCCAGTTTTTTAGAGTAACAATTACTCAAGCGGCGCGGCTGACCGGACGGGCATAGCCAAGACCGGAATGCAAGCGCTGACGGTTGTAGAACACCTCGATGTAGTCGAACAAGGCCCTGCGTGCTTGCTGTCGTGAAGCGAATATTCCCTCTGGGATGGCCTCCAGCTTGATAGTGGCGAAGAAGCTCTCTGCCGCCGCGTTGTCATAGCAGTTGCCGGTGCTACTCATACTCAACCGAATGTGGGCATCAGCAGTACGCTTGTGAAAGGTCTGGTTGGCGAACTCACTGCCGCGATCCGAATGCAGAATCAAGCCCGCTACTGGACGTGACCGACCAAGAGCCATGTCCAGCGCTGACGTTGCCAGATCAGCGTCATGATGTTTACCCATCGCCCAGCCCACGACCTGACGGCTGAACAGATCCATGACACTGACCAGATACAGCCAACCCTCACGGGTCGGGATGTAGGTGGTATCCGTGACCCATTTTTCGTTGATGTGCGTCGCGCTGAAGTCCTGTTGCAGGAGGTTGGGCGCAAAATAGGCACTTTGTCCAGCTTTCGTCAGTCCGAAACGTCGTTTGCGGGCACGCACTGAACGCAATCCCCGCTCACGCATCAAGCGCTCAACCCGCTTGCGTGAGGTGCGGATGCCGCGTTCCCGCAAGCTCAACCAGACCCGATGGCTGCCGTAGGTGCGGCGGCTTTCAACGAACACGCGCTCGATCTCATGGCCCAGTCGGGCATCCGCTTGCTGGCGCGGGCTGATCTCACGATCACACCAGGCATAGTAACCGCTTGGTGATACGTCCAGTGTCTCGCACAACGCTTCTACGCTCAAGTTGCTGCTGGCTTGCTCCTGCTGGATCATGATGAACCGTTCTTCCCAGGTTCGCTGACAATCCCGATGGCTTTTTTTAAAACTTCAATCTGGCCTTCGCGCATCGCCAGCAGGCGCTCCAACTGACGCACCCGCGCTGAAAGTTCCTTCTCGCTTGCTGTGTTCACAGCCAGCGGTTCGCCGTATTCTTTGATCCAGGTGTGCAGGCTCTTGTTGCTGATCCCCAGCTCGCGTGCCGTCTGGCTGACGTTACCGCTGGCTTGCGCTTTGGTCACCGCCTCACGTTTGTAGCTTTCGTTGTAATGGCTCTTGCGTCCCATTTGCTCCTCCTGATGTCGATCCATTGTACAATCTCTGGGAGCAACTGTTACTCTATTTTAGCGGGGGTGGACCAGAGCGATCAGCAGTATGGGAAGTGGATTGTAGCCCATGAAAATAATCATGCCTTTTTATGGCTGACTTTTGGTTCGGCAGGCTACGACAGCATTGGCGCATTGGCTCGCCAGAATTTCGTTGTAGACATCACGAATGGCAATGTGTTCCCGACTACGTATGCTGCCAACAATTTTGACACCAGAACAGAGTACCTTGTTGAAGCAATGACGGGAATGATTTGGGATATTACAGGAGAAGCATCCCCTACCGTCAACGATCATGTCTACCGAGTGTCAGTAAGCCAGATTACAAGTGCGTCAGGCGAAACGCTGGAACAATGGATCCGTCGGATGATGCCAGGGTTTGTAAGGTGATCTACTAAAATCGGAGGAGGTACGGCTAAAGTACCTCCTTCCACCAAAATTTAGGCATAGAGGCTGGATATGGTCAACACACCAAAATTAACTCGTGGCATTAGATGGCTTTTAGTTGCATTATCAATTGGAACACTGTGGGGTATCGGTGCGACGTTTCTTCTGGTAAGGGAATTAACCAAAAGTTCCCCTTCGGCTCAAACAACCGACCCACTAGCCGTAAATTCTGTATCTATCCCTTCACAGTGCCCCCGGAACGCCGCAGTGAGCGAGGGACCAACTTGGCGTGACATCACAATAGGTATTTCCGGTACTTTACCTGTGTCGGAGTTGTATGGGGTCCAGTTTACCTTTCAAGGGCCTCCACTCTGGGCAAATGAAGGCTTCGCAGATAGCTATGGTATTTTGCTGACACGCGAACGTGCCGAAGAACTAGGGTTGCCGATGTCAGTTCAGTTCTGTGTCGTTGACAATAAAATTCTGGCTTTAACGATGGGTTTGCCGGAGGATGGCAGTTTTCCATTAGGCGACATCAATGAATGGATTGCTCAATACGGAACACCTGAAATCATCACCTGGAAAGAAGGAACAAGTGATTGGTGCAACCGAATTCTGGCTTGGCCTGAGAATGGTATCGCTGTGGAATTTAACGTTACCGCAATCGTATCTGCTCCACAACTCATGCGAGCAAACATCATTACACTTTTACCATATGCCGTAGGTGACGATTATCGCCGCCAATGGCCGTACAATGATTTCTTAGATAACACATCCCCTTCGGGGAACAACCTAGACGGTTGTCCAACCGAACAAAATCCCTTCAATTTTGCTGGAAACTGACTCGATAACAATACTCCCATCTACGCTAATGCCGGAATAGCTTACGATTGAGAGTGCCTAGCTTGGCTAGGATGCGAACGTAGCGAGAATTCCGCTCATTTAAAGAGAGTTGGAAAACTCGAACCAAAATCGGGACAAATGTTCAACATTATTCAGAACAATTGTGCTATTATAGCTTTAGCTTGGTTGATTGACCAAGAAAACGAATCCAGAGATGAATGAGTGGAAGAAAATCATGTAGGTCATGGATATCACAAAAAATTAACACTTGAAAGAATTTATACAGGAGAACGAAAAAATGAGTAAAGAATTTGGATTCACCGGAGAATCCATCGATGCAAACGATTTGGTATATCTGAGAAATCGTTATTACAACCCAGAATTGGGAACATTTCTGTCGATGGATCCATATGAAGGTGACTTCAATGATCCGATGTCTTTAAATCGGTATGCCTATGTACGCGGCAATCCCGTCAACCTCACAGACCCCAGTGGTTTATGTGCAGTGGATGATGCAGATTGCCAAACATATGTTAGGGGTACTGAAGCAGCTTTCGGTGTCCAAGTTCTCTCGAACCAACAATCATCATTGAGCCAACCTGAATATCAAAATTATTGTCTGGAATTTGCTGAGGAGTTAGGACTTCCGCAACTTGCAAATAAGCTCGACTGGGCAGCAGATGAGGTACTTGATATATACAGAGCGTTTTCCATCTTTGATCGAGCGTACAGACAACCTGGATTTACGAATTATAGTCAGTGGACCTCACACAACAACCCTATCCGGGTTATCAAGTTAGAATCAATTCCTGACTATGAAAGTTTTGATGCAAGGCATTACTATGGACTGCGCACTATTGCTGTGGGCAGTAATAGATGGAGTACGCGCGATTCCCAAGCTAGAACTTGGCTGATTCTTCACGAGTTTTCACACATTCTTGCCCAAGACCAACTCAGTCAAATGGAACTTGATACCCTCTACCAAGCAACATGGACTAGCTACCCAACTGAGTATTCAAGAACCAGTCGTCTTGGTCAGGAATATTTTATTGAGGCGCTTACTGGAACTATTTGGAACGCAGGGTTTACAGCCGCAAGAGATTTTGATGCCACAGCAGGTAATTGGTATCCAGTAAACGTTGGGAGCATTCAGGCTCAACGTATTAATTACGCAACTCCCACTCCGCCTCCCGGAGCCACTCCAGTCCCTGGAGCACCCCCTATAGGTTATGGGGCAGGGGTTATCGCAGACATAATCTTGGAGGAATGGGTTAAGGATTGTGTGCTCAATCCAAATGACGAGTGCAGAACTGACTGGATTACACCTTACCCAGGATAGGATAATAAGATGCGCCGACTATTCTCATATATTTGGGTGACAGTGCTGCTGAGTGCATCTCTGACATCAATTGCACAGGACACTGAAATAATTCAGCCACCAGAAGTCGTCCAGATGGGAAACGGCATCCTGTCGAGCATAGATTGGCGTCCTGACGGCGAGCAACTCGCCGTCGGGTCCAATCAATCGATATGGTTGTTATCCCCGGAACTGGATCAACGAGAGCAAATCGAAATAACTAATTCCAAAGTTGTCCGATGGAGCCCAGATAACAACTCAGTGGCTATTGGACGATGGGATGGCTTTGTAGAAATTCGTGATGTGAATACTTGGGAAACTATCCTCTCTTTCCAAGTATCATCTAGTCCAGTTCGGGATATTCGATGGAGTCCAACCGGGCATCAAGTTGCTACACTTGGTACAGGGGAGACATCTATAGTAATTTGGGCTTCCTTAAGCGGGGAACAACTCTATAGTTTATCCGATGATGCACATGGTGAGGCGACATCATTCGATTGGAGTCCCGATGGCGATAGGTTGGTCGTTGGTTATCGACAAGGATTAGTTCGCATCTGGGATATAGCGTCACAGCAAACGCGCGTTGAATTTACCCAGCACCCGATATTTGTTGCTTCTGTCGTCTGGCAACCTGATGGGAACTTGATTGCAAGCTCAGGGGTCGAGGGGGGATCATCCGGTACTTCGGCAAATACGGCTATTTTGATTTGGAATGCTGATACTGGTGAAATCATTCATAGTTTCCGAACGGAGCAATGGTGGAATACCAGTCCCATTGCATGGAGTCCCGATGGAGATTTTCTGGCTGGCACCTCCCAAGCCGGTAGCAATATTTCGGCTTTTGAGTTCTCGACGGCTATCCTAGTTTGGGATGTAAGCACAGGCAATCTAATCAACGAATGGAATATTTTAGAAGATAATCAGATCGTTGAGCTGTTTTGGCAACCAAACGGCGATTTTCTAAGCTACAGAAAAAGTTTGAGGCGACAAAACCAGTTGGTCAATATATGCGGTGATGAACTCATCGGCACGATAAATGTATTCAACGGAGACGGACATACTTTTCGACTTGAGGGACACACAACAGAGATAGACGCTATTGAATGGAGTCCTAATAATCAATGGTTAGCGAGTGGCAGCGCCGACAAGACCATACGGCTTTGGGATACCTCAACAGGAGAAGAAATCGTTGTCTTGGAAGGACATCAATGCAGAGTGCAGGCTCTAAACTGGAGTCCAGACAATGATTTATTAGCGAGCTATGGGACGGATGATACGGTTCGTGTCTGGAATGTAGCCGACGGAGAGAATTTACTCTCTGACGAATTCACTATTGGGTTCGTAGGCTCTTTGTCCCAAACCCTAGCTTGGAGTCCACAAGCAGATTACTTAGCTGCTGCGAGCAACCAGGGAACTGTTCGTGTGTGGGACCTATCAAGTAGAACGACGACTTACGACATACAGATTCCGCTGAGTGATCCGAGTATCGGATTTGCTGTACTTAGCTGGACACTTGATGACCCTAAACTAGCTATAGCTCAATTGCCTAGTACAGAGGTAGAAATTTGGAATGTATCGGAGAGTAACCCGACCCTCATTAGGACATTGACAGGTTTTACAGGTGACGTTTATACGGCAGCATGGAGTCCTGATGGAAGTAGGCTCGCTGTCTATAGCTCTGATAGCAAAATTACGATTTGGAATACAGAAACCGGCGAGATTGTGCATATCCTAGAAAACACTTCAAGTTATATTCCGCAAATTATGTGGAATTTAACGGGAGACAAGTTGCTTGTAAATCAGAATGTGTATGATGTCGATGATGGGGTATTTTTGGCGACTATAGGAGTTCAGGGCATACACCTTAGATGGAGTCCCAATGGTCGTTCGTTAGCTGGAGTTACCTCCGGTAATGTCATCAAGATCTGGGACATTTCAGGTCTGTTAGAGTAAGCCTAACCATGAGAAAACGCAAACCATTGAAGTTATTTCGCGTCTAAAATCAAATCCGATGGACAAATTTATGTAAGGAGAACAAAAATTATGAATGTAGAATCTGGGTTCACAGGAGAACCCATCGACGCAAATGATTTGGTATATCTGCGAAGCCGTTACTACGACCCGGACTTAGGAACATTTCTGTCTTTAGATCCATCCGAGGGTGATATCACCATTCCAATGTCGCTTAACGGATACGCCTATGCCTTCGGGAATCCGGTCAACAATACGGACCCAAGTGGCATGGTTGTGTGTTCGGATTTGGAGCCGACTGCCGCCCAACGAGGTGAGTGCTTCCGCAAACTATTCGACCTATCACAGAACTTCGGTATCACGTTGACCGAAGAAGAGGCTTTGTCGCCCACGTCGAAGGAGAACTGGACTTCAGCGCGTGTGAACAACGTCTATGCTGCTGTTCAAGCTATCAATGGGCGATTGGGCGGTCTCACAAACCAAGCCATTGGCGGTACGGAAATGCGGCTTGTATCACAAAGTCCAGGCTCGGAAGCTGCTCGGACTACGCTGTGCAATGTGATGAGCCTGTTTCTAAACTTCTCTGGTGCCAGTGACCATGTTCACAGCATTGACAACCTGATTCACGAATTTGGACACGTTATCACCCTCAGCCCACCGGTAGGACGCACTGCCAACTCGGAAGCCATCGGTCCAGCGACTGAGATGTCGAATAGACCTATAGCTCTGTGGCAGCAGATACAAAACTATCGTGGTTTCGGTGAACAGAGAGGCTGGCAACCAGAGCTGCGCCAGAATCCTTCTGACAGTGCTGCTGAAGTTGTCGCCGATATGTTCCTCCACTGGGTACAGGGTTATCCCTTCACACCTGACGAACAATTCATTGGACAAACCCGCTCTACCTTCATGAACGGAGGTGATATTCCCGGTCAGGATGGCAATCCGCTTCCAAGGATCAATGATAACACACCGGTTAATGACGGCAGCATCATTAGCAGTGCTGGTATCACCGCTTGGTCTGGAAATGCTAGCTGTGCAGGGGCAGCAGGGGCAAACGCTGGCGATTCATCCCTAGCGAATGATCCCTATCTGCTGGCTGCCAACAGCGGTTGGTGTTCGTTCACGTAAAAGCCAGTTCTCACGCTAGTTCATCTGAATGCCAGCATCGCTTGTCAAGCTTTAGAAGTGGTGTTGGCATTTATCTGAACTCAGCCAGCTACGGAGGTTAAGGTGACAATTAGATTTTTCGTAAGTCTCTTCGCTTGCGGATTAATGATGCTTGTCAGCGGAGGATTGTTATTCTCGACACCAACTGATCGTGTGGTGGAAGAAGCTACCCCGCACACCACATTGACACCCGCCGCAACCCAAATGCCCTTACCAGAACGACCCGAAACGCTTTCAGATATTCAGACGCTTCTACAGGAAGCAGATGAAACATGCCAGCTCCCCTGTTTTTGGGGAATTCGGCCTGGCTATACACCAGCAGCAGATGTGATTGAGTTCTTGGAACCAAATGCGGACTTTAGTTCAGCGCGCGAAAGTTATGCCGTAGAGTATTATTTCAGGGAAGAAGGAGTGCAAGAATCGCTTTTTTCTATTGGCGTAGGGATAACCAATGATGTTGCATCCTTGATAGAAATAATCGTGAACACCCCTTCAGAGTGGCTACCAGCCGAAACTCTTGAGTTGCCACATTTGCTATCAATTATGCAGTCTTCACCGCAAGCCTACCTCTCTATCAGTTTAGGGCAGCGGAGAATATTTTTAACTGTTGCATACGATGAGGGCATGTTAGCTCAATACCCATTTACGCTGCGTATCGGAAGCAATAATGTCGTTTCGCCCAACAGCGATGAATCCTTCCTATTTTGTCCTGATCTTGAAGAAAATGCTTTTATCAAGCTTCGACTTCGTAATGAAAATGCTCAATTTCTGCTCGAAGAATATGGAACATTGTCAGATGCAGTCAGTGACAAGATATGGACTGTCGAACGCATGACTGGCATGGAAGTCGAGGACTTTGTGGAGCAAATTATCGAAAACCCGGATGAGTGTATCGAATTGCCATCCTATCCCGAACTTATAGAGATGGGATACGAGTTTTAAATATGGGTCATACTGATTATCTGAAAGGGCTTGTGATTTTCACCTGGTGGGTTCTTATAGTTGGTGGCTCACTATTTTCAATGGCTACCGATGGGATTGCAGAAGATGCTAACATGACGTTAACACTGACACGAAACCCAACTCAGATACCTTTACCAGAACGACCCGAAACGCTTGCGGATATTCAGACTCTTCTGCAAGAGGTAGACGAGAACTGCCACCTACCATGTTTCTGGGGATTTATACCTGGACATACTACGGAAGAGGAAGTAATTGAGTTTTTACAACCGGTTGCAATTGGTAATAACGCCCCCGAACTCCAGTATGTCTTTAGGCAGGCAGAAGACGAAGATCCAATCTTTTGGCTCAGTTTTGGAAGCACTGGGGGCGTGGTTTCTACAACCTATGTGACTTTGGAGAATCCATCTGAATGGCTTCCATCAGAAACTTTGGAGTTACCGCGTCTACTATCCATTATGACTTCAGTGCCCACTGCCTATCTGGATATCAATATCACGACACGTAGGGTATTTATAACTCTAGCATATGAAGAAGGAGTATTCGCTGAATATGCCTTTGAACTCCATTCCATTGGTGAGGCTCTAGCCGAATCTGACTTTCAGTTTTGCCCTGTACTTGACGAGAATTATCTCATCTTGCTTAGGCTTCGCAATGGCAATATTGATTCATTGCTAAGAGGAGCGAGAACGCCGCTCGAAACTATGACGGGTACAGAAGTCGAGGATTTTGTGGAGCAAATTATTGAAAATCCGGGCGAGTGTATTGATCTCCCATCCTATTCCGAACTTCTTGCGATGGGATACGACTTTTAACTATGAGTCGTGCCGATTATCTGAAAGGGCTTATGATTTTCACCGGAGTGGTTCTCGTAGGCAGCGGGGCGCTATTTTCAGCGTCTGCTGACCGAGTGATAGAAGACGTTGAAGTGACCTTAACACAGACTCCGATTCCAACCCAAATACCTTTACCAGAACGCCCTGAAACGCTTGCGGATATTCAGGCGCTTTTACAAACACCTGATGAAACCTGTCAACTGCCCTGTTTCTGGGGTGTCAGGCTTGGATATACCACAGAAGAAGAGATCATTGAGTTTTTGCAGCCAGTCCGGATTGGCAACAATGCGCCTGAGTTGCACTATACTTTCAGAGAAGGGGCAGAAGAAGAGGCAATTTTTTACCTCAGCTTTGGGGTCAGCGATGGTATAGTGACTGAAACCGATGTGGTGATACATGCCCCATCTGAATGGTTACCAGCCGAGACTCTTGAGTTGTCCCATCTGGTGTCGATTATACCCTCTACACCTTCTGCCTATTTGAGCATCAATATTACAGTTCAGAGGCTATTTCTGACGGTCGCATATGATGAGGGTGTCTTAGCTCAGTATTCGTTTGTACTGGATATAGTGGGAGAGACACTGGCTGAAGCTGATTTTCGATTTTGTCCTGTACTCGAAGAGAACTACTACATCATACTCAGACTGCGCGAAGGTGATGCAGATTTCCTACTGGAAGGATATGGAACCTTGTCAGATGCCGTCAGTGATAAAATATGGACTGTTGAACGCATGACCGGCATGGAAGTCGAGGAGTTTGCGGAGCAAATTGTCGAACACCCAGATGAATGTATTGAACTCCCATCCTATGCTGAACTTCTTGAGATGGGATACGAGTTTTAGGAAGTTGGAGTTATTTCATGTCCAAGAAAAGTAATCGCAGATCAAAAAATTCAATTCCGATGCAGCAATACAAGTCCTCTGCCCATATGCAGCTACCCAAGCCCGATGGACTTGAGCCTGACGAAATCGGGATTATTCTCGATCCTCATAACCCGACACGGGTGCATTCGTACATGTTCGCCGACGGAACACATCTCAAGCTCGATAACAGCAGTGTTCCAGCAAAAGTTCCCCCGCTTGAACCATCGCTTATCGTCACCTCGATGGACAATCGAGGCCCACGCAACACGCTGGCGTATCACTTCGGTGAAATGCTAATCGCAGCCCAAAATCTTTTCGGTCCACGCAATACGTCGTTCCTGTTTTTAGGATTTGAGTTTATACCCGATCACGCCAGGGTACGATATGTCACGGAGTACAGCGCGGTCATCCAGCTCAGTTTTCGAGCGATGATGAACCCGATTGAGGCGTATTTTGAACTCGCGCATGAGTGTGTACACCTATTATCCCCAAACCCATACAAGTCTGTTCTCATTATTGAAGAAGGGATGGCAAGCGCCTTCTCAAGCATCTACATGCGTGAAACCATGAATGTTCAAGTACGACCTGTATCCCAACAGTATTACGACGAAGCATCCGCGCTCGTGACTTCGCTCTTGGAGATTGATCGGTATGGCATCCGAAAGATGCGAGAGGAAGAACCCGACACCCGTAATATCAGCAAATCCCTGATCCTGAAGTATTTTCCGACAATTCCTGAATCGGTGGCAGCGCGACTTGCACGGACATTCCTGAATGGCGAGAAAGATCAGCTTGGCACAGTCGCTCAGTATGCCCGCGAGAGTATGCAACCGTAAATTTCCACCTTGTTTACAAGCTAAATTGTAGGAGGCAGTGTGACCAACACTGCTTTTGTTTGCTCTGTCGCCATCGTTTAGAAGCGCATCTCATCAAATAGTCTATACATCCTCTCCCTCGCACTACCGCCGCGCGGACGATTGTACAGCGCGGGTTTCCTCCCTAACAAACACCGGCGGGCAAGTACGCTAATCCCACCCTTCGGGCGGGACTACCGAACTACCCGCCTTGAAAAACGCCCTGAAAAGCACTGGGCGTTTTTCATATTTGCTAGGTTCCCCCCTCTGCGCTGTCCCCGCATGTTCGAGCGGTAGCGCTCAACGTGCTGGCGTTCCAGTGTGATTGAAGAGGTGTAGTTCCCATGTTCGACAACGATATTCGTTCCAGTATCCGGTCAAAAATTCGTCCGTTTCCGCGTGTTGCGACCTATCCAACAGGTTGGGGTGGCAAACTCACCTTTGAGCAGATCGCCGCGCAAGTTTCACCACGAGCAGCCTGGAAGTTCAAACACTTCGGCGTATACGGGCAGGATATCCCCGACAGTCTGCAAACCGGGCTGATGAAGTTGTGGGAATCGCTCAGCGAAACGCCTGACATCCTGGCTGACAAAGGGCTTGGTGACGCGATGTGGATCGTCATCGGCGCATCAAATTCGAACTGGCATGTTCGCTATCATCGGCGTTACACGACCTTTACGGATGTTGTTAGCGACAGTGATTATGATGATGCTGATGAATATGGCATCTCAGGGCTGACGAATCCGAGCGAATGGTGGCGCTCCAATGAGCGGTGGGCAGCGTGGGCAGCGAAAGTCGATTTCCGTCTCGACATCACTGAGGCGATCTCCGCCATTGCGGAAGAATATGCCGACGACATCAAAGGTCTGGTCGCGCTTTACATTCTGACTACGAGTGCAGATTCTCAGGCGACCCTCGATGCACACAACCTGGCACATTCGATGGTCTACGAGCGCATGACAGCCATCAAGCATAGGTTGCAACGTATCCTCAAGGAATACGAACCGATCCAGCCGCGCACATGGCAGAAACGACTTCAGTCAGGTGAAGTTGAGCCTTATCTCAGGGTGGTTGAACATTACCAGGATAAGCCGCTGGCGCTATTCGCTCTCTACACGCTGACAACCGAAGCACAGGTGCGGAAGTTTGCCCGCGACGAAAAAGAGCGCAAGATGATTACCTACTATCGAAAGAAATGCCTGAAACGCATCGAGGCTGCCTACGGACGGGCGGACTCTTTTTGATTCCAGAGGTTTCACAGTGGCTGGTGCTATTCACCAGCCATATATTTTTTGCTTCGTTTTGTCTCAAGCGACACAGATGGCACAACCTGAGACAACGATTTCTACTAAAATTGAAAAAATGCACACCCCTACTCAGATTTGCTTTGGAGTGCGATAAATCTGCCTGAGGCGGTTGTGACACTTGAGACGCTGCCATGCTATTGCCGCGAGTGTTTGCGATTGATGCGCCGATCTCGAAGCTTGCGCCAGATGGTCCGCAGTTTTTGGACTTGTGCGTTAGATAAACCCATGCCTTCAATGAGCAGTACCCGATCTGTGATGTCCAGCACTGCATCTATATCATTGTTGCGTAAATGCTTATCAATCAGGTCAATGTCGAGATTCTCTGCACCACGCAGCGGCATTGGCAGACTTTCAGCTTCACTTGGCTCAAAGGTCAGCACACCCCCACCGTAGCTTCTGCCAGTCACTTCACTGAAGGCAAAGGTCAGCGAGTTGAGGAAAGCACATACAGCTACTTTGGGCGGGACACCATTAATAAAACGTACCCGATGAATGGTATCGGTGCAGGTCGCCTGTGCGTTGTTAAGGATCAGCTTGGGGTAGCCATGAACCTGCCGCAACATGAACGCATCCGGTATCCAGACCGAAGGCACGATATACCACATCTGGCGAATACGACACTTGTAGCCCGTATGATACTCTTGTGCTTCACCAAACCGGATATACTCCTGAAGCGATACAGGCAGATCATCAATGGCTTCCTGAGGCGGTGAGAAAAACAATGCTGGATAATCCTGCTCAACATTCGCAATCCAATCGTTCGCCGAGAACAATGCACCTTGCATATGAGCCGAGCGACTGACAATCCGCTCCAGATGTGGTTCAAGTTGGTTCTCGCGTGCCTGCTGTTTGGTCACAATGAAGAACTTGTTCTGCCCGGTGACAATCCCGACATCAATGTCCAGTATTTCGCCTGACAGGGTGACATCTTCTCTGGCACGCATCTCACGCAGAAGGTCGATCTCCGCCTGTGAGAGGAAATACTGTGTCCACTTCTCAGTGGAGTGATCCATCTCCTTAAGTTCGGCGGAATAAAAATCATCAGGGTTGAAAGCTGCTAATTCATCAGGATTGGTCATTTCAACTACCCGAATACCGCTGGTTTCGCCCCCCTTCTCAGCCAGGAGCAGTACAACTTCCTGCTGGATATCAGGGAATACAAGCTGCTTAAAGGTAATGATTCCCAGTCGCGGAAAGAAATCGCTCAAGAACTGCCGGGCTTCCGCCGCATAGTTCACCTGGAACAACTCGGCGGGAATAACCATACCAAGACGACCATTTTCATTGAGCAAATGCGATGAGATGAGTAGAAACGGCAGCCAGGTGTTCATGAGTTTACTGGGTTTGAATCCAGCATATTCCATCAAATGGACGGCGATTGAACGGAGTTCTTCCGGGAAATTCTGGTATCGAATGAAGGGGGGATTGCCGACAATAGCATCAAATGTCATGGTCGGTGTGAGTGTGCCTTTCAGCACGGGTATCTCAAATAGACTCTGTTCAGCATAGCTGAAGAAATCCCCAATATGGATGTGTCGCGGCGAACAGCCATTCAGTGTTGTTTGGATACGACAGATCGCTTTTTCAGCTTCATCCCTATCAAGCTCGACCCCAAATAGTTGATTAACAACCTCAGATGGAATAGTGCCTAAGTCACACAATTGCTCTGCCGCTGCGACCAGGATATTGCCATCCCCTAGACTGGGTTCCAGTACCGTCGAAGTGACGGAACGAATCGCCCAGCGTGCCAGGAAATCAGCAATAGGTTTCGGCGTATAATATCCTCCCCTGAGTTTTTGAGCATTCGGTGCGTTCTTCAAAATAGCATCCTTACCTATTCGTCGTCCTGTAATTCGGGTATGGTCTGTAAATCCTCTGCGGCAATGTCATAAAGCTGTTCAATTAGCCGATCAATGCGCTGTTTCAGTACCCTGATTTGCGTTCTCAAGGTCTGTTGCTGGTGTGGTAACGTGGCGGTTTTCAATGCTTCAGTCGCCTGGATGAGCTGTTGAACCGAAGTCATAATGCTGTCGTGGCTGGATTTCTCGGCGCGTTTGGTGAAATCAATCTGGCGTATCGGCAGGCTTTGCACGAACTGTTTGCCATGCGATTTGTAGCCACCTCGGAATGTGCTGGCAATCGACTTGACCATCGCCTCAAAAACGGGATGGGACAGGATGGCTTGCAGGTAGAAAATCGACAGCTCGGTATCCGGTAGCGGGCGCAAGCCGTAGTAGGGGCCATTACCGCCACCTGTAAAGAGTATATCCTGATCATCATACGCGTATCGAGGTTCAAGCGACAGCACCGGCCAGATCAACTTGGCTTCGCCATTGAACCGGGTCAGACTTTGGGTACGTCCATAACCATACCACTTCTCTGGGTCTTGCAGACTTCTGGCACGCAATTGGCTCTCATGATTTTGCAGGTACTCCCAACAGCGCGGAAACTGCGTCTGCATCTCATCAACGGAATAGAGCGCAGCGCCACTTTCATTGACCTTGTATGGGAAGATGATGTAGGTGTTGGCTTGTGGACGGCTGAAAGCAGGTAGTTGCACATCCATCAACGCAGATCGCAGGATCGCCTTCTCAATTGTCCACCGAACACCTTTTACATCATCGAACTTTACTGTGTTGGCAGTTTCGGCAACCGCCTCGAAGATATAGATTCCGTCGGCGCTGGTTTGCACTCCCACGAAGATGCTGGTGACATCGGATAGTACAGTCGGATTCTCGTGGCGGAGTCTGTCGAACAAGGCGGCGACTTCAGGAGAGAGAAACTCCCAGGGTGCTTCACCGATGCTATCTGCTTCATGTTTGGTGATTTGCCGTTGCTGACCCAGCCGCCACTGTGCCAGGTCGGTGACGTGTTCAACAGTAAAACGCTGTTGCGCTGCTTTGGAGATGATGAGGATACAAGTGTAGGTGCTTCGTGCTTTGCCGAATACCTGCAACGCACCGAAGTGCGTGATCTCTGCCAGATGCTTACCCCCGACGAGTAGTTCACGCAATGCCCTACCGGAGCGAATCGTGAAGAACTTATAAGGCACAACATAGCCCAACAAGCCATGTGGCTTAAGGAGCGCCAGTGCCTTCTCGATGAACAAGGCATATTTGTCGAAGTTGTCAGCATGTGCCGTCGTGTAAGGTGATTCTGTCCACTGGTAGTAACGCACTTCAGTTTCAGAGTAACGCACCATATTCTGGATGCGAATGTAAGGCGGATTGCCAACTACAGCATCGAAGCCACCTGATCGCATGATGGCAGGGAAACGCTCCATCCAGTCAAACGGATTGATTTGGGCGATGCGGGTCTGTGATGTACCCGCAGCTTCGTCGAAATCGAAATAGCGCAAATCGACCAGACTGTTGCCATGCTGAACGTTACCATCCAGCTTGGGCAATGCACCTCGGCGATGGCGTGTGGTGTATGCCTGCACTGCCGCATTGCTCTCGTTTTCAAGCAGTTTAAGCAACAAGCTAAAGCGAGCGACTTCAACCGCTTGGATGTCGATGTCCACACCAAAGATGTGCGTCAGCAGGATACGTTGTTTCTCGTTGAGCGAGAGATACCATATTCCCTGCTTACCCTGATACAGCTTATCCGTGTGCTTTTCCGCACCGTCGTCCAGATACCATTCGAGATAGTGATTGAGCAAATAATCGAATGCGCCGAGCACAAATGTCCCTGAACCACAGCAGATGTCTGCTACGCGATAGTTAGTGAGTTCCTCAGGTGATTTACCATCCACTTGAGGAGCGATGGTGTGAGCGACAATATTCTCCACGATGAAAGTCGGAGTTGGCACCACACCACCAGAGGCGACAACCTCTGGCTTTTCCACAATTTCGACAGCAGGCGGTGTGAGTCGGATTTCCCGACCCAGAAATAATTCGTAGATTTCACCTAGAACGTTCGCTTCGACAAGCGAGAAGGCATAGGGACTTTGCGGATAGTACAACTCCTTAAAGATGTCTACCAGCACATCGCCATCCAGATCGACGTTCAGTGATAACCCATCTTCAACGAAATCGAACAACCCGGAGTTATAGCGGCGGTCAGCATCCTGGAACAGCCGCTTCAACTCATCATAGCTGGTGACTTCGTAGAGGGTTTTATACCGCTCAAGTTCCCGATCCTCGCAGATACGCAGAAAGATGATGCGATTGATTAATCGCTGCACCAGAAAGTTGAGTTCTGCTTCGGATAAACGCGGATTACGCACTGCCAGGCTGCGGGATAATGCCGCCCGCCATCCCTCGATTTGTCGCAGGAAATAATCGTCGAAGGCTTCTGTTCCGACACGTTCTGTATCCATTGGAAAAAGTGCGTCGAAGTGACCTGAATACACTGCATCACGAGAGAGTCGCTCATAGAGTTCATCAAACGCAGCAACATACTCTGTATGATCGTAAACTTTAAGACGACCAATGCTAGGATCATCAGTGTGATATGGTCGTGGTATACAGTCGTAGATAACCAGCTTATCGAAGTTTGACAGCACCGAAATCGGCAAACGCGCATTCCAGCCATAACGCTTGACTTGAAAGGCTGCCTGACGATCCTGCTCAATCCTAACACGCGGATTCTTCGCTTCGACAAACAGCTTTCGCTCAGTATCCAGTCGGAGTGCATAATCTGGTTTTTTGCGCGTTAGTTCAACTTCATCATCTTCGATCTCAACTGTATCTTCGAGAATCACCTCGCGGCGGTACTGGGGCACACCGCGCACATTTTTGACATCCCATCCCAGGATTTCCAACAGCGGGTCGAGAAAATCAGCCCGAAGCTGGGTTTCATTATAAGTTGAGGTCGAGCGCACATACTGATCGCGTTCGCGGATGTACTGCTCCACCAGTGCTTGAAGTTGTGGTCTTTTGGTCTCGAAATCCGACATATCACATCATTTCAAAGAAAGAATCTCTCCCATTGATTATACGGGCTGGCAGACATGCGAACAAATGGTTGATTATTGTAGAAATGGAAACTCTCTTTCGAATCCTGCAAAATCGGATATTCCATACCTTAAAGTCGAATATGATATCTTGTAGAGATAAACCAGATGAATGATACTATTTCATAATTTATTCTAAATTCTTTTAGTTCACAAAGCCTCCTCAGATTTTGGAATAACGGAAAGCTGAAATTTTCCGCAAACATTCCCAAAATTACTAACCGCAAACTGTAAAATTCGGCAAGTTGCCTTGTATAGGTTTGATATGCTGAGAGTATCGGTCAATCAACGGAAAAACCCGATGCACAGCCAACTTTTGTACTTGTTTCACCATCTCATTAGCGACCGGTAATTTTAACGGGCGATTTGCCAAAATTGACGGTCAGATTTGCCAATTTTACACAGGTTGAGGGAACTGACTTGGCTATGCTGTGTGTAAGGGTAAAACCAGAGCATATGAGGATGCACTTGAAGTCAGAAGGCTTGCAGGAAAAACAACTGAATAACGGCACGAACCTGGTGGATGTCTCACGAACACTGCTCAGAATCGTTGCACGACTCTCCAAAAACGAGTACACTGAAAATAGTTCGACTAAACAAGGACGACAGGCCGAAGTGTTCCACCACCCCGACCTGTCTGACCCCGCGAGTGATGAAGACACGTCGCAGGGCTAAGACGCATTGTACATGATGCGCCTTGCTTCTGTGAATTCATTCGCGGAAGCAGGGCGTTTTTCCGTTTAAGAAGGCACTGAATGAGGACTTGCAATGCCAAAACGGTATCGTAAACGCGAAGAAGAGAAAACCGATCCCTACCGGGCGCAGCCTTTGCCGCTGCATCGTCCGGTGGCGGTGTATTATCGCCAATCATCTGAGGGACAGATCGGCAACATCAACACGACCCTGCAAACAGTGGATATGGTCGAACACTTGATGAAACAGGGTTGGGTTCGTGACCAGATCATCATGATTGACCGTGATGCAGGCATCAGCGGCACCAAGAAAATCACCGAGCGTCCGGGGATGTCTTACTTGCATACGCTCATTGAAAACGGCGAAATCGGGCTGGTTGCCTCGCAGGACGTAGACCGCTTCTTTCGGGATGTGACCCAAATCCAAACCAACATCTTCATTGATACCTGCCGCGTAACTACTCAGGGGTGAAGCAGTGTTGGGGTGAAGGGCGAGTCGGAAAAAGCATCGACCAAAGCGGAGAACATGGAATAGCCGTGTTTGCGAGCCGTTGAAAGATAGCTACGGACAGCGC
>Ga0163144_10007335_pt1 | contig 24185 bp, 20 predicted proteins | sample OliLak19BULKMAT1_FD_123175 | JGI IMG/M metagenome (GOLD analysis project Ga0163144, IMG submission 123175) | Freshwater microbial mat bacterial communities from Lake Vanda, McMurdo Dry Valleys, Antarctica - Oligotrophic Lake LV.19.BULKMAT1 | ecosystem: Environmental > Aquatic > Freshwater >...
GAAATAATATTTCCCCACTGGTCAGAGCCACCGATCTGTAGTGTCGCTTGGCTGTCTTTAAATAATTTTAGAAAATCGTAAGCTTGAAGTAGGGGGTAAGCGAACTCGGTGTATGAAATACCATTCTCACTTTGTAGTCGTTTAGAAATAGCGTCTTTTTTTATTAGTTCATTAATAGTGAAGTGCTTGCCGATATCGCGCAAAAAAGTAATCAGGTCCAGTTTGCCCAACCAGTCAAAATTGTCGACAAAAGAAATATTTTCGTCACCAAAAAAGAGTTGGGCTTGCTGTTTTATTTTTTCTGCTCTATCTTTCACCACCTCCCTATCCACCAACTCCCGCTCAGATTCTGGTTTTGGGTCGCCGATCATCCCAGTACCGCCACCAATCAAGAAGATGATTTTGTGACCATGATTTGCTAAGTGTTTTAGGAACATCCAAATAACAAAGTTGCCCGCGTGAGCCGACTCGGCGGTTGGTTCGATACCATGATAAACCACTCTTTTTTCACTATCGAAAATAAGACCCAAATCCTCGTTTGAGGTTTGATTGATAAAGCCTCTTTGTTTAAGTTCTTCAGACAATTTCATCAAATAACTCTACCACATCTTTATCCTAAATTGTCTAGACAACTCGTGGTAGTATTGGCTATATATACAATATATGTTTAAAAAATCTTGGTTTAAAAAGCACTCTAAGGAAATTATTATAGACGTCGCTATTCTGTTATTTGCGGCTGGGGTTATTTTGGCGGCCATAATCCTATTTTGGGTTTCCACTTTAGAAATCCCTGATCTTTCTACTTTTGAGGAAAGAAGAGTGCTGCAATCAACAAAAATCTACGATCGTACTGGTGAGATTCTTTTGTATGACCTACACCAAGATGTAAAAAGAACCATAGTACCTTTTGAAGATATTTCTAGACATATAAAAAACGCCACTATTGCGATTGAAGACGACCAATTTTATAACCACCACGGCATTGAACTAATGTCGATTCTAAGGGCGGTCTTTACCAACCTAAGTCAAGGCGACCTACTTGGTGGACAAGGTGGATCTACTATCACTCAACAAGTAATTAAAAACTCAATTCTGCAGCGAGAGAAGACTCTGACTCGAAAAGTGAAAGAGTGGATCTTGTCTATTAAAATTGAAAGGATTCTTTCTAAAGATGAAATCTTAGCTATTTATCTAAACGAATCTCCTTACGGTGGAACTATTTACGGAGTAGAAGAGGCCTCTCAATCCTTTTTTGGTAAACATGCCAAAGACGTGACCTTGGCTGAGTCGGCTTACCTAGCCTCACTACCCCAACTACCAACCTTCTATTCTCCTTATGGAAACAATCGTGAATCATTAGACCGAAGACAAAGCCTAGTCTTGGACAGAATGTTTGCCAAAGACTTCATCACTGAAGAAGAGTACAACGAAGCTAAGGCGGTAGAAGTAGTCTTTGAACCACAGGCTGTCACTGGTATCAGGGCTCCTCACTTTGTGATGTTTATTCGTGAACAACTAGCGGAAAAATATGGTGAAGAAGCTTTGATGGATAGAGGCCTTAGAGTAACCACCACTCTTGATTGGGAGCTCCAAAAAGAAGCGGAAAGGATTGTAAAGGAAAAAGGTGATATTAACGTCGATCGTTTTAAAGCTGACAATGCTGGCATGGTCGCCACTGATCCAAAAACCGGAGACCTGCTCGTAATGGTTGGTTCTAGAGACTACTTCAGTGAAGTGATAGACGGAAACTTCAACATTACCTTAGCTGAAAGACAACCAGGATCCGCCATCAAACCTTTTATCTACGCTACCGCTTTTAGTAAAGGCTATCTTCCTGACACGGTGGTCTTTGATGTAAAGACCCAATTCTCACCCGCCTGCCCAGCCGACAGTGGCAGCTCTGCGTCACCATGTTATGCCCCAAACAACTACAACAACAAGTTCCTTGGCCCAGTTAGTCTAAGAAATGCCTTGGCTCAATCCCTAAACATTCCCGCAGTTAAAGTTTTGTACTTAGCTGGTATGCGTGACTCTCTTAAACTCGCTTCAGATATGGGTCTCACCACCCTAAACGACCCCGACCGATACGGACTAACTTTAGTACTGGGAGGAGGTGAAGTAAAACTAATCGACATGACCTACGCTTACAGTGTTTTTGCCAATGAAGGACTAAAAGCTGAACCTCGAAGTATTTTAAAAATTGAAGACAGCCGAGGAAACTTAGTGGAAGAAAACCAAGTGACCACTAGAAGAGTTATGGATAAAAATGTCGCCCAAATGATTAGTAATGTTCTATCAGACAACGTCGCCAGAACACCGCTCTGGGGTGCCAACTCTTTAGTCAACTTCCCCAACCGCTCAGTAGCCTCAAAGACAGGTAGTACCAACAGCTTACGCGACGCTTGGCTCATGGGCTACGCTCCAAACCTAGCTGTGGGTACTTGGGTAGGAAACAACAACAACTCGCCAATGGGTGGTGGTCTTTCAGGACTTATTGTAACTCCGATGTGGCGTGAGTTTATGGATATCGCTTTAGCTAAACTTCCGGCAGAAAGTTTCAACCAACCAGTAATTAACCGAGTCGGAGTAAAACCAATTATTCGTGGTGAATATATTGACACCAATGTTTTAATGGAAATTCTTGAAAACAACACTCCTATTAACCTCGCCTCAGTTTACGCCAATACCCACAACATCCTGCATTACGTAGACCGAAGCAATCCCCTTGGTCCAGAACCAATAAACCCAAACAGTGATGGTCAGTACCAAAACTGGGAATACGCGGTGCAAAAGTGGAAGCTTGAGAACTACGGAGCGGTTCCAATTGCCACCTCAACTCCACAAGTAGCTGAGGTTGAGGTTGAAGACGAAGAAAACTAAACTATAGACTTTGGTGAGTTTTTAGGACCAAGGTTTTGTTTTAAGGTTTCCAAAACATTCTCTTGTTTTAGTTTTATTTCCTGCTTGATCATACTGGAAGCAGTAATACTCAGTATTCTTGTAGATGGGGTGTATTTAAGTTGACCTTCATTAAGTTTAAGTTTGGTTAATTCACCAATTACTTTTATTGCTTCCAGCTCAACAGTTTTTTGGGGCGCTTGAAGGGTTTTTTTATATTTAGCAAACAGGTCTCTGACGGCAGTAATCTCTCCCCTTCTTTTAGGAAACATAATTAACGGTTCATTGGCATCACTAAATATCGTAGTGACCCGTCTGAAACTCCGGTAATTACTAAGGGTCGACCAATACCAGCAAAGTTAAGCACTAAACTGTCGTCTGAAATATGGGACAGGGATTCAATGACGTAGTTTTGATTGAAGTTTAGAGTAAGCTCCTCACCTTTGATTACCGCCTTGATTGTGTCTGTGATGTGCCCTACGTCGTTATTTTGTGAAGAGACGGTCAGATTGTCGTCTGTGAGGGTTAATGACACCTGGAGGAACTTATTTAGAAAGACTGAGGTTTTCTTGAAAGCGTTCTGTAGGTCATTTTTTAACAAAGTCACTTTGGTCACATACTCTTTTGGAATAATCTGCTCGTAGTCAGGGAATGAACCAGACACTAGTCTAGAGGTTACATATACTCCCTCCCTCTCAAAGGACAAAGAGCATTGATTGTCGGTTACCACCAAAACAGGGTCAGTTTGAAGTAGGTCGCAGATTCTAGCCAACTCTATAGCATTCTTTTGGGGCACTAAAAATGACTGCTCTAAAATAACATTCTTTTGGGACACAGTTTTTTCCATGAGTCTAAAAGAGTCAGTGGAAACAAAAGTAAGAGTATGCTCTTTTTTTTGTTGTATATAAATACTACCAAGCTCGGGTTTAATTGATGATACCGAAGCAGCAAAAGCAGTGGTCTTTATCCCTAAAGAAAATAGTGGTCGGTTTAAGGTTACTCCAACTCCTTTTAATCTGTGAATGTTAGGAAACTCATCGGCAGCAATAGACTTAATTGAAGTGTTGGTTTGATTAGTTTCAATTAGTAAAACATTCTCCTCCACCCGCAACACCACATCTGACTGATTTATGTATTGCACGCTTTGAAGTAGAGTTGTGGCTGGAACCGCAATCATTCCCTGCTCTTTGATATCACCTTTGACCTCCACCTCTATACCTAGCTCTAGGTTGGTCGCTCTCATGGTGATCTTGTCACTAGCTGTGATCAAGACGCACTGAAGAACTGGTAGGGTTACGTGTTTGATACTGATCTTAGTGATCAACTCAAGGGCTTTAACAAGTTGTGTATAAGGGATAATTATTTCCATATTAAAACTATTTTACTCTTTACTATTAGGGGTGTGGAAGTGTGCATATCTCTAAATAAGTGTTCTATTGCTATCTTTCTTATCCAGACCTTGGTCCAAATTACTGTGGGCAACTTTTATTTTTGATCGGACAACTTGGGGAGAGGGATAAAGTTTATTTTTTAGAGCTGGTTTATCCCCTCCCTTTTTTATTATTTTCTCCAAATTTGTCACTTTTTTCTACGTTATCTACATCAGTTTACCATGTTTACCCCATACTTATCAGAACTTTATTTTTAAAGTAAAAACCCCGAAGGGTCTCTAATTATTTTAACAACATTCTAATTTGAGTGATTTCTTCCTCTAGTTCTGAATTGGACTTCAGTTCGTTTTTTATCTTTTCGCACGAGTGAATCACTGTGGTGTGGTCTCTCCCCCCAAGTTTTTTACCAATTGAAGGGTATGACACCGCAAAGTCTTCTCGTAGAATATACATAATAATTTGTCTTGGTCGGACAATCTCTTTCCGACGAGTTTTTTCGTAGATACTAGACTGGTCGATATCAAAATATCTAGCCACTTTATCTACCACATCAGAAACCGCTAAAGTTTTTCTAGGTCTTGAACTATTCTTGATGATAGCCTTCACTTCGTCTAAGACCAAGGTGCGTCCTAGTAGCTGTGATTGGCACATGATGGTGTTTAAAGCCCCCTCAAGCTCACGGATGTTACCTTCAATAGTGTGAGCTAAGTGTTCAACCACATCATCTGCCAACACAATACTGTTCTGGGCCGCTTTAGCCTTCAAAATAGCACTTCTAGACTCTAAGTCCGGAGCTGGGATATCAACAATCATTCCTTGAGCAAATCTAGACTGGAGTCTTTCCTCGAGTCCTGAAAGTAGAGCTGGGTGGATGTCACTAGAAAATACAATTTGTTTATTGGTGTCGTGTAAAGCGTTAAAAAGGTGGAAGAGTTCTTCTTGGGTTTTTTCTTTACTAGCTAAAAACTGAACATCGTCCATAACCAAAACATCATACTGACGATATTTGTCTTTAAAACTATTAGCACTACCGCTTTGAAGTGAGTTGAAGTAATCTACAGCAAACCTCTCACTCGTAACATAGAAAACTTTCTTACCAGTCTTTTTTATTTGATTCCCCACTGCTTGGATCAAGTGAGTTTTACCATGACCGGTTTTACCGTAAATAAAAAGTGGATTATAGGCAATTCCTGGCTTTTCGCTTACTGTCTTGGCAGCTGCATGGGCTAGAGCGTTGTATGGGCCGATCACAAAGTTATCAAAAGAGTACTTTGGGTTTAGGTTGTCGTTCTTGTTTATGTAGTATTCCTCAAGCGGCAGGGCCGCGTTTACAGTTTGAGTCTTACTTCCTTCCCCTCGTCTGTCACTGCGTTGGATTACCTCGTATTCAATACTTCGTACATAAGTTGAAACATCGCGGAGAGTTTTTAGGATCATGGATTGGAACTTGTCTTGAAGCCAGTCTCTAACAAATACACTCGGTACTGCCAAAGTAGCGGTGCCGTCTTCTAGGGTGAGGATATAAGTATCTCGAAACCAAGTTTTGAAGTTGGCTGGAGTGATAGACAGCTCAATTTTGACTAAGGCGTCGTCCCACAGTTTCTTCACGTCAATATGCTCGGTTCGGACTATGCTGTTTGATGAAGAAGGGTGTGAAATAGGGTTCATAAAATTGAAAACATCTGAGTAGTAAAAGCATTATACTCTCCTTGGCTCTTCTGTAAAATTTTCAAGTAAAAGCTCACTAAAAAACCCTCTTTTCTGGTTTAAAAAAAACAACTGTGAATAACCTGTTAATAACTCCAGATAACTTATTTCCTGTATAAAACATATTCCTTGTTTTGTCTCACAAATATCCAAACCTTTAGTTTTAAGGCATTGCCCTCCTCCTGGTCTTAATATAGACCGCTTTAGGATGTGGCAGAATTCTAGGCGCTAACTCCCCTATTGAATATTTACCACGTTCATGTATAGTATGTGCCATATGAGTAAAAGAACCTACCAACCAAGTAAACAAAAGCGAGCCACCACTCACGGGTTTTTAGTGCGCAGTGGCACTACTTCCGGAGCCAAGATTCTTCTAGCTAGAAGACGAAAGGGTCGAGCGCAGCTCACCGTAAAAAAAGCTCGATAGAGCTTTTTTTCATATCCTCTCCTTATAATCAATTAGTCCTTTATGCTTAAGAAAAGCGAACGTTTAGGCCGTGAATTATTTTCAAAATATTTTAAAATCGGCAAACGAACCCACAAAACCTACCACACTACTATTTTTTCTGAACACCAAGATTTCCTCTGTTCGGTCGTGGTTGGTAAAAAAGTGTCCAAAAAAGCGGTCACTAGAAACTCAGTTCGGAGGCGAGCTTACGCTATGATTGCTTCTTTGAAAGCTGAGCGTACTCTTACCGGAGTCTACATTTTTATCATGAAACCAGAGGTTTACCAGCTAAATAAAAAGGATTTTCAGATAAAAGTGACTAGTGAATTTGGCGAGGTCTTAAATTAAAGGTAGAATAGCGATTATGTTTAGTTATATTTGGCACACGTTTTTCTTTGACCCAATCTACAACGGGTTAGTTTTTTTTATTGATGTAATTCCAGGGGGAGATGTCGGACTAGCTATTATCGCGCTAGTGATTGTTGTTAAGATGATCCTCCTCCCTCTTTCTATTAAAGCAGCGCAAACCCAGCGCATCATGAAGGAGATTGAACCAAAGCTAAAAGAGATTAAAGAAACTCTTAAAGATAAAAAGGAAGAGCAAGCTTTAGCGATGATGAAGATTTATAAAGACGCGGGCCTCAACCCCTTCGCTAGTATTTTCTTGGTCTTTCTTCAGATTCCGATTCTCATTGCCTTGTATTTCTCGGTATACAGTGGTGGGGGTGTAGCCCTACCAGCTATCAATCTGGATATTTTATATTCTTTTATTGCCGCCCCTGATGTAGTCACTATGAATTTCTTAGGTCTGATTGATATCACTTCCAGAAGTATTTTCTTAGCGCTATTGGCTGGTATCACCCAATACTATCAAGTTAAACTTACTATGCCGGTTCTGCCTCCAAGAGATAAGGATGCGGCTCCAGACTTCAAGGCTGACTTTGGCCGTAATATGCAAATGCAAATGCGCTACGTCATGCCGATCATTATTTTCTTTGTCGCCTACACTATTTCCGCCGCCATCGCCCTCTACTTCCTCGTCAGCAACCTAGTCGCTATCGCCCAAGAGTTTTACGTAAAAAAACATCGGTAGTTAGTGGTTTAAATAGGTAAGAAATAAACAACCAAAAACAAGGACAAAAACAAACACCGGCGCCTATAGCGCCGGTGTTTGTTTCTAAACTATATTGTGGGCTTTATATTTTAGGGGAGCAAGTAATACTTATTCCGTCAGAATTTCTGCTAGCCAACCTATCTCCATCAACACAACTATTAATTGCTCCAGAACAAAAATCCAGTGGCGTCAGTGGGTCCGGTGGAAACGATGGCATTCCACATTCAATGTTAAAGGCCGCACTTAGATCTGGAGTGATGACTGGAGGAGCTGGAGGAGCTGGAGAAAGTTCTCTTTGAAATGGAACACTGCACACAATGTCTAGTACACCTAAAGTTAGTGGTACCTCCAATTCATTTAAAATTGTTCCTCCAGCGTCTGTACATAAAACTCTGACATTAGCACAACTAGGATATCTTAATCCCCCAAACCGACTGCTACATCGTTTAATCTCAGGGTCTCGAGACTGATCTCTAGCTGTGTTTTGCTGTAATCCCACAGGCTCCAGAAAAAAATCAAAACTCGTTAACTTAGGGTTTATGATATTTAAGATCAACACCGCTGAGATCACAATCAAAAGTCCGATCAAAGCCCCCTGAATATCACTTTTGGCTTGGGAAATACTAGAGACAGCATCTGAGAGCATCCATTTCACTCCCGCAATAATTATCTTTATAACCGCCAAGAGCGCTGCTACACTAATAGATATAGCGTAGAGAGCGTTTATATAAGCGTTAAAATCTGCTTGGGGGTTTGAGACTCCAGGGATTTTTACTAAGGGAATGAAAGGCTTTTTTGTAGAAAGATCGCGTGCTACAGCTCTAGTACAGACAAGTAAAGCGCCGCCCGCTTCTCGCTCCACTATACTAGGTTGGCCGCCCGAACTTCTACAAGCTGCCCCCATGGCCTCACAGGTATTGTTGGTGGGGCTATTATCACAGCTTTGTTGGTCGTTGGTTTGGTTTATAAGTTGACCGAAAGAGACTGTCGGCAACAGTAGGAAAAACAACAGTAGAAAAATTGTAAAAGTTTTAAAATTCATACATCCAGAGAGTATTATCATTTTTATTACTAAAGTATATACTAGTAAAATCAAGGCTTTCACTTAGACCTACTATATCCAACTCCCGACCAATTTCTAAGAAGGGGTCAATAAATCTGCCTCCAGGTGGCAGATCAGGATTTATTCGCCAGATAGAGTCTTTTAAAATAAGTTCACCAGTGTACCAGCTGTCTGGGAGGTTTAGGGTATTAGTAATAGATTCGTCATAAGGGCAGGTGAAAAGCGAGACCCCTACCAAAGCTGAACATTTCTCAGGAAGTAATGTAAGACTGATTGGCTTGGTTACTTTGCTAGAAAAATTGTAGGCATAGCTATTGCTCTTCTGCGCCTCTGAGACTGAGAATAAAATATCTTCCTCGCCGACCAACGCAGAAAAACCATAGCCACCAACAGGAAGTCGCTTAAGTTTCCCTTTTTCTATTTCATATAAATAACCTTCAAGGGCGTAAGAGGTCTTTGGGTAAACGTAGTGCTTGCTTTCAGCTTTGCTTCCCCACTGAATATTAGCCTCATAAAAAGGCAAGATGAAGATTTCTTTTTTAGTTTGGTTTTTAGTATCGTAACTATAAGCGACCAAACCTTTACTTTCTGGAGTTGTGAAAAGTAATTCGTTGTTTTCTGAAAGTGAATAATCGTAGGCTTCGGTAGTAAAGATTTCTTCAAGAACATTGTTTTCTAAGTCCAGGTTACCCAAGACTAAACGCTTGTCCTTAGAGTTTCCATTGATAGAAATAGCCACATAAGCGCCGTCATCTGAAATCACCGCTGTATTTGTTTGGGCAAAAGTGGTGCCAGAGAGTCTTTGCTCTTCGCCAGTTGTGGTGTCAATCGAGTAAACATGTCCAGTACCCTTTTCTACGTAGTACAAAGCGGTTTTGGTACTAGTGCCGAAAGTCACTTCCCCAAAACCAGCTATAGGTCTAGTAGTAAGCTGCCTAAGTGGAGCTCGGTCTAGGTCGATAATAGTCTCGTCTACAAAGATTGGTGCTGGGGCGACAAAAGTATCCTCGGCCCCACCAACAAACTCAGTAAATAGGTTCTCGCGCGCGTTACCATTGGTAAAGAACATCAAGTAAATCCACACCAAAATAATGATTAAGGTAATGACGGCGCCAATGATAATTAAAAGAGGTTTTTTCATATTTAGAATTTAATGAGGAAATTACCTAGGGCTCCTTGAAGGAATTGAGTAGTGTTTCTGATATGCAAATTTATCTTTGACTGGCCAGTGCCAATCCCAGCTGGTCTAGCCAAAGTAATCTCATAAGGACTATTATTAGCTGGTTTTGTTTCCCGTCCATCAACTTTCCATTCCAAAAGATCGGGTTTGTTGTAGGTTCTAAGATCAAGGTTGAAAGGCTCAGCCACTACAGTGGTGCTGTTGCCAATTAAATTTAAGCTATCAATACTTCTTGTGCTAACCCCATAAAGTGGGTTTCGTTCATAAAAATGCAGTGATGGTGAAACCGATAAAACCCGTAGCGCCTTTTCAGCAACAAGGAGGCCTTGTAGGTCATAAACTTCTAAATAGAGTGAAAAATGCTGCCCAGAAGGTACAGTAGCTGAGATAGTACTTTTACCACGTAGACTACCGCCGTCTAGGACGTCGTTATTGATACGCCAAGTGTAGACTAAGTTTTCCGGTTTAAAGGATCCAGAACCTAAGACAGCAATGAGGTTTATCTGACTTCCTATACTCGGTAAACCTCTACCTAAGTAAAAAGAAGGTGTCCTGGTTTGAGGTTCGATTATAATATCTAGATACTGTGGGGTAAGTTCTTGATTGACCCGGACAATCCTGCCACCAGCTAGTTCGAGCCTGGCCTCGATAGTGGTAGTTTGCCCGATATCACCATTTGTCATTTCAATACTACGGAAGTTTTTGAAAGCGTTATTTTCTTTACCATTTATTATCCAAGCTATAGAAATGGTTTGCTCGGTAATTGAGTAGTCATCTATCTCGGCTATAAAAGCACTGTTTGGTTGAGGGAAATTTGGTTCGAGATCGATAAAAGCTATATCGCCCAGAAAACCATTAGTTGACTGCCCAAAAGAAATAAGAGGGGTAACAAGGAAAAGAAATAAAATTAAGAAAAAATGCTTCACCCTTATATAATAGCAAAATTTGCCCCCAAATAAACCTATTTTTAAACTATTCTGGGTACTTCCGAACTACCAAGATCCACAAGAGTGTCACAGGAAAAAGGTTGACTACAGGCGTAGCATAACAAATAATAGAAAGTAATACCAAAGATATTTTTAAACCAGCGTTCTTGCCAGATAAAGGTTTGGTGAGGGTAAAGATATAGATAAAATATAATAGTGAAATAGTAATCCCCCCAATCGCTATAACTATCAGGTAACCTGTAACAAAGAGTATTCCCCCAGAATCACCTAAACCAGTAAGACTTGTCCCAATGTCGATCAAAATACTGTCTTCCTGGGCGGCCATTATTCCAAAACCTAAAATACTTAACACTGCTCCAGCTAACTGAATTAGGTACCCTTTAAAATATAAAATTAGTATTGAGCCAATAGTAGCTGTACCCTTAACTAGTTTAACGTTTTTTAGGACACTCTTTCTGAACCGGTTACTTTTTATGTTTTTTAATGATTGAAGTGCTCTAGCCCTACGTCCTATGTTTTGCTCAGGTAGGCTCTCGGCTAGACTTTTTATTCGTCGACCTCTTCTCTTTGAGGAATATTTGGACTGATAAGAGCTCCTATCCTGGGCTTTATTAGATACCTCTTCATGATCAGAATTAGCTTGATTTAAGTCCTGAGGTTGAAGCCCTTGTTTTTGGTAACTTTCATTAAAGAGTTGGTCGGAAGAGGCATTGTTACCAAGGTTCTTCTTTTGAAGATACTGCCAATCAGTATTGATTTGTCTTTTTTCCTCACGTCTAACCTGCCCTACTCGACTAGGATTATTTCTTTGGCTTTGATTAAAGTCTGTGTTTTTTTGTGCCTGACCGTCTGCCATACCATATCAGTATACTACTTTCTTGAAGCTTGTAGTTCTTCTCGGGCCTTTTTGATTTGTAAAATCTGTGAAGGGTCTGAGGTAATGATTTGGTCTTCTGTATATGAAGCAATGACTTTAACCGCCACGTGCTTTAGCCCAGCAAAGAAGATACCCTCCCCGACTCCAGATTCAAGTAGAAGGAATTTTTCCTCATCAGTGAGGTTGAAAGTTCTTTGAATGTTATCAATCGCAGTTGGAGATTGTTTCATCAAAAATTGTAGTGAAGAGTTGGTGATCATCGGTACCCCATAAGGTGATCTGAGGAAATCGTCCACATCTTGAGTAATGGTAGCAATACCAAGGTAATATTTTCGTCCACGCTTGGCCAGACTAAACAGGAAAGAAGCCGTGTCCTCTGATTTCATCATCCACCAAGCTTCGTCGATCACGAGTAACCGCTTAACGATTCTTCTTCTAACTGATCCCCAAATAAAGTTGGTGATAATATACATCGCGACAGTTTTAAGCTCCTCTTCCATGTCTCGAAGTGAGAAAACCACGAACTTTTGATTGATATCAACATTGGTGGGTTTATTCATGAAACCAGACCAAGTACCTGAAGTATATTTCTGAAGTCTGGCGATCAGCGACGAACTGCCGTCCATACCAGCCAAGACCATTTCAAAATCTGAAAGTAGTGGGGCCTCTGACTCACTAAAATCTGAATCCCCGGTAATATCCTTGAGAGCGTAGGTTTCTTGAATAGCTAAGTCAAGCACAGTCTCTTCTTCTGGTGATAGGCCGCCAAGCATTAGCCTAAAAAGACCAATAAGCTCTATCACATGACTGCGTAAAATGTCCTTTGGACTTTCGTCAGGTTGAGGTGGAGGCAGGTCAAAAGGATTGATGTGGTGATCTGAAGATAGAGAAATATTGAAGAATCGTCCACCAGTAGCTTCAGCCAAGTATTCGTATTCTCTCTCAGGGTCAAGTACGATCACTTCAGTCCCAAACATTAAAGAACGTAGAATCTCAAGTTTTAGAGCATATGACTTTCCTGCTCCTGAGGTAGCAAAAGTTACCGAATTGTAGTTAGTTAAAGAAAATCGATCGAGTAAAACTAAAGAAGAGTTGTGGCGATTGATGCCGTACAAGATTCCGTTGTCGGAAGTCAGGTCAAAAGAAGTAAAAGGAAAGAAGCTTGAGAGCGGTGACGAGTTGAATTTACTATGCACCATGAGTTGGTCGGTAGCTAAAGGCATTACACTCTGGATTCCCTGCTCTTGCTGGAAAAGAGCTGGTTTGAGGTAGATCAACCTTGAATCCAGGATTCCCTTAATATCAGTCTCAGCCTTATTTAAAGCATCTTCATTTTCGCCATAAATAGTTATATAAAGCCCGACATCAAAAAGCTTCTCTTCCGATTGCATGAGTTTATCACGTAAGTCTTCAAGATTACGGAAAGCTGCTTCGAGCTGCGGGTCACGAACCTCTCCTTTCTCGGCCTTGATATTTATCTGACTTTGTACCTCAGCCACTTTTTTCTGAAATTTCTTTAAAGTCTCAGCCGTGTCAATTGGGTGAATAACAATACTAACATCTAGTTCTTTTTCTAGGTTTAAAATAGGCTCCATCCAACTATCGTTTAGGATCCTCGGGTAAGATACCGCATACATCACCCGAGCGCTCATGCCACTGATATTGATACTCCGAGCACCGATGTTGATAGCTGAAGGAGCAATAACATCAGTCAAAGTCAGTAGCTGACCACCTATATCAAAAGCAGCCTTAGTGTTGTTTGTTTTTGGTTTTAAAAAGTCAAAGATACTCATGATAGTTTAGTTATTTGCTACTGGGGCTGAGCCAGTAGGATCGGTTGGGTTATAGATATGATAATAGAACTCAACCAGGTCGTCGTTACCTAAAGCAATAGTCTTTACCCCTAAGCGAGAAAGCCCTTGCTCTACTATAGCCACTCTTTGTTCTAGTTGTATACGCTGCACATCAAACTGTAGTTCAGCGGAGGAGTTTTTTTTATTGGCGGAAAAGAAAGAAGTGATGCCACGAGTCAGGTTTATTGGTGACGGAGTATAGGGAATAACTAAGAAGAAGTTTTTGGTCATAACGTCTACTTCCTTGGTGAAGCTACGAATAAACTCAATATATTCTCGCAGTTGAATGCGCATGAGGTCATTGTCTTGTTGGTCTTCACGAGTCGCTAAAAGAGACAAATATGGCTCTATATTTAGTCTTCTAGACTGGATATAGATCTGGAGCGAAAAGTCTAAAGTATTTAAAAAGCTTTGGAAGTTGCGCAGGATTCCCTCCTGTTCGTCTGAAGACTTTAAGGCAAAATTAATTGATGAAGCTAAAAGTACCGAACACATCTGGCCGTTTTTTAATAAAACTACCCCATCTTTAATATCTTTAATGGTAACAAAATCTTGTGAGGCTGGTGTGGCTTTAGGCATAAATTATTCTTTTTTTTGAAGGGCTTCTAATTCCAGTCGGCGAGCCAATGAATTTAGGTTCTTTTGGTTTGGTCTTTGGTTTAACGCCGCACCACTTTGATCAGGCATTTGTCTCGGGGTAAAGTTTTGCTTGTGGACGATATCTCTTTTCTGGCGCCATAAGTATAGTTTGTGTCCTTTGAGGTAACCAATTATTGCTTCCAAGAAATAAGAAAATGGTCGATTATTGACTGGGTAAAAAGCTAAGGCACCAGCTAGTAGGGCTAATGGTAACCCGAGTAAGATAAAGACAATCCAGTTGGTAGTGATAAATAGCACTACACCCATACCGACTCCACCACCGATGTAAAGAAACTGTCGCCACGTTAGAGGGCCAAAGATCTTATCCTCGATTTCAATAAATTGTGGTACCTCAAACTGCATAGCTTCATTATACACGCTGCAACCAATGCAAAGGCTTAAGCAATGAACATAAGTACCCTAACGATCTAATATTTAATTATCACTCCCCCACTTTGGACTGTCCGAGTCTGCTGGATTATTTTTTCGAAGTAGGTCAGCTTGCATACTCGGAAAAGCCGGCGGTTCTGTATCCGGGGCTTGGGCTGATTGTGATGCGGGGCTTTTTTCGTCACTGGCCATGGAGTGTACAGCACTGAGTGATTGAATTTCCCTTTCCGTTTCAGTAATCTCTTCTTGTACAGACAGGGTATTCCCATTAGGAATTTCTTCAGGAGGCTGCCAGTTTGGGTCTGTTAAGGGTGTGAAAAAATCAAGCAGGTCGCCAGTCATTTTTATAGCGACTATCTCACTCACACCTACCTTTTTTACTAATATATTAGGCAGATCAGTCTTGTTATAAAAACCAAGAACTGTATCTCCTACAGTTATAGCAAATTTTTTATAAGCCGCTTTGTCCAAACCATAATCACTGGCTATTTTCAATAGTTGATCCCCTGAACTAGAACATAGGTATTGTTGCGACTGTGTCCCTTTAGCATAAGCCTTTTCAAATTGTTCTGTAGTAATATCCATAATAATTTTCTTAAAAACCACCATTTTTTAAAACCCTTGGAGAATTCAAGAAGTCAACCAATGGTTTCAGGGCTACATTGCCACCCGGCATAGTATAAGCATCCATTATTGAAGCCTCTAGGTCTTCTCTGTCTTTTGTTCCTAAGGTCTTTTTAGTTGAAATAATCTCAAGTGCGTCTTTTGTTAAGAATGTTGGATTACTATTAAGGAAAGCTGGAGTCATCGCACTAACCAAAATGTCCCTACCTAAGTTAGCAACGTCTTCCGCTTTACGAGAACCTCCATGGTTGGTGTGATTAAATAGCTGGTCTGGATCGGTGGCTTTTCCATTGAACATGGCGGGACCACCAGCCGTCATTGCTGCTTTGTGCCAACCACTACGCTGAGTCGCATAGCTATTTTTTTGTGATTCAGTGAATTTTTTACTCTTCTTTAAATCTTCCACTTGGGCATTTGAGAAAAGATGTACATTGTCGCGTATCCAGTCGTCACCCATAGTTTCGATTTGATCAATACTTAATTTAGCCAGCTCTTTCGTAAGTACTTTCCCACTGGCAGAGATCATATTTCTAATTGCCGTCTGACGAGTCTTCCCTACCTTGGCTTTTGCTGCTGGATCAATTTTATCGCTCTTCATAATGTTCTCAACTTGAGTATTAGTTAAATGTGGAGCAAATCTTTCCAGGTCAGCAGCAGACAAGTTCTCAAGTTGTTTGGTGGTCATTGAGGAAATCACTGAGAGCATCGCCGCTTCAGCTTTTTCCAAGTTTAGTAGTTCGATCGTTTCGGCCGCGCTTAACACACCACCTGCCTTCTGTTTGGCACGTAGAGCAGCAAGAGCAGCTTCACCCGCTTGGCCATCTTTAATTTTTTTACTGTCTGCATGTTCCTGCTGTAGGTCGTATATACCCTCCCTTCTTTTATCTTTCCAATCCTCGTCATCTTGCCTTGAGTAGCTACCACCAAATTTAGATTTTTTAACTTTGTCAATAGCGGCCCTGCGACCTCTTTCATCAAGGGCCCCAAGACTGGCAAGGGAAAGTGACCTTTTTAACATTCTACCAGCCACAGTCCTTTCTAGTTTATTATTGGTCCATTCAGCACCTCCTGCCAACCTTCCAAGAGTTTGCCTACCAACAAGACTGGTTACTCCTCCTCTTATTTTATTACTGGCCTTTTTCCCAAGAGACACCGCCATATCGGCTCCTTGAGCACCCATTTTTTGGGCCACGACCAGAGAAGCCACCAAGAAAGCAATGGCTATAATAAAAAACATAATTGTCCCAGCAAAAGTGTCCATATCCGGTCCTTTAGATCCACCAACTACAAGTGTACCGTCTATATTAGGTCGACCACCTTTATTTAGTAAATTATTTAAGGTTGACACTATATTGTAAGAAAAATAGATCATCAGTAAGTAGGCTGGTGCGAAAAAAGCCCGCTTTAAAAATGAATTCCAATATTCTTTTGATACTCCTGCCATATTAGGAAAAACCATACCTAAAAACAGAATTGGGGATAGTAGCATGTATATATTCAAAACAACAAAGCGAATTATGAGTAAGATACCCCCAGCAAAAAAAACAAACCCAGCCGCAATATATAAATACATGATTCCAAAAATGTAGGAGAAGCTTCTAGTTGCTCCAGTCTCCGACGACCTAAACCCTGCTCCTGTAAGTGAGTCCCAGGCACTATTTATATTAAATAAGCCCATGAAACTATCTGAGACCGCGTAGCTATCAGGGCGATCTGGATTTTGATTTAAGAAAGGTTGAGCAAAGGTAGCTGCAGCGATATTGGAAGAATCTATCACTGCCTTAGTAATAAACAGACTAAAGTTAACCAAAAGGGCCGCTATTATAAGTGAACCCAGCATTCTTTTAGCGTTACTATCATCACTATTGAGGATCATTTTAAAGCCGATATAGACTAGGCCAAAAATAAAGGTTAGGTTGAAAATATCTCGCACCTTACCCCATAAAACATTAATAGCTTCCCCGATACCACTTTCTTTAAAGTAAAAACCGAAACCAACTACAAAATTATCTATAGAATAGTTTAACACTAACCCACCGGCCCAAACCAACCAGCCAAATATCATGTTAACCATCGTCCAAAGAAGCTCCCTAATTGCAAGGTATTCTTCTCCTGCAGCTAAAGATATTTGAGGTAGCAAAAAGAAAATCCCCAGCAATAAAAGGAAGACAGTAACTTGATTTTTGTTTTTGAGTATTTTGGGAAACATATATAAATACTACCCACCTCCGCCACCACCTCCAGGAGGGGTTGATGTGGCGTTCACATCTATAGGTAGAACCAGTAGTTGTCTCCATCGGACGATATCACCATTGACTCTTCCCTCTGAATGCTTTTTTAATTTAATAAAATTATCAGCCACAATAGTGACGTTAGTACCACCATTCAAGCTTTCTAGAATTTCTTCTAAGGCTTCAATAGTTTCTTCAATCTCCGGGATGAGCGTCTCGATTTCATTCACTGCTTCAACAGCAGATGCTTTCCTGGTCTCGTCCAAGATAGTCGGATCAACAGAGAAAGCAATTAGCAGCGGATAGTTTTCTTTAGCAGCGGCTAAGTATCTCTTCTCTAAGGCGATCTGATCCGTGATCATGCTCCGTATACGATCTAAGTTCTGGGCGTCTTCCCTACCCAGTCTGCCTAGGTAAGAGCCATTTCCGGGGGCTCCTCCAGAACCAGGTCCTGAAGCTACACCAATAGAGTTTAAGTATTGAGAGTTATTGCTTCCGCTACCACCACTAAGTCCAAGTAGCCCACCTGCTCCAGCAATCGCAGCTTGGGCGAGCTGGGCAAACAGAGCCCCAAGAATCTCATCGATTTCATCAGCTGCAATTAAAGCATCTCCTCCGTAACTAAGGTGTGTATTTAAGCTGGCGGAGATAGTCTCTCCTGGGGTAACCACTCGACATTCTTGCTCTGGCGGCCCGCCTCCAGCTGGTGCAGGCAGTGTCGTACAGTGTTTTTTAGATAAAAAACCTCCACCAAAGTCTAATAATTTTTCCTCTTGGTCTTGGGTATTTTTAATCTTGACTACGAGACCAGCCGTAGCTAAGGCTTCAGCACCCAGGGGTGTATATATCTGTGGTTCGGTTACAACCTTAAACCAAGCGTCCCAGCCACCGCTAGCAAAGTCACCACCAATAAAGTTTTCAAAATTTTCCATGACCCCAGTCAAGGTACAGGAGCCGGCGGGCAGACCGTTTCTATTACCTCTAGCAAAAGAATTGGCTAGAGATATTTGAATATCTAGCTTAAAGGGAGAACAAACAAAAGAACCCAAGGCCCCTATATTTTGAATATAGTTACCTACTTCGCGATCAGCCACATCTAACATAAAACCTTCAAAGTCTTGCACAAAAGCGGGGCTACCCCTAAATCCACTATTGATCCAAGTGACTATACTCTGAGTCATTTGTGAAACAATAGATTTAGCAATTCCCCAAGCCAGAGCATCGAGTCCGTATTCTTTAATCCAATCATTCGACTGGAAGAATTCACCAATAACACTATAACTATTTTCAATAAGCAGAGAGATATTATTTAACCATTGAGTTGGTTCGGTGGAGTTCCCTACTTGAGCTTCAGCTTGATTTATCTCTTGGTATGGTTGCGGTACATAAATACTAACAAAAACAAAAGACATGACAAAAATTGCCAGAAGCATCTTTTGTAGAAATTTTGTTAGCGCGTACATAGTTATCGTTTTATTTGCTTAATTTTATCTATTGAGTAGGGATCGTCTGGGTTGAATAAAGCAAAATAAAAACCGTTGTCTGTGGCGGTAAAATCACCCATATAAGGTTTAAGTGCAAAAAACATATTTTCCAAAGTTATCCTTAAAGCAGCTGAGTCTTCCGGGTAACGTTTTAATCTAAGTAAAGAAATCATCGGATCTTCCAAAGTTTTAGACATACCGAGCAGGTCGTTATAAAGAGCATTGTAAACATTGATTAAATCCAAGTGCTCTTTAGTCAGGCTGGCTGGTACGGGAATTTTTAGTGCTGCCTCAAGAGTTTTTAAATAAACATCAGCTAGAGATTCCAATTCCTCCACTTTCCCAGATCTTCCAGCAACAATGTCCCGCACCATTTCCAATGGAGGCCTTGTACCAGGCTTGTCGCTGTAGATGATGGCATTGGCGTGGGCATTGGCGTAAAGACGGATATCATCGCTAGTGATCGGTCCAGTTAATATTATTATGTCATTAACATTATAAATCTTATCGGTGGTGTATGCCGATAAGTTGGCTAACGTCTCAGTGATCATTTCTTCTTGCGCTTGCCCAAAAGGGCCAAAGCCCTTGGCCCTCACCATGTCTTCAAAAAACTCAATTCCCACTTGTTCGGTTAGAGTTTTGGGGTCTTCATAATCGTCCGCGCCAATAACGCTCGATACTAAAATGCTAGGTGCTAGAAAGGTTTCTTGCCAATCTTCGATACCGTCGTTATTTGAGTCAGTGACTGGAATGGGATTTCGCAAAGAGACTTCTGGCGTTACAACTGAAAGAGTGCCAGTGGGAGCGGGAGTATTTTCTGGTGTAGAATTGAGAATATAAGCACTAATAACTAGTGCGAATCCCACCACAAAAGAGACAACAACCTTTCTGTTAGATTGGCTTACCATCCATTTATTATAGCAGTTACTCGAGCTCTTTTTTTGGCTTATGTATATATCTTTTAGTCTAGGTCACTTAGAACTTTTACTAGACTGAGCCAAGTATCTAAAGCCAAGTCTTCCCCACGGACGGTGAGTGATATGTCTAGGTTTGTAAAAATAGTTTGTAGTTGATCTCGAGTGTATTTAATACTCAGGTTGGCTAGGAGTTGTTTTCGCTTTTTTCCTAGGCCTAAGTGCACAAGGGTAAAGAAAAATGCCGGGGTAAATTCCTTAAAATTGCCCAAATTGATGTTTTTTATAGCTAAAATAGCTGAGTCGACCTTGGGTTGAGGTAAAAAATGACCGCGGCTGACCTTCTTATATATGTGTGGTTCTCCAAAGGCTTTGACTGACAAAGACAAAATCGACTCTTTTTTATCTTTCACAATGCGCGTAGCTAGCTCTTTTTGGATCAAAAAAACTAATATTTCAGGCTGAATCTCACTTTCGAGCATCAAACGTAGCAAAAAACCTGACAGATAATAAGGAATGTTGGCCACCACTTTAAATTTACCAGCGACTAAGCCAAGGGTGCTTGGGGTAATTTCCCGGGCGTCACCACGATGAATAACTAGCTGTTTGTTTTCTATCTCCTTGGGAAAATTAGCCTCTAATTCCAATATAGCCCTAGGGTCAGCTTCGATAGCTACGACATGAGCTCCAGTTTTTAAAATAGCCCTGGTCAACATACCAGTACCAGGCCCGATCTCGAGTACGGTATCAGAAGTGGTGACTTCGCCGGCTTCTACCATCCAGCCTGGTACGATGTCGCTCGTCAAAAAATTCTGCCCCAAAGATTTTTTGTGGGCAAATTTTTTATCGTTCGCCTCAGCTTCTTTAATTGAACCTCGTTTCATCTGTCGAGCATAGCGACTGGGCTCCAAAAAAGCAAGTCTTAAAAACTAGTCAAGAAAAATAGTGGTCTCGTAGCCAGAAGATCCTCCGCCTTCGTTTGGATTGCCACCTTCGATATGTTCAGTACTAATGTCATTTAGAAATGACGATGGTAGATTTACTTTTTGGCTACCATAGATAGTTCTCAGGTGAGCGTAGGTTAAAAATATTTTATGGGCCGCTCTGGTTAAAGCTACATAGAAGAGTCGCCGCTCTTCTTCGTTATCAATACCAGTATCGTCTAAGCGCTCATGAGGAAAGAGTCCTTCTTCTAGTCCGCAAATAAAAACATAGGGAAACTCCAATCCTTTAGCCGCGTGTATTGTCATCAGCCTGACAGCATCTTGTTCTTCTTTTTCCTTCAGTTCATCTTGATCACTTTGAAGAGCCGCCGTTTCTATCAGGGCTTCTACCGCGTCTTCAGGAGATAGCTCGTCATAATTTCTGCCTAGAGTCACCAGCTCTTGGAGGTTTTCCAGGCGCGACAAATCATCTTCTGTTCCATTTTTCTTTAACTCAGTCTCGATCCCAGTTCTTTGAATAATGAATTTTAACGTTTCTGATAAAGGCTTAGTTCGCGCTTCGTCAGCAATGTCCGAGATAATTTGGTCAAAACGATTTACCTTTTCTAAGATAGCCCCCTTAAGTTCGTTTCGTTTGCCCTCAATCACTTTTAGCATAGTTACCTTACCAATACCTCTAGTTGGTTCATTAATGACTCGGGCTAAGTCAGCGGTGTTCCCGGGGTTTAGAGCCAGGCGTAGGTAAGACAAGACGTCCTTGATTTCCTTTCGTTCGTAAAACTTGGTGCCTAGTAATTGGTAGGCTACTTGAAAGTTCAAGAAAGATTCTTCCAAAATACGTGACTGGAAATTGGTTCGGTACAGGACAGCGATATCAGAAGGGTTGGTCCCCTCTTCAATTAAGGTCTTGGCTTTCAGGGCAATATACTCAGCTTCGTCTTGGGCGGTCATGGCGGCGTAGAGAGTAATTTTTTCACCAGTTTGATTGTTGGTAAAAACATCCTTGTCGATGCGGTTTTTGTTTTTACTAATGATTTCGTTTGAGGCGGCGATAATAGTTTTAGTGGAGCGGTAGTTTTCTTCAAGGAGAATAGTTTTAGCCCCAGCGAACTCTCTTTCAAATTGGAGAACGTTTTTGATATCAGCCCCGCGCCAAGAATAAATATTTTGGTCGATGTCCCCTACTACACAAATATTCTTAGTCTCGCCAGCTAAAAGTTTAGCCAAGGAAAACTGGACCCCGTTGGTGTCTTGGTACTCGTCAACATGAATGTACTTAAAACGCTTTTGGAGGATTTCACGAACCGGCGGATTGTTTTTAATTAAGTTCAAAGTCTTAATTAGTAGATCATCAAAATCTAGAGCGTGATCTTTTTTTAAAATTTCTTCATATAGTTCCCAAACAGTTCCAGCCACTTGGTCAGGAAAACTAGAAGCCGAGGTCTTAAAGTCAGTAATACTCATAGCGTCACCCTTAGCTCGGGAAATCTTACTTAAGATTTTTTTAGGCTCAAATTCTTTGGGGTTGTAGTTAGCTTTTTCCATCGCTGACTTGATCGCTTTGATGCTGTCGGCGCGGTCATATATAGTGAAGTGACGGCGTAGACCTAAATAGGTATGAAATTCTCGTAAAATCCTTACTCCTAGGGCGTGAAAGGTCGTTACTACAGGTTTGCTGTCTAAACCAGCTCGGTCAGAAGGTAGGTATTTGTTAATTAACGTGTTCGCTCGCTCGCTCATTTCCTTGGCGGCTTTGTTGGTGAAAGTTACTGCCAAAATATTGTGAGGGGCCGTTCCCTCGTGGATCAAGTGGACAATACGGTGTGTAATCACTCTAGTTTTGCCTGATCCAGCACCCGCCAAGACCAAAAGCGGTCCGCCTGTCGTCAAAACAGCCTCTTTTTGCTTGTCGTTTAGACCCTCTAAGTAAAGTGGTTCTGACATAAAATAAATTTACAGCCACTATAACATGAAGCCAAGAGTAACTAGAGCGGACTAAATCTAAGACCTTAAAACTAAGATTTATTTAAACAAGGCTTCAACATTTTTGTCAATACTGTATTCTTGGCTCTAATTAAAGGTCGTTTTGGGGTATTTTTCTTATTAAGTAAAAATGAGTTTCGTCAATTGCTTACTAAGTATCTTCTAGTAATATTAGTGACATACCAGAATAGGTGTAATGTCCCACATGAAGAGGGTCGCAAGACCTCTTTTTGTTTCCGAATTTCCCGTAATGATTGCAAGGCGGCGTGTCCATAATTAACTTTATATAAAACCCCAAACCAAAAAATCTGACAATACCCAAGGTAAAAATGATGGTAGTCAGATAATATCCAAAAATCCTCACGTTTCTAAAAGGCGTCTTTTCATTGAAATTGTCGTTGTCTTGATGGTAGTAGTGATCCCGCTTTCAGTTCAAGCGGGTATTTTTAATAAAAATCACAACACGACTCTATCTGGCGAATTTATTAATCCTGAAACTTCCCTTTCGGCACTTGATGTAAACATTCTTAGTGCACTACAAAATCCCAATCCTCTCAGCGGTCGCGGTGGTGCTGAAGTCTTAGTAAACGAAGGTACCTTAGTGTCTTCAGGTCCAGTTGGACAAGATGTGATTGATCGAGTGAAGACTTTTAGTGGCGAGATCAGTGTTTACGTAGTCCGTGAGGGAGACACTCTCTCTCATATTGCTGAGATGTACGCGGTTACTGCCAACACTATTTTATGGGCCAATGACTTACCTAGGGCCACTAGTATTAAAGCCGGTCAATCTCTAATAATATTACCGGTAGCTGGAGTGCGCCATACAGTGAAGAAAGGAGACACTGTAAAAGCCTTAGCTAAAACTTATGATGGTGATATTGATGAGATCATGGCCTACAATCAAATGTTACCGGACGAAGCGTTAGTAGTTGGTTCTACTTTAGTGATCCCGGGAGGAGCGATGCATACTGCGCCAATCACTAAGAAGACATCACCAACCAGAACTTCAGGTTCTGGAGCCGGTGCCAGCTGGTTGTCTCACCCAGCTCCTGGCAGTGCCAAGACTCAAGGTCTTCATGGTTATAATGCAGTGGACTTAGCAGCGCCAGCAGGAACTGCTGTACGAGCAGCCGCAGCTGGAACAGTGATGGTTTCAAAAGCTTATGGTTGGAACGGAGGTTATGGACAATATGTAGTGATCAAGCACTCAAACGGCGCTCAGACTTTGTATGCTCACCTATCAAGTAACAGTGTCGGTGTCGGAGCTTATGTCAGTCAAGGTGAAGTGATTGGTGGGGTCGGTAATACCGGAAGGTCTACTGGTTCACACTTGCACTTCGAGGTTCGAGGAGGAAATAACCCATTTTAATAAAAAATAACAAAAGGCCGAGAGCTACGCTCTCGGCCTTTTGTTATAGCTAAATCGAGATTCGATTCTTAAGTAATTTTTCATTCGAGCACAACTCTTTTTGCTAAAAGAAATATAAATTTATCTCCA
>Ga0163144_10007336_pt1 | contig 24185 bp, 15 predicted proteins | sample OliLak19BULKMAT1_FD_123175 | JGI IMG/M metagenome (GOLD analysis project Ga0163144, IMG submission 123175) | Freshwater microbial mat bacterial communities from Lake Vanda, McMurdo Dry Valleys, Antarctica - Oligotrophic Lake LV.19.BULKMAT1 | ecosystem: Environmental > Aquatic > Freshwater >...
CCGCAGCGCCTGGGGCAAGCAACGTTGTTCCGCTGCGCGACGAACGCGCTTCCGCGCTGCCTCCGGCTTCGGCGCCAGAGTCCTCGATCCGGGTAGCGGTATCGAAAGTCGACGCGCTGATCAATCTCGTCGGCGAGCTGGTCATCACGCAGGCCATGCTCAAGCAGCAGTCGGCAGCGCTCGACCCGGTGCTCAACGAAAAGCTGCTCAACGGCCTGAATCAGCTCGATCGAAATACCCGCGATCTGCAGGAGGCGGTCATGGGCATCCGCATGATGCCGGTCGACTTCGTGTTCAGCCGCTTCCCGCGCATGGTGCGCGATCTGGCTGGCAAGCTCGGCAAGAGCGTGCGCATGAAGACCATCGGTGAGGGCACCGAACTGGACAAGGGCGTGATCGAGAAGATCTCCGATCCATTGGTGCATCTGGTCCGAAACGCCATCGACCACGGGCTGGAAATGCCCGAGGCACGTACTGCGGCCGGCAAGGACGAGACCGGCACCATCACGCTGTCGGCCTCGCACCAGGGTGGCCACATCGTGATCGAGGTCAGCGACGACGGACGCGGACTGGATCGCGAGCGGATCGCGGCCAAGGCGGCCGAGCGCGGTATCGCGCTGCCAGCGGGGGCCAGCGATGCCGAAGTATTCAACGTGATCATGCTGCCCGGGTTCTCCACTGCCGCCGAGGTGACCGACGTGTCCGGTCGCGGTGTCGGCATGGACGTGGTCAAGAAGAACATCACTTCGCTCGGCGGCAGCGTGGAGATCGGCAGCAAGCCGGGCATCGGCACCCGGATCACCATCCGTCTGCCGTTGACCCTGGCCATCCTCGATGGCATGACGGTGGCGGTCGGCGAGGAGATCTTCATCGCGCCGCTGAACTTCGTGGTCGAGTCGATGCAGCTTAATCCCAACGACATCAAGACCATCAGCGGCAACTCGCGACTGCTGCGCGTGCGCGGCGACTATGTGCCCCTGCTGTCGATGGCCGATCTGTTCGGCGCGCGTCGGGTGCCGCGCGAGAACCACCTGCCGATCGCGGTGATCGTCGAAGGCGACGGTCGCTGCCTTGCGCTCGAGGTCGACGAACTGGTCGGCCAGCAACAGGTCGTGGTCAAGAGTCTGGAGAACAACTACCGCCGCATCCACGGAATTTCCGGAGCGACCATCCTCGGCGATGGTCGCGTCGCACTGATCATCGACGTCGGCGGGCTGGCCCGCGGTCTTGTCGAAGCCGCCTGACTGGAGACCACCATGCAAACCTCAGCAACAGATGCCCGCATCACGACACGTCAACCGCCCGCGATCGCTGCGACCCAGGAGTTCCTGACCTTTACGCTCGGTGCCGAAGAGTACGGCGTGGACATCCTCAAGGTGCAGGAGATCCGTGGCTACGACACCGTGACCCGGCTGCCCGATGCGCCCGAGTACATCAAGGGTGTGATCAATCTCCGCGGCACTATCGTGCCGGTCATCGACCTGCGCCTGAAATTCAAGCTCGGCAAGGTCGGGTACGACGGCTCGACGGTCATGATCGTGCTCAACGTCGACAAGCGGGTGATCAGCGTGGTGGTCGACAGCGTGTCCGACGTGACCGCGCTTGGCGCTGCGCAGTTGCGCCCTGCGCCGGAGTTCGGCAGCGCGATGGATACCCGCTTCATCACCGGCATCGGCGCGATCGACGAGCGCATGCTGATCCTGCTCGACATCGAGAAGCTGATGACCAGTGCCGACATGGGCCTGGTGGCGCAGGCGCAGTCGGCGCAGTAGTCGAGAACTGCGCAGGCAAGCCGGCTGTGGCCGCGAAGATCAACGGTTCGACGTCCGCCTGTCGCGATCCTGGACGCGATGTCGCGCTCGCACTTTTCCTGGCCTGGCTTTTACTTGTCGCATCGGGATTCTGGCTGCTTGTCGCAATACCTGCGCAAGCGGCGCTTGCCGCAGCGTCGCAACCAGATCGCGGCGACGTGTTCGAGCGCTGGCTTGTCAGCGAGCTGCCGAACACCGCATCCGAGCGTGTTGTCGTGGTCGATCCGGCACGCGACTGCCACTGCGAAGATACCGAGGATGTTGAGCTCGCAGCATTCTTGAGGCGCGTTGGCTCCGTGGGGATTCGCGTCATCGAGCGCGATTCCGCGGCGCCACCGTTGCCAGCCGGCGCGCGCATCGCGGTGTTCGGTGCTGACGGTCGCCTGCGCTATGCAGGCCCGCTCCGTGTGCCGATGTTCTGTTCCGGAATGACGACGCTGGCTGATGCGGCGCTACGCGAGATCAATGCGTCCGCGCCAGCCATGGTGTTTGGTTCGAATTGTGTGTGTGAGGCGACCGACCGACGGTCTGTCGCCTTTGGTTTTCATTGATCGCCGCTGGAGTGGACATGAACATTGCAACCCCGATTCACTATCTACAGCACCTGCGGGGTGGTGCGGATCGTGTGCTGCTCGCGGTAGTCGGCCTGTGTCTGGCGACTTCGCTGGCGTTGGCCGGCTGGCATGGCACGTGGCTGGAGGCGCTGTTGATCGGCGGATCGACGGCTGGCGTGTGTGCCGCGCAGATCCTGCTGCGTCCGGGAAGATTTTTGACCCGTTTGACGGTCGGCTGCAGCCTGATGGTGTTCGCGGCACTACTGATCCACCAGGGCCGCGGCATGATCGAGATGCACTTCTCGGTGTTCGTGCTGCTCGCGGTGCTGCTTTACTATCGCGACTGGAAGGTGGTGGTTGCTGCTGCCGCGACCATCGCGGTGCACCACATCGGCTTCGATATCCTGCAGCGGCAGGGTGTGGGCGTATGGATCTTCGCGGCCGACACCGGATACTCCATCGTCGTGATCCACGCGGCATTCGTGGTGGTGGAGTCGGCGGTGCTGTGCTGGATGGCCTTGGGATTGCAGCGTGAGTCCGAGCTGATCGGAGCATCGCCGGTGGCGATCACCGACGCGGCGCAACGGATTGCGCAATGCGAGGCGGTGGATAGCAGTGTGCTCGGTGACGTTGCACCGAACACGGCAGCAGGAGCCCTGTTGGTCGCCAGCGGGCAGCTCAAGGCACGGATCGAAGCCGAGCGCGCAATTGCACGGGAGAACGCGCGGATCCGCCTTGCACTGGAAGGGGCGCGGACCAACCTGATGCTGGTCAACGCGGACGGTGTGGTGGCGTACTGCAACGAAGCGATGCGCATGTTCTTCGTGGGCAGGGGCGACGCGATCCGGGAAGAAGCTCCGGGTCTCGACCCCGCGGCATTGATCGGTGTGCAGCTGGAAGCTTTCGGTCCCGCTTTGGCCGCCGACGCCAGCGGTCTCGCAGGGCTTGCACAGACCCAGCGCAGCCAGCTCAGATTCGGCGGCCGCACCATCGACCAGGTCCTGGCGCCGGTGTTCGACGATGATGGCCTGCGCTGGGGCACCGTGCTCGAATGGCGTGACCGCACTTTCGAGCTGGCAGTCGAGTCGGAAGTAGGTGCCGTGGTGGCTGCAGCTGCGGACGGTGACTTCAGCGTGCGCCTTGCCGAAGAGGGCAAGGAGGGCTTTGGTCTGACCTTGGCGCGCAATCTCAATACCTTGCTGGACCAGGTGGGATCGAGTCTTGCCGGGATACGTGAAGTGCTCAAGGCAGTTGCCGATGGCGATCTGACCCGCCAGCTCGGCGGTGTCTACCGCGGTGTGCTTGGTGATATCCGCGACGACACCAATCGGACCGTCGACACGCTGGCGCAGATGATCGAGCGCATCAAGGATTCCGCTGGCACTATCAAGCTTGCGTCGGGCGAGATCGCGTCGGGCAACCAGGACCTTTCGCAGCGCACCGAGCAACAGGCCGCCAACCTCGAAGAAACCGCGGCCTCCATGGAGGAGCTGACCGCGACGGTCAAGCAGAACGCGGAGAACGCGCGACAGGCGAACCAGCTGGCAGCTGCCGCTGGCGAATCGGCATCGCGTGGTGGCTCGGTAGTGTCGTCGGTCGTCGACACGATGGCTGCGATCGCCGGTTCTTCGCGGCAGATGAACGAGATCATCGGGGTCATCGACGGGATCGCGTTCCAGACCAATATCCTTGCCCTGAACGCCGCCGTTGAAGCCGCGCGCGCCGGTGAACAGGGACGCGGATTCGCGGTCGTGGCGTCCGAAGTACGCGCCCTTGCGCAGCGCTCGGCCGCAGCCGCGAAAGAGATCAAGTCCCTGATCGGCGAATCGGTCAAGAACGTCGACAGTGGGGCCGCGCTGGTCGCGCAGGCCGGCAAGTCGATGGATGAGATCGTCATCGGCGTACGCCGAGTGACCGACATCATGGGCGAGATCGCTGCGGCCAGCGCGGAGCAGTCCAGCGGCATCCAGCAGGTCAGCAGTACCGTCAGCCAGATGGACCAGACAACGCAGCAGAACGCAGCGCTCGTCGAGGAAGCAACGGCATCCGCGCGTGCGCTGGAGGAGCAGGCAGGCGCACTCGGGCAGCTGGTAGGGACATTTCGCACGCGCGCCACGGTGCTCGAGTCGGTGCCGGTGGCTGCAACTGTCGAAGGCGAGCGGGTAATCCGCCCACGTGCAGGAACCGGGTCGGCACAGGGTCGTGTACGGCCGCCGCGGACCGGCGCGCCGGTTGCCTCGCGGGTCGCGCCCGGTGCGGGTGCGGCGATCCGCAAACCTCGGCCTGCTGCGGCTGCGATGGCGGATGCCGCCGCCGGCGATGCGCACTGGAAAGAGTTCTGATTGCTCGGCTCCTGACGACACGGTCGCCGGTCTGCGGGGACGCCATCGGCCAGGCTTTGCGCCACGGTGGGGACCTCTGAACAGATCGCGACGTGGGCGAGACGTGTTCAGAAGGCTCCCCGGACGGTGCGCTCGTTCGGTTCATGGCACGGGTGTTGCAAAGACGTCATCGCCATGAAGGATCTGTGAGGATCTTTCGCTCGACCGCGGCCGGCTGGTGCAGGTTGCCGCATTTACCGCCCCACTACTTTTGCTTGAGGAAACGGCCATGCTCGGACGAATTCGCATCAAATCACGATTAATCTTCCTGGTCTCAGGGTTGTTGCTGGCATTGGTGGTGGTCGCGGCCATCGGCCTTAACAACCTCGCGCGGTCCAATACGGCGATCAAACAGATGTATCAGGAGCAGATGGTCGCAATCGATTTGCTCAAGCGGACGCTCTACCTTAACCAGATGATACGCATCGGTGTTCTGCAAGCGAGCGTTGATACAGATGGAGCGAGTCGCGCCAAGCGTGTGGCGCTGATCGAGGAGATGCTGGCGCAAATGGTGGAAATCCAGAAGAGCTTTGAGCTGTTGCCCGAGCAGGCGCGCCGGAAAGAACTGACCTCGCAGTGGATCGAAGTCAGAGCCCGCTATACAGAATCGGCGCTTCTGCCAACACTTCAGGTGCTTCAATCCGATGCCGCATCGGAGGCATGGCGCATGGACGATGCGTTGCTGTCGCCGATGTTTGAGCCGGTAAAGGTCGCAATTAAAGCACTGGTAAAATTCGAGGATGAGATGGCCAATGAGAAATTCGTTGACTCCAGCGAGCGCTTCTCCGAAGCGATGATCGCGGTTGTGATCCAGGTGATGCTGCTCGCAATCGGCGCGATCGTGATTAGCCGGCTGATCATGCGCAGCATCTTGCAGCCGCTCGAGGCGACGACCGGCTTGCTCGCCGATGTCGCGAAGGGGCGCTTCGACCGCACGCTGCCGCTGCGAACCGACGAACTGGGCCAGCTGATTGCTTCAGTGAACACGGTTACGTCGACCCTCGGGCGCTTTTCGGCAGCGCAGGGCGAAATTTCCGAACAGCACCATGCTGGCGCAATCAGTTTCCGGATCGACCCCAGCAGATTCCAAGGCGCCTACGCCGAAATGGCGAGTTCGGTGAACGAACTGGTTGCCGAACATCTCGATCTGCAGATGCGGATTGTCCGGGTCGTCTCGAAGTACGCGCAGGGCGATCTCAGCGACACGATCGAGCCCCTGCCTGGCGAGAAGGCAGTCATCAATCGTGCGATCGACGAGGTCCGCTTACGCCTTGGCGCGATACGCGACCAGATTCTCGCGCTGTCCGGTGCGGCGGCGCGTGGCGACTTTTCGCTGCGCGGCGATGAGCAGCAATTCGAGCATGCGTTCCGCGAGATGGTCGTGGGGCTGAACTGCCTCATGCAAGCGGCCGATCGTGGCATCGATGCGGTGTCGACCACGCTCACCGCGCTGGCCAAGGGTGACCTGACCTGCGGTATGCAGGGAGATTTCGAGGGACGCTTTGCGCAGATGCAGATCGCGGCCAATACAACGGTCGAAAATCTGTCGGGCATCGTCAGCGGGATCAAGACCGCGGTGGAAGCCATTTTGCTGGCAGCACAGGAGATCGCATCGGGAAATCAGGATCTTTCCCAGCGCACCGAGGAGCAGGCGGCGAGCCTGGAGGAGACGGCCTCATCGATGGAGGAGCTCACCGCGACCGTGCGACAGAATGCAGAGAACGCCAAACAAGCCAGTCAACTGGCCGCTGGCGCCCGCGACGTGGCATCCTCGGGTGGCGCGGTGGTCGCCCAGGTGGTGCAGACGATGGCCGCTATTTCGACATCGTCGTGCAAGATGGACGAGATCATCGGTGTAATCGACGGCATTGCATTCCAGACCAACATCCTTGCCCTGAATGCGGCAGTCGAAGCCGCGCGAGCGGGTGAACAGGGTCGCGGATTCGCCGTGGTCGCCTCCGAGGTGCGCGCGCTCGCACAGCGGTCCGCGAATGCCGCGCGCGAGATCAAAACATTGATCCGGGACAGCGCGCAGAACGTTCAGACCGGGACCGGGCTGGTAGCGAAGGCCGGATCGACCATGGAAGAGATCGTGACCCAGGTACGTCGGGTCACAGACATCATGGGCGAGATCAGTGCGGCCAGCGCCGAACAGTCCTCCGGAATCGAACAGGTCAACACCACCGTGACCCAGATGGACCAGACCACCCAGCAGAATGCGGCGATGGTCGAAGAGGCGACGGCCGCTGCGCGCAGCCTGGAGGAGCAGGCGAATGGGCTGCTGCAGGCGGTTTCCGCGTTCCGGGTCGGAAGCTCGGTGGTCCAGGCTCCCGCCGCCGTGCGCATTGCAGGTGAGCGTACCCGGCGACTCGCGGCAGTGTAGGGTCGATGGGGAGCTACCGAACAAGCCCCGGCGCCGAATTGTGCCGGTGCGCGGCCGCAGCAGGCGGCCGCCGCCAGGGACAGCAGTGCGCTGTGCTGCGGCACGGCTGGGAGCTTCGTTGCAGTGGCGAAAGTTCGCTCACAGAAGGACAGGCTGGCACGGTGCCAGCGCGTATGGCCTTCGTCTGTGATCGCCGCATGCTCCCGGTCCATCTGAAGTCCGGCTTCTTCGGGTTTCCAACTCGCCACGACAGCGCGCCCACCGCGCCGACTGTTGTGTCGATGCGGTTCGTTTTCCCTTGGCATGCATATTGGAAGCCTTATGCCTGATCCCACTTCGCAATACCGACCGGCGAACGCCGGACACCAATCTGGAGACCAGCAATGAAAGTCGGCGATGTGCTGTATCGCGTGGCGCGTCCGGCCGCGCTGGTGATGGATCGCCTGAGCATGGCGAAAAAGCTGGCGTTGATCGCCAGCGCATTCATGGTGTGCATCATCCTGCTGCTTGCGCTGATGGTGCCGCGCTTGAACGCGGATATCGCGTTCGTGCGCGACGAGCTGCGCGGCGCGCGCCTGATCGAACCCTATACGCACGCGCTTGATGCCAACTCTCGCCTCGCGATGGCGCGCCAGATCGCGCTGTCAGGTAGCGCGGATGCAGTTGCAACGGTCGACGCTTCACGCGCCGACGCGACGCGCGAGATCGCAGCGATCGGTGCCTGGTTTGCGGCAGACGGCGCCGATCTCGGCGTTGCAATGGAATGGGAAGCCGTCGACAAGGGCTGGCAGTTGCTGTCGGCCGAGAATCTCAGCGATGCCGAGTCGATTTTCGTGGCGCATGCGGCGCAGGCGGCGCAGCTGGACGTCCTGATGGCCAAGGTCACGGTGGCGTCCAGTCTGGCGCTGGACCCGGAACTCGACAGCTACGCATTGATGGATGCGATTACCACCCGACTGCCGGCGATGCTGGCGTCGGCCAACGCTGCCCGCGCGCATGCGCGTCATCCGATCGAGCGTGCAGCGGTTGCGGTTGAAGACGTGGTCGATAGCCAGGCGGAACTGCGACTTGGCGCGATGTCGCTTACCCAGGCAGAGTCGATACTGTTCGCTGGATTCGACCACAACCCGGCTCTGCGAGAACTGCTTGGCACGAATCTGCAGTCGTTGCGCGCTGCGTATACGAGCTTCGGCGAGGCGCTCACTGCCGGGGTCGTGTTCGGCTCGGCGCCATCCGCGGATCTGGTCGGGCTGGATCGCCAACTGCACGCCGCCACGGCCTCGTTAGACACGCTGGCTGTCGCGGGCAGCAAAGCGCTGATCGGTTTGCTGCGCGATCGCGAGTCGAACCTGGCGATCCTTCGCGCATGGTCGATTGGTGGGACGCTGTTGACCGCACTTTTCGCCGCCTATCTGTTCATGGGATTCAATCGCTCCCTGAAGGCAACCTTGCGTGGCCTGGCGCGCGCCAGCGGCCAGCTCGCACGCGGCGAGTTTCCGGAGAAGATCATTCTGCACAGCGTCGACGAGATGCAGGACATCGCCAATGAGTTGGCCAAGGTCGGCGCGCAGCTGCGGCGCTTCGATGCGGCCCAGCGCGCCATGATGGACGAGCACGAGGCCGGCGAGACCGACGCGCGGATCGATGCGAGCGATCTTCCTGGCGCTTACGGTGAACTGGCGCGCGGCGTCAACAAACTGGTCGATGGCCATATCCTGGTGCAGGAGCGCATGGCTGCGGTTGCGGGGGCATATTCGCGTGGCGATCTCGCGGCAAGCATGGACCGTCTGCCCGGCAAGCGCGCTGCGATGACTGCCGCGATGGACAACATCCGTACCAACCTGGGTTCGGTCAACGACGCGATCATGCTGCTGGCCAACGCTGCCGCCGAGGGCGATTTCACCCAGCGCGGCGACGCGCAGCGCTTCGAGTTCACGTTCCGCACCATGGTCGAATCGCTCAATACGCTGATGGCGCGCGCGCAAAGCGGCCTTGGCGACGTGGGCGCGATGCTCGCCTCGCTGGCCGATGGCGATCTTACCGTGCGCATGACCGGCGAGTATCGCGGGCAGTTCGCCCAGATGCGCGATGACGCCCACACTACGGCAGAGCGACTTGCCGGCATCGTCGGCGGCATCAAGACCGCCGTCGAGTCGATCAATGTCGCAGCGCAAGAGATAGCGAGCGGAAACCAGGACCTGTCGCAGCGGACCGAGCAGCAGGCCGCGAGCCTCGAGGAAACCGCATCGTCGATGGAAGAGCTGACCGCGACGGTCAAGCAGAACGCCGACAACGCCAAACAGGCCAATCAACTGGCGGCCAGTGCGCGCGATGTCGCCGCCTCCGGTGGCAAGGTCGTCGAGCAGGTGGTGCAGACCATGGAAGCGATCGCCAATTCGTCGAACCGGATGAACGAGATCATCGGTGTGATCGACGGCATCGCATTCCAGACCAATATCCTCGCGCTCAATGCCGCAGTCGAGGCGGCGCGCGCCGGCGAGCAGGGTCGCGGATTCGCGGTCGTTGCATCCGAGGTGCGCGCGCTGGCACAGCGCTCGGCAGCTGCGGCGAAGGAGATCAAGGGACTGATCTCGGATAGTGCCGAGCGGGTGGCGGCTGGCGGCAAGCTGGTGGCGACCGCAGGGGCCACGATGGCCGAGATCGTGAGCCAGGTTCGCCGCGTGACCGACATCATGGGCGACATCACTGCGGCCAGCGCCGAGCAGTCCTCCGGCATCGAGCAGGTCAATACCACGGTCACCCAGATGGACCAGACCACGCAGCAGAATGCTGCGCTGGTGGAAGAGGCATCCGCGGCGGCGCGCGCACTGGAAGAGCAGGCAGCGGAACTGGTGGCCGCGATCTCGGTGTTCCGCACCGGCGCCGATGTGCCCACGCTTGCGGCGTTACCAGCGGCACCACCGGTGCAGTTGAAACCGGCCGCTCCGGTAACGGTTCGCGCGGCGACTCCGCTCAAGCTCGCTGCCGTTAATGGTCAGCGCAAACGTGCCGCTTCTGCGCTGCCGACAGCAGCGACAGCAGCGACAGCATCGCGCGACCAGGCAGCCCATTGGGAGGAATTCTGAGGCCTGCAGGCATTGGCCGACGCCAGGCTGTCATCCTGCCGGTCTGCTGGCGCGGGTTGGCGGGTTTCGGTCATCGGAGCATGGGCGCTGGTGAATCGCGGACGTTGAATCGGTGTGTTCAGGCCGGGCGCTAGACCCGTTGCCTGGCATGCGAATTGAAGGTGACATTCCTTGGGGCCAAGCCAATCACCACCTCGGGAGCGTCAACAGATGAAGCCGTCGATCTCCCGCGAATTGCATCGCTCACGTCGACTTCGCGATTTTTCGCGTGGTGCCAGACTGACGATCATCGTGAGTCTGGCGCTTCTTGCTGCCGTGTTGGCGGCGGCGATGGACGGTGTGCCCGGCGCGCTTGCCGATCGCGATCTGATCCACAAGCCCGGCGGCAGCCACGGTGGCATGCTCGTTTTGCAGTCGATGAATCGATGGGCGCCGCTGTGACACGATGCTTGGGGTAGGGGGTCGACCCATGCCATTGCGCCAGATTCCGCCACCGAGTATGCCAGCGGCGTTGCCCAGCGACGAACAGATCCTGGTGGCGGCGCGTTCGCTGGGCGTGGTCGGGCGGGCGCAGGCGACATTGTGGCGGGAACTGAGCGATCCCGAAGTCGACATGCGAAGGCTTCATCGCGTGATTCGCGAAGATCCCGGGATCGCAGCGCGCGTGCTGAAGGTTGCGAACTGCGCGTTCTATCGTCGTGGCGGACAAGTAGCGACCATCGAGCAGGCGATCGTGGTGTTGGGGCTCGATGCCGTGCGCGGGATCGCGGCATCGGCCGGCCTCGACCGGATTGCCGGGCGCAGCGAGCAGGGCACGGCCTTCGTGGGCCACAGTATCGTGGTGGGCAGCGTAGCGCGCGAAGCGGTCGGCGCGGCCGGTTTGTCGATCGGTGGCGAGGCATTTCTTGCCGGCTTGCTGCACGACTTCGGACTGCTGGTGGAGTGGCGCCTGATCGCGCAAGGGGTGGTCGATTCCGATCCGCCAGCGCGCCACGATTCGTTGCGCCATACGCACTATGCCAAGGTAGTACTCGACGCGTGGAATATTCCCGCCCAGGTGGTTGCTGCAGTGGTCGCGCACCATGACCAGCCGCCCGCCGACGGCGTAGTCGATTCGTTGACGGCCAGCGTTCGCCTCGCGCACATTGCAGCGCTGGCCGCCGACGCCACTCTCGATGCCGACGGCCCGCTGGCGGCAGACGACGAACCTTCGGCTGCGGATCTTGCAGCACTCGGATTGAATCCGGAAAGCTGGCGCGAGTTCCTGCCGGACACGGCGGCGCGAGCGCGCCGGCTGCGCGTGGGCATCCAGTCATGACGCGCGCCCCGGAGATCGGCGCACAGTTGCCGAGCCGATCGACGGCGAGCCATCGCGCTGTCGCAAGCGGTCTGGTGGCACCGACGATCGTTGCTTTGCTGGTGACTCTTCCAATCGGTGTCTTGATCGCGAACACGCCGGGACTGGACCGCAGCGGTTCGTTGGCAGTGTGGTTTTCGATTCTCGCGGGTGCGGGGATCTGGACCGCAGCGGGTGCGTGGGGCATGCGCCGATGGACCACGGCAAGCCGGTCGGCGTTGCCTCCGACTCCCGACCTCGTATCCGCTGCCGACGAAGACACGCGCCGCATTGCCGCAGTTGTGCGCAACACCACCAACGCGGTCGTGATGACAGACACGCTCGGCCGCATCGTCTGGTGCAACGCGGCGTTCGAACGCGTCTCGGGCTACCGTCTGGCTGAGGCTTTGGGTCAGCGGCCAGGTGTGCTGTTGCAGTGCGCGGATACCGATCCGGGCACGATTGCGAAGATCCGCGCGGCGATACGCCGCTGCGAGTCGGTCGCCGTGGAAATCCTCAATCAGGATCGGGTCGGCAGACGTTACTGGATCGCGCTGCAGATCGAGCCGTACTCCGATGATGCCGCGCAGCATGTCGGCTTCATGGCGATCCAGAGCGACATCACGGAGTCCGTGCGACTGCGCGAACAGCATCGGGCAGTCGTCGAAGCGATGGCCGCCGGAGTGGTGGTGCAGGATCTCAACGGCACGATCGTCGATTGCAATCCAGCTGCTTGCAGGATGCTGGGGCTCGACGCCGCACAACTGCGCGGTCGAAATTCGGTGGATCCCCGGTGGGCAGCGATCCGCGAGGACGGCAGCCTGCTTCCCGGCGATCAGCACGCGGCCATGGTCAGCCTGCGCAGTGGCGAGGCGATCGACAACGCGGTGATGGGAGTCGTCACCGCGCAGGGCGAGAGGCGCTGGCTGGAGGTCAATACGCGGGTACTCGACCTTGGCGGCGGGCGAGGCCGCAGCGTGGTGGCGAGCTTCAACGATGTTACGCTGCGCAAGTCCATCGAGACCGAACTCATCTTCGAGCGGGCGCGACTGGCCGCAGCACTCGACGGCACCGGCGCGGGGGCTTGGCACTGGTCGGTACCGGCGGGCGTGGTTGCAGTGGACGAGCGCTGGAGCGAGATCGTCGGAATTCCAGGATCGACGGTGACGCTGGTACCGATCGGCGAGTGGATGAGACGCCTGCACCCCGATGACGCGGAAATCGCGGCCGAGGCCGCAGCGCTGCATTTCTGTGGAATCAGCGAGCGCTTCAGCGCCGAGCTCAGGGTTCGCAATCACGCGGGGCGCTACGTCTGGGTTCACTGTCGCGGGCGCTTGACCGAGCGCAACCCGGATGGCTCACCCGGGTCGATGTTCGGCACGCTGATGGACATCAGCGCGCGCAAAGAAGCCGCAGCGGCGGCCGCCGCGGAACAGTTCAAGCTCAAGCGGCTGTTCGAACTGGCGCCATTGGGGATCGCGCTGGCCTCGGATGTCGATGGCCGCGTGCTCGACTGCAACCAGTCGCTGTGCGAGATACTGCGGATCGAGCGCTCCGCGTTGATCGGCCGCAATCTGATCGAGCTTACGCCGGCCGATGGACGCAAGGCGTGGGAGCACCACAATGCGGCGTTCCAGCACAGCGGCCGGGTAGGGCCCTACGAGAAGGAATACCTGCGCGGCGATGGCAGCCGGGTAGCTGCAGTGGTCAGTGCCCAGCGCGTGCCGCTGACCGATAGCGAGGCCGGTGGGGCGATCTGGGTGATCGTGCAGGACATCAGCGAACGCAAGGCGATGGAAGAGGGTCTGCAGCGCGAGGCGCGTACCGACAAGCTGACGGGGCTGGCCAACCGCGCGGCGCTGATGGATCAGCTGGAGTCGACGGTAGCCCGCGCGCGCGCCGATGCGCGCGCAGGATTCGGTTTGCTGTTCCTCGACTTCGATCGCTTCAAGCTGGTCAACGACACGCTCGGCCACGACGCCGGCGACGACCTGCTGCGACAGATTGCCGATCGCTTGCGACACGTACTGCGGGGACCTGTCGGTGGCGAATTCGAGCGCAGCTTCGTCGCGCGGATCGGGGGCGATGAGTTTGTGGTGCTGGTCGACGGCACGGCCGACCTGGTCGAGATCGAGCGCATGGCGCATCGCCTGCTGGAGTCGCTGGCCTCGCCCTACGCCATTCGTGGATCCGAGGTGCAATCGTCGGCCAGCATCGGCGTGGTCTCGAGCGCGCAGGCCGAGCTGGATGCGAGCGCGATGCTGCGCAACGCCGATACCGCGATGTACGAGGCGAAACGGCGCGGGCGCGGCGTGGCGGTGGTGTTCGACGAGGGCATGCACGCGCGGGTGCGCCGCGAGGTCGAAATCGAGCGAAGTTTGCGGCGGGCGATCGTCGCGGGCGAGGTATCGCTCGTGTACCAGCCGATCATCGATCTGGACTCGGGCGAGATGTCGAGCGTCGAGGCGCTGCTGCGATGGCACTCAGCAGAGCTTGGCGAGGTGTCGCCGACCGAATTCATCCCGATAGCCGAGGAAAGCGGCGCGATCATCGCACTGGGCGAATGGGTGCTGCGCGAGGCCTGCGCCGAGTTTGCGCAATGGGCCATTGCGCATCCCGGCTCCAAGGCCACGATCAGCGTCAATCTCTCGCGCGTCCAGCTCGGCCAGCCGGAGCACTTGCTCGCCTGCATCGAGCGAACGCTGGACGCGTGCGGTCTGGCGCCGGAGCGCCTGCAGCTGGAGGTCACCGAGCGCGATGTGATGCGCGATCCGACCGCGGTGCTGGTGCTGATGCGCCACCTGCGCGCTATCGGGGTGCGGCTGGCGATGGACGATTTCGGCACCGGCACTTCGTCGCTGGCCTGCCTGCGCGACTACCCCTTCGATGTGATCAAGATCGACCGCGCCTTTGTCGGCGACCTCGATTCGAATGCGCAGGTCATGGCGCTGGTGCACGCGACCATGATGCTGATCGAAAATCTCGGCATGACCAGCGTCGCGGAGGGCGTGGAGACCCGCGCACAGGCCGCGATCCTGCAGTCGGTCGGCTGCCGGCTGGGTCAGGGCTGGCTGTTCGGGATGCCGGCGGGCCTTTCTGCGCTGTAGAGCGCAACTCAGCGCGGGCCGCCGCCAGGCGTCCGTTGCCTGTTGCCGGGGCTACGGCTGCCGATCCTCGGCGTAACCGGTGGAACGGATCCTGCACCGTTCATTGGCTCGCGCGAGTGCTGGGTGGATTGCCGGGTTCGCGACACTTCCCATCGTCCACCGGAGCAAACCTCGATGCAGCATGATGGTGCGGCGATGCCAGGCGAGCGCGAGTTCGAGTTCTCGGGCAACGACTTTTCGCGAGTCTGCCGGCTGATTCACGCCCGCGCGGGCATCGCCTTGGCCGACAGCAAGCGGCAGATGGTGTACAGCCGTCTGGGTCGGCGCTTGCGCGCGCTGGGACTCGCTTCATTCAGCAGCTATCTGGATCGGCTGGAATCGGCGCCCGACGATGGCGAGGAGTGGCAGTCGTTCACCAATGCACTGACGACCAACCTGACCGCGTTCTTTCGCGAGCCGCACCACTTCGAGATTCTTGGCCGCTTTCTGGCCCAGCGCGCGGGTCGCGGTTCGCAGCGCATATGGTGCACGGCCGCGTCCACCGGCGAGGAGCCCTACACGCTGGCGCTCACTGCGTGCGAGGCACTGCACAGCGATGCGCCGGCCGTGGAAATCCTTTGCAGCGATGTCGATACGCAGGTACTGGCGACCGCCGAACGCGGCGTGTATCCGATGGAACGTGCGCAGCCGTTGAGCCCGGAACGGTTGCGTAGATTCTTCATGCGCGGCAGCGGTCCGCACGAGGGCCAGATGCGGGTCAAACCGCTGCTGCGTTCGCTGGTCGCATTCCGCCAGATCAACCTGCTCGAGGCCGACTACAGCCTGCGCGGTCCGTTCGACGCGATCTTCTGCCGCAATGTGATGATCTATTTCGACAAGCCGACCCAGCGGAAGATCCTGGCGCGGTTCCGGCCGCTGCTGGCGCCCGACGGGCTGCTGTTTGCCGGGCATTCGGAAAGCTTCTTCCACGCAGCGGATCTGTTCCGCTCCCGTGGGCGTACGGTGTACAGCCGCGCAGACGCACCAGCCGCAACACCGTGAGCGCGGTCGCGCGAACCGTGTACTCCGGTGAGGGCCAGCAGATGGTCCACTACATCGACGCGCAGCTGAACCGGCGCGCGGTGAAACTGCTGCCGTCCGACTACTACATCGGCGACGACGATGTCGCGATCGTCACCGTGCTGGGTTCTTGCGTTGCCGCGTGTATTCGGGACCCGACCATCGGTATTGGCGGCATGAACCACTTCATGCTGCCCGATGGGGATGCCGATGGTGGCAGCGGCGCGCGCTACGGCAGCTACGCGATGGAGTTGCTGATCAATGGATTGCTCAAGCGCGGTGCGCGTCGTGAACGACTGCAAGCCAAGGTGTTCGGCGGTGGCAACGTGCTGGCCAACTTTACCCACAACCTGGTGGGCACGCGCAACTCGGAGTTCGTGCTGCGCTATCTGACCGATGAACGCATCACGCTTCTGGCCCAGGATTTGCTGGGTATCCATCCGCGCAAGGTGTGCTATTTCCCCGGCACCGGCAGCGCATTGGTCAAGCGCCTGCCGCACGCCCACGACGATGCGCTGGTGCGGGATGAGAAGAACTACCAGCGCGCGCTGGCGCGCTCCGTGCCCAGCGGCGCGGTGGAACTATTCGACTGACGCAGGACACCGGATTCCGATGCCGATCAAAGTACTCATCGTCGACGATTCCGCGCTGGTCCGGCAGGTGCTCGCCGAGCTGCTGGATGCCGATCCGGAGATCAAGGTGGTGGGCAGTGCGGCCGACCCGTTCATCGCGCGCGAGCGGATCAAGGCGCTCAAGCCCGACGTGCTGACCCTCGATGTCGAAATGCCGCGCATGGACGGCTTGACCTTCATCGAAAATCTGATGCGGCTGCATCCGATGCCGGTGGTGATGGTCTCTTCGCTGACCGAGGCGGGTGCGGAGGTCACGCTGCAGGCGCTCGAACTGGGAGCGGTCGACTTCGTGACCAAGCCGAAACTGGGGGTGGCAGAAGGCCTGCGCGGTTATGGCGACGAACTGTGCGCCAAGGTCAAGGCTGCAGCGCAGGCGCGCATGCCCGCGCAACGGCATTCCGGCACTCGGGCTCCTGCTGCGATCGCCACCGGTGCGATCGGCTATCGCACCACCGATCGGCTGCTCGCGATCGGCGCGTCGGCTGGCGGTACCGAGGCGATCCGGGTGGTACTCGAGCAGATGCCGCCGGATGCGCCTGCGATTGTCATCACTCAGCATATCCCTGCCGAGTTCTCGCGCACATTCGCGCAGCGCATGGACCGCCTGTCGGCGATGTCCGTGTGTGAAGCGCAGCACGGCCAGCAGATCGTGCCCGGGCACGCCTACATAGCGCCCGGTGGGCGCCATCTGGAGATCGTGCGCAGCGGCGCCCGCTGGCAGTGCGCGATAACCGATACAGCGCCGGTCAGCCGGCATCGGCCGAGTGTGGATGTGCTGTTCCGTTCGGTGCGCAACAGCGTGGGTCGCAATGCGGTGGCTGCAATCCTGACCGGGATGGGCGACGACGGCGCGCGCGGCTTGCTGGAGCTGCGCGAGGCGGGCATCCACACCATCGCCCAGGACCAGGCCACCAGCCTGGTGTGGGGCATGCCCGGCAGCGCGGTAAAGCTGGGGGCGGCGTGCGAGATCCTGCCGCTGGAGCGGATCGCGCAGCGCCTGCTGCAGTTGGCTGGCACTCAAGATGCAGGCAGCAGCGCCGATAGGGAAGTGGCTGCGCGCTGATCGATCGGACCTGAACAGACCCGCGCTTCTGGCGCGCACCGCAACCTGGCCACACGCACACCGGGCCACACGCACAACACCCACTGGAAAACGCCATGCAAAAGCGCCTCTACTACCGATTGGCACCTGCGATCCTGCTGACCTTGCTGCATCTGGGCGTGGAAATCGTCGGCGTGCCGCGGTCTGCCTCACTGGCGGTGTTGACCACCATGGTCCTGGCCTGGGTGGCTTTCGTATGGTGGTTGACCACTGCCGGGCTCAGCCCCACTGCGGCGGATTCGAAGCTGATGCGCGAGCAGCAGGCACTGTTGGCCGAACTGCGCGAGTTCGTCGGTCGCGAAGTCGACGGCACCCGCGGCGAGATCGAGCGCACCCGCAATCTGGTGCGCGGTGCGGTACGCGACCTGCAGACCAGCTTCGACGCCATGAACCGCAAAGCGCGCGAGCAAGGCCAGGCGATGACCCGCATCATCGATGGCGACTCCAGCCAGATCGACGTGCGTCGTTTCGCGGATCTGGCCAGTCGGCAGATGGAAGGCATGGTCGATGCGCTGGACCAGGTGTCCGGACAAAGTTCTGCAACCGTCGCTCACATCGATGAAATGACCCAGCATCTGGAGGGTATCTTCAGCCTGCTGGAAGATGTCAAATCGATCGCCGATCAGACCAACCTGCTGGCGCTGAACGCGGCCATCGAAGCTGCGCGCGCCGGCGAGGCCGGTCGCGGATTCGCAGTGGTGGCCGACGAGGTGCGCTCGCTGTCGGAGCGCTCGACCACCTTCAACGAGCAGATCCGCAAGCTCGCCCACAATTCCAAGGACGCGGTGCACAAGGTGCGCGATACGGTCAGCCAGATGGCCAGCCGCGACGTCAACCGCTCGCGCGATGCCAAGAACGAGGTCAGCCGGCTGCTCGGCCAGCTGCAGACGATGAACGACGCGATGGCGGTCGGGATGCGCGAGGTAGCCGGTTGCAACGAGGCGATCGACCGCTCGGTCGGTGAGGCGGTGCGTTCGCTGCAGTTCGAGGATATCTCCACCCAGGCGCTCGGCTCGGCCGACGTGCACCTGCAGCGCCTGACCGCGATCAATCGCGAGGCGGTCTCATTGCAGGAAATGCTGACCCGCTCCGGCGCTGCCGACGAGACGGTAATGCGCGCGATCGAGCAGTTCAGCAGCCGTCTGCGCGAAATGCGCGACCAGTGGCAGAAGCCCGTACACAAGCCGGTCAGCCAGGTCGCGATGGACAGCGGCAGCGTGGAGTTGTTCTAAGCACCCCGACGCCCCATCGCAGGGCAGGTCGTCCCGACCTGCCTTTCGACTTACTCAACGCACCACGATCGGTAACGGAACCAAATCGTCCCGCCTAAACCACCGGCGGCATCGCCGGTTCTCCCGCCGCACGCGCGCGGTACTCCGCGATCCACTGCTCGCGCGGTCGCGGGCGGCCCAGATGGAAACCCTGCGCGTGGTCGCAATCCATCTCGCGCAGGCGCTGCGCGGTGTTCTCGTCCTCCACACCCTCCGAGGTGACGCTCAGGCCGAGGCTGTGTGCGAGGTCGATCATCGAGCGCACCAGTCGGCTGGACCGCTCATCGCGAACCATGTCGGCCACGAACGACTTGTCGATCTTCAGTTCGGTCGCCGGAAAATGCTTCAGATACGCAAACGACGAGTAGCCCTTGCCGAAGTCGTCGATCGCGATGCCGACCCCGGTGTCGCGCAGGCCGCGCAGCGCGCGAGCGCTGTACTCGGGATCTTCCATCACCGCGGTCTCGGTGACTTCCAGGATCACGCTCGACGGCGGCACGCCCCAGATCGCCAGCGATGCGCCGACCTGCTCGACCAGCCCCGATTCGCTGAACACGCGCGGCGAGAGGTTGATCGCACAGCGCAGGTTGGGATCATGGCCGCGCAACTGCGCGTATTCGCGCAGGCCTGCATGCAGGGTCCAGCGGGTCAGCTCGGCTGCGAGCCCACCCTGTTCGGCCATCGGCACGAAGCGCTGCGGCGCGACCATGCCGCGGCGCGGACATTGCCAACGTGCGAGCGCCTCGACCGCCACGATGCGATTCTTGCGCAGGGCCACGATCGGCTGGAACTCGATCGACAGCTCGTTGTTGACCAGCGCATCGCGCAGATCGTCGACCAGCAGCGCATCCTCGGCTGCACCGACAGCCAGCGAGAGGCGACTGCCTACTGCCAACGCGGCATCCACCGCCGCGGTCGCGCGTCGCGACAAATCGTCGGCAGTCCGGGCATGCTCGGGTGTCCAGGCCAGGCCGATCGCCACCGCGATTGCCAGCGGGCGCTCGAGCACCAGGAGCGGGCGCTCGAACTCGCGCAACAGGCGCTGCGCTGCGAGTTCAGCGTGTCCCGGACTGAGCAGGTTCGGAATCAACACCAGGAAATCGTTCTCGCCGATGCGACACACCCGATCGGAGCCACGCAATACCTCGGCCAACCGCAGCTCGACGGCGTCAGGCACCGCTGCGGCCAACGCATGGCCGAGGGCTACCGCCAGCTGGCGTACCCGCCGCAGGTGGATATGCAGCATGCCGACCAGCGCGCCTGGCGCGCCGTCGGCGATGGCGTGCTCGGTTTCCGCAAGGAACTGATCGCGGCTGCTCATGCGGGCGCATCCGATAGCTCGCGCAGGTTCACAGGAAATACGCCGCCAGGTCGAGTCCGTAAGCGCCTTGAGGCAGCGCCTTGGCCACCGACAGGCGTCCGCCAGCGGCCACCGATTCGAACCACAGATCGACTTGACGGAATGCCGCGTCCACCGACTTGTCCGGTCGCGTGAGCACCGTGACCCGCGGGAACAGTCGGCGCGCCGGATTCTGCGCCATCACCACCGCGACCTCGCCGGAGGACAACTCGACCAGCGACCCGGTCGGGTAAACGCCAAGGCACTGGCTGAACTGTTCGATCAGCTCGCCCTGGAAAAGCCGGTCGCGCTCCTTGTACAGCACCTGCAGCGCATGGTGCTTGGACATCGCAGACTGATGCGGACGCTCGTTGCACAGCGCATCGAAAGTATCGACTACACCCAGGATGCGTCCGCTGAGCGGAATGTCGAGGCCTGCGTTGCCGGCCGGATAGCCGCTGCCGTCGTGGCGCTCGTGATGGGTCTGGATCATCTCGACCAGTTCCGCATAGCCGAGCCCCGATGCATCCATGCGCGCGACGCTGTACCCGATGTGCTCGCGCATCAGCGCGCGCTGCGCGTCGTCCAGCGGACCGGGTCGATTGCACAGGCCATCGGGAAGGGCCGCCATCCCGATATCCATCAGCAGACCGCCGCTGGCCAAGTCGATCAGCAGTGCGCGGGGAAAGCCCAGTTGGCGACCGAAGGTGGTAGCCAGGGCGCAGCAGTTGATCGCATGGCTGTACGCATACGGGCCGCGCGTGCGCAGCGCATCGAGCCAGAAGAACGCATCGGCATTGCGCACCACGCTGGCCACGATCGGCTCCATCGTGGCGCCAAGTTCTTCGACCGATACCTGGCGTCCGCTGCGGATATCGTCGATGCAGCGGTTGGCATACTCGCGCACGGTTTCCCACGCGACGACCGCGCGCGACAGCTCTTCGGCCATCGGCACGCTGTTGCGATATGGAGCTGGGTCCGGCAGGCGCGGCCGCCCGGCCCGACCACTGCGATAACCCAGCCGCAGCAGCATGCCGCGCTCGGTGCGGTCGATGCACTTCTCCACATCGACATAAACGCAGGTGCAATAGCGTCGCAGTGTTTCGACGTCGCTGAGCGATTCGACCAGGAATCCCTGCAGCGGAAACGGGGTCTCGGTCCACGGCCGGTCCAGCCGGCACACATACATGCCGAGGACAAGGCTGGATACGTCGACCTTGCGCTCTTCCAACAGCATCGCCGATTCACCCGAGTGGACTGCAGCCGTTGCGGCCGTCGGGGGTGGGAAAGCGCCAGCAACGTCCCCCTGCCGACACTGCCGACGCTGGCAAGTCTGGCACAACCCGGGCGTGGCGGTCAGGATCAGCGCGCCGCCGGGACGTTGCGCCGCAAATCCTTGCGACGCAACGCAACGGCGAGCGTGCGCGTTCGGGCTCTGGCTCTCAGAAGTAAGCGCGCACCCCGATGGCGATCCCGCGACCCGGCAGCGGTGCGCGATCCTTGAGCAGGGAGGTGTGGATCCTGGCGCTGCGGTCGGTGAGGTTGCGTGCGACCGCGAACAGCTCTAAGTCGGATGCGGGCAGCTTGAACGCATACGACAGGTTGGCGTCGACCAGGGTGTAGCCGGATGTGGGGCTCTCCAGTTCGGCGACCCGGTCCTGCCTGGCGTAGCCGATCGCGCCAAGCCCGGCGCGCCACTGGTCGTAAGACCAGTCGATCGACCCGCCGAGGCGCGAGGGTGCGATGCGCGGCAGGTCGCCGCCATCGCGCAGATTGCCGCGCACCGTATCGGCGAACACGCGCGCATCGAAGCGCCCGAACGCGGTATCGGCAAGCCGCGCCTTGAACTCGCCCTCGAAGCCGAAGAAGCGCGCGTTGTCCTGCGTCCACTGGCGCACCGGCAAACCGTCTTCCTCGGCGCCGGTGTCGACCAGATAGATGAAATCGTCGAAGCGATTGTAGTAGCCGGCGACCTTGGCCTCGATGGTTCCCGAGTGCCAGTGCACGCCCAGCTCGACCTGGTTCGAGGTTTCTTCGACAAGGTTCGCGTCGCCGATCTCGAAGCTGCCGGTGGCCTCATGCGGGCCATCGGAGTACAGCTCTTCGGCCTGCGGCGCGCGCTGCGCGCGATCGAGGTTCAGGGTGGCGTGCCAGCGGTCGCTGAAATCCCATTGGCCCGCAGCGGAGAGGCTGTAGGCACTGTGATCGGTTCCGCCGCCGGCATCCAGATCGATGCTCTGGCTGTCGTAGCGCGCGCCGAGCTCGACGCTGAACGGCTCGAATTCAGCGCGTTCGACCACGAACACGCCGGTATCGCGCGTGACGCTGGGCGGTACGAAGGCTTCGTCGCCGATCGCTTCGAAAGCGCGGCGGCTGGACTGCACGCCGAGCGCACCCCGCCATGCACCGAGCGGCGCATGCACCGCTTCGATGCGACCTTCGATCGCCTCATTGAGGAAGCGGGTGCCGACCTCGCCCGAATCGAGGATGATCTCGGCGTGCTCGTAGTCATTGTGCCCGATACGCACGCCGAGCGACTCGAAGCCTGCGAATGGATCGCGCAGCACGCCGTCGATATCGATCCGCTGCTGCTGCATGTCGAGTTCGATCTCGCCTTCGCCACCCTTGGCCCGTGCAGAGCCGCTGGTGTCGTCCTCGTCTTGTTCGGGCGGAATACCGTAGCGGTTGTCGTAGCGCGACAGCGCTGCGCCAAGATGGCCGCGATCGCTGGTCCAGGCGACCCCGACTGCGCGGCTGTCGACCTCGGACTGGGTATTATCCAGCTCGCCGCCGCCGGGCGCGTCGAAGTTGTCGCCACTGCGCTTCAGATAGTCCGCGTGCAGCGCGAAACTGCCGTTGCCGGCGTCGATGCGCGCCACGCCTGAACGCACATTGTTAACGTCGCCGCCGCGCAATTCCACGCGGCCGCCGATGCCTTCGACCGGCTGCGATGGAATCCTTCCATCGACGATGTTGACCACCCCGCCGATGGCGCCGCTGCCATACAGCAAGGTCGCCGGTCCCTTCAGGACCTCGATCTGGTCGGCGAGGAATGGATCGACCGACACCGCGTGGTCGACGCTGAGCGTGGATACGTCGAGCGCGGCGATGCCATCGCTGAGCACTTGCACCCGCGGACCTTCGAGCCCGCGAATGATCGGCCGGCCAACGCCAGGGCCGAAATACGACGACTGCACGCCGGGCAGGCGGGCGACCGTCTCGCCGATGGTGCCCGCGCGTTGCTCGTCGAGTGCCGCACCTGCCAGAACCTCGGTCGGCTGCAACAGCTCATCGCCGGGTAGCGCCAGCGGGTCGGCGGTGACGGTGATGGTCTCGAGCGCGCGCGCACCGTTGGTCGTGCGCTCTGAGGCTTGGGCGAGCACGGCGGCCGGGGCGAGAAATGCGGCTATGGCGAGGGCAAGCAGATGCTGACGTGGCATGGCGATCCTGCGGGCTGGTCTGTAAGGTTATAAAGTAACTCATGCGGCCGACCTTCAGGTCAAGTCCCAACGGGGCTTTGTTTCCGCCCACGGCGCGATGGCTCCGGCGCTCGCTGGCGGCTCGCGCGCGCAGCCAAAGACTGTTATTGTGTTTCATATGAATGCCCCAGTTGCAGCGCCAACTCCAGTCGTAGAAGTCAGCGCGGTCGCCGGTCCGTCGGGTCTCGACGTCTTTGGTGCAGCCGCGTCGCTGCTGTGCGCCGCCCACTGCGCGGCAATGCCACTGGTATTGGCGCTGATGCCGATGGCCGGTCTGGAAGGTTGGGGCAGCCACACGTTCGATGTCTTCTTTGTGGTGTTTGCGCTGCTGTTCGGCGCGTTTGCCATTGGTCGTGGCTACCGGCGGCATCGGCAGGTGGTGGTTCTGCGCTGGTTCGCCGCTGCGTCGATCGCGCTCGCGCTGGGCCTGACGCTGCTGCACGACTACTGGTGGCATGTGCCCGCACTGGTCTGCGGCGGATTGTTGTTGGGCTGGACCCACCTTTTGAACCTGCGCTACTTGCGCCATCCGGGCTGCACGGCTGCCGATCATGGGCACCCGCCTGCCGCGCCCTCGGCTGCGGTCAAGCCGGCCCGCGCTGGCGCTGCTGCTTGATTGTTGCCCGGATCTTGCTAGCCTTGAGC
>Ga0163144_10007337_pt1 | contig 24182 bp, 27 predicted proteins | sample OliLak19BULKMAT1_FD_123175 | JGI IMG/M metagenome (GOLD analysis project Ga0163144, IMG submission 123175) | Freshwater microbial mat bacterial communities from Lake Vanda, McMurdo Dry Valleys, Antarctica - Oligotrophic Lake LV.19.BULKMAT1 | ecosystem: Environmental > Aquatic > Freshwater >...
CAATATGGAAGAAGATACTTATTCAATGCCAGAAAAATACCCAAGTTACCGCAGGTCATTTCATGATGGGGAGCAATACTCACAAAATATATTATCCACAATTATAATTAGATAATGTTAAAGTTACTAACACCGATTTTTTTCTCAAAACTTGAAATTACGCTTATTCCGATAATAGCTTTGTTGTTGCCCGTGATTCTTGGCACCGGATTATATTTTTCTCTTTTTTCTTCTCCGCCGGATTATCAGCAGGGAGAAATGGTTCGGGTAATGTATGTTCATGTACCAGCAGCGTGGATGAGTTTAGGAATTTATTCTTTCATAGCTGTTTGTAGTTTTTCAGCTTTAGTTTGGAAAACCAGGCTTTCCTATTTTTTAGCGGTTGCAGCGGCGCCAATTGGGGCTGCATTTGCCTTGATCACACTCGTTACAGGGTCGTTATGGGGAAAACCCATATGGGGTGCTTGGTGGGTTTGGGATGCTAGACTTACTTCGATGTTAGTATTATTTTTGCTCTATATAAGTTATATAACGATTGTAAATAGTGGCGCGAATATATTAAGAGCAGAGAAGCCAGCTTCAGTAATGGCATTAATTGGCTTTGTCAATATTCCGATTGTAAAATTTTCTGTTGACATTTGGTACAGCCTGCATCAGCCAGCTAGCATATTCAGGGCTGGGGGGCCTTCAATTCATAGCTCAATGTTATTACCGCTAATGATAATGTTTACAAGCTTTATCCTATATTTTATACTTGTGCTATTAATTCGTACTAAAATATTGCTAAATAGGCAAAAACAAAATAATAGATTATGAAGAATTTGTTTCATAGCCAAAAATGTGGAAGGTTAAATTGACTTACGTTGTAACTGATGAATGTGTCAAATGTAAATATACTGACTGCGTTGAAGTATGTCCTGTAGATTGCTTTTACGAAGGAGAGCTGATGCTAGTAATAAATCCAGAGGAATGTATTGATTGTGGCGTATGCGTGCCTGAATGCCCCGTAGATGCCATTAAAGAAGAGTCACCTGATTTGATTAAGTGGATAGAGATTAATAAAGAACTCTCAAACAAGTGGGATAATATAACAGTCAAAAAAAATCCTCTGCCTGATGCAGACAAATTCAAGGACGAAAAAAACAAATTCGAGAAATATATTCAAGGTCGTTGAGTGAGTAAGGAAACAGTTTGATTTAAGAAATGGAGCTTTTAAGATCCTTTTTAATTAAGATTGCTCTTGTTTTGTCTAGTCCCTAACAATGGTATTGCTAAATTCGTTTGGCAATTGCATTAACATATTATATATATCAAGTGTTTTATTATTTTGGAGTCAGTGTATGAAAGTAGTGATATTAGCCGGTGGGTTTGGTACTCGCCTTAGTGAAGAGACGGACGTACGCCCCAAGCCAATGGTTGAAATAGGAGGGCGTCCGATACTTTGGCATATAATGAAGATATACACACATTATGGGTTTAGTGATTTTACTATAGCTCTTGGTTATAAAGCTGATTTTATTAAAAAATATTTCTTAGAATATGTTAATTATTCTGGTAATTTAACACTTCAAATAAAAGAAGGTGAGTGTAAAATATTACAACGTGAACAGGAAGAGTGGGTCATTCACCTAGAGGATACGGGTTTAAGTACTGGTACAGGTGGACGTATTAAAAAACTAGCGCATTTGATTAATGATGAACCTTTTATGGTTACATACGGCGATGGGGTATCTGATATTAACATTGAGAAACTGCTAGATTATCACAAAAAGCGCGGTAAATTGGTGACCATAACTGCTGTTCGTCCGCCTGCGCGTTACGGAGGTTTATATATGGAAAATGGCTTGGTGACAAGTTTTACTGAGAAACCCCAAACTGGTGAGGGATGGATAAACGGGGGGTTTATGGTATGTGAACCACAAGTGATGGATATGATCAAAGGAATAGAAAGTTCTTTAGAGTCTGAGCTGCTTGAAACACTTGCTTCTCAAGGGGAGCTAGCTGCATATTGTCATGATGGTTTTTGGCAATGTATGGATACATTGCGGGATTTAAAATATTTAGAAAATTTATGGACATCAGGAAAGGCACCTTGGAAAATCTGGGAATAAAGAAGTTTTGGCAAGATAAACGTGTATTAGTAACTGGAGGCAGTGGTCTTGTTGGAGGGTGGCTCGTTGAGGAATTGCTTTCTCAAGGAGCTGAAGTTATTGTCCTTTTAAGAGATTGGGTTCCTGGGTCTAGGCTTTTATCAAAAAATAGCCTTAGTAAGGCAATCGTCGTCAGAGGAGATTTAGCTGATACTAATAAACTAGAGAGAATATTAGCTGAGTATGAAGTTCAGTTTGTAATACATTTAGCTGCTCAAACTATAGTTCCAATTGCTAATAAAAATCCTCTTTCAACATTTGAGTCGAATATTACTGGCACATGGAATTTGCTTGAAGCTTGTCGTCAGGTAAAATCAGTTTCTTCTATTGTTGTTGCCTCATCAGACAAAGCTTATGGTGATATTCCAGAATTGCCATACAAAGAAACCATGCCGTTGGGAGCTGTTTATCCCTATGATGTTAGCAAGGCCTGCTCTGATATGATAAGTTATAGCTATGCAAAAACTTTTGATTTACCTGTAGCAATAACTAGATGCGGTAATTTTTTTGGTGGCGGTGATTTGAATTGGAATCGTATTATTCCTGGTACTATAAGATCTGTTATAAGAGGAGAACGTCCGGTTATTCGTTCTGATGGCACATTAATTCGAGATTATATTTATATTGAAGACGCTGTCAGCAGTTATATGGTTTTAGCAGAAGCATTATCAAAGGACATAAAATTAAGAGGAGAAGCTTTTAATTTTTCTAATGAAACACAAAAAACGGTTGTTGAATTAACTGATATTATCTTAAAATTACTGGATTCTGGGTTAAAGCCAGTTATACAAGGTGAAAATCACGGTGAAATACAGGCGCAGTATTTGGATTGTACCAAAGCTAAGCAAATATTAGGGTGGTCAGCACGATTTAGTTTAAATGAAGGATTAGAAAAAACAGTTGAGTGGTATAAAGAATATTTTGAGAAAGAAAATGTTTAAATGTAGGGCTTGTAATTCTAGCAGTGTTGAATCGATTATAGGCTTAGGAAAATTACCTCTTGCTAATGCCTTGTTATCCTCCATTGAACAAGTCAAAGAAGCTAGGCACAATTTAGAAGTAATGTTGTGTAGAGATTGTGGCTTGGCGCAGCTTCGAGACTTAGTTGATCCAAAAGAGTTGTTTTCAAATTATGTCTATTTTTCTTCTAATTCTGATACGATGTTAAAGTCTGCTAAGGAGTTGGTTGAAAGAATTATACCTACTCTCCCTAAAGATGCTTATATAATTGAAGTTGCTAGTAATGATGGATATTTGTTGAAGAATTATATTAATAACAACATTAATTCTTTAGGTATAGATCCGGCTAAGAATATTGCTAAGATTGCCAACGATAATGGTATACCAACATTAAATGATTTTTTTAGTGAGGATTTAGCCACCAAGCTTGCTAGTGAAGGAAAAAAAGCCGATATTATTCACGCAAATAATGTATTTGCCCATGTTCCGGATATTAAAGGTTTTATCAAAGGGGTAAAACTTCTGTTGAAACCTCACGGTAAGGCTGTTATTGAGGTTCCTTATTTCCTTGATTTAGTAGAAAAACTTGAGTTTGATACTATTTATCACGAGCACGTATTTTATTTTTCTATAAAACCTTTAAAAAAGGTTTTCGAGCGTTATGGCCTAGAACTATTTGACATTGAAGAAACAAAGCTACATGGAGGAACTGTTCGTTTATATATAGGGCATACTGATGCTCACAATGTGAGTTCTATTGTTACTGAAATGATAAAAAAAGAAGAAGATGCAAATCTTTATAATCAGGATACTTTTGTTAAATTTATGAATAGAGTTAACCAACTAAAACAGGATCTCAACCACTTAATTAGCAAATTAAAAAATAATGGGGCAAGAATAGCTGCATATGGTGCATCAGCTAAAGGCACTACGTTACTGAATTATTTTGGTTTAGATAGAACTCATTTAGATTTTGTAGTTGATCGTAGCCCGGTAAAACAAGGGTTATTCACACCTGGGACACATATTAAAATTATGGATCCTAGTTCTCTTGTTAACGAAAATATAAGTCATGCATTGCTTCTTACTTGGAATTTTGCGGATGAGATTAGGCAGCAACAGCAAGAATTTATCAACAGAGGTGGGAAATTTATTATTCCTCTTCCAGAAGCGCATGTCATGTAATGAAATTTACTCCTCTAAATGTAGTTGGCGCGTATTTAATAGAATTGGAGCTTAAGATTGACGAAAGAGGAAGCTTTGCCAGGACTTTTTGTACTAAAGAGTTTGAAAAACATGGATTAGTCACAAATTTTGTCCAAATGAGTACAAGTTTTAATTACCATAAAGGGCAAATTCGTGGTATGCACTATCAAGAAGATCCATATGCCGAGACAAAGATTGTACGTTGTACAAGCGGGTCTATTTATGATATTATGCTTGACTTACGTAAAGACTCGCCAACACTTAATAAGTGGAGTGGGGAAATATTGTCAGCAACAAATGGCAAAATGCTGTATATTCCTAAAGGGGTTGCTCATGGGTATAAAACTCTGGAAGATAATACAGAAATTTTTTATATGATGGATGAATATTATAAAACTGAAGCGGCTTGTGAAATTCAAGTTCCATCTTTCTTAACAGAGTACAGATAGTGAAATATTATAATTCTTATTCAACTGAGTTATTAGAAAAAGGATATGTGCATATAAAATCTTTTTATAAAGTAGATCAGATAAAGCAAATCAATCAAAAAATTATCCAAGTTATTAATTCTGTCTCTTCTTTTTATTTAGGAAACAGCTGCGCAGATATTAACCTAGAAGGCGGTGCTATAAATAAAATATTGCAACATATGCAATACAACCGTAGAGATTTAATTAGTATAATTTATGATGCTGTAAAAGCTATACCTGAATTTTGTAGGCTAGTTTCTTCTGAGCAAAATATAGAATTAGCAAAATTAATTAGAACAACTGATTCCATAGGGATTACTCGAGGGGGTGAAGGTATTCGTATGGATCTCCCAAAGGAAGAAAAATTTATGGCGCCATGGCATCAAGATTATTTATCTCAATTTGGTAGTTATGATGGATTAGTTTTTTGGGCCCCGTTAGTAAATATTACGCAGGATATCGGGCCCATTAAAGTATTGATAAATTCTCATAAAGAAGGATTACTTCCGGTATATTATGAAAATACTGAGTCAATTAATACCGCCTATGGAATGAGAATATGTGATGAAGAGAAATTGATAAAACAATATGAAGCGGTAGACCTTATTTGTGAAGTAGGTGATTTGTTAATTATTGATTTTAAAACTATCCATAAATCGGGGTTTAATGTATCAGATAAAGTTCGTTGGAGTATGCAAATTAGGTACTTTAACTTTAATGACCCTTTAGGAGTTTCAAAAGGGTGGCCTAGTGGTTTAACTACAGGCAAGAAACTTTCTCAAATACATCCTGAGCTATTATTAAGTAAAATAAAGGAGAAACCAAATGTCAACTAATTGCAATATTTGTCAATCAAAAGATATAACAAATATATACCAGTTCTCAGATAGAGCTATTACTTCGATCTGTAGTGAAAAAAAACAGAATAGTAACGTTCATTTTTGTAATTATTGTACGCATGTCTTAACAGACCCCCTTGAAGATATAGATCATTTCTATGCAGAAACATATGACATTAATATGGGGAGTGAAGAGGAAGACCAGCTTTTAAAGATTGTAGATGGTAAAAAAATCTATAGGTATTCATATCAATCTGATACCATGATAAAGAAATTAGAGTTAAATGCTAAAACGAATTATAAAATTCTTGATTTTGGCGCTGCCAAGGCTTCTACTCTAAGGAAAATACATGAGAAATTTCCCAATATAAATCCTTACGTTTATGATGTAAGCGATAAATACAAACATTTTTGGGATAATTTTATAAAAAAAGATGCTCAGTTTATCAAAGTAATAGATAAGAAATTTCAAGCAAGCTTTGATGTAGTATGCTCATTTTTTATGTTAGAACATGTTGCTGAGCCTGTTGAAATACTTAAAACACAATATTCTTTGCTTAAAGATGGAGGAATTGTTTATTTTGTAATTCCAAATTTATATAAGAATACAGCAGACTTATTAGTGTTAGATCATATTAATCATTTTTCACAAAATTCGTTACTATACATGATGGAAAAACTAGGGTTTATGAATATTGTTATTGATGAGCAAATTAATGATGGTTGGTTTGTTGTTACAGCCGTTAAAAAGGAAGCTAACAGAAAGTTAATAACATCTCATGATTCCCCTATTCATAAAGCTGAAATTGCCCAACTATTTTTGCAAGCAAAAGGAATTGCTGATTATTGGAACAATGCCTTCATTCAAGTGAGTAATTTTGATACTAGTGAAAATTTTGCTATTTATGGAGCTGGTTTTTACGGCAGTTATATAGCTCTTAATTTGAAACCTCATCTTAAAGCTTCATATTTTGTTGATCAAAATAAATTTTTACAAGGAAAGACAATACATGATGTTAAAGTAGTATCTCCCCATAATCTTCCTAAGGATATAAAGCGAGTACTTGTAGGAATTAATCCTCTTGTTGCGGAAGAAGCAATTAATTCTGTTAGTGATTGGAAAGATAGAGATATTAAATTTGATTATTTGTTTAAGCAATGAAAGTTATTTTATTTGGTGCATCTAACTTTAGTAAATCGGTAGATTTTTACCTATCTAGAGAAAGTAATTATAAAGTTGTGGCCTATACAGATAATAAAAAGGCGCTAGAAGGTAACAGTGAATTTAATGGTAAACCATTGTGTAGCTTTGATTTAGTAGAGAAGGTATACCCTCCAACTGAATTTAAAATGTTTGTAGCAGTTGGATACGTGAAATTAAATGCTATTAGGAAATATTTTATAGAAAAGGCAATAGAAAAGGGATACGAATTAATAAACCATATATCACCCACCTCTATATACTGGGATGATCTTATTTTAGGACAAAATATCTTTATATTTGAAGGGAATATTGTTCAATCTGAGGTACAAATTGGTACAGGAGTTATTTTAGGTAGGGGAAATTCAATTGGTCACGGATCAATAATAGGAGATTATGCCTTTCTAGCCAATAGGACGGTCTTGTGTGGAAATTGCTATATTGGGTCTGGAAGCTTTGTAGGGAGTAATGCTACAATTTGTGACGACGTAATAATAGCAGAAAGAAATTTAATCGGGGCAAACTGCTTGATCAGAAAAAATACAAAACCAGCGGCAGTATATGTTCAAGAAGCTGCAAAGGAGCTTGATAAAGATTCAAGTGCATTTTTCAATTGGTAATTGGGAGTAATTTTGTGAAAGCTGTTATTTCTCAACCAATGTTTTTTCCTTGGCATGGACTTTTTGCTCAAGCAAAAGAATGTGACCTATTTATGCATCTTGTTGACGTTCAAATGCCCGGTGGTCAAAGTTTTATGCATAGAGTGCAGCTTAAAGGAAAAAATGGAATTTTCTGGTGGGGTATTCCAATAGATAGATCTGGTTTTCCTAAACAAATTAAGGATATAAAAGTTCAGTTGCTAGATAGTTGGTTAAACAAATCAATAAAAACTATCGAACAAATATATACGGGTCTAAAATTTAAGAACGATGTGCTTGATATATTTAATTTAGTTTTTTCCCAAAAAGAAAAGTACTTATATGAAATAAATATAAAAGCCTTTGAACTGATATGCAAATATCTTAATATAGTGCCTAAATTTTATATAAAGGAAATTATGCACTTAGATGAAAATCCTTCAGTAAGATTACAGAAATCTCTTAATCAGGAAGGGGCCACGATATACATAACAGGTCATGGTGCAAAAAATTATCTGGATCATACGCTTCTTGAAAGAAATGGTATATCAGTAAAATATATAGAGTATAATATTGAGCCATATGAACAATATGGTGAGGATTTTGACCAGTATGTATCAATTCTTGATCTAATTGCTCATAAGGGACCAGAATCTAGTAACTATCTGAAATCTAAATTTATTCCGTGGAGAGAATTTATAAATGAGTGATGTGCAATCTTTTCTTGATGCAAGAGTAGTAAGTATAGAAAAACTTGCTAAAAACAAACAGCTTAAGAATAGTTCTCTTTCTTTTATTAAAGATTGTGGAGCATTGGGATACCAGTATAACTTTGATTGGTTAGGAGTGCCTATTATTCAGGTCCCCCAAGATATAGTTGCTATTCAAGAAATTATCTGGAAAACAAAGCCGGATGTAATTATTGAAACTGGAGTTGCGCGTGGAGGATCTTTAATTTTAAGTGCTTCCATACTCCATTTATTGAATGGAAATGGTAAGGTGATAGGCATTGATATTGATATTAGGGGTCACAATCGTGCCGCTATAGAAAGTCATTCTTTAGCTTTTAGGATTAATTTAATTCAAGGGTCATCTATAGAGCCATCAACAATTGAGCAGGTAAATAATTTTATTAAAGCTGAAGATAAAGTAATGGTTATTCTCGATTCTAATCATACTCATGAACATGTTTTAAAAGAGCTTAATCTCTATAGCCCATTAGTTACAAAAGATTGTTATCTTATTGTTATGGATACGCTCGTTGATGATATGCCAGATGATTATTTTAAGGATCGATCTTGGGGGAAAAATAATAATCCCAAAACTGCTGTTCATGAATTTCTAAAAAGTTCAGATAGATTTAAAATTGATGAATCAATGCATAATAAATTATTAATTACAGTTGCTCCGGATGGTTATTTGAAATGCGTAAAATAGCTATTGCAGGCCCATCGATCACAGAAAAAGAGATAGATTATGTAACGGATGCAATAACAAATGGATGGTATGAACATGCAAATGATTATATTAATAGATTTGAAGATGCATTTAAAGCTTACTTAGGGCGTAAATACGCCATATCATTACCCTCTTGTACCTCCGGATTACACTTGAGTTTACTTGCCCTAGGAGTTGGGCCTGGTGATGAAGTTATTGTTCCGGATGCAACGTGGATCGCTTCTGCTGCACCAATAACATATGTTGGAGCAACGCCAATATTTGCTGATATTGAACCAAATACATGGTGTATCTCTGCGAAAACAATAAAACCACTTATTAATAGTAAAACAAAAGCAATTATAGCTGTAAATCTGTATGGTCATATGCCAAGCTATGACGATCTTATTCATCTTGGTATTCCTATAATAGAGGATGCTGCAGAATCGATCGGATCAAAATATAATAATAAATTATCTGGTACTTTTGGAGTTACTAGCTGTTTTAGTTTTCATGGATCTAAAACCTTGACAACTGGGGAAGGTGGAATGCTTGTAACTGACGATGATGAGATTTATAAAAAATGTATGATATTGAGAGATCATGGTAGGTTACCTGGGGATATTATGTTTCGTAATATTCAAGTCGGCTATAAATATAAAATGTCTGCCCTGCAAGCTGCATTGGGCCTTGCCCAACTGGAGAGAATTGAAGAATTAGTTGATCACAAAAGGAAAATTTATAGTTTATATAAAGATAATCTTGCCAACATTAGTTCTATAAGCCTTAATCCTTATGAAGATAACACATTTAATAGTTATTGGATGGTAACTATAACCTTAGACAAAGCTTTAAAAATTACGAAAGAGCAATTTATAGAACATTTGCAATTACATGAAATACCATCTAGGCCTTTTTTCTACCCACTTAGTTCGTTAGAGGCTTATAAACACTTAAGTAACTCTTATAAATTACAAAATCTAAATTCATATGAAATATCCAGCTATTCTGTTAATTTGCCAAGTTCTTATCGCTTAACAACAAGTGACGTCGAATATATTTGTGGAGTTATCAAAGAACTAATAGGTAATTAAGAGCTAGGTATTATGACAAATAAACCGTTCGTTTCGGTAGTTATTCCTACGAGAAATAGGTCACATCTTCTTAGACATACTGTAAATAGCTTGAAAATACAAACCTTCAAGGATTTTGAAGTTATTGTTTGTGATAACTCTGATTCAGAAGGAGAGGATGCTGCAGAAAATAAGCAACTTATAGAAAACTTAGCCGATTCAAGGTTTCATTATATTAGGCCAGAGAAATATCTTAATATGCCTGATAATTGGGAATTTGCTTACCAAACGGCAAAAGGAGAGTATATAGCTTATTTATCTGATAGATCTGTTTTGTATCCATCTACTTTATGGCACCTACATACCGCCGCATCTAGTAATGCATTTGATATAATTAATTGGGGAGAAGATATTTATATTCCTATTGATGAATATGGAAAATCATGTAAAGGCTATATACAAGAGTCTGGAATAATGCCGGAAAAAGCAAAACGGTATAATCCAAGACAGCAATTACAACGTTGTTATAGGATTAATTTAGGAGAATATGCAGAAAGAAGGTGTTTTTTTAGGGGCAAAATATGTTTTGGTGCTTATTCTAAAGAGTTAATTAATACAATAAAATCACACATTGGTCGTGTGTTTTGGCCTCTTTCATGCGATTATACGTCTCGCTTTTTAGCATTATATTTTGCAGAAACCGCTATAGATCTTGGCATCCGTTTATCAATGCAAATAGATACAGATTTATCAAATGGAAAAAGATGTGGGCGTGATCCTAATTACAATTTAAAAATAATCAAGGAACTAGACCCAAGTTTTTCACTCCAACAAGCCCCGTTGCAAGGTCTTTATTATTCTGGATTTAACACATTTTATACTGATTATTTAAATATGAAAAATAGATTTTTTCCAGCAGCTGATGATGTTGTTCTAAATCTAAAAGCAATTATCCTGATTGCACAAGAAGAGTTAAAGTCTAGGGAAGGTGAAATTCCTGAAGACCAACAAAATATTTTAAAAAACTATCTAAGTAAAATAACTTATCTTGATAAATTTTGGTGGTCAATAAGAAAAAAAATCAAAAGTTACGAATTTAGTGTCTTGTTAAAAAAATTAAGCTTTACGGACTTCGTTATAAAAATTCTTCGAAATTTATTAAAAATTAGTAAGTTATCAAAATATAATTTTTTCTTCAATGCTTGGTTAGAAAATAAACATAAGGAATACACTAGTTATAGGAAATATTCTTTATCCCTTATTTCTAGGCGTTACTTTGATTCAATTGAAGAAGCAATCTACGCTGCAGATTCCCAAAATAATGAACTAAACTATGCAAATATAAAAAAGGTTGAAGTTAAATAAGATTTATAAATTTCTAAGATTCTACTTAATGTTCACATAAAAGTTCATTCTCTTAATTTGAACTTTGGTACAACCCCAATAGTGCATTCTGGTCAACGCCAACTTCAACAAATCTGTATCGCCATAAAATTGACTTAGCTACTATCTCTGGCAAAGTTGGAAGCTCATTTTTTGTGGCTATCATGATTCGTGATGTGTTGAAAATCAAATTATAGTACTTACCGAAGTTACGCTTGAATAGATCAGATTCAAGATCATAGGTTTTGCTGACAGTGAAAGTGTTGATTCCAACAACGCCTTTTGGGGTTAGCATCTTTTTAATATCTTGCATGAATTCATCGGTTAAAAGTTGTGGCGGGATATAATCGGCGTTAAATGCGTCAATAAGAATAATGTCATATATATCTGCTGCAGATTCTTTGGCGAATATCGCCCCATCTTCTATAAATATTTTATTACGATAATCTTCTTTATATCCAAAGTATTGATCAACAATTTTAGGCAATACATCATTGATCTCAACTGTATCGATTTGTGTCCTTGGTAATAATATATTTAATGCATTCTGAGCGCTCGCTCCTCCGAGGCCAATTACTAATATTTTTTGCGGGTTATCATTAAAGAATAAAGTATTAAGCAATAATTTTACATAGCCATGAAGAACTATTTTAGGATTTTCGGTTAAGGTGCAACTTTGTACTATTGGTGTTGGCGGTTCGATAAAAGTCATGCATCTTTGGCCGGTTTCCTCAAATATCCATACAGGTCCAAAGCTGCTTTCTTTCTTAATTAATATCCTAGGTCCGTTGTTATTTTTTATAACAACGAGTGAAATAATGAGTAAAATAAGAGCTGTAACGAAAAATGCTAATATTTTCGCTAGTTTTTTATTATTTAAGAAAGAAAAGATAAAATTCATGACTTTGCAGCTCGAATCCTATCTATAATTTCATGGCGAAAATGTTTAATTAAGCCTTGTATTGGCCAAGCAGCAGCATCGCCAAGTGCGCATATAGTGTGTCCCTCAACTTGTTTTGTCACGTCTAGCAGTTCATCGATTTCTTCTTCTCTTGCTTGCCCGCGAACTAAACGCATCATTACTCGCCACATCCAGCCAGTTCCTTCGCGACACGGGGTGCACTGTCCACATGATTCGTGCATGTAGAATTTGCTTAAGCGAGCAATGGCATAGATAATGTCAGTTGATTGATCCATGACAATCAGTCCGCCAGTACCGAGGCCAGAGCCGACACTGCGCAGAGAATCAAAGTCCATGGTGACAGTTTCACATATATCTTTTGGAATCATCGGTACAGAAGAACCACCAGGAATTATTGCCTTTAAATTATCCCACCCACCACGTATGCCAGCAGCATGTTTTTCAATCAGCTCTCTAAGAGGTATGCCCATTTCTTCTTCAACATTACAGGGTTTATTAACATGACCGGAGATGCAAAATAACTTAGTGCCAGTATTATTTGGTTTTCCAAGGCCAGCAAACCATTCTGCGCCTCGGCGTAATATTGTTGGAACAACCGCAATAGATTCAACATTATTAATAGTTGTAGGGCAGCCATATAAGCCGGCGCCAGCAGGGAATGGTGGCTTTAGTCTTGGTTGACCTTTTTTACCCTCTAAACTTTCCAGCAAAGCTGTTTCTTCGCCACAAATATAAGCTCCAGCTCCTCGGTGCAAGTATACGTCAATATCGTAACCAGATCCACAAGCATTTTTACCAATTAATTTGGCATCGTAAGCTTCATCTATTGCTTTTTGAAGTATAACTGCCTCATTATAAAACTCTCCTCGTATATATATATAACAAGTGTGTGCGCCAATCCCAACAGACGCAATAACGCATCCTTCAATCAATTTATGGGGCTCATATCGTAAAATATCACGATCTTTGCAGGTCCCTGGTTCTGACTCGTCTGCATTGACTACTAGATATGAAGGTCTTGGGTTATCTTTTGGCATAAAAGACCATTTCATACCAGTTGAAAAACCGGCTCCTCCACGCCCACGTAGGCCAGATGATTTTACTTGTTCAATGATCCAGTCGCGTCCATTATGAATTAGTGATTTTGTTTTATCCCAATCACCGCGCTTTTTTGCGGCACTAAGGCTAGCGGCCTCGCTACCGTCAATATTGGTAAAAATTTTATCTTTATTCGTTATCATGATCGTCTCTTTGTATCAAAAAATATTGAGGAATTTTTATCTCTACGACTTTATTAAGTGCTTCGCTTGAGTTGAACACAAGATACCAGTCATCATTCTTGATGTAAAATTGGATATCTCTTTTTTCAATTTTTTCCAAAAATTGTTCCCAGCTGCAATTTGAACTCAAGTGGCCTTCTGAGAGTTTTACTAATTCGCTAAATAGATTATTACTATGAATGTTGAATACATCGTCTGTATCCAATAGAGAGCCAGTCTCTGCATTAAAGTTTAATACGTCAATGCGCCACAACTTATCATCTTTTTTGGTAAGCCAGAGAACACTGAAAAAATCTTTTGTTCCTGAATTTGGTACATCATAATTTACTGAAAAATTGCTTCTTTCTGCATTATTACAAACACTGTAGAGCTCAATAAAATCATGAATTTCATCATTGATCTTCATAAAAAGCTCTTCATCCTCGTTTGTGAGTTTTGGATAAGGCACTGTTCCATGACATTTGCCAGAACGAATTGTTTTATCAAAATCTAGATGTTTATCAACTATAAAAAAACCATTGCTAATATAGTCAGCCATGGTAACTAGTGGAGTGATAGTAAATAGTAAAATCAACAATTTTTTCACTTGTTTCCTGATGATTATAGTTGTTTAAACTGAGTGCTGATACTATTTACATAGTCATCCTGAACTCGTTTCAGGATCTCATGAGATCCCGGATCTGGTCCGGGATGACTTTTTACTTAGTATGACCCATTCGTATTATAGCATAAATTCTTAATTACGCTTTTTTCTTTTTTCTCAAAGATTCAATTATCTCAGCAACTTTTTCTGCATTCAGGTCTTCATAGAAATCATCATTAATTTGTATTACAGGACCATTCCTGCAGGCTCCAAGACATTCAACCTCTGAAATCGTAAAGAGACCATCCTCGGACATCTCTCCGCATTTTGTCTTAGCGTGTTGCTCGCAGGCTTTCATCACTTCGTCAGAACCCATCAGCCAACAAGGCGTGGTTCCGCATAGTTGAATATGGTATTTGCCCACGGGTTTTAGATTAAACATCGTATAAAAGGTTGCAACTTCATAAGCTCGCATAAATGGTTCTGACAGATATGTTGCCACGTGTTCAATTGCTGCGGTAGATAACCATCCACCATTCTGTCTTTGGGCTAATTCAAGCAAGGGTAACATAGCACTTCTTTGGCGACCAGCTGGATATTTAGCTATAATCTCTTCAGCTTGGGCTATACTGTCTTTGCTGAAGATAAATATTTCTTGTTTTTTACTCATCTATCTATTTCTCCAAATACAACATCAAGACTAGAAATAACTGATACTACATCTGCCATTAGATGACCACGCGTCATAAAATCAAGTCCTTGTAGGTGAGCAAACCCAGGGGCTTTTATTCTGCATCGATAAGGTTTGTTTGTACCATCGGAGTATAAATATACACCAAATTCACCCTTAGGTGCTTCAACTACACCGTAAGCTTCGCCTGCTGGCACATTATATCCTTCGGTATATAGCTTAAAGTGATGAATCATGGCCTCCATTGACTCTTTCATATGGCTTCGTTTTGGCGGAATCATTTTGGCATCAATGGAATGTACTTCGCCTTTTGGCATAGCTTTAATGCATTGATCAATAATTTTTACGGACTGGTACATTTCTTCAACTCGTACCAAATAGCGATCATAACAATCTCCATTTCTTCCAATTGGTACATCAAAATCCATCTTATCATATACTTCATAAGGATTGCTTTTGCGCAAATCCCACTCTATCCCGGAACCCCTTAGCATTGGTCCGGAAAACCCCCAATCCATTGCTTGTTTTTGGCTTACAACGCCTATACCAACTAGTCTTTGTTTCCATATTCTGTTATTTGTTAGCAAAGTTTCGGTATCTGCTAGAATACTTAAAAACTGTCCGTTAAAAGTTGCTATATCTTCTAAGAGGCCGTCTGGTAAATCTGATGCTACTCCTCCTGGTCTAAAATAGTTTGAGTGCATACGCGAGCCAGATACTCTTTCATAAAATTCCATGATTTTTTCACGTTCTTCGAATAGCCACAAAAGAGGAGTAGTTGCTCCGAGATCAACAGCCTGAGTACCTATATTCATTGTATGGTTAAGTATTCTGGTAAGCTCAGAAAACAAAACGCGAATGTACTGCGCACGTATCGGTACTTCGCAACCAACAAGTTGTTCTACAGCCAGAGCATAAGCATGTTCTTGGCACATAGGAGATACGTAATCAAGTCGGTCAAAATAGGGTACTGCTTGAGCATAGGTTTTATGTTCAATTAATTTTTCAGTACCGCGATGCAAAAGGCCAATATGTGGATCAGATTTATTAATTACTTCTCCATCCATCTCTAAGATCAACCGTAGGACTCCATGAGCTGCTGGATGTTGTGGACCAAAGTTAATAGTAGTCGTCTTCTTTTGAAACTCTAATTCCAAAGGTATAGATGTTGGCGCTTTTTTAGTGTTTTGATCTTTACGCGTATCAGCATGGGTTCCTAGCCTAGGTTCTTTTGTAGCGAGTTTTGAGGAAAGATTAGTTTCTTTTTTATTCTTTATCATAACATTCCAAATGTGTACTTATTTTGTTGCTTTCTCATCACCGGGAAGTTTTAGTCCTTCTTTGCCTTGCCACGGAGAAGAAAAGTCAAAATTTCTAAATTCTTGCTCAAGTAGTACTGGCTCGTAAATGACTTTTTCAAGTTTTTCATCATATCGTACTTGTACATGACCTGTTAGTGGAAAATCTTTACGCAATGGATGTCCAACAAAGCCGTAATCAGTAAGAATACGGCGCATATCTGGGCACCCCTCAAACTCGATGCCATACATATCAAACGCTTCTCTTTCATACCAACAAGCAGCACTAAAAATAGTTGTAACAGAAGGTGCTGTCTGATTCTCCTCAACATCAATTTTAAACAATAATCTTTTATTTAATTTTAGGCTAAGGAGGCTATACACAACTTCGAAACGTTCTTGGCGTTCTGGAAAATCTGCGGCAAATAAGTCTGTAAGTATTGTAAAGCGCAAGTCTTTATGTTCTTTTGTAAACTTTAGTATTGCGAGAAGATCATTTTGACTAATTTTATAGGCAGCAAATTCTTTGATACTAATTGGCGTGAGATGAAGATTATTATCATTAGCAAATTTATCGATAATATGCAGAAAATCCATATTCTTAACCCTTAAATTTGCTTGTTCTTTTGATTTTGCGTTGTAACTGCATTAGTCCGTAAATTAAAGCCTCTGCTGTTGGAGGGCACCCAGGAACATAGACGTCTACAGGAACTATTCTATCGCAGCCCCTGACTACAGAATATGAATAATGATAATACCCGCCTCCATTAGCGCAGCTACCCATCGAAATGACATATTTTGGATCGGCCATTTGATCATAAACCCTTCGCATCGCTGGTGCCATTTTGTTAGTAAGGGTCCCGGCTACAATCATTAAATCTGCTTGTCTTGGGCTAGGTCTAAACAAAAAGCCAAATCTATCCATATCATACCTACTGGCAGCTGCTTGCATCATTTCCACAGCGCAGCAAGCAAGGCCGAACGTCATTGGCCAAAGGGAGTTTGATCTTGCCCAACCAATCAAATCATCAACCTTAGTTAATACATAACCACGATCTGATAATTCTTGTTCGAAGAAGCTATCTTGATTAATCAACTCTTTTTTCATAAATACACACTGATTCAACTAATAATCACTATTCCCACTCAAGGGCGCCTTTTTTCCATTCGTAAACAAAACCAACCGTTAATACCAATAAAAATACCATCATTGACCAGAAGCCAAATTGACCAATAGTTTTTAAATTAATTGCCCATGGTATTAAGAACGCTACTTCGAGATCAAAAATAATGAATAATATGGCAACTAAGTAAAAACGGATATCAAATTTTCCTCTAGCATCGTCAAACGCATCAAACCCGCATTCGTAGCTTGAGAGCTTATCTTTGCTTGGTTTTTCAGTTGCTAAGATTTTTGGTAAGATTACGACTACGACAGATAGTACTGTTGCTATTCCGAAGAAAACAACAATTGGTAAATATTCGCCTAGAAATTGAGCGCTGGGCTGCATAATATTTGTCAATTTTATTGCCATGTAATTCTACTAGCTACACCATATATCACTTTATATCAATGGGAATCTGAAATTAATAGAATAAACGAAGTATATTGTGTATATTTTTGTAACAATAATTGGGTATAATTTTTATCACAAAATACTAAAAAGGGTTTGAGAAATTAAACGTTTTAGGTTAAGATAAAGTTTAACAATTATTCAGCAGTTTGGTATTTAATTCTATGAAAAGACTGTTAACTGTATTAATTATAATGATTGCAGGCCATGCATTTGCAGAGAGCGGGCAGCGTATGGCATTGTTAAGGCCGGAACAAAAGGCAGCTAAGCAGCACCAAACTAAAGATTTATTTAAGTCATATCTAGAAATTAGTGCTTACCGAAATAAGGTTTTGTCACAAAATCTTGCTAACATTAATACTCCTGGTTATAAAGCTGATGAAGTTTCTATGCCAGAGAGTCTTGACGAGCTTTCTGGGGAAGGAAAAACTACCCATAATGTTCAGATGAAAATTACTTCAGAAAGGCATATGGCCGGTTCAAAAAGTAAGGATGGAAAATTCACCAGCCAAAAACTTAAAGATCCAGATGAGATAAAGAAAAATGGTAATAATGTTTCATTAAGGCAACAGATGACCAAGCTTTCTCAAAATAAAAGTGATTACGCAGCGGCTGTGAAAGGTTATGCAACTACAAATTCCTTGTTTTCATCGGTGTTAAGTAAGTAATATAAAAAATTATGAAAAGATATTTTTTACTAATAGTAGTGTTTATGGTTGCAGTATCTGGTGCTATACAAACTTTTGCTGATAATTTGAAGCAGGCAGTAGAAATTGCAGCCCATGGAAGTAAATTTCAAGCAGAAAGGCTTAAGATAGCTGCAGAGAATTTAGCTAACCAAGATTCTACCGGTGCCACGCCTGGTGCAGATGCGTACCGACGTAAAGTTATTTTTCCTGAAAACAAATATGATAAAAAACTTCGGACGAATGTTATAAGAACAAAAAAAGTAGATGTAGATAACTCGGAATTTATTGTTAAGTATGATCCATACCATCCAGCAGCAAATGAAGAAGGGTTAGTAAAATATCCTAATGTTACAAGAGAAATCGAGCGTGCCGATGCTAGTGAAGCTCAGCGCAGCTATGAAGCAAATTTGAGCGTTATAGAGGTGAGTAATTCTTTAATGCAAAAGACAGTAGAAGCGATAGGCAGGTAATTATGGCAATTGATAGTATTGGATTATTAGCACAGCAAAGTTATTCGCAGATTCAAGAGCGACCAAAGGTTGAGTTTTCAGAAGCGTCAGTAAATAAGGCAGCTAGCTTCCACCAAATGGTGGATAACCAGTTTAATAGTTTTTCTAAAATGACTCCTGCGCAAATTCTAAGCCATATTCAAGGGGCAAGAAGTTCAGGAGTAAATTCTTACGCTGCTGCAAGTAGTGGAAACGTTAGTGGAGTTATTGGTAGTGCCACTAATGCTTTGCGATCTGCTGTGTCAAAGCAAGAGAATGTCGCCAGAAAATCTCTTGTTGGTCAGGCGTCGCTAATTGATTTATTAACAGCTACAACTGAAGCTAAAAATATAATGGATAGTACGGTCAAAGTCCGTGATAAATTTCTTGAAGCCTTTGATAGAGTTATGAATATGAGCATGTAATATTATTTCATTTTTGAATAGTACATGTGAATTTTTTTGATTTTATTTCTATACAATGGCCTAATTCTAAACTCAACTGGGGATATAATCAATATTTCGATTGGTTTAAGTGTTGACATTAGAAGTATCTCAATCACAACAATTTTCCATTCATAGTAAGTATTTGTTTTTTTATAGATCCAGCAAAGTCACTAATGGTAAAATTTAGCCTTTAACGCCAGTTTGAATAACGAAACACGCGCCACTTTGTCACTTTTTTGCTGTAAAAAACACGTTTTTCTCAAAATAGGGTAACCTATTTTATCAAAAAATGTATATTTTTTGCTAAAAAAATGCCTAAAATTGCATATGCCTCTTATCCAAGCTGGCGTTATAATACAAAAAAGGTTTATCTGCTTATGTCTTCTAGTTTTAATATTATTCTTCTTGTAATATGTGGTGTAGTTGCGTTTATTCTTATAAAAAGAATGCGTTCTGGTGGTAAAAAAATTGCACATTTATCTCCTGCAGATCAACAGGCTCAAGAGGTATATAATCAAAATAGGCATAAAGAAGATGAAGATAAGAGCCTAACTCTTCAAGAAAAGATAGAGCTCTCTTGGGCATTTTTAACAAATATAACTGAACAAGTGATGAATCGTTTTTCGAATCAAGATCAGCAAAAGGTTGAAAATGCTGGCCAGGCTTTAAGCAAAAATGGAGCTAAGTATCAGCATAATGTTAATCGAGAAGCTAATATTGTTCAGGCAGTTATTAAAACAAGAGTTAAAGATCAAAACAAAGGCCAATCGGTCTCTAGATAGGCTGATATTGTCATATCGCACTTGATCAGGTATCTTCTTTACATCTCTTGAGATCCTAAGTAAATTCAGCATGACGGATTTGCTGAGTAGTTGCTTGTTTAGTTTAACTGCTGCTATAATTATTTTATCATGCGCATTAAAACATTATCCTTCCTGATAAAGTGGTGATAAAAAGCTGCTCCTATATGCATTATAATAACTGCTATAAAACCCCAGATAGCCGTTACGTGAATCGTATAAAAAATAGTTGCCAGTTCTCCATTTTTTTCAAATGCAGGGATTACGAATAAGCCAAATACTGGTATATCATGTCCGCCAAATCTAGACATCATGATACCACTAATTGGCATGATAAGCATGAAAACATATAGCAGAAAATGTCCTGATTTAGAAGCAATTCTTATCATTTGAGGGAGGCCAGAAGGCGGCAGTACTACATTATCGCATAATCTCCATATAATTCTGAAAACTATAAGGGATAATACAATTACCCCAAAGGCTTTATGCATTCCATATAATTCAAATTTTTCTGGGGATGATTCCATAGAACTCATAAAAAAACCAACACAGATTAATCCAATAATTGAAAAAGAGATTACCCAGTGCAGAATTCTAGCAATTAATCCATAAGAATTTTCGGTATTTTTTAGCATAACTTATATTTTGATTTAATTTCGATACTACTTAGATACATACCAGTTCCAAATTAAATAAGACTAATGAATTTCAGAGCGAGGCGCGCGCAGCGTACAATTTACGTGAACATCGACGAGTCTTGTAAAATTCATTTGTATCGTTAATTTCGAGCTGGTATTAATTAGAGTATATTTTTTTTGCATAAGCAATAGATTTAAGGCGGCTGCAGACTTTTTCAAAAGTAGGGCGTGGTAAAATTTCTTTACTATCGATTTCAAGATAATAATTTTTTGATTTAATAGAAAAAGAGGGAGAACTAAAACTAGGACCATCAATTTCTTCGGCTATTTGCAAGAAATGGCCGATAATTTGACTCCTTGCATAATCTTCTTTAGTAAGAAGTTTTTTAGAAATTCTAACGAGTTCGTTATCTGGTTTATAATTAGAAGCATAAGCAAGAACTAGAGCAAGCATTAATCGAACTTGATGTTTAAATGGAATTTCTGAAGATAGTATAAATTCAGTAAGAGCAACTGGTGGAAGTGTGTTATCAAATTTGCGTTTTAAACTCATAAGCATTATAGCAAATTTTAGGATAGTCATGCTAATATCATTTTTTCCAGCTATAGATTCCAGAATATCATGATAACTGTTGAAATCCGTTTTAGTAACGTCATAGTTACAGGTATATTTTACTTTCTCTTCGACAATATCTTTATGTTTGTCATCCTCATTTAGTAGCTCTACCCTCACTCCTTCTTTGAGCCCATAGGTAGACACAATGATTTTTTCTGGTTTAAAGACTTCGATCATTGCCTCGGCTACTAATAATGCGTTGCTATTGATTTTACGTTTACCGAGTTTGCTTTTCGTATTACTTGAGGAAGATCTTAATTTTGCTAGATAAGTCGAAAATTCATCTGATAGTATTTCAAGATTATGCAGATTCTTTATAGGATATTCGGTAAAATCAATATATAACCTGCCGATAAACCTAAGAGCACCGCCGATTAGGTAAAGGTTTTTGTAAGTTTGGTTGCCAAATGTTTCTAAAATTATTTGGATTATCTCGTTTTTATTAGTAATATTTCTTGCTGTAATAATTTTGGTTCCAAGCTCAAGTGATTCAAGTTTTCCAATGCAGCCATTTTTCACTTCAACTAATTCTAGGCTGCCGCCACCAAGGTCAGCTGCAATGCCTACGCTATCACGTATGCCACTGATTAAACCTTGAGCAGTTAGCTTTGCCTCTTCTTCACCGGTTATTATTCTAATATCAAAGTTATATTTATTCATTATGAATGAAATAAAGTCATTGGCTCTTGGGTGGTCTCTAAGTACCGCTGTGGCAACGCAATTAATATCCGTGACTTCCAGCCTTTTGAATACATGTAAGAGATATTGAATAGACAGATATGATTGATGCTTTACATCAAACGATTCGTGGGATAGCAGACTAAGAATGTCGTTCTTAAATTTATTATTAAATATTTCAGGAGCACCAAGTGTGTTGTTTTCATAAACAACGGCTCTTATGGCATTGTAGCCAATATCCATGATTGCACGGCGCATGTGTATTTCTTTTTTTTATTTTTTAAGCTAGGAAGGACTAAGTTCCTCCTGCCACATATTTTATAGCTTTGACAGTTATTTAGTGGTTCATATCCCCAACTGTAAGCAAAAGCGTGAGTCCACTCGCCACTTAGAATCCTGTTTTTATTTAAATTTTAGCTCCCAAAAGACTAGCAAAAGCATTGAGATTTTATATTTCTCAAACTGATTCTTCAGCTTGTTTAGCTTCGCTTGCTTTTTCACTTTTTGGATCAAAAGGCGTTTGTGTTGGTATAAATGTAGGGGGTAAAAGTCTTTTTGTAAAGAACTTATCTTCAAAATATTTAATTTTCTGTGATCGAATTGGAGGAAAAGATTCAATTAACACTATCTGGTCATCACGAGGTAATTGAATAACTTCTTGGGGAAGTAATAATGCTCGTGATACGTTTGAAACATTTTGAGTTCTTGTTGAAACATTTAAGTCAAAGAATAATGGTTTATTATAGGAAGTTTGTTCTACTGTTTTATTACCACATAATTGTGAAATAAGGTTTGCAGTTTCATAGTTATTGGCTGCAAAAGTAATACGAAATGTTGAGTTTGATAAAAACGAGTTCATTCCGGCTTCTTCATAAGCCCCTTTAAGTTGCTGAGTATCTTGAATAATTAAGAATAAACGTACTCTATATCCCCTGAAATAAGCGATACCAGCTTTTATTTGATCCATTTTTCCAAGTGTTGGAAATTCATCTAGTAAAAACATTACACCATAGGGTTCTTCTTTTACATCTGGCATTTTACGGCTTAGGAATTCACTGGCCTGTTGATAAAAAATTTGCATCAATTTTTGCAATCTTTGAATATTATCTGGAGTTAAGCCAACAAACACAGTGGTTTTTTTCTTTTTAAATTCCATGACATTGAAATCTGAAGAAGCCGTTGCTGCATCAATTAATGGATTTGCCCATAGTTCAAGAGAAGAGTTCATAGTTGAAATAACACCAGAACGTTCTTTATCAGCCTTTTGTAGGAATGCAGCAATATTCATATAAGCAACTGGATGCATAATCTCACCTAGTGTATCTAGAGCTATGGCAAGGTTATACACCACGTCATCACTACGCATAGTTCGTACAACTTCACCAAATGATTTTACTTTAGTTTCATCGGCAATAAGGTAAAGAACTACTCCTAAAAATAAGCTTCTTGCTTCATTTTCCCAAAATTCTTGCTTTGGTAGAATAAGGTTGGCAATTTTTTGTACGTCATCTACCATCTGCCCAGGTTTGCTACTTACCCAGTCTATTGGGTTATAACAATTAGTAACACCGTCTGGATTTGATGGTTCCCATACATAAACTTCTTGACCACTTTGGGCTCTCCATCCGCTGGTTAAAAGGTGATTTTCAAGTTTGATATCATGAACAATTACAGAATGCTCCCAAAAGAGTAAGTTTGGAATTACGAACCCAACCCCTTTACCCGATCCCGTAGGGGCAAATAGTAAAGCATGCTGAAAACCGTCTGCGCAAAAATAGCCGATGCTGTCTTTTCCTAGAAGCATTCCATGCGCTGCTCTTAAACTAGCTCTCTCTATATCTGATTGAGTGGCCCATTGTGCTGAACCATACACCGCCTCTTTTGGTAGAAAAAATTCAAGGGTTTTTATTCTGTTGAAATTTTTAACATAGAACAAAGCAACGAATGAAGGAGGAATTATTAGAGCTAAAAGAAGTTTTATTTTTATGTAATCATAGGAACTATAATCTAATTTTGTCCATGAATGTAAAAGCCAAGATGCCCATTTGTAGGTTATTGCAATTGCGTTTAAATCTAAACCAATTGTTCTAAATTCATTAGTAATAAAAGAAATAATAAGGCC
>Ga0163144_10007338_pt1 | contig 24181 bp, 26 predicted proteins | sample OliLak19BULKMAT1_FD_123175 | JGI IMG/M metagenome (GOLD analysis project Ga0163144, IMG submission 123175) | Freshwater microbial mat bacterial communities from Lake Vanda, McMurdo Dry Valleys, Antarctica - Oligotrophic Lake LV.19.BULKMAT1 | ecosystem: Environmental > Aquatic > Freshwater >...
CAAGAGAAAATCTAGGACAAGTCTGTGCTTGGCCCGCATTTGTACCGCGAGATCTCGACCGGCGTCGGTTAAAAAAATGCTTCGATTAGGAAGGCTCGTGACGAGACCGTCACGCTGGAGCCTTTGGATCGTTTTTGTTACTGTGACATGGCTGACTCCAAGCTCAGTGGCAATGTCCGTGGCCCGCGCTTCGCCTCGATCCTCGATCAAGAACTGGATCAGCTCGACGTAGTCCGAAGCTATTTCGACCGCATGGTCGTCACGGGTCCGCACAAATCGGTTGTGGGACAGTTGCGTCTGATTTTCCATAGGGGCTTGACAATTATGGCCCAATGCGACTATATTTAGTCGTGGTTACATAATGTAGTGTATATTATGAATATGTCGTTCTGCTTAGGCGTACTCTCTTGGCTGTCGTTTCAAATCAGTGAAGTCCCGATCGTGACTGACCGGCCAGACTTCACAGAGAGCAGCGTCGTTGTTCCCAAAGGCTCAGTGCAACTAGAAAGTGGTTTCACGTTTGTTCGGGCCAGCAAGACTTCAAAGTCACTCTCTGGGCCGGAACTCCTCTTTCGGCAGGGATTGACCGAGCGCCTAGAGCTTCGGCTCGGACTACCCAGTTTCTCTAGGATCACGAACTCGGGTCCAAGTCATATCGACGGATTCGGAGACACCTATGTTGGTGCGAAACTCCAACTTGGCCCGAGCAAAGATGGCACAGAGTTTGCAATCATTCCGGCTGTCGTCATACCGACCGGCCACGACGATATCCGTTCAGAGAACTTGGCTCCCGAAATCAAGTTTGTCTACAGTCGGAGCCTCTCCAATGGATGCGCTTTGAGCGGGATGGTCTATGTGTCCAGCGTGAAAGAAGGGGGCCGAAACACCACTCCGGTCCAGCACACTGTTTCTCTTGGTGTCCCGATTCGTGAGAAGGTTGGGATGTTCGTGGAGCATGTTTTAGACGTTTCTCGGAGAGAGCGTCCTTCACATTTGCTTCACTGTGGCTTCACCTATCAACCCAAACTGAAAACGCAGTTCGATGTTCACTTTGGCATAGGATTGACGCCTGGTGCACCAAACTACTTTGTCGCAGGTGGATATTCGATTAGGTTTTGAACAAGGAGAAATGACCCGATGAAAGACGATCAAAGCAAAACAGAAACGAGATTTTCTCGAAGAGAAGTGTTGGGCCAAGGAACCGGAGTCTTGGCCCTCGGTGCGATTGGGGCAGCTTTGGCGCTCGCTCCCAGTGCAAGTGCCTGTAGCTCCTGCAACGAAGGCATCAAGAAAAACCCAATACCGCCCGGAAGCGTCGTCATCGGGGCAGCCCTTCACGACGAGGTGCCAGTGACTCACGACTCAACGCATGCCCCATCGCCGACCTTTCCCGAACCGCCAGATCCAACAGAATTTCTCACCCAGTTCGACTATGGAAAGGTCACCAAACTAGCAAATGGATCTGTGCGACGAGACTACGTGCTTGTTGCGACTGACCGCGACATCGAGGTCGCTGAAGGGGTCACATACCCCGCTTGGACCATTAACGGGTCTGTTCCGGCCCCAACCTTGAGAGCGACCGAGGGTGACCTGTTGCGAATCCACTTTTTTAACCACACGGTTCGTGACCACACGCTACATTTTCATGGCATCCATGCCTCCAACATGGACGGATCGTTTGAGATCGTGCCCCCCGGAGGCTACTTCGTCTACGAGTTCGTCGCAGAACCGTTTGGACTATTCGTCTATCACTGCCACATGACTCCACTGCGAAAGCACATCTCCCGGGGGATGTACGGGACACTCATCGTCGATCCGAAGCAAGGAAGGACGCCCGCCCATGAGATGGTCATGGTCATGAGTGGCTTTGACACCGAGATGTCGAACGATTCAAACTCGTTCTACGCTGTGAACGGGATGGCGTTCGCCTATCGCGACAAGCCTATAGTGCTGAGACACGGAGAACCGGTCCGAATCTATCTGACCAATATGACTGAGTTCGACCTCATCAACTCCTTCCATTTGCATGGAGACATGTTCAAGCTCTTCCGAACAGGAACCCGTCTAGACAACTACGAAATTACGGACACGGTGATGCTCTGCCAAGGCGAGCGATGCGTCTTGGAACTGAACTACAAGTTCGCTGGTCGATTCTTGTTCCACGCGCACCAGGCGGAATTCTCCGAAAGAGGCTGGTTGGGCATTTTCGATGTGAGGAAATCTACTTGAGTCCGAATCGACCCGGTAAATTGGGAATGGTCTTTCGAGCCGTTGCACCCCTGATCCTGCTTGGAGGCTTGATCTACGCCTTCGCCGTACGTGGCGATACCCTAACTGCTCCGATCAGGGGTGGCGCGTCAGAAATACCACCCGCCGAATCTCTTACTTTCGAGAAGATAGAGTTTAAGCCAGCGCAAATCGTGGCAGTCGTCCGCAACTCCGGATCTCAAACCCTTGAGATCGCACAGATTCACCTGAACGATATGTCGGTCAAGGGATACATAGCTCCCGGGACGAAGATTCCACGCCTGGGACAAGCCACCGTCACGATTCCGCACGACTGGGTCGAAGCCGATCCCTACGAAATCCGCCTCGTCAGCTCTATCGGGCTTTTTCATGCTGAGACAGTCGATGCCGCCGCATTGACTCCGGTAGCGAACATTCGCTACCTGGCTGTGTTTGCACTTCTTGGTGTCTACGTCGGCGTCATCCCGCTTTACTTGGGTCTCCTTTGGTTTCCTTTCTTGCGGAGACTTGGCGAAGGATCAATGCGATTTCTTACTGCTTTCACAATCGGCCTCCTGGTTTTTCTCGGATTTGATGCCGTCTTCGAGTCGTTTGAAGTTCAGCACAAAGTGGCAGAGCCGTTCAAACCCGCCGTTCTCATCGTTTTAGGAATTGTTGTAAGTTTTCTTATCCTGACCACGGTAGGCGAGTGGATCAAAAAATCAGGAACCAAGAAGGGCGAAAGTTTTGTTCAACTCGGCGTTTCTTATATGATCGCGGTTGGAATCGGACTGCACAATCTGGGTGAGGGTCTGGCTATCGGCGCGGCGTACTCCCTTGGAGCGGTCGCTCTTGGCGCAACTCTCATCATTGGCTTCACCATTCACAACACGACAGAGGGAATTGCAGTCGTCGCCCCTATCACACGCAGCGGGGCTTCGCTCAAACACCTTGTCGCCCTTGGGTTTATTGCAGGTGCCCCGACCATCATCGGCACATGGATCGGAGGTTTCGCTGCTTCAAACTTGTGGTCCCTCGTCTTTCTCAGCATTGGTGCGGGAGCGATCTTTCAAGTGGTCTACGTCATTGTCAAGCAAATGGGTGAAGACAGTCTAAAAGCATTGTCTTCAATTACTGGCTTATCTGGAATCACGCTGGGACTGGGAGTCATGTACCTTACAGGTCTGTTGATCGCAAAGTAACGCAGAGTCGAGCGTGGCGTCTGCTCGACTCCTGCGTTTTTCATCGTTTCTAGTCTTCGTTCCTGGGCTATCGAGTTTGGCCCTGGACCGTGGGATGCTCCTCGAACGGTTGCACTACGACGAACCCCTCGCCGCGAAACGCCATTTGGAAAGTCTCTCCACCGCCTCGTCCGATCAACGACTTGAAGTTGATGTCGGATTTCAATTCCGGGGTCAAACTTCCAGACCAGGCCACCGTCGCGTTTGGATCGGTGAAGACAGGATCGCTCGGGGTGACGCGCAAAGTCAAAGGTCGACCGTGTGACACGATCGCGACCATTCCCTCACCCGTCAGTTTGACCGAGAACAGTCCGCCCGAGAGCATGCCTGCAATCCGTTTGTGCATCGTGATGGTGTAACTGACGGTGTCCTCGAAGGCCAACAGGTCGTTTCCGTTCACATTGATCGAATCGCCTTTGAGCCTGAGGATGGTCACTTCCTTCGCCTCGTCGGCGAGATAGGCGACACCTGTTCCTTCGATTTTCACGAGCGGGCTCATCTCTCCTGAGACCATTTTCATGAGGGCCTTACCGACCCCGCCTTCGAGCATGCCTTCCCGCTTGAAAGCCAATTGGCCACGGTAGGCGATCATGGACCCCAATTTGGACCAGGTTCGTCCCTTGACATGGACTTCCAACATACGGGTGCTCTCTAACTCAAAGACCTCACCGGGGTTGTCCCTTTCGGCGGTCGCGTTGACAAAGTCTTCAAGAGTGTGGGTGACGAATGGTTCGGTCTCAGCCATGAGCGCTATTTTGCCCTAAAATTCATGCGGGTTATTGCACATTTCATAAATATTTTTGGGAATCGTGTTGTATGATGAGTAAAAGTCTCATGCGATATCTCACCTTCTTGCTCACTTCGTTGCTTGCAGTTCAGTCCATTGCCAGCGACATCGTCTGGTCGAACATCAACAATGTCCCTGGCGACCTCATCAGCACCGGAGACGGTTGGAGCGCAACCCGGGCCGAAGATGTTGGGTCATATCGTATCGCAGCTGACGACGTCTTCCTTGCCCAAAGGACGAGAATTACAGGAATCGAGTATTTCAGCATCCAAGTCGGAAACCCTGACATTCTTGGAGGCGACCTCTATGTTTTCTCGTATGACAATGGTATTCCTGGCACACTGATCGCAGCGTTTCCCGACCTCCCTCTCAACCACTACGACACAGGTCTTTTGAACACCGTCTTCAATTCAAACGTGTACGGCAACATCATGCCTGTCATCGGCCTTGAACTTGCTCCGGGTCGCTACTTCTTCGCTCTTCGAACAGTCGAGAACAGAGCCGGCGGCGCGAAGAACGGGATTTTGACGACACGCACAGCCATCGGGACTGCCCGCGCTAAGTGGAACTTCGAGGTGACCCGGGACGGGACTGTCAACCTTTCTTGGATGGATATGAGCGCCTTTAACTCCGTTCAAGATCAAGAGTGGGCTTTCCAAGTTCACGGGGCTCTGGTCACTGAGCCCTCAAGCTTCACAGTGAACCTAGGCAAATTGACACAGGGCAACCTCGCCAGCCTTGCAAATGACGACGGCAACGCCCTTCGTGTTTGCCGCTTTATCGTGCCGAACCAGCAGGTCGCTCCAGTGACGGTCCAAATTAACGGAACTGCATCGATTCTGTCTTGCTCTGCGCTCAAGTTGACAGTAAAGTCACACATGGTTCATGCCGGGCTGTTCAGCCAGACTCTGGACCTCTTCAATTGGAACACGAACGACTGGGACATTGCTGACAATCGCACGGACAACGTCAACACGACCTACACGACAGTCGATCTCAACGGAACTGGCAACCTGAGCCGACTGCTTCGGCCTTCAGATGGAGCGCTTAGAGCTAGGTATCGAGTCCGACAGATTGGCCCGGCGGCGACGTACCAATGGTGCCACGAGGTGGATCAAGCCGTCTGGATTGTGACACCCTAAAATTTCCGCTCAAGAAACCGGAATTTCTTGCCTTCCAGAGTCGCGATTAGATTGCGTTGATCTTGAGTGGGAATCTTGTCTAGTTCTTCCATGAGTTCCGCCTCGATCTTCTTTTGTGCATCCCTCACTTTCTTCGGATCGACGCGACCAATTTCTCCCTTTGCGGCTGAAACTTTACCGATAAGCTCTCGGATCGCTCCATTGTGTCGTGCTTTGGCCTGACGAACGGTGTCGCGCTGCTCGTCAGACAGACTGAGAATAACTTGGTGCGAGGGCCGCAGAATGATCTTGACCCCTTCACGTTGGACGAGAAGCTCCATCATTCGGACAGACTGGTCAGGGCCAAGAAACGACCAGACTTTCTTTTCTCTTAGAACGTCTCGCCGCTCGACGACTTCGGGGTCGAGAATCAACAGGGGATCACCCTCAAAAGTCGAGCCGCGACGAGCCGATGGCATCCTATCGTACTCAGCCCACTTCTTTTTTTGGCTCGCCGTGAGCTTGAGCTCGGCTTGGACATCGTCACGGTGAAGCAACCCCGCCAGACTATCGTCGATGGGCACCAACTGTACCGGGCCAACAGCCACCGCAAAAACAACCAATCCGACCAAACAATTCATTTCTCTTACGACGGTCTTAGCAGCCTAAGAGTTCTCAGTTCACTCCCAAAATTTACAAAGACGAGGGGAAAGGAGCCAGGTTCAACTGAAGGACTCCATCCAGACGAGATTCACTTGGTCTTTCTAAGTTTCAGAGTGCCGGTATCGTCACTGGACTGCGGGACACTCGTCAATTCATCAAACGACGAAGATACGTCAAAGAACATGCTCTTGCCGGAAGATTCTGGTGCCCCTGTTTGTTTTTGAAGGTCTTCAATCGACATCCCCGCGATCTTCGTCGGATTGAGTTCAAGTTTATTTCCGCTGAGCGTCCAATTGCCCTCCATGGGCAGTGCTGCAATCTTCATGGAGTACGTCTTGTCCATCTTCAGTTCGAGGTCCATTGTCGTGTTGAGCATCATTTGACGCATCATTGCTGCCCCCTCGCCGGTTTCGCCACGCTGCTTGATCGCTGCGTCCACTTCGGCTTCGGTGACTTCGCCTTTTCCTGACCACTTTCCTATGAGTTTTGATTCGGAGCTTTGCTGACAGGACACCGCCATGAGCAGAGCGAACAACACAATTGCGCGTTTGACCATGCTGGATTATAGCAGTGCAGGGATAATTGTCCCGATGAGCGTGTCACACCGGGATCGTAGCACGGTCCTTCCAGGCCGTGAGTCTTACCGAGCACCTTGCACCGTAGCACGATCCTTCCAGGCCGTGAGTCTTACCGAGCATCTTGCACCGTAGCACGGTCCTTCCAGGCCGTGAGTCTTACCGAGCATCTTGCACCGTAGCACGGTCCTTCCAGGCCGTGAGTCTGCCGAGCATCTTGCTCGACGACTCGAATCCGACGAGATTCTGGGCCAGAAGAAACTGTAACAATCCCCGAGCGACAGCTTCTGGTATGCAGGCATCAGTGACCGGTTATAATTGGTTCATGTTCCGCCGTTTGCGCACAATTCACAAGTGGATCGGTGTTGTTGCGGCATTGTTCCTCGTCCTGATTTCAGCCACAGGTTTTCTCCTAGCGATCAAGGATCGGGCGAACGCCATCCGGCCCTCGACGCAAAAAGGGCAAAAGGTGACTGGCTTGGCACAGGTCGTCTCGCTTGATGTCGCCGCGAATGCGGCCTTTGCGGTGGGACTTCCTGAGCTGAAAACTCTTGAGGATATCGACAGGTTCGAGTACAACACGTCGAAGAACGTCTTCAAAGTCCTCAGCACAAAAGCCTATCACGAAGTGCAAGTTGACGGCGCGACAGGCAAGGTTCTCTCAGTTGGAACACGCAACGATCAGATGTTCGAGGACATCCACGACCTGTCGTTCTTCAACGACTTCCTCCACGATTGGTGGTTGCCCGTGGTCGCTGTGGGCCTGTTCTGTCTCGCATTCAGCGGGCTCTGGATTTTCTTCGTACCGGTCGTCCGCCGCTGGAAGTACAACCGGACGAAAGCTTAGCCCGCCGCCCCTTCCCCCTCTCATTCCCGACAGATACCGTTGTGAAAAGTCAACTCCTTAGGTAAGGAGTTGACTTTTCACCACGGTATCTGCCGTTCCGGGCGACTTGGATTTTGCCCTGGACTGAGCGGTTTACGCTCAAGCGGAGGGGGCCAGTCCCTTGGCCCCCTCCGCTTCGTACCAGGCGTGCGTCGCTGGAAGTTTGAACGCGACAAGAAAATGTTGTCATCGCACAGGGATCGGTTTCTTTAAGACTAATGTAGACTAACCCAAAACCAGCAGCTTCCCCACCAACCCGCCTTGGAACCGAGCCTGGGCGATCTTCTTGACCAGCAACGTCAGGCCGTTCCACACAACGGTGTCTCCTACGACCGTTGCGTCAGTCGATGTGACCACGCACGACCAGATAGGCAGAATGATACTGTCGATCTCTGCGAATGTGAGATATGCGCGAGCATTACCGGTAGTCATGTTCGAGAAGACCCCTCTCCCTGTAACCCCACCGACTGTGAAATCTTCGCCAAACTTGTCGATCAAGCTCTGAACGCGGTCAAGCAGTCGGCTCATGACTCTTCCTCAGTCCGGCTTCCGCCAACAATAACGCCAAGCGATCCTTGGAGCTCGTCTTTGTGTTTGAGATACGGTTGAAGCCGAAGTGCCCCTTGAGCCTTTAACCCAAACGGGTCGTTGAGATCAGAAAAGGCGGGCCGAACCTCGAGCCAGCCAAAGAAGAGGCCCTCTGAACCCCCCGGTTCGCGAGCCAATTGCGCTAGGAATTCACCCGCGACCATCTCGGTGGCGCCGAGGTTCAGCGTGGCCTGCAATCCTACATTTCCGGTGTCGTTGATAAATGCCACCTCAATGGCAAATTCCAAAGATGGAACCCATTCGCCGATCAGGCTTGCGATTTTTGTATCGTATGTAGAACCGGTAATCCCGGCCTTGTCCTTCACTTTTGCCGTAGCGACGACCAGACTCATTTCGGGCCCCCGACAGGTGTGCTCACCTGGAGCCATTCGGCGACGTGGCGAATCACAAGGGTGTTCTCGTGGACGCTTTCGTTCAGCCGGTCAACCGTCGCGCGAAAGCCTGTCAAGGTCTCGTCCTGCTTTGCCAGAGAGGCCTCTAGCAAGCTGACCAGACGCTCAGCGAATCCCCTGGTTTGGTTGAGGGTCATGCGTAAAATGGCGAATGCCGTTGCCAGAAATCCGGCCAAAACGGTGATGAGTTCGTTGAGATTGTTCATGTCCTGAGGTATGGGTAAGTCCGGCAACCCGTGGGAGAGTCGCCGGATGTCAAACTCCCCCTCTCTCCTCCGGGGGAGAGGGGGCTGGGGGGTGAGGGGTCAGCTCTTGAAGATCTGCCTCAACATTCCTAGCAAGCTTTTAGCATCTTTTTCGACGATGCGAGCCTTCTGGGCAAGAACGTTGAGATCGGTGCTCCGTGGATCCTTGAGCACCTGCTCGATCGCAAGAGCGAACTCCGAGAGATGAGCGGCGAACTTCTTCCCTGCTGCGTACAGACCGGCCAGAATCCCGAAGATTCCGCCCAGCCCGAGGAGGGTGGCGAGACTAAGAGAGCTTTCCGCCATAAGCCGCCTGCCAAAGTCCATATCCCACGTTGTAACGAGCGCGCACGCCATAGAAGTAGCGATCACGCATGAACGCCGATTCGGAGCCGCTCGCCGACTCAAGAGCCGTGAACTCCACCGGAACGTCCGACCTCTGTTGCAAGATGACACCCTTGATCGGTCGCTTGGTGTCGATGAGGAACCATGCTGCCGACTGCGCACCCGTGATATAGGGCGAGACGACAAGCCGAAGACGACCTCTGAACGCATTGACATAATCGGTCGGCGAAGTTCCCGTAGAACCCGTGCCCTTGTAGACAACGGTCGGACTCTCGACTAGCTCGATCGCGTCCCACATGAGCTGTGGTCCAACGACCAAAGTGTCTGGTACGATTCCCAACGGCGTGCCGGTGTCGTCCGGCAACTGCATCATCGTCGAGATGGCTGTCGAAAGCGAGGCCATCGAAAACACGCTCGCAGTCGTGTTCGAGTACGTCGTTCCTCCATAGCCAGTGTGCGCCGCATTGAAAAAGGTCGCGCCGTCGTATCCGATACCAACCCCACCGGCGAGCAAACTCTGAACAACGATCTGATGTCGATGCTGGCTCACGCGGCTTGCAAGGTCACGGATTCGCAGTCGAATGAGGTCAAGTTGGTCGTCCTCGATCGCTTTGCGGTCTACTGAAATCGTAGACTCAAATGTCTTGTCTTCTATTGTGACGGCATAAGCAGCCATTCCAGAAGGTCGGCGCTCGTCGACAAATTCGCGCATAGGTGGAGTCGAACCAAGCCATGCGTATTTTTGAATCGGAAGCGTCGTGTTGATGACCGTCGCAATCTTGTCTGCGATGCTGTCTTCAACTTGGGAACGATAGGCCGCCTCGAACTCTGTCTTGAGTCCAGGAAGCAAGAGGTCTGGAATGTCTCCTTTAGTCAGTGCCATGTGTCATTTCTCCTTTCATACCGAATAGTTGTCCACCCTCACGCGGACGCCAGCAACGCCGGTCGAGGTCGATTCGACCGTCATGATCGTGCCAACCTTGTACTGGTTTGTAAGGCCGAGAGTGGAGACCTGAACCTCCCAATCGGTCAGTGCGTAGACCTCTTTTCCAATATCCGCTTGGACAGGAAGAAAGCCTGCGGCGGCCTTGAGGACGAACGAACCAGACTTCGTGACGTTCAAGCTCTTGTCGCCCGTCGCGCCAGCCGTGTTGTCGACAGTGTCGTTAGCGACCCCGACATACTTGAGAGTCGCAGTAGCGTGACTCATCGGGACAAGAAAGCCGAGCGTGTTCACGCCGACATTCGCGCCCTTATAAATCTTAGTGTTGCTGACCTTGTAACTGACGACAAGGCCAGGTCTTTCAAATGTTTCAAACGATTTGGATAGTGCCATTTTTGGTTTTGGGTTTTGGGTTTTGGGTCAAGGATCCTCACCTGAACGGGATGGTTGTGCCCATTTGGGGGAGGCTTCCGAGTCCCGAGCCGTCGGGATGTAGCACTCCGTGCGAGACGGAGGGGGTCAGGAGTCATGCAAGCTTGCGGTTCCGGGCAATGTCTTCAATGCTGAGTCCTGCGAAATAGCGGTCGTAAAACGCTCGCTCATCTGGATCCAAAGTCAACCCAGAGCCACTTCCCTGCGGCGCGTGCTCTTGAAAGAGCGCGTGCTTGGGTGACACTTCGAGCAGTGACACAACCAACTGAGCGATCGGAACCGTCTCACCGTCGAATTCGACAGTGCCACTCTGTGCGATTAGCGCCTGAGCGAACGGAACCTGGGCCGGGATCATTCGACCTTCGGCGAGAAGTCCGTCGATGCGCGAGCTAGCGTGCTGAATGTCAACGCGGCCACGCAAAGATTCGTACTCGCTCTTCCAGTCAGGCTCCTCGGCGAACACCTCACCTGTGAACACGCGAGCCGAAGCAATGCGAGGCTTCTTGACCAAGCTCACTTCTTGGATCGAGCAAAGGTCAGGACTGAGACCAAGCGACAAGGCATGGGCACCCGACATCTCGATCAGTTCGTTCGCTTCTTTCGTCAGAGAAAGTGTGCCGAAAAGCTCCTTACCGTCCGCCTGGACATCGGTCAAAAAGCCAATCTGGAGCGGACTCTTTGCGTGTTCGATGAGAACCGGAACTGGAAGATCAAAGGACTTCGCGAGTTGGTCAAGCGTCCCCTCCGAGACCTTGACACCCTTGTCAGGGTAGTCACCGACTTCGAAAAGTTTAGCCTTGCGATCGACCCATGTCTGTTCGCGTTCAAGGAAAAGGGGAGGGTCGATACCGAGTGCTTGGAGACGATCCCGCACTTGGGCTCGTTCGTCAGCGGTACCTTCCGTCCGTTGGCCCCGTAGGCCAGGTCCAAAGGAGGCGGCTTTGCGTAAAAGCGCCGCGGCCTCCGGTGCGATAGTGATAGATTTCGCCTTCATAGCGACAATGCACAAGGCAACCTAGTGCACCCAGGTCAACCACCCTTGACAGAAAAATGTCGCACAAAAAGTAGCACGGTCCTTCCAGGCCGTGAGTCAACCGACATTCGTAGCATGGTCCTTCCAGGCAGTGAGTCAACTCGACCTTCGTAGCATGGTCCTTCCAGGCCGTGAGTCAACTCGACCTTCCAGGTCGAAGTCAAATCCTCGCCGGTTGCACGACCGATGTCTTCCCAGACTCGGTCGTGCAACCGGCGAGGATACGCCATCGTGCGCCCAAGTTCATCCGTCGCAACCAGTGGGAGAGTGTCGAGATGGTGAACACTGGGCGACAGCTTCAACTCTACAATGCCAGACCCTCACCCTTTCACCACCCTTACCCCTTCACAATCCTCACACAACCAACTCGCTGATCGAGTTGATGACTTTTCGTACCCTGACCACGCGCCAGCCGCGGGTCACTGCATCCACGCAACGAACCCGTGACGAGTTGCCAGACGGATAGCGTCAATCCGGTTCCTGGCACCGAGCTTCCGATAAACGCCCCCGAGGTGGAAGTTCACGGTTCGAGGAGAGACCGTCAATTCGACCCCGATCTCTTTACACGAGAGACCGTTTGCCATCAGCCGCAAAACGACCGCTTCGGAACTGGTCAGAGAAACGCCAGACTGGTTTACTACCTTCAGTGACATACGCTGAAATCCTCGCAATTGTACATTTCACTTTCACATACGTCAGCCAAAAGGGAGAGGTTCTTTGCTTTTCAAAAAGTGTGGCATGGCCCGTGTAAAAACCAATTTGCTCCAAAGCGCGAGGCAGAGCAAAGGCGTGACTCTTCCAGTTTTGCCAGATCATGACCTTTCTGGATTGTCGACGCAGACCGGGCCCGCAAGTACGCTCGCCCATCCTTGCAGCCTTCACCCCACCACAAAAAAAACGGGCCACCCCTTTTCAAGGGCGACCCGAGTTCAAGCCGAAGCTAAGTAAGTCTGGAACTTACTTGCTGCTGCGGCGGCGTCGTGCGAAAGCTGCAAGGCCTGCGCCGAGAGCGATCATCGTAGCTGGCTCTGGAACGGTGTTGACCGAAAGAGCTGCGTTGGTGTTGACACCGATCGATGTACCCAGGCCGAATCCGTTGAGTGGGTTGTATCCAACCGAGTTTGCACCGCCACCCATCAAAGGTGTGGTGTTGCTCAAGATGAATGTCTGTCCGCCGACTGCGAAGTCCATGATTGGAACGACTGAGATGACGTTGCCTGTTGCAGCAATGCTGAGGCCTGTGATTTCGAACGTGCGGCTCTGAGCCACGCCGTTGATGTTACCGCCGCCAATGAGAGTCGTGCCGAGGCCGACTGTCGTGGAGGAAGCTGTGCCAGCTGCCATTTGAGCGTGCGTTCCGGTTCGGACGATCCAGCCTCTTGCCCGTTGCATGAAGCCAGAGATCGAACCTGGATCTGTGAACTCCAAAGCGACTGCAACTCGGTCGATAGTTGCGCCAGAGAAGACCACGTCGTCAGCAACGCCACCGGAGAATGCAGGGAAGTCGCCGAATTCTTGGTTAACGCCGAAGTTGGGTGTGCTACCGAGGCCAGTTTCTGTGCGAACCTGATCCAAGTCGTTGTAGCTCAATGTGAGCTGAGCGTTTGCAGCGGCGCCGATTGCAGCGAGCGACAAAAGAAGGATTGTTTTCATGTTCATGATTTTTAATTACCTTTCCAGAAATAGGAAACGAAAGTTAAATGTGAGACTGGCAAGCCTGGTCTCGCACCAACAGTGACTATGATACTGCAACGAATGGGCCGATTGGGCCGACAGAACTACCAGGATTGCGAAAATAGTGGCTTTCTTTGTCACATTTTAACATTTCCAAGCTCACAGGCCCCCTGATTCCCACCGGCATCCTGCTCGACGTGCAATAATCACAGATTCCCCGAACACTCGGCACAAAAGGAGCCCCGCCTTGCCAAAGACTACTCAATTGAAGCCAGAAGAAGCACGCGCACGCGATTTCGCAGATCGACTCATCCTAGAAAAGCTCACCGAAATGTACGAGGTGGTGAAGCCAAGTGAACTCGCAGAGAACCTTCAGGCCAACGGACTTGGCCTCGCCACGGTGAGGTCCCTCCTCGCATCGAACACAAGAATGTTCGCCTATATAGAAAGGAGGTGGGTGCCTGCATCGCGGATGGAAGGAATGGGACGGTCAGTCCACGAAGCAGCGAGGATCATAGTCGACCGTTTCGGCGGACCAATGCCGTTCGATCTACTTATCGAAGAGCTTGCCCGCTCCCAAGGAAAGACCCACAAGGAGATCACTCTGGCTCTCCAAAGGCTTCTCGTGTCCGACTTCGATCTCTTCATGACCCTCGACGAAAGGGTTGTGATCTCAGACATGGTCTTTGCCGCGAACGATGAATCCATCGAACGGGCTTTTCGACTCTTTGGCGTCTCAACCGAGGAAGTGGAAGCAATCCAAAAAACTCTTGGCGACTATGACTGGACTCAACCAGACGCGATTGTAAGGGCGCTCGACAAAACAGCGCCGGTAAACGTCAAGGCATTTGGAGCCGCAGCGTGGTGTAATCTGAACCCACAAGATCCTCATTCGACCATCCTGTACGATTGGAGGGACTTCAACGCCGAGCTGTTGAGCATCCCAGGGTATGTCTACTCATCTGACGGACTCCTGTTCCCAGAGTCAGAAGTCAAGAAGTGGATGAGCGCAGCCGTCAAGCTCGCAGAACGAGCAATCGCAACGATCGAAGTCGAAGAAGCCGCTCCGCTAGAACTCAAGAAGTCAGACATCCAGACGGCCATTTCGAGGATCACCTCAAGCGACAAAACGGTGACCGCGACAGAACTCTTAGAGAGCCTGTTTGAAATCACCCCGATTGTCAAGACGTTCCCTGACGATCTCAACAACGTCATGACGGCACTGAAGGCCGACAAATCAGTCTGGTGGGTTGGCGGAGACAGGTTCCGAATACCAGGTTCCGCGCCTGACAACATTACCGATCTTCCCGAGCCATTCAAATTTGAACAAACTCCGTTCCTACAAGAAGACGGAGACCCTGTCGATCTTGAACTCACCGATGACGGCCTGTCCAGTTCACTTCGCAAGCTCATCATTCACCCTCTAGCAATGGACGTCAATGACGAAGACATCCTTCCTGTACCAAAGGCACAGCCAGAGTCGGTTCGGTGTGTGCTGAGACCAGTTCATCGCGAACTCGGCACCTACCCGCTCTCACAATTCCCAGCAGGCTGGTTCGACCAAACGCCAGAGATTCAAGAACTCATCTTTGTCGACAGAGAGGGACGAGAACTACAAATCTGGCTCAACAACAAGGCACGACTCATGTTCGGCTTCTTCGACTGGTGGCTCGACCAACACGTCGAGTCCGGGGCAGTCTTCAGTCTGAGCAGATCGACAAAGGCCAACGTCTTCGAGTTCAACTGGCTAGAGCAGACAGACCCCGTCGTCTATATCAGCAACCAGCGAATGGAAGAACTTCGCGAAATTGCCGGTAGATCCGAGGAAATGTCGACCTTCGACGTCCTGCGCGAGGTCATGACACACTGGCCAAAGGGTGCGGACTTCCTCACGATTCTTTGGGAAGTCAACGTCGTCCGGAGAACTTCTAGGCGGCTCCTGGCTTCACTCTTGTCAAGCTACGTTTGCTTCTATCAGCGTTCAGGTTCACCGGTCTGGCACTACGACCACAAAAAGGTCGAGCAAGGCTTCGACAAGACCAAGAAGAAATTCATCAAGAAGCCCTGATCCCACAAAACCCGGCCAATGAGCCGGGTTTTGTTGTGCCTCTATTCTCTTGTTTGTTCTGCCTCAGTCAGTAACTTTTCAAAACCACCGTTCGTACCTCCAATGCAATGTCAAGAAAATTGAGTCGCCGAGAGTGCTGCTGAGGCTGCTCTTGTATTCCCACTGACTTTCAAAAGAGGTTCCACCGGACTTCAGGAATCCAACATCGTCGCAGGTGGCCCAAAGGAATTCTTGACGGCTCCCCACCTCCGACTCGAAGGAACCGACGAAGAGATCGGCAAGCAGTTGGGCAGGATCGCTAAGGCAAAGCACGGTTGCCAACTCTCTGAACTCGACCCGGATTTGCTAAAAGCCAGGATGGCATGGTTCAAATGCAACTAACTCTTTGGGAGACTCCAACGGAGACTCGTGTGCCATCGAGTGGACTGTCCCAAACAATGAACTTGCTGTGAAAAAAGGCAAAGGGCAACCGCAAATTCTGACGAACCACCTCGTTGGGAATTTTCTCGACCAAGCAGATTTCCCGAAAGACGAATGGCCTTGTGGAAGTTTCAACAGGTATTGCAAACTCCGTGAGCAAATCGATAGGTTTAGCGGAAAACTCAGTCTCGACCAAATCAAATCCATTAACCAGGCTGTCCAGGCCGGACCAGACAGCGGCCCATCATAAATGGCAAATGATCCCAAACCAAGCCGAACTCTGTGGCACTCTGTCTACGACCTGAAATCGAAATCGGTCGAAGCCAGTTTCTACCTCGGTGAGTCACACGATAGGCAACACGGGCAGCGGCGGACGATATACCTGAAATTTGGGCTCAAGTAACCCTTTGTCCTCCCTGACACTGCCAATTCGGATATAATCCTCGCTTACCCCAAATGAGGAACACATGGCGAATCTGAAATCGTCCAAAAAGGACATCCGCCGCAGCACAAAGGCGCGCGAAAAGAACACGGCGATCAAGTCGGCGTTGAAAACCTACATCAAGAAGACCCGCAAAGTTGCCGAAACCGGTGACAAGGTGACGACGATGACAGCTCTGACGCTGGCCGTCAAGAGCATCGACAAGGCGGCACAAAAGGGTGTCCTCCACAAAAATCAAGCAGCCCGACGAAAGAGCCGACTTGCAAAGTCGACCAATCAAGTGCTCGCCGCCAAGTAAGTCCCTTTTTTGTTTTAGTATCGCGCAAGGTCGGAACCTGACCTGCGCGATTCATTGTAATCTTTCATTGAACCTCGGCGGTCGTGTCCTCGAGATTCGGCAGCACCAAGAGAGCAACAGGATGCCGCTCCGTCTAATTGAAGCCACAGAAGAAAACCGTCCCCTAATGGAACGGTTGCTCCAATTGTACTTGCACGATGTTAGTGAGTACACAAACACGGAGCCTGGTCACAACGGCGTATACTGTCTCTGCGACTGGCATAAATACTGGGAAGACTCAGCCTTCAAACCGCTGTTGTTCATGTTGCGTGGCAAACCTGCGGGGTTTGTACTCGTGCGACATTGCGAGGCACAAGGTACGACCCAACACCTCCTCAGTGACCTGTTCGTCCTGAGATGTTACCGTCGCCTGGGAATTGGAGAAGAGGTCGCAAGAATGGTCTTCAAACTGTATCCTGGCAGATGGGAAATAGAAGTTGTAGACGAAAACGACGCCGCCAGAACCTTTTGGCGACTCGTCATGCGGAGGTATACGATTCGACGCTATAAGGAGCTTCGATCCAACAACAAGAACGCGGTCGTCTTTGAATTCAATTCCCCTCCGTTCGATTCCCCAACAGAAGGTTGAGCCTTGCTCAGAGGGTCTTCAATACTACAAAGGTCTCCTCGTGCTTCCTAGAACGAGCTTGAGCTCGAAGTGCGTACAGTCGACTCTTACCCTCATCTGACTCTGCGATCCAATCCCTTGCAAACTCGCCTGACTTGATGTGGGCCAAAGCAGACTCCATCTCATCGCGCACCGTCTGGCCAATGATCCTCGGCCCAATCAGATACGAACCCCACTCCGCCGTATCACTGATTCTAGCCTTCATTCCCGCGACTCCGTGCTTCGCCATCAAGTCCGCAAGCAACCGAACCTGTTGCACACACTCCGTATACGCGACCTCCGGACTGTACCCGGCGTCAACCAGTGTCTCAAACGCCGCAATTGCCAGCTCCGGCATCCCACCACACAACACGACCTGTTCTCCAAAAAGGTCGCACTCTGTCTCTTCCCGAAAAGTCGTCTTGATGAGACCACCCCGCGCGCACCCGATCGCCCAGGCATAACCCAGTGCCACCGGCCAATTCACCGCAGGCTCAGCCGCGACGAAACCTGGCAATCCACTCCCAGCAACAAATGATTCCCGAACCGCCGTCCCCGGACCGGAAGGCGAGACAAGCACAGCCCCACCAGCATGTGGCTTCACCAAACCATAGGTCAGTGCAAAACCGTGTGCAAAGATTAGAGTCGCCGAATCCGCCAAGTTCGGCGCAACCAGTTCGTCAAAAACGGAACCCATTGTCTCGTCCGGAACAGTGAGCACCACCAAATCAGCATCAACAATTGATGTCGAAATGGACAACGTCTCAAACCCATCGGTCATCGCCGTCTCTCGTCCTGCACCTTCACGTGTACCAACTCGAACGTCAAGCCCCCGATCGCGCAAGTTCAAAGCATGCGCCCGACCCTGGTTACCATATCCGACCACCGCGATGGACTTCCCAGAGATCACTGAATGATCAATGTCTCTCTCGAAAATTAGACTCAAACGAACTGTCCTTTGACAGTGTCAGAAGAAAGCAAATCCCAAAGGATCGGATGCGTCTTCCTCGGAATAGTTTCGAGAATCCTCATCGTCTGACCCTGGTACCGAGCAAGTTTCTTCACTGACTTCACACTGCGGGCCTCTCGCAGATTAGAAATCCGGTCACACAACTTGATCGTCATCGCCTTCGTCCCCATCCCGGCAATGTCCTCAATCAGCATTCCAGCCCGTAACGTCCAAATCTCATCCTTGGTCAAACCAACCAGAGAACTTTCGTCAGGCTCTCGACGAGTGAGATCCAAGACCAAGCCACTGACCTCACGACCAAACCGGACTTCGATCTCAGCCAAAGTAGCCGAAGTCATCTCAAGCCCATCGTGCAAGACTGCGGCACAAAGCATGTCGTCATCAATGACACCACCGACAGTCCGCAAGATACTCAAGACCTCAAGGGGATGGCAAAGGTACGGCAATGGGTTGTCCCCATCCCGCCATTGGCCCGCATGAAGCTCAGCCGCCCACAAAACACTGCTTTGGAGTCGTGCACTACCCACTGCATAGAGATTGGCACAGCGGGCTCCAGTAAACTGCCCCTATGCCCACGGTGCTCGCAGCCGCTGATATCGGTAGCAACACCGTTCACCTTCTAGTCGCCAATATCGGATTGACTGGACTACAAAGGTTGTCCAACGACAGCGAGTGGCTCTCATTGGGTCAGGTCGTCAGCCATACCGGAGAAATTCCGAAAGAAATTGTCGGGCGTCTGGTCAGCACATTGACCGAGTTCAAGGCCAAAGCAAAGTCGCTTGATGCTGGGGGACTCTACGTGTTCGCCACTGAAGCCGTCCGAAAAGCAAAGAACCACAAAGAAGTCCTCCGATTTGTCCGAAAGGAAACTGGGCTTGAGGTGGATGTGATCACCCCCAGGAGAGAGGCTGAGCTAGGATTGAAGGGCGCACTTCTCGATTGCCCGAAACAAGGGAAGTTCCTCTTTGCAGAAACGGGCGGGGGCAGCGTCCAAGTCGCAATTTGTGACGGGCTAGAAATACTCGAAGAGACCTCGATGCCAATCGGCACCGGTGTCCTGATCGACCAAGCCGAAGGGGCCACAAAGAGTGTGGAAGCAATGAAAGAGACCATCGAGAAAGCAATTTCAGAAATTCCGAACAATGAAAGCGTCGCTCAAATTTTGGCAAGCGGCGGCGTAGCCCGTGGCTTGTGGCGCGCCTTGCACCCGGACGGCGATCCGATCATTCATCAAGAAGAACTTGAGTTTCTACGTTGGTCAACAAGTCGCCTCAATCAAAAGACGATAAGCAACCGGTACCGAGTGAAAGGCAAGCGAGCAGTCACACTGTTGCCAGGTTCCCTAATCTATCTCGCTCTCATGCGGAAATTCCAAACTAGTGAATTGACTGTCAGCCAATTCGGCGTAAGAGAAGGAGCGATCCTCGAACTGTCGCAAGGAAAAATTGTCCCATGTGCGCTGTAAAAAAAACTCCAAAGTCATCGGTAGCACCATCAACACGGTACATCAACCGCGAATTGAGCTGGCTGAAGTTCAACACCAGAGTTCTTGCCGAAGCAGAAAATCAAGACAACCCCCTGCTAGAAAGGCTCAAATTTCTCGCCATCTTTGAATCTAACCTCGATGAGTTCTACATGGTCAGGGTCAGCGGCCTCATCGAGCAAGAAACCGCTGGACTCACTTCCCGCACACCCGATGGACTCATACCCGCACAACAATTGGCAGAAATCGCAAATGTAGTCCCAAGCCTTCGCCAGCGCGCCACGGACCTCTTGACCCGAACTCTTATCCCGTCACTCGCAAAAGAAGGAATCGTGTTGCATGTTTGCAAGTCATTGGCGAAAACAGAGCGCAAGAACCTCAGGTCCTATTTTGAAAAATCTGTGTTCCCACTCTGCACTCCGTTGATGTTAGAACCCGCGAACACGTTTCCGTTCATTTCCAACCGCAGCCTCAATTTGGCGGTGCAACTCAGAGACCAAGGCACCCCTAAACTCGCAAGAGTCAAGATTCCACCAAACCTTCCCCGCCTTGTCAAAATTCCTGGAAGGACAACAGAGTTCGTTTTCATCGAAGACGTGATTGCAGACAATTTAGACCTCCTGTTCCCGGGAGTAAAAACAGGCCAGTGCCACTCGTTCCGTGTCATCAGGGACGCCGACATTGAGATTCGAGAAATCGACGCCGCTGACCTGATCAGTGCCGTCGAGCAAAGTTTGACCTTGCGAAGATTCGGAGACCCCGTCCTATTGGAACACGAAGCATCGCTGGATGAGAGTTGGGTCAAGATTCTTCAAAATGCACTTGTCTTAGATAACCCGGACACTGTTGCCGTCAATGGATTTATCGGATTCGAGGCTCTTTGGGAGATTTACGCTTTAGATCGCCCTGACCTAAAATTTCGCCCCTTCGTTCCTCAGTTACCCGCTACGCTCTCAAATTCTGAGTCGATCTTCAGTGCCATTCGGAAGTCAGACATCTTGCTCCATCACCCTTTCGACAGCTTTCGTCCAGTGGAAGAGTTCATCGCCTCAGCTGCAGAAGATCCCTTGGTTGTGGGCATCAAAATGACTCTCTACAGGGTCGGTGCCGAGTCGCCTGTCGTCGAAAGCCTCCTGAGAGCGGCGAAAGCGGGAAAACAGGTTGCGGCAATGGTCGAACTCAAAGCAAGGTTTGACGAAAGCAACAATCTAGTCTGGTCAAGGGCATTGGAACGGGCCGGTGTCCATGTGACCTATGGTTTCCCTGACATGAAAGTCCACTGCAAACTCTGCTTGGTCGTGCGTCAAGAAAAGTCCGGAGTCCGAACTTACGCCCACCTTGGCACAGGCAACTATAATCCCCAGACCGCACTGGCCTACACCGACATCGGTCTCCTGACTTGTGACCCCCAGGTTTGCAAAGACGTCACCGAGATGTTCAATTTCTTGACTGGGCTCTCTCGACAGTCGAAGTACCGCAAACTTCTTGTCGCACCGCTCAATCTTCGAGAAGGAATCATCGAGAGGATCGAGCGCGAAGTCGCGATCCATAAAAAACACAAGAAAGGTCGAATCGTGTTCAAGCTCAACTCACTCGTCGACCCCGAAGTCATCGACGCCCTCTACGAAGCCAGCGAGGCCGGGGTCGAAGTCAAGCTTGCAATCCGAGGAATCTGTTGCCTACGCCCAGGTGTAGAAGGGATGAGCAAAAACATCCAGGTCGTCAGCATCGTCGGAAGATTCCTCGAACACAGCCGAGTGTACTACTTTGAAAATGACGGTAAACCAGAGGCTTGGATCGGAAGCGCAGACATGATGCGCCGAAACTTGGATCGCAGAATCGAAACCCTCGTGCCGTTGTCAGAGCCCACCCAAATCGCCTACATTCGAGACGCTGTCCTCCTTCCCCACTTCCAAGACAACACAAAATCATGGCGCCTGGGTTCAGACGGAGAGTACAAACCCTACCGACAAGGCCAACCCTTCAACTTCCAAGAATCCTTCCTAAGGTAGCACGGTCCTTCTAGGCCGTGAGTCAACTCGACCTTCCAGGCCGAAGTCAAATCCCCAAGGGTGCCACGACCCGATCCCGTCCCAGGCTCGGTCGTGGGGCCAAAACCTAGGCGGGCGCAGTGATCGGGGTGATGACTCTTGCACCCCGAGTCCATTGGAACAACCTGCATCGACGAAAAGCAGGTTGACCAACGCCCTTCTCGTCACCCAAAAGTGAACGACCCAAGTTACGCCGCAACCTGCCAGCCAAGACTTGCATCCGACAAACGCGACCAGAAACATTCGAATGCACGGATGCAACAGGTTCAAAACCCACCGGCAATCGAATGCAAAGCACCTCCGACTCCCGGTACGATGCACCAGTGCGAATCGACATCATCACCTTGTTCCCCGATATGGTCAACGAGGCGCTCGCTCACAGCATCATGGCCCGCGCACAAAAGGCAGAACTCGTGGAACTGGTCACAACAAACCCGCGTGACTTCACCGAAGACAAACACCGAACCGTAGACGACCACTCATACGGCGGTGGGCCAGGAATGGTCTTGATGGCACCACCGATAGAAGCAGCACTCTTATCAGTCGGCCTCGTCGACAGCAACACTGAAACCCCAATAATCCTCACCGATCCCATGGGCAAAAAATTTACCCAGCAAGACGCACATGAATTTTCAAAACACAAAAGGATCGCCATAGTCTGCGGCCACTATGAAGGAACCGACGAGAGGATCCGAACAAAGCTCTGCACCCACGCCTTTACGATCGGCGATTACGTACTAACCGGCGGTGAGCTCCCCGCGCTCGTCATGACCGACGCGATCGTAAGGCTGCTTCCTGGTGTCCTCGGCGATCCGCAAAGCCACCAAGACGACTCCCACGAAGGCGGACTTCTTGGACATCCCCTTTACACAAAGCCACAAAAGTTCAGAGGCGAAAACGTCCCAGAGGCACTTCTCAACGGAAATCACAAGGAAATTGCCCAGTGGAGAAGGGCACAAAGCCTACAGAGGACCCGCAAATATCGACCGGACCTGTTTGTTCGGGCACAATTGACCAAGGAAGACGTTGATCTTCTTGGATAGTTCTATGGAAGGATGGTTTTTCAACCTAGTCACACCGATGTTCGCCCAAGCCACGATGGCCGAGAACATCGACAAACTCGCAAGGACTCCGCTCAGCAAGATTCTTCTGCTCGGCGTGGTCCTGACCGTCCTGCGAATCGCGCTCGTCCCAGTTCTCAAAAATACTCCAGACCACCTGAAATTCGGCAAGTATAAAGCCATCAAATTCATCGACAGCCTCTTCGACGCTGTCGTCTATGCCGCAATCGTCGTCTTCATGTTGGTCAGGCCGTTCGTGCTCCAAACTTTCAACATACCTTCGGGTTCGATGATAGAGACCCTGCTCGTCGGTGACTTCATTGTTGCGAACAAGAATATCTACAGGCACAGCGATCCAGTCCTCGATGACGTCATCGTGTTCAAACCGCCAGCAACCGCCCTCTACCCAGGTCAAGACCCAGAGACCGACTTCATCAAACGCTGTATCGGCATCCCAGGAGTCGTCGTCGAGTGGAAAGGCAAGCAACTCTATCGCGACGGGAAACTCGTCAAAGAACCAAAGGCGGGGTACACGATTCCAGGAAAAGAGAACCAAACCGTGCCTGCACCGCCCGAAATGTGGGCAGATATTCCGCAAGCAGACTTCAAAATCGTCCACGACGGCGACCGATACATCTCGGTGCAATACACCGAAAACGCAGTCAACGGCTTTCCGATCAGCGCTTCAAACAACGACACCGGCCTCACCAACGGAGGAGGCACCGTCACACCGTCAAGCCTCGAAGAAGCAATGCGCTGGAAGGCGGCACCACCAGCGGCAATTCCCGCAAAGCGCTACCTGTTCATCGGCGACAACCGAAACGGCTCGCTCGACGGACGCTTCTGGGGACTCGTCACCCGAGAGAACATCATCGGCAAGGCAGAATTCATCTGGCTTCCAGCCGCACGCTGGAGAAGAGTCAACTAGTCCAGAGTGTCCACGAAGATTACAACACCACAAACTGTCATTCCGAGCAGAGCCGAGGAACCTTCTTATAAGCTCAACTTGCTACGAAAACGAGCGGAAGCAAGTAGCAGGTTCCTCAGCTCCGGTCGGAACGTCAAGCACATCACGCCATTCAACCCCCCGCATCTCACATTCAACATCCCGAATCCCGACTCCCGATTCTCCGTTCACCATTCTCCGTTCACCACTTTGTCGGAACCAGGAGGTTCCGACTCCATTCCCCAAGTCCCACCCCCCACCTACCACCTGAGTCATAATTCGAGTTCGCGACCCAAGTAGTCGCAAACGGAGACCGAACCCAATGAACAAGCAGGCGATCCTGGAAAGCGTGGCAAAACCCTACCAAAAAGAAGACCTACCAGTGATCAAACCTGGCGATACGATTCGTGCGCACGTCAAGGTTCGAGAGGGCGGCAAAGAGCGAATCCAAATTTTCGAGGGAATCGTCATCGCAGCAAGACACGGCGGCATAGCGATGAACATCACGGTTCGAAAAATGAGCAGCGGGATCGGTGTGGAAAGGACGTTCCCCATCCATTCGCCAAACGTGGCCAAGTTTGAAGTGTTGCGACACGGAAAGGTTCGGCGCGCAAAGCTCTATTA
>Ga0163144_10007340_pt1 | contig 24177 bp, 20 predicted proteins | sample OliLak19BULKMAT1_FD_123175 | JGI IMG/M metagenome (GOLD analysis project Ga0163144, IMG submission 123175) | Freshwater microbial mat bacterial communities from Lake Vanda, McMurdo Dry Valleys, Antarctica - Oligotrophic Lake LV.19.BULKMAT1 | ecosystem: Environmental > Aquatic > Freshwater >...
GCCGTTCGCAGGACCGGCTTCCGACAACGACTCGCCGACCCCTTTTCGTTGGTTCCGGCTATGCCGGGCTGGGTTTAATCCGTGGCTATAAAACTGCTCTAGTTATTTCTGTACGAGCCCTTAGTACGCGGACACGACGGCCCTACATCACGCGCACGCGGCGACCTTCGATCAGCAAACGGCCGGCCGCGAACCAGCGCAGCGCTTCGGGAAAGGCCTCGCACTCGGCCGCAAAGACGCGCGCGGCCAGCGTCTCGGGCGTGTCTTTCCCTTCGACGTGTACGACGCGCTGCAGGATGATCGGCCCGCGATCGTATTGATTGTCGACGAAATGGACGGTGCAACCGCTGATCTTAGCGCCGTAGTCGAGCACGGCCTGGTGGACCTTCAGTCCGTAATAGCCGCGGCCGCAAAAGGCGGGAATCAGCGCGGGATGGATGTTGACCACGCGGCCCGCGAAATCGGGCGGCACGGGCGCGAGCTTCAAGAAGCCCGCCATCGCGACCAGATGGACATCGGCCGCGCGGCAGGCGTCGAAGACCGCTGTGCCGAATGCATCGTCGCTGGTGTAGCTCTTGCGTTCGACGGTGACGGCTGGAATGCCGGCATCGCGCGCGATCTTGAGTCCACCGGCCTGGGGATTGCTCGACACGACCAGTTGAATTTTTGCGTCGAGTGACCCGGCAGCGATCTTGTCGAGCAAATTGCGCAGTGTGGTGCCACCGCCGGAGATGAGCACGGCGAGCTTCAGCGGCGAGAGTTGTTTGGATTCAATCACGATTGCGTACCGCGATTCTATCGCGAAGTTTAGCCGCCTCGCTTGCGGGGCGCGGCGACTTTCAAGGCGGTCGCCCGTTCCCTTCGAATTGTTGCAACATGCACTGCGTCGGCGGAGCGCCTCGCGAGCGAGGCGGCTAACGGTTGACAATCAATACACTATTCTCGGCTCACCACCTGCACGTACAACTCCACTTCGTGCTCGGCGATTTTTACGTCGATTGACTCGACGTCGTCAACCGCGTCGTACGTTATTTCGATTGCCAGCGTTTCGCTCTTGATGTACTCGGCGAAGTTGACGAACGCTTTGCGCAACTCGTCGCTCGGCGTCACGACGCCCAGCACGATGCGGTCCGTATATTGACATTCCCGATCGCGGCGGCCGTTTTGCACCGCGTGAACTAGTTCGCGGGCCCAGCCTTCGGCCATCAACTCGGGCGTGATCTCGGTGGCCAGTACCACCACGGCCGCCGGCCCCTGGGCTGCAGCCCAACCTTCCTTGGCCTGCAAGCGAACCTGCAAGTCCTCTTTGTCGAGCGTCACGGGGCCGTCGGGCAGTTCGAGTATCACGCTGCCCTTGGATTCCATCTCCGCGAGCAGCTTGCCTGCGTCGAGATGCGACAGCTTGCCCTTGAGCGCCGGCAATTGCTTGCCCAGGCGCGGGCCGAGGCGCTTCAAGTCGGGCAGCACGCTGTAGTTGATGTATTGATCGGCACGGGCGGCGAACTCGACCTGTTTGACGTTCAATTCCTCGGCGATCAGCGGGCCGTGGTCGGCCAGCCAGCCTTTGTGCTGGGGGTCGGCCAGGATGATTTCGACTTTGGCCAACGGCTGGCGGACCTTCAGCTTCGCGACCATCCGCGCGCTGCGGCCTAGCGAGACGATCTCGCGAACCAGTTCCATCTCTTGCGAAAGCCGCTGGTCGATCACGGCCGCGTCGCCCGCGGGAAAATCGCACAGGTGAACGCTCTCAACCGCGCGGGCGCCAAACACCTCGGCTGCCAGGTTCTGCCACAGGGCTTCGGCCACGAAGGGCACAAACGGCGCGACCAACTTGGCAGTCGTGAGCAAGCATTCGTAAAGCGTCCAAAAAGCGTCGAGCTTGTCGGCCGTGTGGTCGCCGCTCCAAAAGCGGTCGCGACTGCGGCGGACGTACCAGTTCGACAGCGCATCGACGAACGATGTGATGCGCGAGCAGGCGGCGAAATTGTCGTAGGCGTCCATCCGCTCGACGACGGCGGCGGTCGTGCGGTTCAACTCGCTGGCGATCCAGCGGTCGAGCTCGTTGCGCTCTCGAATTGGCCGATAGCCGCTGGCCTGCGACAACACGTCGGGCCCAAGTTGGCCGACCATGCCCGAGAGCCGCGCCGCCGGGTCGAAGCCGTCGATCTGGGCGTAGATCACCAGAAAGCTGTAGACGTTCCACAGCCGCAGCAGAAATTCGGGGATGCTGTCCTTGATGGCCTGCTCGTTGTAGCGGATGCCAGTCCACGGAGGCTGGTTGGCGAAGAAGTACCACCGCAGGGCATCGGCGCCGTAGCGGTCGAAGATTTCGGAAGGCTCGCGGTAGTTCCGCTTGCTCTTGCTCATCTTCTGGCCGTCTTCGCCCAGCATAAGCCCCAGCACGATGCAGTTGCGGAAGGGGTGGGGGTAGGGGACGGAGGGGAGGGCGGACGGCGGAGAGCGGAAGGCGGAAGGTTTTGAAGCGTCGTCTGCTCCGCTTTCCGCTTTCCGCTCTCCGCCCTCGGCCTTCCCAAACAGCAGCGTGCTGATGGCGAGCTGGCTGTAGAACCATCCGCGGGTCTGGTCGAGGGCTTCGCTGATGAAGTCGGCCGGGAACTGTTTGGCGAATTGCTCGCGACCCTGGTGCGGGTAGCCCCATTGGGCGAAGGGCATCGCGCCGGAGTCGAACCAACAGTCGATCACGTCAGGCACGCGCTTCGATCGCTTGCCTGCGCAGCAGGGCGAGTCGTAGGCGATCGCGTCGATGTACGGCTTGTGGACCTTTAAATGTTCGGAAATGTCAGGTTTGGCGCGCTTGGCCTTTTCCCAAACGTCGGTGCCATGGACGTTCGGCTTGGCGAGCAGTTCGTCGTAGCTCGCAACTGCTTCCGGTTTTCCACATCCCTGGCACACCCAGATCGGCAGCGGCGTGCCCCAGTAGCGCTCGCGCGAAAGTGCCCAATCGACGTTGGCTTCGAGAAAATTGCCGAAACGGCCGTCGCGAATGTGTTCAGGCAGCCAGTTGATCTGGGCGTTGTTGGCCAGCATCTCGTCTTTGAATTGAGACGTGCGGATGAACCAGCTCTCGCGCGGATACTGGATCAGCGGATCTTCATCGGCCCGCCAGCAAAATGGATAGTCGTGCAGGTATTGCTCCTGATGCCATAGGAGCCCGCGGCGCTTCAGTTCGCGCGAGATGTCTTTGTCGCAGTCCTTGACCCAGCGGCCGATATAGTCGGGGGCTTCCTCGGTGAATTTTCCGTCAGGGGCAACAGCGTTGATAAGTTGTGGTCCGGCGCCATTTACGAAACGAGACTGCTCGTCCTTCAACACCTGATAGTCCACTTCGCCGAAAGCTGGAGCCTGGTGCACAATTCCTGTACCACTCTCCGTCGTCACAAATGGCGCGGGCAGCACACGCCACGATTCAAATTCGTCGCCACCACTGGTCAAGCGCCCCTTTGCTTCACTTCTTTCACCAAAGGAACTCAGGATGTGCGAGTCAGATTCATCGTCGTAGACGAGCCCAGTTTCGCTGTCGCCCAGTTTCGCGATCTTGAATCGATACCTTCCACTTTGCTTGGTGTAATAATAGTCAAACGGCGGCACATACCGGCAGCCGATCAACTCGCTCCCTTTCAATGTCTTCTCGACGACCAGCTCGCGCTTCACCTTCTGCGAAAGTGCTTCGACCAGCGCCGCGGCGACGATCAGCTTCGCACCATCTTCCGGGTCAGTGGCGATTGCGTAGTCCAACTCGGGGTGTACCGCCGCGAATTGGTTGCTGGGCAGCGTCCAAGGCGTGGTCGTCCACACCAGCAGGCTTGTGTTTTCGTCGAGTCCGAGATTTCTCGCGCGGTCGTCGGCGACGATCGGAAACTTCACATACACGCTCGGGTCGGCCACTTCGCGATAGCCCTGCCCCACTTCGCCCGCTGAGAGGGCCGTGCCGCCTTGGGCCCACCACCAGACGATCTTATGCCCCTGGTACAACAGGCCGCGATCGAACAGGTTTTTGAGCGCCCACCAAACGCTCTCGATGTAGCTCTGGTGATAGGTGACGTAGGCCTCGTCCAAGTCGACCCAAAAGCCGATCCGCTCGGTGAGCCGCTCCCACTGGCGGACGTAACGAAAGACGCTCTCTTGGCAACGGTGGATGAACGGCTCGACGCCGTAGGCTTCGATCTCTTCCTTCGAGTGGATGCCCAGCTCCTTGCAGACCTCGACTTCGACGGGCAGGCCGTGCGTGTCCCAGCCGGCCTTGCGGTCGCAGCGATAGCCCCGCATAGTGCGGTAGCGGGGGAACAGGTCCTTGATGGCCCGCGTGAGGCAATGGCCCGGGTGGGGCAGGCCGTTGGCCGTGGGCGGACCTTCGTAGAAGATGAACGGCGGCGCGGCGACCCGCTGCTCGAGCGACTTGTTATAGATGCGTCGCTCCTTCCAGAAGCGACCGATCTCATCTTCCAGGGCCGGAAAGTTGACGCTTGTGGCGACGGAACGAAACATGTTGAACAGTAGCCGGTGGTTAGTGGTCGGTGGTCAGTGAATTGCAGACAGCGATACTGAGGATCCATCACGCGTTTAGCCGCGAGCCAACGGCGAGCGTTTCCATGCGGACACGAGAAGTCTCCATTCAGAACTCGCGAGTAGACCACGCGCGGCGGTTTTTTTCAATCGCCATGCGCAGGCGTGAAACGTCCCTCCCTGGGTGGCACGTCCCTGAGCGCAGCGAAGAGCGTGGTGCGTCGCCGAAAACCACGCCCTTCGTTCCTCAGGGACGTGCCACCCGACACCACGAGCAACTGGTTGACCCGTGTCGCGGCGTCGCCCATCATATTGGTTCCCCTGCCGACACGCTTGCTTGCGCTCCGAACACTGCCACGCCCGTCCTCAACCCGCAGATAGGACCACCCATGCCCCGACCGTCATTACTCTTGACACTGGTCGTCGCGATTTCGTTCGTGGCAATCGCCCCGCTGGCTGCACAAGACGCCGCCAAGCCCGCCAAGGAAAAGGCCAAATCCAAACCAAAACAGCAGCCCGCCGCGCCCGACCCGTCACTGGCGGCCATCAAGGACGAGCCCGGCTTGCCACGCGTGCTGCTGATTGGCGACTCGATTTCGATCGGTTACACGCTGCCGGTGCGGGAGCTGTTGCGTGGCAAGGCCAACGTGCATCGCATTCAGGTCAATGGCGGGCCGACCCTCAGGGGACTCACGGACCTCGACCGCTGGCTGGGAGACGGCCATTGGGACGTCATTCATTTCAACTGGGGACTGCACGACCTGCGGCTCATCGACGGCAAGCACCAGGTGCCTATCGAAGACTACGCAAAAAACCTGGGTGAGCTCGTAAAACGTCTCGAAGCCACCGGCGCGAAGCTCATTTGGTGCAGCACCACGCCGGTGCCCGTCGGCGCCAACAGCCGCAGCGCTGCCGACCTGCCGGCTTTTAACCGTTCCGCTCGCAAGATCATGGCCGAGCATAAGATCCCCGTCGACGACTTGTACGGCTTCGCCGCGCCGCGGGTCGCCGAAATCCAAAAGAAGAACGACGTGCACTTCACCAGCGAGGGCTCGCGCGTCTTGGCCGGGCAAGTGGTGGCGAGCATTCAGCATGCGCTCGCGTCAGAAGGTAAGGTATCGACGACGCCTGCCAAGCCCGAGCTGATTTCCGTCGCAAAGATCTGGGACAAGGGGCCGCACAACGCGTTTACCGACTTGATTCGATTTCACGACCGCTGGTATTGCACCTTTCGCGAAGCCGACGCTCACGTCGGCGGCGATGGCGGATTGCGCGTGTTGACCTCGGACGATGGCGGCAAGTGGGAACCGGCCGCGTTGGTCACCGAAGACGGCATTGACCTCCGCGACCCGAAGCTGTCGATCACGCCCGAGGGGAAGCTGATGATCGTGGCCGGCGGATCGGTTTATCGGGGAACCAAGCAGCTCAAAGGGCGGCAGCCGCGGGTGACGTTTTCGGCCGATGGAAAAACCTGGTCGGCCCCGCAGCGTGTGCTCAACGAAGGAGATTGGCTGTGGCGCGTCACGTGGCACGACGGTCGGGCGTATGGTGTCGTGTATACCGCGGCCCCCAAAGCGCCGGTGCCCAAGGGCGCCGATCCCGTGGTGGCCGCCTATGCTGCATCGGACGACGATTGGAAACCGCGACTGGTCGTGAGCAACGACGGCGTTCACTACGAGACGCTCACGGAGCTCGGCGTGCCCAGCCGACCGAATGAGACTACGCTGCGGTTTCTGCCCGATGGCGAAATGATGGCCCTGGTGCGACGCGAGGCCGGCTCGCAGTTCGGCTGGATCGGCGCCAGCCGCGCGCCCTATCGCGATTGGACTTGGCACGAAATCGACTATCGGCTCGGCGGGCCGAACTTCATTCAATTGCCCGATGGATCGCTCTGGGCCGGCAGTCGCTGCCACGAGGGGGACGTGAAGACGGTGTTGGCGCGGCTGGACCGCGACGGTTACGAACCCGTGCTGACGCTGCCCAGCGGCGGCGACTCGAGCTATCCCGGCATGGTCTGGCACGACGGGCAACTATGGATGAGCTACTACTCATCGCACGAAGGCAAATCGAGCATCTACTTGGCACGAATCAAAGTGCCGCTAGAAAAATAGTTTAGCCGCGACGGCGATAGCCGAGCGCGTGCGCGCTCGCGCCGTTTCTAACGCGGGCCACCGGTCACGGCCGCTTCCGGTTCTTTGATGGCGCTGACCGGCTTCGCATCGCTGGCGACTTTGCGGGCATCCCCCTGCACGCGCGCCAGCATGGCGTTGAACTCGTCGGCAAACTCAGGCCAGAAATCACCAGGGCGAAACTTGATCGGCTCGACGTGCTCGCCCTGCGCGAGCTGCCGCATCGACTTCCGCAATCGCAACACGGGTCCAGCAAAGCGATTCGTGATCCGCACGGTGTCGTAAAGGATGAACGGCAGCAGCAGCACGCCTGCGATCGCGACCGGCGCGTAGTGAAACCACATTTCGTCGAAGTGCGTGTAGAAAATTCGCGCCGGCCCGGTAACGATCCGCCAGCACAGCAGCATCAGCGTCATGCCGACGAAACACCACACCCAGTAAGTGAACGCCCGCAATACGAGCGCCCCCTGCAACTTCCGATCGACGAAGAGCCGTCGACGTGGATGCCGAGCCATTGAACCGACCTCCTCATGCCAAGCGAGCGGGCCGTAGCCTGCTCGCCCTGTACGCCGCGGCCCCCTGCGGGGTCGCGGGACGCCGTTATTATTCGGATGCGCGGCGCAGCCCGAAAGCCGACCATGCTATTGAGACTTTAGCTTATGGGCGCTGGGGCTTACGGCGGTTGAAGTGGTCGGCCAGATAAGGACTGTGGGCGTCGATCTCGCTGGATTCCGATGCGGTGCGGATATTCCGCCGTGCGCGATGGTAGGGATGGCAGCGGTACCGGCCAGCAGGCGCAACATGCGAAGTTGCACGTCATTCCCGCGAAGGCGGGAATCCAGGGACTCGCGGAAGGCCGTGGCGAAGGAGACTTGTACGCGGCTATTGAAAACCTTGTGGTGCAGGGCCGTCTTGCGATTCACTGGATTCCCGCCTGCGCGGGAATGACGGTAATAATGCGAGCAGCCGGACTGGCCTAATCGTAATACCAGGTGAAATGTATCGACAGCGATTCATTTCGACGTTCAACTCAACCGCCCCATTCTCCCCGCCCGAAAGTCCATCATCGCTTCCTGGATCTGCTCCTTCGTGTTCATTACAAAGGGCCCCTGTCCGACTACCGGCTCATTCAAGGGCTGACCGGCGAGTAGCAAAGCGCGGGCGTCGGTTTTTGCCGCGATCGTCACGCGATCGCCGGTCCGGTCGAACAATGCCAACTCGGCGGCAGCTAGTGCTTCCTTGTCGTTGACGGTCAGATCACCCCGCTGCGCGACGAGGATCGTCGTAAATCCATCGGGCAGATTCAACGTGACGCGACCGCCGGCCTTCAACTGCAAATCCCAAACTTCGATGGGCGTGACCGTGTGAGCCGGACCCTTTACGCCCTGGAATTCGCCGGCAATCACGCGCACACTTCCAGCGGCGTCGTTCAACGGTGCGACGGTGATCTGTCGATCCAGGATCTCCTGATAGCGCGGCGCCGACATTTTTTCGCGAGCGGGCAGATTCACCCACAGTTGCACCATTTCCAGCACACCGCCAGCCTGGGTGAACCGGCGGCCGTGAAGCTCCTCGTGAACCACGCCCGCCGCGGCCGTCATCCACTGCACGTCGCCCGGCCCGATGGCGCCGTGGTTGCCGGCCGAGTCGCGATGCTCGACTTCGCCCTGGTAAACGATGGTGACCGTCTCGAACCCGCGGTGGGGATGTTCGCCCACGCCTCGCGGTTCGTTCGACGGGGCGAACTCGTGCGGTCCCGCGTAGTCGAGCAGCAGGAACGGATCGAATTCGGTCGTTTGGTAGGTGAACAGGCTGCGAACGGGAAAACCGTCGCCGACCCAGTGCTGTGGGACGTTGCGAATGATCTTTTGAATTGTTCTCATGGATAGGTTCACTCCTTAGAGTCCATTTGCGGCGCGGCGGCGGCGGCCGCTCATCAAATAAATGTCGGCCCGCAGTTGCCACAGGGGATCGTCGCTCGGATCGAGGCCATCAACTCGCGGGATCGGATCAAAGATGGTCTTGCGCATTTCTGGGTCCTCCTCGTCCGCGCGCTGGGTCAACGCGATCGTGCCAAATTCAATCCGCGGTCGGCTGTCGGGCCAAGAACTGGTTGCGTCGGCAACCTCGTCGCCCAGCTCGGCAACTTGTACGAAGATTTGGTACTTAACCGGGCCCTGGGTGAGTCGGGCCGTAAACTCGTCAAACAGGAAGTTGGGCGACTTCTGCGCGGCTTCGTCAGTCGACAGATAGTCCGTGCCGGCAGCGGGCCGAATGCGATAGCGGCCGAAGCGGCTCTCCCCTTCCGCGTTGGTAAACTTCACCGCCAATACGCCGAAAAATGCCTCGCGGGCAAAACTGGTCGGTATCGGCTTCGCGGCGGTCGCGAATCGCATGGCGGCCGGATGCGCCTTCAAGAAGTCATCCAGCGGCGTCGGCTTGGGCGTCGTTGGCCCGCTGCCGGCCAGCGCCTGCACGAACTGCAAGAATTCCTCGCCGGTGTGCGTGGGAAAGCCGTCGTGAGAATGGGCCACGATGTCGGTATGGACGTGCTCGGCGAGAGAGAAGCGAATGGCCATTCCGCGCGGACCCGCACCGACCGGATCGTTGTCGGGCACCTGCGGCACGCCGGCGAAATCCGAAAGCCGCACCACGACGGGAGTCGATGGCCGCGCGGCGTGCGGGGCGCGCGTCAGTCGTGCCGCCTCGGCCGTCGGTGTGAAGGTCCCCTGGCACATCAGCCCTTTGGCATGCACGGCGCGAAAGCCAGAGTGTAGACCGAAGACGCTGTCGAGGCCGGCGAGTATGTCCTCGGCCAAGCTGTTCCGCGGAGTGGGGCGCGGTTGGCCATGAGAGGTCATGGGAGACTCCATAAATAGGTGCGTTTTCGCGCGAAACGGTTTACCGTCACAATGAATATGGTCCGTGGAGCGATTGCAGCGTGGTTAGCAGCGTCCGATTACAGCGACAACACTCCAGAATAGTAGTCGAATACCGTGGCATCGCATCGTTTCGGCTCATTCATGCCGCACCTCGTCCAACCTACCGGCGGCATCATTCTACGATCACTCATGTGGCACCGACGATTCCCGTGCCTTTGCGCATCTTCGCCAGTTCACCTTCCAGTTCTCGCACACGGTCCTGCAGCTTCTCGATAACCGAAGCGATTTGGCGTTGCGAAAATCGCTTGTGGATGTGCTGAGGGCAATTGACGTCCCAAGCTTCAATGGTGAACAGGATCGCCCGCTCGACGTTGCCCGGATACTCTTGATCTTGAAGCCCTTGCAGGAGTTCCGGATCGCGGTCGACAACCCTGGCGGTGCCCCACAGCTTCACCCGCTGGCTATTCGCATAGTCCATCAGAAAAATGAAGGCCTTCGCGTTCTCGGAAAGATTGCCGAGCGTGATGTACTGTCGGTTTCCGCCAAAGTCGGCGAACCCGAGCGTGCGCTTATCGATCACTTTCAAGAACCCCGGCGGACCACCGCGGTATTGGATGTACGGTTGCCCCTGGGCGTTGGCGGTGCCGAGATAGAACATGTCCAGAGCCGCCAAAAAGTCCTCGAGGTCGGGCGTAACGGTGGTTTGCCAACCGGCGCCTTGCTCCAATCGCGCATAGCCTTGCCGAGAACCCTTTTGCTGTTGAATGGCTTTCACAGCCGGCGTAAAGGCGATGTCGCTGGGGACGCTTGGCATGGATCGTAGTTCCGCAATTGCCGCAGATGCGCAGTATATATCTGGGACTGCCCGCCAACCGCCACCAATTCCGAGAGGCTTATTCGGCCTGATCGAAGTTACCACCGCTCTTCACTTGCTTATGGGAGCCGTGGCTACGGGGTCAACGCGAAAACGAATTGTCGCGGCAATGCCAAGGGCGATGAAAAGCACCAACACAACAAGCTGCGCGACTAAAAACGGAGGTTCCGATTGGGTCGGCGCCAGCGCCTTCAAAGCCGGCACCTTAAGAAACGCCTGCACGACTAGCACGAACACATTGAAATAAAGGGCAATCATCGCCGTGATCACATAGATCGGACGCCAAATTCCCACAAGCCGCCGAGGGTAGCGTGCCACGATAGCCGCGGCCAGCACCAGCAGCGAAAGGATGCCGATCGCGTGCGACGGCAAGAAACGCTCGAAGGGAAAAAGGAACCCGGTCGCGCTGGTCGCCACGGTCGTTACAAGAAAGAGCGAGGTCCAGCCATCGAGCCGTTTTGATGTGAGCAAGCCAATCAACACCACGAATCCGGCGGCAATGCCCACCAGGCTCAACACAACGTGAACGAAGGTCAACGGCGTCATATCGAAGAACATCTCGCTTTCTCCAACATCTAGGATCGATCGGGAGACGACTGCTCCGCATTTTTCGTATTCGCTTCAACTGAGCAGCAATTGCAAATCTTCCGAGGTGAGATTCCGCAAGGGGCCATTGTCGGCCGAGACAATCGCCTCAGCCAGGTCGCGCTTCTGTTCTTGCAGCTCCAGGATCTTTTCCTCGACCGTGCCGCGGGCGATCAGCCGGTAGGCAAATACGTGTCGATTCTGTCCGATGCGGTGCGCGCGATCGACCGCTTGCGCCTCGACCGCTGGGTTCCACCACGGATCGAGGATGAACACATAGTCGGCGGCAGTCAGGTTCAGGCCGAGTCCGCCCGCCCTCAGGCTGATGAGGAATAACTGGCACGCGGGATCGGCTTGAAAACGCTCGACCTTGGCTTGCCGCTTAGTGGTCTTGCCGTCGAGGTATTCGTAAACGATTTTGCGTTGATCCAGTTGGCGTCGCACAATGGCCAGAAGACTTGTGAATTGAGAAAACACGAGGGCCTTGTGACCCTCGTCGATCACTTCGGCGAGCTGTTCGAGGAGCGTCTCCAACTTGGAACTTCCGGCGTCAATTTTCTTTTTATCGAGCAGTCCGGGGTGACAAGCGGCTTGGCGCAGACGCAGCAGCGCTTCCAACACGTGGATCTTCGCTTTGTTGACGCCAACCTTTTCGATACGTTGGAACAAGGAACGGCGGTAGTGTTCGCGCAACTCGTCGTACAGTTTTCGTTCGGCTCCATCCAGATCGCAATACAAGGTCTGTTCTGATTTCGCCGGGAGCTCCGCAAGCACTTGTTGCTTCGTGCGACGCAGCATGAAAGGCCGCAATGCGCGCGAAAGAATGGTCAGATCCGTTTCGGTCCCTCGGTCGGCAGTCGGTTTGCCGTGGGCGAGTCCGTTGCGCCCCGCGGACAGGACCGCGCTCAGTTTTTGGTTGCTGCCGAGCATGCCGGGATTGAGGAACTCGAAAAGCGACCAAAGTTCGCCCAAATGGTTTTCGACGGGCGTGCCCGTCATCGCCAACCGGCGACGCGACCGCAACAAGCGACAGGCTTTGGCGGCTTGCGACGAAGCGTTCTTGATGGCCTGGGCTTCGTCGAGGATCGTGTAGTCGAACGAGATTTCGCAGAGCTTTGCGATATCGCGGCGCAGCGTGCCGTACGTCGTTACGACAAGATCGTAGTCGTTCAATTGTGCCAGCGCGGCGCGGCGATCCAAGCCGGTGTAATTGAGCACACGCAAGGAGGTAAAGCGCTTCGCTTCCTCGTTCCAATTGAAGACGAGGCTTCGTGGAACGACCACGAGCGACGGGGCCGGAGCGTTATCCGTCGCGCGGCGGCCGCGCGCACGCACACGACCAGACGTCGTCCGGAGTTGGCGCCGCTCTTCAAGCAGGGCCAAAACCTGGACCGTCTTTCCCAATCCCATATCGTCGGCCAGGCAGCCGCCGAATCCAAATTCGTCGAGAAAATGCAGCCAGCCCAGCCCCTCGCGCTGGTAAGTGCGCAGTTCGCCCAGAAACGACTCTGGCTCGTTGTGAGGCTCGATGCCTTGGAACGCTGCCAGCTTGTCGCGCAGTCGGGCAAAGCGCTCGTCAACTCGGACGTGTTGCGAGTCTTGTGCCGCCAGTAAGGCGTCGAGCAACGCCGCCTGGGTGGGTAGGTAACGCAACCGATCCCCCTTGGCCTGGCCCAACTCGGCCAAGTGCGCATAGCGGGCCAGCCATTCGTCCGGCAGCATGCCTTGCGAGCCGTCATCCAAGGTGATGAACTGCTGCCCTTTGCGTAGCGCGGCCAGCAGCTCGGGAAGCCGGGCGGTCACTCCTCCGAAATCGCACGTCCCCTCCAAATCGAACCAGTCGACGCCGCTGGTGACGCTGAGGGTGATCGAACCCGCGTTTCGGATCAGCCGACCTTCCGCTTCCACCTGCCATCCGGCCGCCGTCAGTTGCAGGACGAGCTTTGGCATCTTGGACGGCGCCACGAAGAATTGATCGGGCGCATCCAGGTCGTGGCGCTTGCTTCGTTTGGCGCCGGCGGCGAGGAGTTGCTCCCTGCGCAAGTCCTCCGCAGCCAAATCGCGGCGCACCGCGCGTCTGGATTCTCGATCGTACCAGACTGGAGGACCGTCGCCGAACGGGGCCGATCGCTCGCCGTATTGAAATGTCAACCGGCACTCCAAGTCGGTCTGCCAATGCTGCTTCGGCTTCGAGATCGTCACCTGAGTCGATGGAACGGGACGTTCTTCCGCGTACCGCAATTCCTTGGGCCATTCGATCGGAGGCGGGTTGGGAAGCTGAATCAAGCTCTCGATGAACTCGCCTTCCTGCTTGCGGGGGACCCTCAAGGGCCCGGCTTGCCGCAGCATGGCAACCCAGGAAAATGCATCACCGCAATCGAACCTGGCGATGCGGTCGGAAAAGATTACCAGTCCGCGGCCCAACAGCGCCAGTGGGCTGCTCAGTTCATCGATTTCCGACCCCCGCCGCAACTTGCCCTGCAATTGCCAATGTTTCCGGTCCGCGGTTTGGGCCACGTCGAGGTGAAGTTTCCACGGCGCTCCGTCGTCCCATGCCAGTGGTCGAACCCGGTCGTCGCCGGGCGAACCGTCGGTCGGCAGCCAGCCGAATCTTTCCGAAGCGCACAGACGAGGCAAAACGGCGTCGAACATCGCCGGCGCGACGGCAAAATCCCCGTACTTGTTGTACCTGGAGTAGCCATATCCGTGACCGTATCCGTCGTCGCGATCGTTTCCGATCAGCATCTCAATGAGCGTTCGGTCTTCTGCCGACGACAGGTGGCTCACGTCATCCTGCGAGAGCCTGGCGTTTTTCAGCTTTCCCGGCGTGCCGTCCTTCTTAATCGGGCACTGCCGAAGCGAGATGCACGGCCAACCGCGGTCCATCGTGCGAGCCAGATCGAGTAGGTACCAGTACTGTCGCCGGCTGGTCCATGCGCGGCCAGACTCCTCCGGATCTGGGTGGCGTTCACCAACTTGAAACTGACCAACGGCTGTCAACTGTCGTTTCCAGTCGGGGATCTTGGGCTGGGCTTTCCGCCTGCCTTGCCGCTTTTCATCCAAAAGTATGGTGATGTCGCCGATTGCCGCGCGCGAGGGATGATCGTCGGCCCAGCCCGTTTGGAAGGCGTCGTAATCGTCGTCGAGGTCATCCGCGTCGAGGGCGAGTGGGCCCGTGCCGGGCACCCTCGCGCCAATGCCCTCCGCGTCGGCAGCCTGGATCACGGCCGCCACGTGTTTGCACATCCCCACGTCGTCAAAGCGGGGACACGAACAATCGACGGCGAGGACGCGTTTTCCGGCTTTGGACCAATCCAGTTGCACTCGATAGGACGAATAACTGGATCCCTCTACTTCAGCGTGCAGGGTCGTAGGTCCGTGTGACACGATCGAAACAGCCCCCGCACGGAAGTACTCTGTCCCTCGTTGCCAATCGCGGTTGCTGAACTCGGCAATGCAGCGTTTCAACAGTTCCATGAGTTGCGTTGAAGCTCCTTCTTATGCCATGACCAGATCAACCGGCAGCCGGGCCCGATCGGGGATTCGTCGAAACCGGCTAGGATCTGTGCGAGCCGCGAGTGCGCGCGAGTATTGGGGACTGGCGCCGAGCGTCCTGTGGTTTTTGGCTGCGAAGCCGCGTCCGCGAGGCCACCGTCCGCGTCACGTCAAAAACTCCGAGCGACGAACGCTCGATCCATGTCTCGCCATTGAACCGCACGAGGGTGTCATCTGGCAAGTGGCTGCGCCGTTGGGCAGTAGGGCGGTGCTAGCGTCCGAGGGTGGCTGTCGTCTCGCAGAGGGACTTCCGATAAGGGGTTGCAATCATTTGGTTGCATTTCATGCCGGGCCCCCAATCACGCAACCAAGAGGTAGCCTATGAGCTTGTCCACCGATCGAATCGAACGAGAAATCCTGCTCAAAGTGCCCCGCTCGCGGGTTTGGCGCACCCTCGTCAATGCCGAGGAATTCGGCGACTGGTTCGGGGTGAATCTGCAGGGAAAGTAGAGCGTCGAAAAACATGTCGCCACGCCGTGAATCGCGATTGAAGGATGCAGGTACGAAACGTGTTCGGCCGAGTCGAGCCACGGCGCCAGGCTACGCGCCGATCTTTGCCGCGCTCGGCGACGAGACGCGTCTGCGACTCATTGCCGTGCTCTGCGCCGGCGGCGCCATGTCAATCGCACGGCTTACGTCGGGAACCGAGATCACTCGGCAAGCGGTCACGAAGCATCTGCAAGTCCTTGCGGACGCAGGGCTGGTACACGACATCAAAGTCGGACGCGAACGCCTGTGGCAGTTCGAACCCGCGCAGTTGGAAGAAGCTCGCCGCTCGCTCGAGTTGATAGGCCAACAGTGGGATCGAGCACTCGGCAAGCTCAAGATGGCCGTCGAGCGGGATGCACCTTAGCCGAAGAACGCTCCAACTGCTGAAGATTGCCCTTTACTTGGCGACGCTCTTCACCACCGGTGGCTTCCACGTGCCGTTCGAGATAGAGGAGGCCTTGCCTTTCGGCCAGTACGCGCGCAACATGAGCGTGAACTCGCCCTTTGGCGCCGGCAGCCAGTTGGCCTGTCGCTCGCCGCCGAGTCCGGACAATCCTTGTCCGACACCTCGCCCTTATTGCGCTCGTGCTAAATGGCTAACCCGCTATCTTCGGCATGGACTTGACACTGCTACCTCCTAGAATCAGCTAAGTGACTTTCCATGACATGGAGCAAAATCGGCCGACCGTTATACTGCGTCTTGATGCAAAATGCGCTGCAAAGTGGCGGTCGATTATCCAGTTTCACCGGCCTAGAGTTATCCACAATACCACAGGAAGTGGATGAATGAGCATTCAGAATCTCGACAAGCTGGCAACACTCATCCGGCACGAGCGCGATGCCTTGCTTGCCCGCTGGAGAGAGCAAGTGAGGCTGCTCCCCTCGGCGAAGTACCTCGATACTCCCACGCTGAACGACCACGTTCCCGTGCTCCTCGACGAGTTGGCCACCGCCTTCCGGCGCGTCTCTGAAGAAACGATCGCCGAAGCGCTCCTCGAAGGGACGCCGCCGGCCCACGGCCAGCAGCGGTACGAAGACGGCTTTGATATCGTTGAAGTCGTCGCCGAGTACAACATCCTCCGAGGTTGCATCCACGATCTTGCCGAAAGCAACAGCCTCCGGCTCGAAGGCAAGGCGTTCCACATTTTGAATCGAGTCCTCGACGAGGCGATCGGATTGGCGGTGCAGACGTTCGCTACGAAGCAAGCGCTCGAAGTGCAAGATCGCCGTGAAGAATACCTGTCGTTTGTGATGCACGACCTGCGCACGCCGCTCAACGCCATCTCCCTTGCCGCGCGAGTTCTGGAGTTGACGCTATTGAAACAGGGCGGAACGACAGAGACGTCGCAGATGTTGAAGTCACTGCACCGCAACGTGCATCAACTCGAAACATTGGTCAACAAGGTGCTCAAAGAGAGCGCGAATATCCAGACGGAATCTGGGGTCAAGCTGGAGCGCCGCGCGTTCGATTTGTGGCCGCTCGTCGAAGCACTGATCCACGACCTTCAGCCCGTGGCGGGCACCGGCAGTACGCATCTCATCAATGAAGTGCCCGAGGAACTGATCGCGTTCGCGGACGCCAGTTTGATCAGGCGGGTCTTCCAGAACCTGGTTGCGAATGCGATCAGGCATACGCCTCGCGGCGAAGTCGTCATCGGGGCTCGAGCGGTCGGTACGGATGACGCGGTCGAATGCTGGGTCAGCGACAACGGCGGCGGAATCCCAGCGGATCGGCTCGCCCTGATCTTCGACAAGTTGGAAACCGATGACCAAGACGATGGCGGAACGGGCCTGGGATTGGCCATCGTCAAGACGTTTGTCGAAGCGCACGGCGGCAAAGTCACCGTCGAGAGCAAGGAGCACGTCGGCTCGACGTTCCAGTTCACGCTGCCGGGTCGCGCAAAGTAACGGGCAATGGGCGCGCGTGATGCGATGGCTGGTCGCCGAACGGCAAGCGATCTGTATTATTTAGGCCTCATACGGCTTTTGCAGCCGATATTGCGGGTGGCTCGCGCGGTACGCCGCCGCGCGATCCTCTCGCGAGAACGCCACGGGCAGAAACTCCAGCGCCTCGCGCAGGCGTTCGTCCGGCTCGGCGCAACTGAAACGCAAGAATCCGCCGCCCGCTTCGCCAAAGCACTCGCCGCCGAGGCAGGCCACGCCTAACTGATCGTCCGCCGCTTCGAGCAAGTACATGGCCAGGCCGTGCGATGTGAGCCCGAGCCGTAGGCAGATCGGTTTGACGTTGGCAAAGACATAGAACGTGCCGTCGGGCTCCAGGCAATGCACGTCGGGAATGGTGTTCAGACCGCGAGCGAGCAACTCCACCTTGCCGCGGAAAAGTTGCATCGTGCGATCGCGCTCTTCGGCATCGTGCTGCAATGCGGCCGCGCCGGCCAATTGCACCAACGGGGGCACGCACGAGAGCGACGTATTCATCAAGGCGCCCAACCGCTCGACAATCGTCGGGCTGCTCACGGCGAAACCCAGCCGGTAGCCGCTCATGCTGTACGACTTGCTGAACGTGTAGGCGGCGACACATTGGTCCATCATGCCCGGCTCGGCAAGCAGCGTGTGATGCCGGCCACGCCATACCATCTGGTCGTAGGGTTCGTCGCTGAAAACGGCCACGTCGCGTCCGCGGACCAGTTCGGCCAGGCCGCGCAGGTCGTCCCGTGTCGCCACGCCGCCGGTGGGATTGTGGGGGCTATTGATGAAGATAGCCTTGGGCCGTTCGGCCGTCTTCAAGAACCGTTCGACCTCGCTCAAGCGCGGGCGGAACGCGTCCTCTTGCCGCAGTTGTGCAAACCAAGGCCGGGCCTCGCGCCGCGCGATGTTCGGCAAGTACGTGGGAAAGTACGGGCTGAAAACCAACACGCCGTCGCCGGCGTTGAGGAAGGCCTCGCAGAATAGCAGCTCGAAGATCTTGGCGCCTGGCCCCACGACGACATGGGCCGCTGTCGTCGACAGTCCATGCTCGCGATTCACGTAATCGGATGCCGCCGCCCGGAGCTCGGCCATGCCGATCGACGGACAATAGTGCGAGCGGTCGCCTTCAATGGCTTCGATGCCGGCGCGCTTGGCCGACGCTGTGGAGGGAAACGGGCTATCGCCGATTTCCAACTCGATGACATGCTTGCCGTCGGCTTTCAATCGATGCGCGACGGCCAGCACATTGAACGCGGTTTCGACCGTGACGCTCTCGACGAACTTACTGAAACTGACCGCCATCTGCGGATTGCGCTCCAACCGGCAAGATGCCGGCTTCAATGAGTGTGGGTAAATTGACCAACGAAGAAAACGAGCTGAATGAATCGAAGGAGGGAGGGCGTCTCGCCCGCCATGAACCCTGAGAGAAGACGGGCGAGACGCCCATCCCCCAGGCACTGGTTTACTTTAGTGCGATGGCCTGGGCCAACGGACGGAGCACGTTGTCGATCACATAGCTGTCGACCATCTCTTGGCAAATTCGCGACAACTCTTCCAATGCCGTGACGTACGTCGCATCAGGGCCGAGGCTGCCATATTGGCGGGCCGTCAGATAAACGCTGAGTTGATCCTCGGGAAACTCTCCGGTGCGCACCTGGTAAGCATTGGTTCGGGTCTCAATGCTCATCCGACATTGCAGGCGGCAATCCTCGTCCAGGGCGAGCGTCAACGACGGCTCGTAGTTGATGATTGACGAACCCGATTGTTCGACCAGTCGCTCCAGCGCAGGGCTCACACCCAAGGCCTCGGCCACGAGCTGGTTATGGTTGCCGCGGTACGTGAAATCGAAGCCGTAGAGCAGGTCGAGGGCCTCGCAATCCAGCGGGCTGACGGAAAGCATGTACGGGGCCAACTCCAGCACCAGGCGGTGCTGATCCAGCGATTCTTCGACCGTCGCGGGATTGACCTGGCCCGAGCAGACCCGCCGCGTTTCCACGGTACACCAGCGATACTGGCCGCGATCCTTATCTTCCTCGAGCACGAAATCTCCGCGCTCGCGGCAATAGAAATTGCGCATCGTGGGATACTTTTTTTGGATGCGCTCGAAGTAGTGCAGGATCGTTTCGCGATTGTTGGGCAGCTCCATCTCCGTGCTGAGATTCATGTTCACATAGAAGTCGTCGCACAAAGAGCTGTAGCGGTCCATTCAAGGGGGGTCCTTCAGAGATCGAGGCGCGTCGCGGGTTCCGGCCGAAAGACCGGGCAGGAAAGGACCTGACTTTCTTCGCGCCGGCCCCAGTATAGAATGACGCGAATCGGACTGTCAAAGCCGCGATTTGGACAAGCACGTGAAGGTGGTGCGGCCATGAAATCGAAGCAAGACGACGCCAACACGATTGTGCTCTTCAATACCGCTTTGGGATGGATGGCAATGGTTGGCGCTGGCAAGGCGCTCAAACGACTCACCTTCGGCCACGAGTCGCCCGAAACGGCGCTGGATCATTTGGGGCCCGTGATCCGGGCCGATGCGCGGGTGGGTCCTTGGAACCAACCTCTAGTCAAGCGGCTCCAGGCCTACGCGAAGGGCGCTCAAGATGACTTTCGCGACGTACTTTTGGACTTAGGGAAGCAGACCGACTTTCAGCGCAAAGTTCGCGAATGTTGCCGGCGAGTCGCCTACGGCCGAACCTCGTCGTATGGTGAGCTGGCCTCGGCAGCGGGGTATTCCAGGGCCGCCAGGGCCGTGGGAAGCTGCATGGCCGGCAACCCGATCGCACTGATCATTCCCTGCCACCGAATTCTGGCCAGCGGCGGCCGCTTGGGAGGATATTCGGTACGGCAAGGGACGTGCATGAAAGAGCGGTTATTGGGGATCGAAGCGGCAACGGCTGCGCCGGCGACCTCGCAAAAAGCCCGCCCTCGGCGCGTAACCCGACGGGCAAGCGGCAGATAGCGGTTTCGTCAAGCATTGCCGAGGTCGACTTTATTGACGGCCTAGAGACCGCCAAAAATAGCCCCCATTGGCATTTCCCAAAAAACCGGGCTGGAAATCTAGCCAAAAATCAGCCACAATTGAGGAGCAGGGCAGGTCGGTCCGCCGTAGTACCTACCTCATTGCTATCCCTCCCCAAAACCACTTCACCTGAATCAGCGTTGCAGTCAACGTGGCTCGCAAGGACCGCCGGCCCGCCCCCACAGATCACGAATCGCCACCCCTGGACCTATAAGAGGTTCAATCACGAGCAGGCCGTTGCTCGCACGATGATCTCTTTAGTCGACATGGCGATAGCCGGAGAGAGTTGATGGTTGAAGCAGACGTATGGCAAATTGAACGCCGCGACGACGGCGCCGTGGTAGTTCGCGTGCCGTCCTTTGAAGAGCAAGGACAACCCTTGCCGGACGCCGTGTTCGCCTTCCGCGCCGGCGACCCCCAGTTCCAGTTTTGGGATGCGCGCTTGCGGCAGCGCGAAGTGGAATGCGTCTAGCGCGGCATCGTTCGCAGCCGGAATGTGTCAGGCACCTTTGGCTGCTGCGGCGCTTTCTGAAGGCCCCTGGTTTTGGAGCCCAAGGTTCCAGACGCCACGAAATCGACCCAGCCCGCGCATCTCTGCGAGTTTGCCCGTACAGCTTACCTAGCCGATACGCGCGCGGGCGTCAGTGGTTCGCAACGGCCGAAATGACCGTCTCAGCAGCGAATTCCGTCGTAATTCGTACAACCCGCACCGGCCTTGCCCGCCGATATTCTTGCTGGGCGGAGGAGATGGCGACGAATCACAAGGGATCTCTATCATGCGCTGCCGCAACGTGGGCTTGGGGCTTTTGCTGTCGATCGTCCTCGTCGCTTCGGTAAACGCCGAGGGGATTCGCTGGTACACGAACGCCGACGACGCCTGGAATGAGGTCGACGTCGAAGCAAAGCCGCTGATGGTACTGGTAACCCGCCCCGGTTGCCCCTTCTGCGTCCGCATGAAGAACGGCACGCTCGCCGATCCGCTCGTCGTGCAGGTGGTGAACGCAGAGTTTGTCGCCCTGCGGGTCGATCAGCAGGAAGACCCTGCGTTCGTCCGCGACCTGGGGATTAAGGCCTTTCCGACGCTGCTGATCATTTCGCCCAACGACAAGCTTATGGATCGGGTGAAAGGCTACATGAACGCGGACCAGACGCGGCTTCGCCTGGAAAATGCCCGACGCGCGACCATGGCGCAGCGGCCGGAAAACAGCACACGATAGCACGAAGCGTGGCAAAACCCGGGTAGTGGGTCAGTCTGAATTCCATTGGTTGGGTGCCTGGAGTTGAGCGCAGCGAACCCCCAGATTGGCAAGCGTCTGTGGGCTCACTTCGTTCGACCACAGGCACCCCGAAATCAAACTGACCCACTACCCAAACCCGTGCAAGCGGGCAGCGCTGGAGAAGAAAAAGGGGACTGGTCCAATAACTCGCTGTCGGTCACCCTTCGCGTTCTCGCGCAACAGTTATTGGACCTGTCCCCTTTTTCGGATGCTTACTTCACATGCGCTGCCCTCTGTCGGCGCAAGCAGCCTGCGCCGCTAGCGGTCGATTAGCCTCGCCGCCGCACAAAACACTTTACAAACCCCGAGCGGCTTGGTATCACCATATAGTTCGCATGCTAATGACCTAGCGGCTTGGCCCCCATTTCGCAAGCCGCACTTCCGGCCCATCGACCGCGAAAATGAGGTGCGAGAATGCGCAGAATCTTGCTGCTCGCTACTGTTGTCTCAATTGCCTCGATCGGATCGCCGGCACGCGCGGCGGAAAATGCTACCGCGTCGCCAGAAGCCAAATCTTCGCCGATTGGCAAAAAGGTCGAACCGTTCACTCTAAGCGACTATCGCGGCAAGATTCATTCGCTGGATGAATTGCAGGCCAGCAAGCTGGTGGTGATCGCCATGCTGGGCGCCGAGTGTCCCTTGGCCAAAGTTTACGCGCCGCGGCTGGCGGCACTCGCCGGCGAGTTTGAATCGAAGGGCGTCGCGTTTCTCGCCATCGACTCGAACGTGCAGGATTCGCTTTCCGAAATCGCCGCCTACGCGCGAGTCCACAAGCTCGACTTCCCAATTCTCAAAGACACCGACAATAAAGTTGCCGACAAACTGGGTGCGCTGCGTACGCCAGAGGTGTTTGTCCTCGATCAAGACCGCGTGATCCGCTATTGGGGCCGCATCGACGATCAGTACGGCTTCAAGACCGGCGCCGGCTATGCCAAGCCGCGGCTTGCCCGCCGCGATCTGGCCGAGGCCCTGGGCGAGCTATTGGCTGACAAGCCCGTCAGCCAGCCCGCGATCGCGGCCGACGGCTGCTTTATCGGTCGCGTGCGAAAGACCGAGCCCCAAGGCGAAATCACCTATTCGAAACAGATTGCACGCATCTTGCAGGATCGCTGCGTCGAGTGCCATCGCGCGGGCGAAGTGGCCCCCTTTGTGTTGACTTCGTACGACGAAGTCGTCGGCTGGGCCGAGACGATTCGCGAAGTCGTCGATGAAGGCCGCATGCCTCCTTGGTCGGCCAATCCCCAGCACGGCCACTTTTCCAACGACGCGCGGCTGTCGAGCTGCGAGAAGGCCGTCATTTCCAATTGGGTCAAAAACGGCTGCCCGCAAGGCGATCCCAAGGATTTGCCGCCGCCGCGCGAGTTTGTCGAAGGTTGGCGTATTGGCGAGCCCGACCAGGTGATCGCCATGAGCGACAAGCCGTACAAGGTGCCGGCCGAAGGCGTCGTGGCCTATAAGTTCTTCACGGTCGATCCCGGCTGGAAAGAAGACAAATGGGTGAAGGCCGCCGATTGCCGGCCAGGCAATCGGGCCGTCGTGCATCACGTCATCGTATTCATCCAGTCGCCCGGCGAAGGCGAGTTCCGCGATGGAGGCGGCCTGGGCGGGTATGCCCCCGGGGCGCCGCCGGCGATTCGGGAGGAAGGCACGGCGACGTTCGTGCCGGCCAACTCCAAGCTCGTGTTTCAACTGCACTACACGCCCAACGGCTCGGAACAAGAGGACCTCAGCAAGATCGGCGTGATCTTTGCCGACCCCAAGACGGTGAAGAAGCGGATTCGCGGCGGCATGGTGGGCGACCTTTCCTTCAAGATTCCGCCGGGCGCCGACAACCACGAAGTCCATAGCAGCCACAAGTTCCTCAGAGACGCCTTGCTGTTAGACGTGACTCCTCATATGCACCTGCGCGGCAAGAGCTTCCGCTTCGAGGCGGAGTTTGCCGACGGACGCCGTGAGATCCTCCTGGACGTGCCCAAGTACGACTTCAATTGGCAATTGACGTACCGACTGGCCGAGCCCATGCTGCTCCCCAAGGGCACGCGAATGCACTGCACGGCCCACTACGACAACTCCGAAGAGAACCCGGCCAATCCAAATCCGAAGGAAACGGTCCGCTACGGCGACCAAACGTGGGAAGAAATGATGTTCGGCTTCTATACCACGGTCGATCCGAAGCAAGATCTCACCGCGCCCAAGCCATCGGCGAAGCCGGCCGAGCCCAAGCCGCTGGAAAACAAAGCCGCAGCAGGCGGCTGAGAGCGCCGGCGAGCGGCACGCGCATTCCCGGCGAACCGGATGCATCGCTTGGCGAGCGGGATGCGTAAGCTTCCCGGTTGGTCACTTCAAGCACGGCGCAGCGAAAGCGCAAAAGCGCGCACTTTTGCGCATTCGTGCGCACTTTTGCGCGCGACGCAAGTGCAATGGCAGCCAAACGTTGCCCAGAATTTCGCCGTTTTGCGCGCAATTTGGCGTGTGCGCGCAAAAAAAAAAAACAGCGTTGGGCGTGTGCGCGCCTCTGTTCTGCCGACTTAGGAAAATCGCGCACGCCGCCCGTCGCCGGGCAAGTCGTTGTCGCCTCTGGGCTTGCCCTGTTGTCGCGCGATTGGGCAGGCGACGTAACCGCGACAAATCTTGCACGATCGCTCATTACCCCTGGCGCGCGGAACCTGCGCTGACTGAGCCGTGCAGTTTTTAAAAAGCACGGCTGTTTTCGTTGTCGGGGCGTGGTTTGAAGACCACTACCGCAATGTCCGAAGGGCGTCGGATTCCTCGGAAAGTGCCTTTGTAGTGGCTCGGTCAGGAGACCGGCCACAACAGTCCTACCGACTCATGATCGCTTCCACGACCAGGAGCGCCACGATGCAGTTCACCGCCAGGGGAGAACGACGGATACGGGAATCACGAATACTGGAACCACAAA
>Ga0163144_10007341_pt1 | contig 24173 bp, 21 predicted proteins | sample OliLak19BULKMAT1_FD_123175 | JGI IMG/M metagenome (GOLD analysis project Ga0163144, IMG submission 123175) | Freshwater microbial mat bacterial communities from Lake Vanda, McMurdo Dry Valleys, Antarctica - Oligotrophic Lake LV.19.BULKMAT1 | ecosystem: Environmental > Aquatic > Freshwater >...
ATTGGCCCGGCCGCTGGCAGCAATTGGCGTGGATTGGCCTCGGGCGGCAGCGTGCGGAGATTGGGCCAGAGCGCCCGGTCAAACAGAATAGGGTGGCCGCGCTGCTCACCGAAGAACGGGGCCACCACCGCCGCGCGCGTGGTCCGCCAGCGTTCGATCAGGCGCGCTACGACCGCCGGCTCGAGGTTGGGCTGATCGGCCAGCACCACCAGCAGCGCCTGGCAGTTTTCCGGCAGCGCCGCCAACCCGGCTTGCAGCGAGCGCGCCATCTCGCTCTGCGCGAAATCGGGGTTGTGCGCGAACGTCAGCGGGGGGCCGCCGGGCCGCGCCGCCGCCCCCGCCGCCGCTTCAACCGCCGCCCGCTCGTGGCCGGTGACGACCACCACCTGGCTCACGCCGCTGGCTTGGAGCCGCGTGACGACCTCCCCCAACATGGTGCCCGCTCCCCAGGGCAGCAATTGCTTGGGCGGCCCCATGCGCGTGGAGCGCCCGGCCGCCAGCACCACCGCCGCCACGTTGCCCCAGGCTTCGCTAACTGGCGTCTCACTCGCCACGGCCCCCAGCACCACCGCGCTGACGCGAGGCGAGGCCAGCAGGAGCGCCGCCGTCTCGCGGGCCGCGCCGAACGCGGTGTGCCGGTCGAGCTTGTTGATGAGCACGGCCACCCGCGCCCCGGCCGGCGCGTGCTTCAGCCCGCCGTCCGCGTGCGCCAACACCGCCGCCACCACTTCGGGCGTGACCACCGCGCCCAGGCTCACGCCCGCTAGCTGCGCTACCCGTTCCGGCCGATGCACGCGCATGTCGTCCAGCGTCGCGCCGAACACGTCGGCCCCCACCACCGGCACTACCAGCGTCGTCTCGGGCGGGATCACTGGCTCGTGCTCGGCGGGAGCCTTGAAGGGCCGCATCCGTGAGCCGTCCGCCTCGATCAACACGGAGGGCGCACCTGGCAGCGCCCGCAGGTGGGGGATGAAGCCCAGCGGCACCCCCGGCGCTTTACCTGAGCCGACTTCGACCGGCCCAATCGCCAGCACATGCCCGCTCTCGGCCAGCGCCGCCGCGATCTCGGCCAGCGCGGCGGGCCACGTTTCGGGCGCGTCCGCGACGACCACCTGCCGGGGGGCCAACGCAATCTGCGCCGCGAAGATGCGCGTGGTGGTCGTCGTCACCACCTGCCCGCCGCCCGCCACAATTTCCGCCGCCAGCCGGAACATGGCCGTGGTCTTGCCGCCGCCGCCCACGAAGGCGACCACATCATGCGGTTGCAGGCGCAGGGCGGTGCTCAGGTTCATGCTGTTAGGGGCGGCCCTTGTCCGGGTCTTCGGGCGGCTGCCACTGCGGCAGGCCGGTGAGGATGGCTTCGAGCACGCCGCCGCCCACCGCCCGCGCCTGGTCAGAGATGAAGAAGCCTACCGTCTCGGCGTCGTCCGCGTCTAGCTCGGCCACCGGCTCGCCGGCGCTGACCGCCAACCCGTCGTGCAGCAGGCCGCACACGCGCCTGGCGTGCGGGGCCAATACTAACTCGCCGACCACCACGCCCAGCGCCGCGCCGGCCAGCACCACCGCACCGATTTCGGTGCGCGCCGCGAACACGCCCGCGACGGGCGCAACGATCTCGGTAACGCCCGGCTCCGGCGCGTCCGTCTCGACTTCGACGCCGCCCTCCCAATACACGCGGCCCAGGTGCGGCCCGCGCGCCGTCTCGACCACCGCATGGCAGTCCACGCCGGCGGTGTGGCCCGCCCCCAGCCCGATTACCAAGCAGTTGTCGGGCAGGTAGGCCGTTGGCGGCGGCAGCGGGCGGCGCGCGTCCACCACGATGCGCGGCTGCATTCGGGCGATGAGGTCGTTGTCGGTATCAATGACGAGAGGGATGTCGTTGAGGACAGTGAAGGCCATGCCCGTCATCGGGTCATCGGCCAGGCGGGCCTGCACGCCTTCGACTGTGGCGCTTCCGGCATAAACCGCCTCGGCCAGCGCCGCCGCCCGGCGCAGGCAGCGCGGCTGGGCCAGTTCGGTCACCATCACCGTAAAGCCGGCCCGGTGCAGCCGCACGGCCACGCCAGTGCCAAACTCCCCGCCGCCGCGCACGAGGACGAGGTGATCCGAGAGGTGCACCGGCCGCTAGGCCTTGCCCGCCGCCTTCAGGTGCCGCAGCACGCGGTCGGGCGTAAACGGGAACTCGTCAATCCACACGCCGGTCGCGGCGTGGATGGCTGCCGCGATGGCGGGGGCCAGCGGCAGATAGGGCATCTCGGCCATGCCGCGCACGCCCCACGGCCCGTTCGGCTCGGCGAATTCCAGGATGATGGACTTCACGCGCTCGGGCACGTCCAGCACCGTGGGGATCAGGTAGTTGGAGAGATACGGCGTCAGTACCCGCCCGCCCTGGGTGATGAAGTTTTCCAGGATGGCGTACCCGGCCGCCTGCACCACCGCCCCCTCGATCTGCCCTTCCACTTGCTGCGGGTTGATAGCCCGCCCCACGTCGTCGGCGCAGATCACATCTATTAGGCGCACGTGGCCGGTTTCCATGTCCACTTCGACCTCGACCGCCTCGGCCACGTAGCCGTAGGCAAAGTTGGGGTCGGCGTAGCCGGTGTCGGGGTCGTAATCGGTTGTGGCCGGCGGATGGTAGATGTAGCTGGCGACGGCCGGCCGCTCCTCCTCCTGCCACTTTTGCAGCGCCCGTTCGGCCGCGCCCTTGATGGCGTTGCCCGACATATACGTCAGGCGCGAAGCCGAGGCGCTGCCCGAGCTGCCGCTAGTGGCCGTGTCGGAGGCGATCAGCTCCACCCGGCTCACCGGCACGCCCACCGCCTCGGCCGCCATCTGCGTTATCACCGTGTGCGCGCCCTGGCCGCAGTCGGCCCCGGCGTGGTAGACCACTACCCGTTCGATCTGGCCGTTGCCGTGCAGCTCCACGCGCGCCTCGCACGCCTCGGGCGCGCCGAACGAGAAGCCGATGTTCTTGAAGGCGCAGCCAAAGCCGCGCCCGCGCCGCAGGTAGGGCTGGGCTGTGGCCGAGGCCGGCGGCATCCCCTGCCCGGCCTGCCAGCCCACCTCCTCGGCACACCTGCCCACCACCCGGTCTATGGTGATGCCCTTCGGGAACGGCGTGCCGGTGGTCGAGTTGACGCCCTCTTTGAGCAGGTTCTTCATCCGCATCGCCACCGGGTCGAGGCCCAGTTTCTCGGCCAACTTTTCCAATTGCAACTCGGCCGCAAACGCCCCCTGCGGCCCGCCAAAGCCCCGGAACGCCCCGCCCGGCACGTTGTTGGTGTAGACCGTGTAGGCGTCTACGTGCGCGTGCGGGAAGGCATACGGCCCGGTGCACATCAGCGTGGCGTTGCCCAGCACCTTGGTTGAGGTATAGGCGTACGCGCCCGCATCCGAGATGATTTCGACCTCGGCCGCCACCAGCGTGCCATCCTGCTTGGCCCCCCACTTGGCCTTGAGGAAGAACTCGTGCCGCTTGTGGTGGCCGACGATGGACTCCTCGCGGCTCCAGATGATCTTGACCGCCCGGTGGATACCACGCTGCGCCAGCCGCCAGGCCGCCAGGGCCAGCACGATCTGCACCGACATGTCTTCGCGCCCGCCGAACGCACCGCCGATGGCCGCGTAGATCACGCGCACCTGGTCGCGTTCCATGTTCAGCGCGTGGGCAATTTGCTCCTGGTCCTCGTGCGCCCACTGCCCGGCCACCTGCACCGTCACGCGCCCTTCTTCGTCCATGTAGGCCAGCCCAGCTTCCGGCTGGAGGTAGGCGTGCTCCTGCACCGGCGTGTGGTAGTAGCCTTCCACGATCGCGTCGCACTCGGCCCAGGCCGCCGCCACGTCGCCCTTGCGGATCTTGTATTGGATTAGCACGTTGTCGCGGTTGGGCAGCAGTTGCGCCGCGCCGGGCTGCATGGACGCGCGCGGGTCGGTCACGACCGGCAGGTCTTCGTAGTCCACTTCGATCAGCGCCCGCGCTTGGGCCGCGATCTTCTCGTTCTCGGCCACCACCAGCGCCACCTGGTCGCCCACAAAGCGCACCACGTCCGCGCCCAGCTTGTCCGACCCCGGCCCGCACAGCACCGGCTGGTCGAACGTGCCCAGGCCGTACTCGTTGTTGGGCACATCCTTGGCCGTGAACACGGCCACCACCCCCGGCAATTGCTCGGCCCGCGTGGTATCCAGCCGGCGAATGCGGGCGTGCGGCCGGCCGGCAAATAGAATCTTCATGTGCAGTTGGCCCGGCCGGTTGAGGTCGCCGGGGTAGAGCGTTTCGCCCATCACCTTGCCCACGGCGTCGCGGCGCTTTTCAGATTTTCCAATCGCGTGGTTCATGCGTCCTCCCGGCCGCCGAGCGGCGCGGCCCGGCCGATCTCTAACGCAAAAATGCGCCGCAGGATGGCGAGGCTGGCCGCGTAGGTGGGGTCCATGCCGAAATAGGACAGGTTGCCCGCGCCCAGGTTGCGGCCCTTCGACAGCGGCGTGTCCGAGGCGTAGTGCAGCATCCCCAGATCAAATGGGGCGTTGTACAAGTTCACTATCTCGTCGCTGGGGTAGCGTTTGGGCCGCGCCACCTCGAACGCGGCCGACAGGTACGGCCCGGCTTCCATCTCAATCGAGGTGTAGTTCTCTTTGTAAAATACGTGGGCGTAACGCGCGTTCTGCAAGAACGTGCCGCGCACCGTGACGGCCTTTTGGTTGTCGAGCGCCGTGCCGTAGGTCAGGTGCGGGGTCACGTCCTTGGCGCGAAAGCAGTTGTCAAACAAGTAGGTATTTTGCGACTGCTCGTCGTACACCACGGTCGGGATCATCACATCGCCTACCACGCCGTTGAGCGTGGCCGCCTTGCCCATCACATACAGCCCGCGCAGCGCCGCCACCCGTGACGCCAACTGCGACACAATCAGGTAGGCCGCCATGCCGAGCGGGTAGTCTATGTTCAGGATCACGGCCTCGCTGTGCGCCAGCGCGGCCATGCCGGGCATTTGCAGGCGCGGGTCGAGCCACTCCGGCCGCAGCTTGTTCACCGCCACCACCTGCGCGTCCACCTCAAACGTGGCCGGGCTGCTGGGCACGCGGTACAGGCCGCTGGCGGCCTCGTCGGCCGCGCGCGCCGCCGCCAGCGCCTGGCCCTCCGGCTCGCGGGCGTACTTCTTCAGCACGTAGTACAGAAAGTTCTCGGCGCTCGACGGCACCTGCCGCGCCTCGATGTCGTGCCACTCGGCTTGCAGGTCGGCGTGGGCGCTCTGCTGCATATAGGCCAGCAGTTGCTCCCGGTGCCGCAGCGCAAAGCCCGAGAGCAGGTTGATCAGGCTGTGGGTGTTGGAGGATACAAAGTAGACCGGGCGCCGGCGCAGGTCAATCTGCGGCGCGGCGCTGCGCTCGACGTGCTCGTACCAGGCCAGCGTCGCCCGCCGATAGTCGTTCAGGCCGCTTTCCAGCAGGCGCACCGCCAGCTTCTTGGGCGCGGCCTGCATGGCCCGCAGTTGGGGCAGCAGGTCGGCCCCCCACACGCGCCGCAGCCGGTCGAGGTCGTCGGCCGTCAGCCCCAGCCACTCGGCCAGCGCGCCCAGGTCTAGCTCGGCCTCGCCGGCCGGCAGCGTCACGCGCCGCAGCCGCTGGTGAAACTTGTTCCACTCGATCTGATAGGCCGTCAGCATCGGGATCAGGTCGTCAATGTCGGAGTGGCTGGCGATGAACACCGCCAGCGTGTCGCGCCCGTTGAACAGCGCCCGCCGCCGCCGCGCCCGGCTGGTCGTCGCGGCCCAGCCGCCGTCGAGCACCACGCCGTGGCGCGCAAACACCTCGGCCGACTGGCCCAAGATCACCAGCCGCGCCGCCGCGATGCCCTCCGGCAGCCGCAGCAAGCTGTAGATGAAGGCCGACATGTCGGGCACGGCGGCGCGGGCCTGGGCGTGCAGCAGTGACTCCATCGCCGCGTGCGCCTCGACCAGGCTCTTGATCTGCACCTCCTCGCTCGACCGCAGCAGCGAGTAATAGGTGCGGACGTACAGCTCGATCTCCTCCGACGCGGCGTGCGGGACCTTACGATCCATGCCTTACCGGCTCATGCTGCGCCGACCGCGCCCGCGCGAGGGCGGCGCATCCAGCGGGCCTTTGCGGATGGGGTTCAAGACCGAGTACAGCAGCACCATCACTGAGAAGGCCACGATGTCGAGCAGCAGGGCCGTCACCACCTGGATCACGAGCCGGCTGCGGATAACCCTCGTCGTCCACTCAAAGAAGGGCGGCGCCTTGTCAACCGGCAACCAATGAATATCGGGGATGGTCATGTCCGCCGGCACCCGAAACGGCAGGAACGGCGTGACGGCGTTGAGGTCCATCAGGTAGCCGGCCAGCCAGAAGCCGCCCACCGCCATTACCACCAGGATAATGAAGCCGACGCCGCGCCAGACAGCACTCAGGGTCTTCTTTTTCGGCTGATGCACCCCGTCTTTGAACTGGTAGTTGCTGCGTCCCATGTCGCCCTCCCGTGGCTGTTAGCGCATCGCCTGTTTGGCCTTATCGAAGGCCGCCAAAATCTTGTAGTAGCCCGTGCAGCGGCACAGGTTGCCGGTGAGCGCCTGCTGCACCTCGCCGGTGCTCGGCTGCGGTCGTTCTTCGAGCAGTTTGGCCCCGGCCATCAGGAAGCCGGGGGTGCAGTAGCCGCACTGCACCGCGCCCTCGTCCACAAACGCCTGTTGGATCGGGTGGAGCTGCCCCGGCCCGGCCAGCCCTTCGACCGTGAGGATCTCAGCCCCATGCGCGCGCGGCGCGGGCACCATGCAGGCCATGACCGCCGCGCCGTCAATGAAGACGGTGCAGGCCCCGCACTCGCCCTCGGCGCAGCCCTCTTTCGTTCCAATCAGCAGCGCGTCCTCGCGCAGCAGCCGCAGCAGGGTCTTGTCGTTGCCGCCGGACAGCACGTAATCTTTGTGGTTGATGCGCGTGACGATTGGCTCGCTCGCGCCGTGCGCGGCCGGGGCCGCCAGCGCCGCCGCCGGCCGGCCCGCGTGCGGCCCCCACAGCATCACCGGGTCGTGCGGGAAGCTGCCGCGCGCCTGCCCGGCCACAATCGCTTCCAGCGCGCGGCGCGTCGTCACCCGCACCATGTCCAGCCGATAGTCGGCCGGGCCGCGCACGTCGTCAATCGGCCGGGCGGCGTGCACCGCCAGCGCCGCGGCTTCGGCCATGACCGAGGGCGTCAGCAGCTTGCCTGCCAAGAAGGCCTCGGCCTCGGGCGCGCGCACAATCGTCGGCGCGACTGAGCCGAGCGCGATGCGCGCCCGCGCCACCGGCTGCCCGGCCAGCGGCGCGCCGTTGGTGTGGTCGAAGTCCACGATCACGGCCGTATCCACCACCGAGATCGCCTGCGCCCGCCGCAGCGCCAGCTTGATGAACATGCCGCGCTCGCCGGCCTTGAGCGCCGGGAAGGCAATATCCATCAGCATCTCATCGGCCGCCAGCACCGTGCGGCGCACGCCGGTGTAGAAATCGCGCAGCGCCACGCGCCGCCGGCCGCGCGCCGCCGAGGCCAAAACGACCACCGCGTCCAGCGCCAGCAGCGGCGTGATGGTGTCGTTGGCCGGGGAACCCGTGATCACGTTGCCCGCCACGGTGGCGCGGTTGCGAATTTGCGGCGCGCCCACCTCCCAACAGGCCTGCGCCAGCGGCAGCGCCCGTTCGACGACGAGCTTGGAGGCCACGCAGTCGTTGTGCGTCACCAGCGGCCCCAGGTGAATCCAGCCGCCGGCGTCCAGGCTGATCTGCGCCAGCGCCGGCACGCGGGTAATGTCAACCAGCACGTCAATGTCGCGCCGGACGCCGCGCTCCAGTTCAATCAGCAGGTCGGTCGCGCCGGCCACAATCCGCGCCCGCTCGCGCCGTTCGGCCAGGTGCCGCAGCGCCTCCGCGACCGTCGTCACGCTGAGATAGTTCTGCCACATGCGCGCCTCACTCTTCTCGGCCCGCGCCGGGGTAGGCCCGGCGGGTCCGGTAAACTGTCATTAGGCCACCAGGCCCAAGATCGCCGGCAGGAGTTGCTTCTTGCGGCTGACCACGTCCGGCGCGTCCAGCGTGCCGTCCGGCAGGCGCTGGTAGGGCAGCTCGTCGAGCACCGCCGCCTGCTTACCGGCCAGCACCAGCCGGCTCGTGCCGCGCACCACATCGGTCACCATCAGCACCGCCAGCCCTAGCCCGCGCGCCTCGGCCAGCGCGTTCAACCCCTCGATGATCTCGCCCAGCCGGCCATCCAACTCGTGCAGGTTAGGCACCTCCACCTGGGCGATGCCGAAGGTCATGTCGCCGCCCTCGTACAGCTTCAGGTCGGTGTTGAGGACGGCGTCCATCGGGCGCACCGCCAGCCCCGCGCCCGCCGCCAGCACCGCCTCGCCGTATGCGTGGAAGTTCTCAAACGGCGCGACGGGCGGCTTGAGGCCCCAGGCGGCCAGCCGGTCGGCGGCCAACCGGTCGCGCGTGGTGGTCGTGGGCGAGCGCAGGATCAGTGTATCCGACAACAGCCCGGCCAGCAGTAGCGCCGCCAGGGGCGCGGGCGGCTGCAAGCCCGCCGCCACGATGCGCTCGCACACCAGCGTGGAGGTGCTGCCCACCGGGTCTACTGTGAACGGGATCGGCAGGTTGGTGGGCGAGTTGCCCAGCCGGTGATGGTCGAGCACTTCCACCAGGTCGGCTTCTTCGAGCGCACCCAGCGCCTGCCCCGGCTCGTTGTGATCTACCAGGATCAGGCGCATGCGCGGCGGGTTGAGCACATCCGGCGAACGGCACACGCCAAAATACGTGCCGTCTTCGCGCACCACCAGGAAGTCATCGCGCTCGTCGCGCACGACCCGCGCCCGGCCGTCGCGCACCCGCATGGTCAGCGGGAAGCGCGGCACATCGGCGTCCATCGCCGAGCGGCACGGCACCGTCAGGATGCGCGCCACCGAGACGTTGTCCAGGTCTAGGCGCTCGTCCATCTGCTGCGAGAGGAAGCGAAAGACGCTGTCGCCCGACACCAGCCCGAGCGGCAGGCCATCGGCCCCCACCACCGGCGCGGACGAGTGCCCGCCCGCCGCGACGGCCCAGGCCTCGCGCAGTGGGCGTTCCGGCAAGATCGGCGGCAGCGTGCGCGCAATGCGCTCGAAGCGCGGCGAGGCGTCAGCCACCAGGCGCGGCGGCTCTAGCCCCACGGTCTTGAAGACCCAGGTGGTCTGCGCGTTCAGCGCCCCGGCCCGCGCCGCCAGGGCGTTGGCGCCGTCGCGCTCGCGTAATAACCAGGCATAGCCCATCGCCGCCGCAATCGCGTCGGTGTCGGGGTTGAGATGCCCGATGACGTGCACCGGATCAATGGCGCTGCGATCACTCATGCGCGTGCGGCTCCACCACGGCGTCAGGATACACCTTCCAGCCCAGCGCCTCCAGGTCAGCCTCGGGCAAGAAGCCGTCCGGCAGGTCAGCCAGCGTCAATTCCGCCTCGGCCGTCACCGTGCCGTCCGGCAGCCGCAATTCGGCCAGCGCCGTCGCCAGCCGCCCGCGCCGCTTGAGCAGCTTGCCATACACCGTCAGCGCCTGGCCGATGGGCGTGGGCTGGCGGTACTTTACGTCCAGCCGGGCTGTCATCATAAAGCGCGTGTGAGCGCCGATCATCACCACCCGCCCGCCGGCTTCGTCCAGCAGCGCCGCCACGATGCCGCCGTGCAGCACGCCCGGATAGCCCTCGTAGTCGTCCGGCGGCGTGTAGCTGGCGGTCACCTCGGTCGGGCTGATCTCGTAGAACGACAACTGCAAGCCTTTCAGGTTACGTAGGCCGCACACGAAACAGTGGGCCGAGTTCGGCTGCTTAATTAGTTCCACAGTCATGCGGCTCCGGCGGACGCTTAGGCGACCGCAAAGGTGTCCATCATCAGGTACGGGTCGCTCATCGGGTACAGGATCGGGCAGGTGCAGCCCCGGTCAATGTATTGCTGCACCTTGGCGCGCGCCTCGTCCGGCGTGCCGGTGGCCGAGATCTTCAGCACGAACTCGTCCGGCACAAACTGCATGGCCTCGTGCACCTGCTCTTTGGTGGCGGGCCAGCCCAGAATGGACTGCACCTTCTTGACGATGTCCTCGCCCACGCCCGAGGCCTTGGCGATGTGCGGCTGCTGCGCCAGGTACTGCGTCAGCAGCATCTTGGCCGCCTCAATCGCCTTCTGGCGGTCGTGGTCCACCGAGCACACCACCAGTTGCGGCCGGTCAATGTCGGCCAGCGTGCGCCCGACTTTGCGCGCGCCCTTGTCGAGCAGTTCCAGCGCCTTGTCGTTGTACTCGGGCGGCACGCAATAGTTCAGCACCGCGCCATCGGCGATCTCGCCGGTCAACTCCTGCATATTGTCGCCGGTCGCGCCGATGTAGATCGGCACATTGCGCGGCTCGCGCCGGCCGTGCACCACGTCTAGCTCGATGCCGGTCACGTGATGAAACTCGCCATGAAAGGTGACGTTCTCCAGCCGCAGCAGCCGCCGCAGCACGTCCACCGTCTCGCGCATCGCCAGCAGCGGCTTGCGGCGCTCGATGCCGACGTTGCGCGCCAACGGGTCCCACCACGCGCCAATGCCGCAGATGATGCGGTTGGGGGCCAGGTCGTCCAGCGTCAGAAACGTGGCCGCCAGCAGCCCGATGTTGCGCGTCCAGTTGTTGATGACGCCCGAGCCGACCTTGATCTTGCTGGTTGTGGCCGCAAAGGCCGCCATCGGCACAATCGCGTCGCGCACCAGGCGGCTCTCCGCCTGCCACACCGCCTCAAAGCCCTTCTGCTCGGCGTACTGCGCGTACTTCACGCCGTCGGGCAGCGGGTGGGCGTCCTGCAAATAGAGGGCCACTCGGTTGGGGGTCATAGGTCTCCTCAAACGCGCGTTACGAGCCGGCGGCGGCCTGTGCTCGCCTGCGCGGCCTGATACACAGCCAGGTCGTCCGGCCCATCCACGTCTAGCGCCAGGCCGGGGAGGCGGCACAGCCGCACCGCCGCGCCGGCCGCGTGGGCGCGCTGCTGGTGTTCGGCCAGGCTGCCGACGCCAAAGGCATAGGCCAGCAGCCCCGGCGGCCGGACGAACAGCGCATTGGTGCCGGCCTCGTGCCGGTCGGGGGCCAGCGCCACGGCCGGGCCGCCGCCCTCGGCCGCGATCAGCGCCTGCAAATCGGCCACCGTCATAAACGGCAGATCGGTCGGCAGGATGAGCACCGCCCCGGCCCCGCCCGCCCCGGCCACCCGCGTGGCTCGCGCCAGCGCCAGGTTCAGGTCGGGCGCGCCCACCTCGGTGACGGTGTGCGCCTTGAACTCGCGCGCCAGTGCCAGCGCGGCCGGATCGCGGCTGACCACCAACACCCGCTCGATCTCACGCGCCTGGGCCAGCACCCGCAGCGCGTGGCCCAAGAACTCGCGGCTCAGGCCCGCCCGCGCCTCGGGCGAGAGCACGGCCGCCAGGCGGCTCTTGGAGTGCAAAAACGGCTTGACCGGCACAATCGCCCAAACCGGCATCGCCGTCAGCCCGCCACGTTCGCCCTAACAGAGCTAGGGCAGGCCGGCACAGCGCGCTGCGCCGCGAAGGCCAACCCCTCGGTCGCCAGCCGCGCCCGGTCGGCGTCGGTGCGCATGATCGTGTCGGTCACGAGTACCGGCAGACCGAGCGCCGCCACGGCCGGCTCCAGGTCGGCATCTATCGCGTCGAGCACGAAGCCGGTCAAGATATCCGCGTAGCCGCGCGCCACCGCCAGCGCCGACACTTCCAGCCCCAACTCAGCCAGCATCTTGGCGGCCGGGCCTTTCAGCGCCTGCCCGCCCACAATCGGCGATACCGCCACCACGGGCTTTCCCACCAGCGCCGCGCGCACACCCGGCAGCCGCAAGATCGGCCCCAGGCTGACGAACGGATTGGAGGGACATAGGATCACCACATCCGTCGTACGTAGCGCCGCCAGCACCGCCGCCGTGGGCCGCGCCGTCTCCTCGCCCGCGAAGCGAAAGCCGCTGACTATCGGCGCACACTGGCGATGGACGAAGTACTCCTGAAACTCCAACTCGCCCGCGTCGGTCTGCACCATGGTGCGCAGCCGGTCGTCCGTCATCGGCAGCACGCGAGGGCCAACGCCCAATGCGCGGCACAGCGCCGCCGTCACCTCGGTGAGCGTCTCGCCCGCCGCCAGCCGCCGCCGCCGCTCGATGTGCGTCGCCAGGTCGTGATCGCCCAACCGGAACCAGGTTGGGCTGCCCAGCCGTTCGAGCGCGGTCAGAAAATTCCACGTCTCGCCGGCCAGCCCCCAGCCGGTGGCGGGGTTCGCCAGCCCGGCTAGCGTGTACATCACCGTGTCGAGGTCGGGCGAGATTGGCAGCCCCAGGTGCTCAAAGTCGTCGCCGGTGTTGACGATGACGGTCAGCGCTTCCGGGGGCAAGGTTTGGGCCAGGCCGTGCGCCAGCTTCGCGCCGCCCACCCCGCCCGCCAGCGCCACCACCCGCGTCTGCGTCATAGGATCAGTCACGAGCGCACCAGCACGCTGTCGGCCACGGGCCGCCGCGTCGCCGGCTTGCCCGCGCTGTCGGGGTAGCCCAGCGTCACCAACGCCTGCGCCTGCCACTCGGCCGGCAGGTCGAGCGCCTGCGCCACCACGTCCGGGCAGAACAGCGGCGCGCACATCCAGCACGCGCCCAGCCCCTCGGCGTGCGCGGCCAGCAACAGATTCTGCACCGCCATCGCCACGCTCTGCACCGCCATCAAGTATTCGGCATTGGCCCGCTGGGCGTCGGGATAGTGATCCATATCCGCCAGCGTCAGCGCGGCTACCACCACAGCCGGCGCGTTCGACACCCGCGCATAGCTCTTGGCCGCGTCGGCCGCCACCGCCTCGGGCGCGTCGCCGTCGGCCAGCCGGTCGGCCCGCAGCCGCGCCGCCATCGCCTGCGCCAGCCGCGCCTGCGCGCCCGCCTCGGTCAGCAGCACAAAGCGCCACGGCTGCCGATTATGCGAGGACGGGGCCCAGGTGGCCGCCGTCAGCAGTCGGTGCAGCACGGCCTGCGGCACTGCCTTTGGCTTGTAGCGCCGGATGGAGCGGCGCGCTTGAATCAGCCCCAACACGTCGTCGGCCAGCACGGCTACTTGACCGGGTAGACGCTGTCCGGCCGAATCTTGTAGTTCACGCGCACCTGGCCGACGATCTTGGGATAGTCTGGGTTGCCGCGATACTTGAGGTTCAGGTCGCAGATGCCCTCGTAGCCGCCCTCTTCGGTTTCATTTACCACGGTGCCCTTGAGCGTCAGGTAGCGATAAGGGTCTTTCGGGTCAGAGATCGCCATCGCCACCACCGGCCGGCGCTTGAGGACTTTGTCCTTCACGCGCCCGCGCGCGGTGTTGATCAGGATCAGGCCATCCACATAGTCAAACCAAATCGGCGTGACCTGCGGCGTGCCGTCTTTGAGCACGAGCGCCAGGTTCATAAACGCCTTCGTCTCACGCGCCATAAGGATTGCCAACCGTTCTGGAATTTGGACTGTCATCTGCCTCAACTCCGATCTCGAAACAGGTCTTGGGCCTTGGGCCGAATCAGCTCGCGCGCGTCGCCTTCGCGCAGCGGGTACGGCAGGCCGCGCAAGTGGATCACCGGCCGGCCCTCGCCCGCCTGTCCCATCAGCAGCGACGCCGCCGCCGCGACCTCGTCCCCTAAACCAATTTGCGTGATTTGCAGCGCGTAGTCGAACAAGTCCGGCTGGCCGCGCATATCCAGCAGCGCCGGCAGCCCGGCCGCGCCAATCGCCACGCCGACGGTGCCGTTGCGCCAGGCCCGGCCGTGGCTGTCGTTGATGACCAGGCCGACCGTTGCGCCGGTGGCCGCTTTCCAGCGGGCGCGCAGGGCCGCGCACGAGGCGTCTGGGTTGGCCGGCAGCAGCAGCACCACCTCGTCTTGCCCCGCGCCGTGGGGAGCCACGTTCGAGCGGTCAATCCCGCCGTTGGCGCACACAAACCCCAGGCGGTGCTCCACGATCAGCGTGTTCGGCCGCGCCCGCAGCACCTCGGTGGACTCGGATAATACCACCTCCACAAAGCGCGCATCCTTCTCGGTGATGGCCGCCAGCTCCAGCGCCCGCGCCGAGGGCGTCACGTCCGCCAGCCGCACAAGGCGCCCCTCGGCTTTGGAGATGATCTTCTGCGCGATGGCGATCACGTCGCCGTCCTGCAAAGTCAGACCGGCCCGCGCCAGCGCCGCCAAAATCAGCGCCGCCAGGTCGTCGCCCGGCTGCACCAGCGGCAGCCCCGGCAGGGCCGTCAGCACCACCGAGGCGGCCGTCGGGTTGAAGGGCCCGTCTCTCATACGCCCAGGCCGCTGATGCGAATGCCGCCGGTCTTGCTCTTGTAGCGCTTATTCATAGCGATAATCAGCGCCGTCAGCCCTTCGACCACCAGGCCGTTGTCCAGCCCGCCGGCCTCGTAGGCGCGCATGCCGGCCGCCTGCGCCAGCCCGACCACCAGCGTGCGCGCCTCGGCGTCATCCGAGCACACCAGCACGTCGCTGGCGAGTTCAGTCTCTAGCTGCTTGAGGGCGTGGGCCGGCACGTTCTGAAAGGCCGCCACCACGCGCACCTCCGGCCCGAGCAGCGTCTGCGCCATCCGGCCGCTGGCCTGGCCCTCCGGCGGGCGCGGGTCGCGGTAATCTACTCGCGCCGTGGCGTCTACCAGGATTTTGCCGCGCAGCAGGGCCTGCACGCTTTCCAGCGTCGCCATTTGCGCGTCCGGCGGCACGGTCAGCACCACCACTTCGGCCGCCTGCACCGCTGCGCTGTTCTCCAGGCCCTGCACCGTCGTCACGCCGGCCAGTGTGTTCATCTCCGTGGCGGCCTGCGCCGCGCGTTCGGCGGCGCGCGAGCCAATAATCACCCGGTAGCCGGCCCGCGCCCAGCGCAGCCCCAGCCCCGTGCCTTCTTTGCCCGTGCCGCCCAAGATGGCGATAGTTGGTAATGTCTCAGTCACTCCGTCAGTCTCCACAATAGTCGTGACCCCAAGCCGTGCTTCGGCTTAGGCGCTCAGTTGCTCAAACCGCTGCCACACCTGCGCCGCCAACTCGCGGCTGCGGGCCGTGATCTCGGCCTCGTCCAAGAACAGCAAGCGCCGGTCGCGCATCAGCACGCGCCCGCCGCAAATGGTGGTCGTGACCATAGACGATTCGCAGCCGAACAGGATGTGCCAGGGCAAATTGCCGGCCGTCAGCGGCGTCGTCGGATGATAGTCTACAAAGATTAAGTCGGCAAAGGCGCCCGGCTCAATCACGCCTAGCGGCGCTGGCGGGAAGAACACGCCCGCCAGCGCGGCGTTGTTGGTCACGGCCATGTCAATAATCGTGCCGCCGCCGGCGCGGCGCGGGTCGCGGTGGGCGGCTTTGTGATACAGGTAGGCGGCCTTCCACTCGTCCCACATGGCGTTCGAGAAGCCGTCGTTGCCCAGCCCCACGCGCACGCCGCGCCGCAGCAGGCCCTCAATGTCGGCCGCGCCCACGGCGTTGTTCATGTTCGAGCGCGGCTGGTGCGTTACCCAGGTGCCGGTGGCGGCCAGGCGCTCGGCCTCGCCGTCGTCAATGTGCACGCAGTGGGCCGCAATTGTCTGCGGGCCGAGCAACCCGTGCCGCTCCAGCCGGGGGACTACGCGCAAGCCGCTCTTACGCAGGCTGTCGTCTTCGTCGGCTTCGTGCTCGGCCACATGGACGTGAAAGCCGCCGCTATGCGCGGCCCGGCAGGCATCGAGCGTGGCGTCGGAGAGGGTTAGGCTGGCGTGCAGTCCAAAGGTGCTTGCCAGCAGCGGCGCGGGCGTCTCGGCCAGCCGCGCCGCAAAGCGCACGTTCTCGCGGATGGCGGCCTCGGCCCGCGCCGCGCCGTCGCGGTCGCTGACCTCGTAGCACAGGCAGGCGCGCAGCCCGGCCTGCTGCACCGCCTCGGCCAGCACATCGAGCGAGCCGTCAATGGCGTTGGGGGAAGCGTGGTGGTCAATCAGCGTGGTGGTGCCGTGCTTGACGGCGTCCACCAGGCACACCAGCGCCGAGGCGCGCACATCGTCGAGCGTCAGCGCCTTGTCGAGCTGCCACCACAGTCGCGCCAGGATGGCGGGGAAGTCTTGGGGTGGGTCGCCGGGGATTGCTAGCCCGCGCGCGAATGCGCCGTAGAAGTGCGTGTGGGCGCAAATGTTGCCCGGCATGACGTACTGCCCGCGCGCGTCCACTACCTCCTCGCCCGTGTGCGCTGCCGCCAGTGACCGCATCGGCCCCAGCGCCGTAATGCGGTCGCCCTGCACGCGCAGCGCCTGGCCCGGCAGCACTTGCGGCGTCGCGCCCGACGTACCCGTCGGCCCCCACGTCACAATCGTGGCATTGGTAATGAGCATAGTGTTCGGGCCGGCTCTGTTCCGCCAGCGCGGCTAGTACACTTCTTTGTCGCCGCGCTTGATGGCGAGCAGGATTTTGTCTTGATCCACCGGCAGCGTCATCACGCGCACCCCGCAGGCGTTGTAAATCGCGTTCGTGATCGCCGGCGTGGTCGGGATGCTGGCGATCTCGCCCACGCCCTTCGCGCCGTACGGCCCCTCGGCCGCCTCGTCCTCCACCACAAACGAGGTCAGCTTGGGCGCGTGCTTGATCGAAGGCATCTTGTAACGCGCCAGGTGGTCGGTGAAGATGTAGCCGTCCTCCACGATGAACTCCTCGGTCAGGGCGTTGCCCAGGCCCATGATCATGCCGCCTTCGATCTGCCCTTGCAGCGCCAGCGGATTGATGGCCCGGCCGATGTCGTGCGCCGCCACCATTTGCAGCACGGTTGTCTCGCCGGTCTCCAGGTCTACTTCTACTTCGGCTGCCTGGGCCGAGTAAGAGAAGGCAAAGTGCATGTCGCCGCCGGTGCCCAGCGGCTGCGTCTGCGGGGCCCAATAGGTGTACAGCGCCTTAGGCTCACGGCCTTCCTGCTTCATCAGCACCGCCGCCTCGCCCAGCGGCACCGTGTGCCCGTTCACGCGCGCCAGCCCTTCTTCAAACCGAATCTTGTCCGGCGGCTGGTCGTATTTCTCGGCCAGCGTCGTGGCAATCGCCTCGCGCAGCGCCCGCGCCGCCAGCCGCGCCGCGTTGCCGGTCACAAACGTCTGGCGTGAGGCGGTGGTCGGGCCGCCGTCGGGCGTGAGGTCCGTGTCTGAGAGCAGCACCTTTACGCGGTCGTAGGGCAGTCCCAACTCCTCGGCTGTACACATCGCCACCACGCCCACCAGGCCCTGCCCGATCTCGGCCGCGCTGGTGCGCACCTCGGCCGTGCCGTCGGCAAACAACTCGACCTCGGCCGCGCTCTTGTCGGGCGCGCCGCCGCCGAGGCCGGTGTTCTTGTAGCCCACCGCCAGGCCCCAGGCGCGGACGGTCTTGTGCCCGTTGCTATTGTGTACCCGGGCGTTCAGGCCGCCGCCGCCCAACGGCCGCACGACCTCCTCCACCCGATCCAGGCACTCCAGCAGGCCGACGCTCTCGCGCAGCAGTTGGCCAGTGTTGGTGGTCGTGCCGACCTTCAGCGCGTTGTGGCGGCGCAGGTCGAAGGCATCCATCCCCAGCGTCTCGGCCAGCAGGTCAATGGTGGATTCCACCGCGAAGGCCGATTGCGTCACGCCGAAGCCGCGAAACGCGCCGGCCGGCGGGTTGTTGGTATACATGGCGTAGCAGTCGGCCTTGACGTTGGGCACGTTGTACGGCCCGGCCGAGTGCGTGGTGGCGCGCGTCATCACCTTCTCGCCCAGCGAGGCATACGCGCCGGTGTCGCCGTATAGTTCGGTGTGCACCGCCGTCAGCGTGCCGTCGCGCTTGGCCCCCAGCTTGATCCGGATGATGGTGGCGTGCCGCTTGGGGTGGAAGATGAGCGACTCGTGCCGGTCATACAGCATCTTCACCGGCTTGCCGGTCGCCTGCGCCAGCAGCGCCACGTGAATCTGCCCGGCGATGTCTTCTTTGCCGCCGAAGCCGCCGCCCACCAGCGCGCCGATCACCCGGATTTGCATGTCCGGCACGCCCAGGCAGGCCGCGATCTGCGAGCGGTCTTGGTACGGAATCTGGCTGCCCACCAGCACGGTGAAGCGCCCGTTCGCCTCCGGCACGCCGATGGCGCACTCCGGCTCTAGGAAGGCGTGCTCATAAAACGGCGTGCGGTACTCGCGCTCGATCACCACCTCGGCCTCGGCGAAGCCCTGCTCGATGTCGCCCTTGCGCACCTTGATGTGCTTGAGCAGGTTGCCATTGGCGTGCACCAACGGCGCGTCCGGCCGCCGCGCCTGGATCGGGTCGGTCACGGCCGGCAGCGGCTCATACTCGACCTCAATTAGCGCCAGCGCCGCCGTGGCGATCGCGCGCGTGTTGGCCGCCACAATCGCCACCGCGTCGCCCATGTAGCGCACCTTCTCGCCGCACAGCGCCGGCCAGTCGGCAGTCACCAGGCCGTGGTTCTGTTGGCCCGGCACATCGGCCGAGGTCAACACCGCCTGCACGCCCGGCAGCGCCCTGGCCCGGCTCACGTCCACGCGCTTGATCAGCGCATGCGGATATTGCGCCCGCAGCGTGCGCGCGTGCAGCATCCCGGGGTAGGAGTAGTCATCGGTATACTTGGCCGCGCCGGTCACCTTCTCGACCACGTCGGGGCGCGGCAGCGGCCGGCCGATGACCTTGAGCGGCGTCTTAGTTTCCGGCAGCAGCATCGGCTCGGCCGGCACCGGCTCGCCCGTGCGCACGCTATGCGCCGCCGACTGAATGGCGTTGGCAATAAAGGAATAGCCGGCGCAGCGGCAGTAGGTGTCTTTGAGCGCCACCTTGATGTCGTGGTCGCTCGGCTCCGGCTGCGCGTCAATCAGCGCCTTAGAGGTCATGATCAGGCCGGGGATGCAGAAGCCGCACTGCGGCGCACCGCCCCGCGCAAAGGCCTCTTGCAGCGGGTGCAGCGGGCCATCGGCCACGCGCCCGGCGTGGGCGCACTGGGCCTGCCAGCTACCGGCCAGGCCCTCAATCGTCAGCACATCGGCGTCCTGCGCCCGGAGTGCCGGGTAAATGCACGAGTCCACCGGCGTGCCGTTGACCAGGATCGAGCAACTGCCGCACTCGGCCTCGTTGCAGCCGATCTTGGTGCCGGTGAGGCCCAGGCGGTAGCGCAGCACCTCCGCCAGGTACTCGTTCTCGCGCACCTCGACCTCGACCGGCTGGCCGTTAATCGTCAGTTTCAATTGCGCCATGTGCTCACCTCCAACCGCCAATTGCCCTGCCGTCTGCCACTTACGCCCCCAACCCTTCGGGCACCGCCACGCCCGTGCGCGCCCGCTCCACCGCCAGCGTCAGCGCACGGCGCAGCAGCACCGCCACCATCTCGTGCCGGTAATCGGCCGTGGCCCGGTGGGCCGAAGTGCGCAGCCGCGCCTCGGCCCACACCTGCTCAATCGCCTGGTTCAGCGTGGCCGCATTGACTGGCTGCCCGACCAACCCGGCTTCAGCCGCCGTCGCCCGCATGGGCGTTGGCCCGGCCGGCCCTAGCGTCAGCCGCACCGCGCGCACCACGTCGCCGTCCAGCGCCACCCAGGCCGCCAGCCCCAAGATCGGCAGCGCCACGCCCTGTGGCCGCATGATGCGTTTGAACGCTGTGGCCTCGCGCTGAGCCAGGTCGGCGCCGCCAAAGCGGAACTGCACTATCAATTCGCCCGCCGCCAGCGTGGTCTGGCCCGGCCCGCCAAACAGCGCCCGGATCGGCCGCCAGCCGCGCCCGGCCGGCCCAGCCACTTCGGCCTCTGCTTCCAGCGCCACCAGCGACAGCGTGCCGTCGCCGGCCGGCAGCGCGTGGGCCACGTTGCCGCCGAGGGTCGCCACGTTGCGCACCTGCGGCCCGCCGATCACGCCGCACGATTCCACCAGGCAGGTGGCGCGCTCGGCCAGCAGCGGCGAGGCCACAATCGCCGTATGCGTCACCGCCGCGCCGACGTACACCTGCCCGCTCTGGGCCTGAATCTTGGTCATCTCGGGAATGCGGGTCACATCTACCAGCGCGGCGGCGCGCGGTTTGTGGCCCTGCTGCAAATCGAGCAGCAGGTCGGTGCCGCCCGCCACTACGCGCGCGCCGCCGCCGTACTGCGCGAGCTGCGCCAGGGCTTCTTCAACGCTGGCGGGTACGTGGTAGTGATCCCATTCGCTCATGCGCGTGGCCTTATGTGGAGGCGATAGCTATAACAGTGCGTCAACCATCTGGCGGACGCGGCGCCTAACCTCGGTGCCGGCCCACAGCACTTGTCGCTGGGTGAGGAGACCCAACGCCGTGACCGGCCCGGCCGGAGCACGACTGCGTGCCTGAGGAATTTCAATTGTAGCACGCGGCAGAGGTGGGGGCAAGGCAACTGCAAAGCGGGGTGCATTCGCGGATGGTGGGCGTTCAACGTCGTGGCGGGTTCTCAGCGCAGTTTGTGCTTGTGAAAGCAACTATCTGACCGATACCAAAATTTTCAGACCGGGCGTGGGCTTGCCCACGCCCGGTCTGAAAATTTTGGTGGCTGGCCCAAAACGGCTGCGACCAAAAACTGCGAATGCACCCCAAAAAGGGAGGGAACAGAGCAAGAGAAAGAGCCAGCCCGGCGGCTCTGACGTCCGACTTCCGGTCTTTGTCCAGCGCATGACGGCCGGCAGGAAGTAGCGCGCCACCACGGCCAGGACCTCATACGCGCCCTTGTCACAGCGCGCCCCGCCCGCGCCGTCGCCATCCACCGGGCGCGCGCCGCCGCGCTGGTCGGTCGGCGGGCAGTTGCCGAGATCGGCCGTATCAACTAGCGGGCTGCCGGCCTGCGGCGCGTGCGTCAGCGTCGGGCCGCCGTTCCAAGCCAGCGGGCCGAGCAGCGCCACCCCGCTGGTCGGTCGCTGGGCAGTTGCCGAGATCGGCCGTATCAACTAGCGGGCTGCCGGCCTGCGGCGCGTGCGTCAGCGTCGGCGGCCCGTGCCACCTGGGGCGTGAAAGCCAGGAACAGCGCCGCCAGCATCGCTCCGGCCAACACCGCCGTCAGCGGCAGTGCAGCCAACCATGTGCGCTTCGTTGCAAGTCGCATGGTCCCCACTCCTATTGCGCCAGTCTGGGCGCACTTGTCAGACCACTGGCCGGCGCTATAAATGACCAGCGGACCGCAATGCCTCGACTTCCTCACCGCCATACCCCAGTTCGGCCAGCACCGCGTCGGTGTGCTCGCCCAGGCGCGGCGGCGGCAGCCGGTAAGTCGGCGGCGTGTCGCTCAGCCGCACCGGGTTCGCCAGCGTGTGCAGCGTCCCCGCGCTGGGGTGCTCGAAATCCACGATGTTGCCCCGCGCCCGATAGTGTTCGTCGCTCAGGCTGTCGGGGAGGCTGTTGATCGGCCCGCACGGGATCTCGGCCGCCTGCAAGCGCTCTAGCAGCGCCGCCGACGCCCACGGCGCGAGTTTGGCTTGCAGCAGCGGCACGACCTCCGCCCGGTGCGCCAGCCGCGCCGGGTTGGTGGCAAAGCGCGCGTCGTCGCGCACCGCCGGCTCGACGCCCAGCACGCCGCAGAACTGCGCCCACTGTTTGTCGGACCCCACCGCGATCACCACGTCCTTGTCGGCGGTGTGGAACACTTGGTACGGCACGATGCCGGAATGCGCGTTGCCCACCGGCTGCGGCGCACGCCCGGTGGCGAAGTAGTCGCCCGCCAGCACCGTCAGGTAAGCCGCCTGGCCCTCCAGCAAGCTCTGATCGAGCACCTGGCCCTGCCCGGTCTGGTCACGCACCCGCAGCGCCGCCAGCACGCCGATGACGGTGTACAGCCCGGTCGTCATATCCGCCAGCGGCATGGGGTAGCGCATCGGCACCGTGTCTTCTGTGCCCGTGACCGACATCAGCCCAGCCTCGCCCTGCGCCACGAGATCGTAGCCCGAGCGCCCGGCCTTTGGCCCGCTGTGCCCATAGCCGGAGATGGAGGCAAAGATCAGCCGCGGGAAGCGCGTGCGCAGTGTGTCGGGGTGCAGCCCCGCCCGCCGCAAGCTCTCAGCGCGCGGGATGTTGCACAGCAGCACGTCGGTGCTCTCCAGCAGCCGGTACAGCACCGCCTGCCCCTCGGCGCTGGTGATGTTCAGGCTCAGGCTGCGCTTGTTGCGGTTGGTCGAGCAGAAGTAGGCGCTCTCGCCCCCTGGCAGCCGCGCCCCCCAGCGCCGGCTCTGGTCGCCCACCCCCGGCCGCTCAATCTTAATCACCTCCGCGCCCAGGTCGCCCAGCAGCATGGCTGCATACGGCCCAGCCAGCGCCTCGGTCAGTTCGACTACCTGCACATTTTCCAGCACTTGCATACGGCTCCTGCGTCGGGCACACTGACCCGGCGCGCGTTAGTGTAGCAACAAACCACCATTCGACACAATGGGCCTATGGCCTGGGTGCATCGCCGGATGGTGGCCGCCTATGACCCCGGCGACTGTCCTAAAGGATGCTTCGCTAAAGTTGCGGCACTCCCTCCGGTCGCCTCCGGTCGCCTCCGGTCGCCTCCGGTCGCCTCCGGTCGCCTCCGGTCGCCTCCGGTCGCCTCCGGTCGCCTCCGGTCGCAAGCTCGCATGGCGAAGCTGGCCTGCGCCGGCTGGGAAGGCAGCGCAAAAAAAGTGCAGCGGCCAAAAACTAGCGATGCACCCTATGGCCTAGTTCAGCGGTTGGCCCGCTGCCTCAGCGCTCATCTAAAGCATCGGCCCTGACCCAAATCACAAATCAGAAACACCTGTACCACCGCCAGGTGCGTGTCAAAGATCAGCAATCGCCCCCACCCCCACATACCTCGCCCGTGGCCGAATCATCTGCCCCAACGCATACTGCTCTAGCGCCTGCCCGATCCACCCGGCCGTGCGCCCCAGCGCGAACAACGCCAGCGGCGCGCCGCGCGGCAGCCCCAGCGCCCGCGCCAGCGCCACCAGCCCAAAATCTACCGTGGGTTGCTCGCCCACCAGCCGTTCGGCCCCCGCCGCCACCGCCTGCGCCACCGCCACTGCCCGCGACCGGCGAAAATGTGTCTGCGCTAGCTCCATCAGCGCCCGCCCGCGCGGGTCGCCGCCCGGCGGCGGATACAGGTGGTGGCCGAAGCCCGGCAGCGCCTCGCCGCGCTGCAACCGCTCGGCCAGCACCCGCCCGGCCTGCCCCGGCGTGCCGACCGCCTCCAGCAGCGCCTCCACTCGCGCCGTGTGCCCGCCATGCCGGCTGCCGCGCAGCGCCGCCAGCCCGGCCGTCACCACGTCGTACGGCGTCGCGCCGGCCGAGGCCACGCACCGCGCCGTGAACGCCGACACATTCAACTCGTGGTCGGCGCACAGGATCAGGGCCACATTCAGCAGGCGCGCTGCACCGGGCTGCTTGGGTGCCCAGTGGCGGGCCAGCACTTCGGCTATCGGCCCCGCGCCCGCCGCCGACGGATACACGGCCGCCGCCGCCAGCGTCCGCAAAATGCGCGCCCCGCACTGCCGCACGGCCGCCGGCCGCAAGTCATACGCCGGCAGGTCGGCCTGGGCCGCCAGCGGCAGCACCACCTGAAACGCGCCCGCCGCCGAGCGGTCCGCCCGGCTGTCTAAGGCCGCCGCCCATTGGCGCAGGTCCGGAGTCGTGGTCGCCTCGAACGCCGCCGCGTCGGGTGCGTCCGCGTTCCACAGCAGCGCCGCGACTTGTTCAAAGGTGTGCGTGGCCGCCAGCGTCACCACGGACTGCCCGCGATAGTACACCTGCCCGTTCTCGATCAGCGTCAGCGCCGACTCGAGCACCGGTGTGCCCCACTGCAGCGCCCGCTCGGCCGTGCGCGCCGCCGCGCCCCCCGGATTGCGGCGCTGCTCCTGGCGCTCCTTCAGGCGCTCCACGTCGTCGCGCCGGTAGCGGCGGCTGCGCCGGCTGCCGCCCACCGCCTCCGAGCGCACCAGCCCCCGGCTGACATAGGCATACAGCGTTGGTTTACTCACGCCCAGCGCCCCAGCGGCCTCAGGTGCTGTTAGGTAGTTTGTGCGGGCCATCGTCATCCTCCGGCCCGCAGTATATATTGATTTTCAAATCAATGTTGACGCTCTATCCGGGCCATGGCTATAATTCCTGGCAGACACCCAACCTTGAAAGGCCTACACCCATGACTGCTGCCGTGATCGCCCCACCCGCCCCC
>Ga0163144_10007342_pt1 | contig 24164 bp, 17 predicted proteins | sample OliLak19BULKMAT1_FD_123175 | JGI IMG/M metagenome (GOLD analysis project Ga0163144, IMG submission 123175) | Freshwater microbial mat bacterial communities from Lake Vanda, McMurdo Dry Valleys, Antarctica - Oligotrophic Lake LV.19.BULKMAT1 | ecosystem: Environmental > Aquatic > Freshwater >...
ATGAAAAGTGAACCAATGGGCCTGACTGGATTCGAACCAGTGCACTACGAATTATGAGTTCGCTGCTCTACCGCTGAGCTACAGGCCCGTTCAATTGGACGATCGTACCCGGTGAATCGAAAACGGGGACCCCCTGACAGGGGGTCCCCGCATGATCGATCCCGGACAATCACGAACGACGAGACGTTACTTGATGACCAGCATCTCGCGGTAGGTCGGCATGGGCCAGAGGTCGGCCGAGATACGGCCTTCCAGTTGGTCGGCGATCGCCCGGACCTCGGCCATGGCCGGCCGGATGTCATCGCGGATGTGGCGGGCGTGCTCGATGACGTCCGGGGCGTGTTCGCCGAGCGAGTCTTCGAGCCCCCGGATGGCCGCCCGCAGTTTCGTCACCTGGCCCGCGAACTCCTCGAGGGCCCCCCGCAGGTCCGAGGCGTCGACATCGGCCGCCTCGGTGGCGGAGACGGCCTCGGCCAGTTCGGTCTGTTGGCGGATCGCCGCGGGGAGGATGCTGGTCTTGGACATCAGGAGCGCGGTCTCGGCCTCGATCAACACCTGTTTCACGTACTTCTCGATAAAGATGTGCTCGCGCGATGAGAGTTCGACCTTGGTCAACACGCCATACTTCCTGAACATCTCGATGTTGGTCTTGCTGGCGATCGTCTCGAGCGCCGCCACCGATTCCTTGAAGTTGGGCAGGCCGCGCCGTTTGGCCTCGGCGTGCCATTCGGCGGTGTAGCCGTCGCCATCAAAGAGCACGCGGCCGTGCTTCTTGATGATCGCGGGCAACACCTTCTTGACCGCGGCTTGCAACTTGACCTCGGAGGGGTTCTTGCCGACCTCTTTCTCGAGTTGGCCCGACACAAAGTCGAGGCTCTCCGCGACAATCGTGTTCAAGACCGTCGCGGGCCAGCCGGTGCTCTGCGAGGAGCCGACGGCCCGGAACTCGAACTTGTTGCCGGTGAACGCGAAGGGGCTGGTGCGGTTGCGGTCGCCGCTGTGACGTGGGATCGTCGGCAGTGTCCGGGCTCCCAGGTCGAGTTTGCCGCCCTTGATGGTGCTTTTGGGCGTACCGGTCACCAACTGCTCGAGAATGTCCGTCAGCATCTCGCCGAGGAAGATCGAGATAATCGCTGGCGGGGCCTCGTTGGCGCCCAGCCGGTGGTCGTTGCTCGCGCTCGCCACGCTCGCGCGGAGGAGGTCGGCGTGCATGTCGACCGCGCGGATCACCGCGCACAAAACCGTCACGAACTGCATGTTGGTGTGGGTGTCGTCGCGCGGGTCGAGCAGGTTGACGCCCGTGTTCGTGGCCATCGACCAGTTCATGTGCTTGCCGCTGCCGTTGATGCCCGCGAAGGGCTTCTCGTGCAGGACACAGTGCAGCCCGTGGCGGGTGGCGACCTTCTTGAGGGTCTCCATCACGATCATCTGATGGTCGCAGGCGATGTTCGCGCTCTCAAAGATCGGCGCCAACTCGAACTGGCAAGGCGCCACCTCGTTGTGCCGGGTTTTGACGGGGACTCCGAGGCGGTACAACTCGCGCTCGGCCTCGCTCATGAAGGCCTGCACACGGGCCGGGATCGAGCCGAAGTAGTGGTCCTCCAGCTGCTGGCCCTTGGGCGGCCGGGCCCCGAAGAGGGTGCGATCGCAGGTCACCAGGTCGGGCCGCCGGTAGAAGTATTCGCGGTCGATCAGGAAGTACTCCTGCTCGCAACCCAGGGTCGCCATCACCCTTGTCACGTCGGAGTTGGCGTTGAAGACCTTCAGCAAGCGCACCGCCTGCTCGCTCAGAACCTCGATCGAGCGCAGGAGCGGCGTCTTGTAGTCGAGAGCCTCGCCCTGAGACCAACCCACGAATGCCGTCGGGATGCACAGGGTGGCGGTGCCGCCGTTGCGGTTGATAAAAACCGGGCTGGTGCAATCCCACGCGGTGTAGCCGCGGGCCTCGAATGTCGCCCGCAAGCCGCCCGAGGGGAAACTGCTGGCATCGGGCTCGCCCCGCACGAGCAACGCGCCCGTGAATTCCGACAACGCCCCGCCGTGGTCATCGGGCACCATGAATGCATCGTGCTTCTCGGCGGTTGAACCGGTGAGGGGCTGGAACCAGTGCGTGTAATGCGTCGCACCCTTCTCGATGGCCCAATCCTTCATCGCCGCGGCGACCACGTCCGCGAGGTTCCCGTCCAGCGGAGCGCCGTGCTCGATCGTCTGGCGCAACCGCTTGAAGACGTCCTTGGGCAGCCGCTGCTGCAGCACGCGCTCGTTGAAGACCTCGGACGCGTAGAAGAGATCGACCCGGGCGGACGTGTCGGGGCCGTCCTGCTCCATCCGGTGCGGGTGCCCGCCGTGCGCATGATGATGAGCCTTGCCGTTCCCGCTGCCATTCAAAAGTGTCGCCATGTCCAAGTCTCCACAAGTTTCACGATCGCCCGATTCAGATTATTTTCCATCAACGGGCGGGCAGAACGCCCGCACCGACATTCGGAAGCCCGCTCATGAGTTCCTGCACGAAATCGACCGCCGACCTCACGGGGTCGGCCCCGCTCTCGACCGCGGCCCGCATCCGCTTGACCAACCCGGTGCCGACAATCGCCGCATCGGCATGACGCACGACCTCGCGGACGTCCGCGGGGGTCGATATCCCGAACCCGCACGCGATGGGCAGGGGCGTCATCTGACGAAGGCGGGCCACACGCTGCCCGACGTCGATCCTGCCGCCGGGGCCGGTGTCGCCGGTGATTCCGCTGCGGGCAAGGAGGTACACGAACCCGCTCGAGGCCGCGACGATCGCCTCGGCCCGTTCGATGGTGGTGGTCGGGGCGATCAACAGACTGAGAGTCAGTCGCTCATGGGCCGCAGCCTCGACCAGGGCGCGGGCCTCTGACAAGGGGGCATCGGGGACGATCAGCCCGTCGAACCCGGCCTGTGCCGCGGCGTGAACAAACCCGCGCGGGCCGCCGCAGCGGTGAACGATCGACACGCTCACCATCCCGACGAGGCCCATTTGCAGGGCGCCACGGATGGAAGCGACTTCGTCGAAAATGCTGCGTGCGGTGACGCCTTGCCGGAGGGCATCGTGCATGGCGGAGGCGATGACGGGCCCGTCGGCGATGGGGTCGGAAAACGGGAACCCTATTTCAACGATGGAAGCCCCCGCCGCCTCGAGCCCGGTGAGGACGGAGGGCAACATTCCGGGGGTTGGATACCCGCCGCACACGAAGGGCATCAACCCCCTCCGGCCCGCGGCCCGCAACTCCGCAAAGATCCGATCGATCCTTTGATCCACGGGCGCGAGTGTAGACGGATGATCGCGGCGATCCCGGGTTTTCGGCCCGGAATTTTGGTTGAAATCGGTTGCACGCGTCGGATCGGCCGCAGATTTCCCGATGGTTTCGGTCCATAAGGCGTTCGCTCGGTGCGCTCACCATTCTCGCTCGGCGGCGAGTTCGGCCGAGAGGGCCGCGGCGAGTTTGTGATACTGGTCGGCCGAGTTGTTCAGTTGGGCTGAGATGCGCACGAAGCGAGCGGGCTGGCCGGCGAGACCCCAGATGGGAACCTGGACGCCGTGACGGGCGATCAACGCATCTTGGAGGGCGTCGTGGTAGCGGGACGGACGGGCCATGAGGCGGGCGTGGCGCTCGGGCTCGTGCGGGGGAAGAACGAGGGTCGAGATGCTGCCGATCATGGAGTCGGGAGCGGGCGGCGTCAGCCCCAGGCGATCACAGAGGATGCCGCGGCCTACGAGGCACAGATCGTGGTTGCGCTGTCTGATTTCCGACCAACCGCCCGGCACGAGCGAGGCCATGAAATCAATGGCGGCCGGGATGGCAAGGAAGGCCGTGTAATCCTGGGTGCCGACGTACTCAAATTCGGTGAGAAACTGGTGACGGCCGGGCTTGGGCTTCTCGGCGTTGTTGGAGAGGACCAACGGGCGCAGACCGTCGCGCAGGTCGCGCCGGACATAAAGGAAGGCCGAGCCCTTGGGGGAACAGATCCACTTGTGGCAATTCGCGGTGTAATAGGACGGGTTGAGGGCGGCGAGATCGAGCGGGATCATGCCGGGGGCGTGGGCGCCATCGATGAGGGTCCGGACGCCCCGGGCCTCGAGGGTGGGGACGAGTGATTCGATGGGAAGGACCAGACCGGTGGGGCTGGTGACGTGGCTGATGAGGGCAAGACGGGTGCGGGGCGTGACCTTGTTGAGTATCGCGGCCACGGCTTCGTCGGCCGCGCGGATAGGGAAGGGGATGTCGGCGTTGACCACAACGGCGCTGCAACGTGAGGCGGCGCGGCGGAGGTTGTTCTGGCACGCCGGGTACTCGTGCGAGTTCGTGAGAATCTGGTCGCCGGGCTTGAGATAGCCCGACGTCGCGAGGTGTTCGACGACGGTGGTGACGCCGAACGTGGCGTTGGGGACGGGGGCGATGCAGTCCCAGTCGCAACGGAGAAAGTCGGCCAGGGCATGACGGGCCCGGTCGGCGAGTGACTCGTAGTCTTCGACGAAGAAGCGGATGAGTTCACGCTCCATCCGATCGCGGAGTGCGGATTGCGCAGCGAGCACGGGGACGGGGGTGCCGCCATAGGAGCCGTGATTGAGATACGTGACGGAGGGATCGTGGAGCCAGTGGCGGGCGAGGGTCATGGAAGCGAGGGTAGAGGAGGAAGGGCGCGGTTCAAAAGAGCGTGGTCCGCAAGGAACGAGGGAGTCATTTCGGCGGCGATTGAGCGGGACAACACGCCCTGCGCAGGCGGTCGTGGATGGCCGTCCAAATCCAGCGGTCGGGGCGGCCCGGGGTGCCGGTTGGCGGACGTTCGATGACGATGAGGACGCGTTTCGCGGCGTCGGCGTTGCGGAGCGAGGCGTAGATGCAGGCGGCGTAGCCCGCGGCGGTGTCGGGCATTTGGAGGCGGATGTGGGGGGCGGGGGTGTGGGCGTGGATGGCGAGAACGATGGCGGGGGATGCGAGGGATAAAAGTGCCGGATCGAGTTCCTCGCGGGCGAGCATGATGGTGGTGGTGGTGGGCGCGTAGTGACGTGCGAGGAGGCCGGGGCTGCTGAGCGACGTTGAGGAATCGAAGACGGAGGCGGCTTCGAACGTCGGGCACGAAACCCGTACGCCGAGCACTTCGGAGAGTTCATCGGGGCTGATGAGGCCGGGGCGGAGCACCGCCGGGGTTGGACCAATGAGCGAAATCACCGTGGATTCGATGCCCTTCTCGCAGGGGCCGCCATCGAGGACGAGAACCTGTTGAGGCGTGAAGGCTTCCGTGACGTGCTGGGCGGTGGTGGGCGAGACACCGCCGCTGGCGTTGGCGCTGGGGCCGACGAGGGGGCGACCGAAGCGTCGGATGAGTTCGAGGGTGAGCGGGTGGTCCGGGCAGCGGACCGCAACGCTTGGGCCGCCGGCGGTGACGGATGCGGGTACGTTCGGTGCTTTGGGAAGGACGATCGAGAGCGGGCCGGGCCAGAACTTCGCGGCGAGCACGTCTGCCGCGACGGGCCACGCTGCGGTAACGGTGCGGGCCATGGCGACGTCGTTGACGTGGAGGATGAGGGGGTTTCGCGCGGGGCGTCCCTTGATGCGGTAGACCTGCTGGACGCGGGCCTCGTCGAGGGCGTCGGCGCCAAGGCCATAGACGGTTTCGGTGGGGAAGGCCACCAGGCCGCCGGACTGGAGGCGGTTGAGCGCGGCGATGAGGGGGTCGATGGGAGCCATCACGATCGACCGAGACGGTACGGGTTAAGGCCGCTGCGGGCGTTCGGAGGGGGGCTGCGATTCGGGTGCCGGGGCCGGGGCGGGTTCTGGGATCGGTTCGGGCGGGGGGGCTTCGGCGGGCGAGCCGTCGGGCACGAGCGATGAACTGGCATCGGCCGGAGCGGGCGCACCCGGAGTGGACCTGGGAGCGGGGGAGGCCGTCACATCCTGAAGCGGCGCCATCGTGGATTCGGGGTTGGGGCTGGTGCGGTACTCCCAGCCGACCGGGAGCACGGGGTCGAAGGAGACATCGGCGGCGGTGGGGACGATGAAGCGGATGCCGTTGCGCTCGAGGCCGGTGCCCATCGCGGCGAAGAGATCGGAGATGGCGATGTTGTAATCGACGAGGGCCTGGACCTCCTCTCGTTCGGCGCTGGCGACGGATTCCTGGCGGTTGAGCCTTAGGTCGAGGCGTTCGACGGTGAAGCCGTCGTTCTCGTTCTCGATTTCGAGCACGCGGAGGGAGTTGGTCGCGGAGAGGCGGCTGTCGCGCGTCTGGTTGATGAGTTTGTAGTTGAGGACGACGCGGTCGAGCGAAGACTTGACCTCGGCCACGACCTGCTGGACGGTGTTGCGGTAGGCGATGACTGATTGCAACCGTTCTAATCGGCGACGGACAAAGTCGGCCTCGCCCTTGCGGTTGCCGATCGGTCGCTCGAAGACCAGGCCAACGACGTAATCGACGAATCGGAACTCGGAAAGGTCGGCGTAGGCCTCGCCCGCGGTGTTGTCGAGGGTGCGGGTCGCCCCTTGCAGGCGGAGGTTGAGATCGGGCAAGCGGGCGTTGTCGGCGACAATCTGGCGGATACCGGCGTCGTCGATGCCGGTGATCGCCTGCTGGACCTCGGGGCGGTAGTGGATGGCGGAGCGGACCGACTCGAACATGCTGAACTTGACGGGGGCGTCGATGGCGCGGTCGGCGGGCACGAGGACGATCTCGGACCCGACGGGGAGGGTGGGGTCGTTGACGAGGCTCTTGAGGCGGTCGGAGACGAGGCGGAGTTGCGTCTGGGCCCGCAACACATCGGCCTTGCGGCGCTGGATGCGGGCGTCGGCGTCGGCGATCTGGGCGTCGTTGGCGTCGATCTCGCGGCGCTTGGAGACGATCTCGGCGACGCCGGTCCCGTTGTCCAGCAGTCGCTGGAGGATCAACAAATCCGCATAGGACTGCTGGAGTTGCCAGTAGGCGGACTCGGTATCCTGAACGATTCTCAGCAGATCGCGCTTGAGAGTATGGATGGCGTTGCGCTCGGCGTTGCGGGCGATACGGATCTCGGCCTGAGTGACCTCGCTGCCGAAGCCTTTGAGGAGTGGTTGATCGAACTGGAGCACGAAATTGGGTTGATTGGAGGGATTGGGTCGGACCCGCAGGCCTGGCGTCTGGTTGTCGGTGTATGAGAACTCGTGCTGGAACGTGAATCGCCCGCCACCGATGGTGTTGCGGCGCAGCCCCAGCGACTGGGTGACGACCTGAGACTGATCGAACGAGCTCCCGAAGCCGCTGTTATTGACGCTGCTGGAGGCTCGCGGCTGGTCGGTGTTGGTGTAATTGGTGCTGGCGAAAAACACCCAATCGAAGGCGGCCTCGGCGGAAACGACCTGGGCCTCGGCGATTGCCGGGCCCAGCCGTGCGAACTGGACGGCGAGGTTCCGCTCCACGGCGGTCTTGATCAGGCGCTCGAGGCTGACGGTCACGGTGCGCGCGGGGAGGCCCATGAGGTCTTCGCTCAGCACCGCGGGCGTCTTTTCGTAGGCTCCGGGCCCGGCCCGCTGTTCCAGTTCGCCGACCAGTTCCTCGGACATCTGGAGTTGTGCGGTGCGGGGGTCGCGCTGGACAACCACTGACTCGGGGCGCTGTTTGGAGTCTTCGAGTTCCCGGTTGGCGGCCTGCATGATGGCCTGGCGAAGGCCGTCTTCGCTGGATTTCTCGAAAGGCGACGACGCGCAGCCTGAGGCCAGCATCAAAGCCAGTGCCGGAATGGACCATGCGTACACCGCTCCGGGACGGGAGACGGGCGTCGTGGCCCGCGCAAGACGGTTGGCGGCGGGCGTGCGGGTGTGCGGGGAAGTGTGCAAGGGATCAGAGGGGTCGGGGCGCGTTCTTGCGGCAGGCATGATTGTGCGGGAAAGTAGCGGCTGCGGGCGCAAGGGTCAAAGGGCCGGCCCCTTATACGCGCTAAACCCGCATACCCTTTCTTCTCAGTCGTGCAGCGGACGGTTCGCGGGCAGGAGGCCCGCTGTTGCATTGGAATCGATGGAGGCGTGTTTTATGCTCGGATCGACAAAGCGGCGGATTTTGGGCGGTTCATCGGCGTGGATCAGGATTCCGATGGTGGTTGCGGCGCGAGGTCTGGCATGCGCTGGCGTCTTGACCACTCTGTTCGTGAGCGGCGCCGTTCAAAGGGCGTCTGCACAGCCCGCGGCAGCGCCGATCCAAGATGTGGCCGCGTATTACGCCGTGGTCCAGAGCAACGCAACCCCGGTTCGATGCAAGGACAGCGAGCGGTATTACAAGGTCGGGGAGTTGGCCGCCGGGAAGGTGGTCAAGGTCGACGGGGAGAACGCCAACTGGGTTCGCATCGCCTACCCCTCCTCCCTTTCTGCGTTTGTCCGAGTCGAAGAGGTCGCCGTTGACGGCAAAGAGGCGAAACTGCGAACGGAAAGCAGGTTGAGAGCCGCGAACGCCACCAGCGGGTTTAACGGGAGTTGGCAGCCTTTGCTTGCAACTGCGGCGAAGGTGGGCACAGTCCTGACGGTGATCGAGCCCGTGGCGGACGCCGCGGGTCCGGTGGTCGCCTATCGCGTCGTCGCGCCCGGCGAAGCCCGCGGCTATGTCGAGGCCCGTTCGGTCCGAAAGGCCACCGACGTAGAGATCGCGGCCTTCCGCACGGAAACCGGGGCTCCGGACCTGGCTGCGGTGAGGCCCGATGCGGCGGCGCCGACCGCCAGGACCCCCACGACCCCCACGTCTGCGACCGCGACGACCGCGACCACACCCGCTGCTTCTACCGCTGCCACGACTCCGGCGATCGACCTCACCAAGCCGGTTACGCCCCCCTCGATGAGCCCGACCACGCTCACGCAAGGGGGCTCGAATCCCGACACCGTTGTGCCCGCCCAGCAAACGCCGCGGGCCGCACCTGCGGATGGGACGCGGACTCCGGCGGATGCCGCCCTTCGACCGACGACGCCGGACGTTGTCGTCACGCCCCGCCCGACCGCCCGGACCAACTCGCCCTTTGAGAGGCTCGAATCGAGTTTTCAGAGCGTGTCGAAGCGATCGGCGGTGCGGGTGGATGAACTCGATGAACTGATCGGCGAGTACGAGAAGGCCATCGGGGACGAGGCATCTTCGCGCCGGCGCGAGGGCATGGAGGCCCGGGTTGGGTTCCTCACCCTGCGGCGGGATGCGGCGGAGACGATCCGACGGCAGGAGGAAGCGAAGGCCCTTCTTGACTCGACCAAGGTGCAACTGAACGAGCAGTTAGCCGAAGTTCAACGCAGCCGCGTGTACACGATCGTCGGACAGATCCAGCCCAGCACGGTGTATGACGGCCGCGATCTTCCGCTGATGTACCGGATCATTTCGGTGGGTGGCTCGGCCCCTCGAACACTCGGCTATCTCAAGAAGAACCCCGACTTCGACTTTGACCGGATGCTGGGCCTCGTGATCGGCGTGATCGGAGAAACCCAACTCGACCGGTCGCTGCGCCTGAACATCATTACGCCGGTGCGCGTGGAGGTGTTGCGGCCCGGCGAGGTGGGCGGCCCATTGAGAGTCGAGACGGCCCCCACGCCCGCCGCAACTGGCACCGACGCGGATCAGTCTGGCGGCGATCCGCTCGACGGGAAGTAAACCCATCGATGGAAGCCACGCCCGGAGTCAGAAAACTCACGATCAGCGCCCGGGTTTCGACTCTCGATATCACCGCGGCCGCTGTTCACGCGGCGGTGGACGCCGTCCAATCGGACCTGGGTGACGAGCGACCGGACGTGGTGCTCGCGTTCTTCGGATCGTCGCATGTGCCCCGCGCGGAGTTGCTGGGGTCGGTTGTTCGCGACCGTCTTTCTCCAAAGTGTCTTCTGGGCGTGTCGGCCGAGGGGGTCATCGCGGGCCCGTCGGAGTTTGAGCGGGCCTCGGCGGGGCTGACGCTGTTCGCGGCGGTGTTGCCGCGGGCTCGGGTTTCGGCCTTTCATACGGATTCGCTGCCGGCGCCAGAGGATTCGGAGGCAGGGGCGGCGGCCCTTGCGCTGGCGATGGGGGTGCTGCCGCGGACCCGGGGCGTGTTGCTGTTTACCGAGCCGTCGAGCCTCGCGCTGTCGCAGTTGGTGCCGGCGATGGGACGTGCGGTGGCGCGGGCGGGGGGCGTGCTGCTGGGGGGCGTGGCATCGGCGGCCAAGTCGGTGGGGAACCGGCTGATCCTGAACGACCGCATCACGGACGAAGGGGGCGTGGGCGTTGCACTGGACGGGGACTTTGTCATTGACGGCGCGGTCTCGCAGGGGACCGTCGCGGTCGGGCCGAACCTGCTGATCACGCGGGCCAAGGGCGGAATGATCTTTGAATTGGGGGGCAAGCCCGCGATCGATGCGGTGCGGGAGAGCCTGAACGACCTGAGCGGGGACCGCAAGGAGCGGCTGAACGGCGGCCTGTTCATCGGGCGCGTGGTGGACGAGTACAAGGACCGGTTCGGCAAGGGTGACTTTGTGATGCGGCGCATCACGGGCGTGCGGCCGGACGAGGGCGCGATCGTGCTGGACGACGTGTTCCGCACGGGCCAGACGGTGCGGCTGCATGTGCGGGACGCCAAATCGGCCCACGAAGACCTGCAGATGGTAATGGCGCAGCAGCAATTGAGGGGGGAGCCCGCGGGGACGTTGCTGATCTCGTGCAATAGCCGCGGCCAGCGGCTCTTCCCGGTGGCGAATCACGACGCGGAGATGGTGTGCCGGGCCTTTGCCCCGCTGCCGGCGGGCGAGCACCGCGCGAAGGGCGGTCGGGCCATCGAGGCGGGCGAACCGCGGACGATCCCGCTGGGCGGGTTCTTCGCTTCGGCGGAGATCGGGCCGTCGCACGGCGAGAGCCATGTCCACGGGCAGACGGCGGTGCTGGGGATGTTCAGGAACGTTGAAGAAACCGCGACCCCGGGTGCGACGTGATGCGCGGCTTGGCGTGGGCGGCCTCTGTCAGGAAGCGCCGGAACGGTGTGGCGGGAGCGCTAAATCAAGGCGTACTTCGCAAGTTCCGCGATGGGATCATCGAAGGAGCAGGAACCGAAGGAGAGCGCGAAGGCCTCGCGCACTCGGGCGACTTCGAGCGTGGTCACGAGGTGCTCGCGCCAACCGATGACGTCGTCGGAGATGCGGAAGTCGTTGGCATCCTCTCCCGCCAGTATCGCCTCGGTCACCGCCAGTTCGGGGTGTTTGGACCGGACCAGCGCGGCGGCCACGAAGAGGTTCAGGAACCCGTGCATCGTGCAGGAAGCGGAATCTTTCTCGTAGGTTAATTTGTACGCGCTCCGCACCGGGTGGTGCAGGCCGGCCGTTGCTTTGAACGGGACATCCGCCCCGTCGCACGCGTGCAGGAACACGGCCACCTCGCCAACCGTCGGGAAGGCGTTGCCGACGACGCCGCCGGTGCGGATTTTCGCGGCAGCCGAGTTGCCGGCGAGCGCCGCGATGAAGCCGCGGCAGTCGGTGGTGAGAGGGAACTCAAAGAACGGGAAGAGGTCTTCGGGGAGTTCGTCGAGTATCTCGTCGATTTCCGAAGCGGCGGAGACCTTTAACTCCACCATATCGATCTTGGCGCGGCCGTGGTCCTCGGCGGAGTGGTGGTTGTTGAAGCCGTCGATGGTGTTGATGGCGTCGATGAGGGGCTGATCGACGATGGCGGAGATTCGCCAGCGCTCGCCCGCCGCGCCGGCCCCCGCCGCTTGCTCGCGGTAGCCGCTGCGGGCGAACGTTCCGGGCATGAGGGCAGCGGAGGCATCGGAAAATTCCCGCAGCCGCGAGACGGGGCAGATGAAACGACCGAGCATCCACTCGTGCTCGCCGGCGCGGGCCCGCGCGTAGGCCTCGGCGGCGGAGGCCATGTCGAGTTTTGCAGGCGGGAAGAGCCCTGCGTAATCGATGAGTCCGGTGACGAGCGTGCGGAGGGAGGGGGTCATGGCAGATAGGCAAATAAGCAGATGAGCAGATGAGCAGGCAGCCGGGCAGGCAGGCAGATTCGGAGGGTACCTAGTTTGGGAACGGGGAACCGGTGAGGGTCGCGATCCAGAGTTGACTGCTGGGGCGTTCTTCGTCGCCGAAACGACCGCCGCGCTGGCTGGTCCACATCATCAGGGCGCCGTCGGCGCTGAAGGCGGGGAGGACGTCGGCGCCGTCGGCCTGGGTGATGCGGGTGCGGCGGAGAGTGGCCGGATCCCTGCCCGCACGGAGTTTCCAAACGTTGGCCTCAATGGCGAAGACTTCGTAGTTGCGGTGCGAGATTTCGCTGGTGGCGTAAACGAGATAGTCGCCGGAGGGGTGCCAGTAGGGGCACCAGTTAACGTGCTCGTTATCGGTGAGTTGCCATTCCGCTTCGATGCCGACGGGGATGCTGGTTCCCGCGTCGTCCTGCGCGTGCTTGAGATCGGCGACGAAGATCTGGAGAAGGTCGTTCCCCTTGCGGTCGGATCGGAAGCAGATAAAGCCGTCGTTCGGGTGGAAGAAAGGGCCGCCGTCATAGCCGATGGCGGTGACCAGGGGGTGATGCTCCTTGGTGGAGCGATCGAAGATGTAGAGGTTGGCATCGGCCTTGTAGGGTTGGTCGGCGTTCGAATCGGCGGGGCGGTCCTCGACGTGGGCATAGAGCAGAAAGCGGCCGTCCTTGGTGAAGGAGGCCTCCGCGTCGTAGTTGGGGCGTTCAAAGAGAGGCGTGAGTTTTCCGGGCTCGGCCATGCTGCTCCCCGGCCCGGTCGCGGAAGCGGAAACGATTTCCATCTCCTGCGGAAACTGCCAGACGTACTTGCGGGTGCCGACCTGGAAGCCGGACTTCTGCTCATCTGCCGGGCGCACCAGCGTGGAACCGAAGATGACACGCGAGGGATCGGAGGGATCGAACCACCCGCAGGTGTTCGCGCTGCCCGGTGGGCTGATGCGGGTGATGTCGGTGAGGGAAAGCGTGCCGTCGTGGCCCCTCACAAGGGTGGCGACGTACATCGCGTAGAAGGGGTCGGCGGGCACGCTGTCGGTCGGGCGTTCGATGGCTTGGAAGATGATGCGGGTGCCGTCGGGGCTGAAGTAGGCCTCGCCGGCGCGGGTAAACCGCTCGGGAAAAGTCAGTTGGGTGTGATTGCTCAACAAGGGCGACTCCAAACCCTTCCAGTCGAGGGCTGGAACCGGAACTTCTGGAACGGCAGGAACGGGCTGCTGAGCGATCGCCGTGCACGCGAGCGTGAGGGAGGTAAACGGCAGGGAGAGGGCAAGTCTGGAATTCATCAGGAGATTGTTGGCCGCCCGCGGCTCGGACGACTTGCGGCGAGAAAGGCGGAATCGAGAGGTCGGCCCGTGCCTAATCATGGCGCAGAGCCACGATCGGGTCCTGGGCGGCCGCGCGTCGAGCGGGGTAGAGGCCGAAGATGAGGCCTGTCGCCGTGGCCACCGCGAACGAAATGATGATCGACCAGAGCGTCACGTGGGTGGGCAGGGTGACGTCCGAGGGGAACATCGAGCCGATGTATGGGACGCTGGGCAGCCGCGGCACGCCCCAGCCCAGGAAGACGCTGGTGCCGATTCCCAAGGCCACACCCACGGCGCCGCCGATGGCCGAGAGTGCGCTGGTTTCGATGAGGAATTGCCAGAGGATGTGGCGGCGGGTGGCGCCGATCGCTCGACGGATTCCGATCTCGCGGGTCCGCTCGGTCACGGTCGCGAGCATGATGTTCATAATGCCGATGCCGCCGACCAAGAGCGAGATTCCTGCCACGGCTCCGAAAACGAGGTTGTAGGTCATCGCGGTTTTGCGGGCGTTGTCAAGGAGTTCATAGGGAACGATAATGCCGACGTCGGTGAGGCCTTCGTGCCGCACGCTCATGATGCGGCGGAGCCGCTGGGCGTCGGTGATGACGCGTTCCCGCGTGGGCACCGCGATGTAGATCTCGGAGATCTGCGTCTCGTTGGCCTGCATCGAGCCCGACTCGGTGCGGACGACGGTGTCGCCGAAGGTCTCGCGGGCCCCGGTCATGGGGACGTGAACATCGAGGTTGATATCGCGTCCGATCAATGCGGCCCCTGCTCCGCCAGCCAGACCGATCGGCTCCAAAACCCCGACGACGAGGAAGGGCTTGCGATCGATGCGGATCGTCTGCCCCAGGGGGTCGGCCAGTGGGAAGAGTTTCTCGGCGACGTCGGCCCCGATGACGGCGACCAAGGCCCGTTCTTCCATGTCGGCCTGCGTCAGGTAGCGGCCGCGGGCCATGCGGAGGTTGGCGACCGACTGGAGTTCCGGCGTCGTGCCGAAGGCCTGGCTGGTGCGGCGGCGGTCGTCGCGGAGCAACTGGCTGCCGATTTCCTTCAGCGGGACGACCGCCGACGCGTCGGGGAAATTCTCGCGGATTACCGCGAGGTCGTCGCGGGTGAGGCCGAACTTGCTGACGAACGAACGCTGATTGCCGCCTTGGTTCTGGTTCGCGGATTCGGGGGGCTTCTGCGACCGGACGATCAGGTTCCGGGCCCCGAGCGATTCGATCCGCTCGAGCGCCTGCCGCTTGGTGCCCTCGCCCAGGCTGCTCATCACAATCACCGCCGCGACGCCGAAAATAATGCCGAGGGCGGTCAATACCGAGCGCAGGAGCCGAAGTCGGAGGTTGGTGAGCGCGAGGCGGGTGGTTTCGAGGAAGAACTGCACGGGGCAAGGGTAGGTGGAAGGTCCGCGTACGCCAAAGGTCCCGGGGAAACAAGGCTCGGGCGGCACCGGCGGACCCTCGATTCCGGTGGGTTTGGAGGCGGCCGAAATTTTGTGTGGAGTCGCGCGCGGTCGTGTTCGATACACTCTCCTACGTGACGCCCGACGCCGAACCCAACTCGCCCCGTATCTCCCTCGGTGCTGAAACCGAGACCGGACGCGGCTGGCGCTATGCGCTCGACATTCTTTGGCCCGACGGTACTTCGACAACGCACGAAGCGACGCTCTCGTGGTCGGATCACGACCACCTGTGCGGCGGGACACAGGCACCTTCGCGCGTGATGGAGGCGGTGGTGCGGCTGGCGACGGGTGTGCGCGAGGCGTTGCCGCCCCGATTCGACGCCTCGACGGTGCGGCGCTGGTGCCCGGCGATGGATTCGGAACTGGTGCTGTAGACTAGTTCAGCGTCGTCGCGGCCTCGGGCCACAACCACCCGAAGGTTCCCGCGGTGAGCAGCGTGTAGACGACGCCGTCGAAGAGGCGACCCGGCAACTGACTCCATGGCATGCCGTGCCAGATCGCCATGGGGAGGGCGTATCCGGCGTGCGCGAGGAGCGCTGCACCGCCGATCACCTGAAAGACCATGAGGTATGCAGCGCCCGCGGGCAGCGTGACGGAGCCGACGTAGGCGATGAAGATGGTGACCACAACCAAGTGGAGGAACCACGCTCCGAGCAACTTACCCATGTGAGGCGTGCCCGGCATGATGGTGATCGTGGCCCAAGGCCCGGCCTTGGCCTTCTCGGCCAGCACCGGGTCTTTTTGATTGCCTTTGGACCACGGGACAAGATAAAGGCCCGGCCGGAGCCCCCAACTGCGGATCGCGGCGAGGATCGCGCCTTCGTGTGCGCCGGGGTTCTTGTAATCGTTCTTGTGAATCGGGGTCGCCATCCAGATGATGGAACTTGCGACGAACAGGATCACGGCGGAAACGATGATCGGGGCCCAGAGCGAAAAAAGCATGTCCATTGGTTCGGTCTCCTTGTGCCCGCACAGGACGGCAAAAGCGCGAACCGGTGTCAAACCGGAGGTTGTGGGGGGCGTGGAAATTTCGACGATAACTCGCGCCAGACCGCGAGGACTTTCTTCACCAACCGCAGAACCGGTTCGGGAATGCTGCCGCGGACGAGAAACCGTCCGAAGATCATGAGGACGAAAATATTGGCATAGAGGACGACCAACACGACCGAGATGTCAGCGATACGGATGTGGTACCAATAGGCCGCCGCGAGCGCGCCAGAGGCGAGCAACCCCATCGCCACACTGACCGTAAGTTCCCACCAGAACTTGAATCCGGAGGCGTTCGCGACCAAGGTGCAGGCGTTCAGGAAGAACGGGAGCGCGAGGAGAGGCACGCCTTCGAAGTTGCGTTCCATCGTCTGGTACCACGAGGCGTCCCAGGTCCATCCATTGGCGAGCACATAGATGGCGGCGTGTGCCACCGCGGCGATCGGGGGCGAAATCGCGGCGGTGAGCATGGCGGCGGCGATCCCGGGGAGCCGCTCCCAGCGGAAGTCCCACCGGCGGCGGACCACCACTTTTTCGGCGTAGTAGCCGCCGCATTCCGGGCAGGTGCCCGACGGCGGCAACCCTCGGAGGTCGTACCGGCAGAGGGGGCACAACGTTCGCTCGACGCTCGCCATCACCGCCACGGGGACGGTGACCGCCGCAGCTACAAGGAACGAGATCAGCAGCAGCCAGCCCAAGAGCGTTTCCCCCAAACGGTCAGCCCGCGTGAGCCAGCAACGGCCGCAGGTAGTGCCCGGTGTGGCTGGCGCTTGCGTTGACGAGCGACTCGGGCGTGCCCGCGGCGATGATGGTGCCGCCCTTATCGCCGCCTTCCGGACCCAGGTCGATAATCCAGTCGGCGCACTTGATGACGTCGAGGTTATGCTCAATGACGACCAGGGTGTTCCCGGCATCGGCGAGGCGGTTGAGCACCTGCACGAGTTTGCGGATGTCCTCGAAGTGGAGGCCCGTGGTCGGTTCATCGAGGATGTAGAGCGTGTGGCCCTGACTCCCCAGGTCGCCCGCGCCCTTGCCGAGTTCGGTAGCGAGTTTGATTCGCTGGGCCTCACCGCCCGAGAGTTGGGTGCTGGGCTGGCCGAGTTGGATGTAATCGAGCCCGACGTCCTTGAGGCAGAGGAGATACTTGACAATTTTCGGGTGGTTGGCGAAGAACTCGCAGCCCTGCTCGACCGTCAGCGCGAGCACGTCGGCGATCGACTTGCCGCGGTAATGGACTTCGAGGGTTTCACGGTTGTAGCGTTTGCCGCGGCAGGTTTCGCACTCGACATAGATATCGGGCAGGAAGTGCATCTCGATCTTCTTGACGCCCTGACCCTGGCAGGCCTCGCACCGCCCGCCGCCGTTCTCGACGGAAACGTTGAACGAGAAGCGTCCGGGCTTGTAGCCCCGGACCTTGGATTCCTTGGTTTGGACGAAGACGTTGCGGATGTCGTCGAAGATACCGGTGTAGGTGGCGGGGTTGGAGCGTGGGGTGCGGCCGATGGGTGTCTGATCGACCTCGATGATTCGGTCCAGCGCTTTGGGCCACTTGATGGAGGCGTGCAGGCCGGGCTTGTGCCGCCCGCCGAGGACCCTCAATTTCGCGGCCTGCAACAAGATGTCGTTGACGAGCGTTGACTTGCCGGACCCGCTGACGCCCGTGACACAGACAAAGCCGCCCATGGGGAACGTGGCGTCGACTTTTTTGAGGTTGTTCTGCGCGGCCCCCTTGATGACAATGGCGTTCTTCTCGTTGAGCGGGCGGCGGGTTGCCGGGACGTCGATGCGGCGACGGCCCGAGAGATAGTCGCCGGTCAGGGATTCGGGGTTGGCGCACAACTCGGGAACGGTGCCCTGGGCTACCACGCGGCCGCCGTGAACCCCGGGGCCCGGGCCGATGTCGAGGACGTGGTCGGCGGCCCGGATCATGTCCTCGTCGTGCTCGACGACGATGACGGTGTTGCCGATGTCGGTGAGGTGGCGGAGCGTGGCGATGAGGCGGGCGTTGTCTCGTTGATGCAGCCCGATGGTGGGTTCATCAAGCACATAGCACGCCCCGACCAGGCCCGACCCCACCTGGGATGCGAGCCGGATGCGCTGGGCCTCGCCGCCGGAGAGGGTTGAAGTCTTGCGGTCAAGAGAGAGGTATTCGAGCCCGACACCGGTCAGGAAGCGGAGACGATTGTTGACCTCTTTGAGGATCGGCTCGGCGATGGTCCGCTGCTCGGTGGTGAGCGTGAGACCGCCCGCGAACGCGATGGCATCGGTGATCGTGAGGCGGGACAACTCGGCGATGTTGAGCATCGAGCCGTCCTGCTTCGGGCGACCGATGACGCTCTCGGTTCTGCCCCCCGTTTCGGCCCGGTGAGTGCTCGTGAGTTGCACGTGCAAAGCCTCGATGCGGAGGCGATCGCCCCGGCAGGTGTTGCACGGCTTCTGGGAGAGGAACGTGCCCAGCCACTCCTTCACGCCCTCATTCTCGGTACTCCCCCACCACTCCATGATGTTGGGGATAACGCCCTCAAACTTGCCGCCGTACTTCGCCTGGTCTTCGCGGGTCTTGGACCCGTGCAAGAGGACGTGACGCTGTTCGGGGGTGAACCCCTTGACAGGAGCGGTGAAGGAGGCGGAAAAATCTTTCGCGAAACGCCGAAGTTTGCGGTTGAACCACGCCCGCACGGGCCCGTTCTTGTTCCACGCGGCCACCGCGGCTTCCGAGAGGCTCAGGGAATCATCGGGGATCACCAGGGACTCGTCGAACTCGAGGATCGTGCCCAGGCCGTGGCATTCCGGGCACGCGCCGTTGGGCGAATTGAAGGAAAAGAGGCGGGGCGAGAGTTCCTCGAGGGCGAACTCCGGTCGCTCCGGATCAGCGAACTTGGTGCTGTAGGCGGTGTCCTTCCACGCACCGGATTCCTCGACGCTGACGATCACGGCACCGTCGGCGAGCCGGATCGAGGCCTCGACCGATTCGGCGAGGCGTTGCCGCACGTCGGTCGCGATCACGATGCGGTCGATCACGGCCTCGACGGTGTGCTTCTCGTAGCGGCCCAATTTCAGGGGGTTCTCGCCGGATTCCTTGAGCACCTCGCGCAGGTCGTGCAGCGTTCCATTCACGCGGGCCCGCGTCCAGCCCTGCTGCGAGAACTCCTCGAGCACCGTGCGATGAAAGCCCTTCTGGCTGCGCACCACCGGCGCCAGGATCATCAAGCGCGTGCCTTCGGCGCTCTGCATGATGCGGTCGACGATCGACGTGCTGCTGCTGGCGGTGATCGGGATGCCCGAGCGGGCCGTCACCGTGCCGTCTTTCTTGGTCTTCGTGGGGGCCCACGAGTAGGGCGCGCCGCACCGCGCAAAGAGCAACCGCAGATAGTCATAAATCTCCGTCGTCGTCGCCACGGTCGAACGCGGGTTCCCGCTCGCCGACCGCTGCTCGATCGCGATGGTCGGCGGGATTCCCTCCACCTCATCCACGTCGGGCTTCTTCAGTTGGTCGAGAAACTGCCGGGCGTAGGCCGAGAGGCTTTCCATGTACTTCCGCTGGCCTTCGGCGAAGAGCGTGTCGAACGCCAGAGAACTTTTCCCGCTGCCCGAGAGCCCCGTGATGACCACCAACTGATCGCGCGGGATCATCACATCGATGTTCTTCAGGTTGTGTTCGCGGGCACCCCGCACCTTGATAAAACGGTTGTCGATCGACCGCTTGACGGCGATCGGCTTCACGTCGGCCCAATCGCGGGCGGGGCTGGATGACGGGGCATGGGAAACGGGTCGCGTCGCGGCGGCCGCGGCGGGGAGGGCGATCTTGGGCATAGTGACGAAAATCCTCGGAACGGAAGCGGGTGTTCGGGCGGAATGGTACGCCCCGAACGTCGCTTATGTTCGTTCTTTGGAAGGGGTGTTGGCCGGCTTTACCGGCTCGCGGGGAGAGCCGTGTTCGCGGGAACGACCGAGGTGTTCGCGCGGCTTCGCATGACGTGGAAGAATCCGAGCATGAATAAGCCGATAGCGAGCCCGAAGGCGTAATACCCGAGACGACGCCGAAAATCGGCGTTCCACCAACCTTTGGGTTCGGGAGGCGGCGGCATGGCCGGTATATTAACCGCCGGGTCTCGCTCGCGATCGCCCTTTATGGTTTCGACGGCTTTTCTACTGGCATCAACCGTTTCACGGCTTTCTCCAGTTCAAGTACGCGGGCAAGCCGGCGTCGTCGGCATTGTGCAGGACAATTACAGGTCGGAAGGTGCCCGCGTAACGCCACGCCCCTCCGCGACCGCGATCACTTGGTCTAGCAGGTGGCCATACCACACCCGCCCATCCAAGTTTTCAACAGCGTGCCGCTTCGAGGCGGCGCACATTGCCTCCAACCCCGCCTCGTCCGAGATCAGCCTGTCAACGGCCGCAATAAACGCTGCATCGTCGCTCGGCGAAGCCAACACCCCCGTCACCCCGTCCACGACCAGTTCCTTCAGCCCCGCGATCCGCGACGTCACCACCGCCAGCCCCGCCGCCTGGGCCTCCTGGGCGGCGATCATGAAGGTGTCGCGGATAGTGGGCATGACCAGCACGTCCATCGAGGGCAGCACTTCATCGACGAGCCTTTCGTGCGGCACCGCGCCGTGCCACACCACGCCCTTGCACGAATCGTCTCGCGGGGCCGTGCGCGAACAGACGTGAAACTCCGCGTTGCCGACCCATCGTTGCTGGTGCCAGGCGAGCACGCGCGGGCCGCCCTTTCGCTCCCAGTCGTTGCCGACAAAGACGATCCGCAATGGTCCGCCACCCCGCCTTCCGGCGGGCCGCGGGGTCAAGAACGGGCCCTCGCACGGTCGGTGCAGGAAGACTCGCTCGGTCGGAACGCCATAGTCGCGCACGACAGAATCCGCCGCCCATTGGCTCCAGCACGCGACCGCGGCGGCGGCCCGCAGTGTGCGACACTCGACCCGCTTGTTGAGGTCCGGTCGAGCGGTCCGATACCCGAACGCCTCGTTCCAGGCCGCATCGGTGGAATCGATGTTGACGACGCACGGGATGCCGCGGGTTTTCAACCAGGCCGCGATGGCTCCGCGCTGCTGGCTCAGCACGTGGACGACGCCGACACCGTCCAAGACGCCGGGCTGAGAGAGTTCTCCTCGCAAGTGAGCCGCCCAAGCAACGGACAGGCGGGCCGTGTGAAAGTCATACCCGCGCAGGTTCAGCGGGCTCTGGGCCGCTGCGGCGCGGACCCACCACGGCATGGGCGGCGATAGATGAACCGCCTGAACATCCGGTCGGCCCTGGCAGGCCCGCTCGATGCCGCGGCTGACGGTCGAGAAACCGAGGGCGGAGTTATGGACGAACAGGATTTTGGTCACTCGGGCTTCCGGGGTGGCCGCCGACCCTTCTTTCCGCTGCGTGTGCCGGGGGCACCCGGCACCCCTTTGGGTTTCTCTCGACCCTTTTTGCCGCCGGTTGAGACAAATTCCGACGCCCGCACCTTGGACTCGCCGCCCGCCGCGGCCATCTCAGCCCTCCGCCGCTTCAACTTGACAAGTTGGTCGCGCAGCAGCGCGGCCTGCTCAAACTCCATGCGTTCCGCGGCGGCCAGCATCTCGTCTTCCGTCACCTTCAGGAGTTCGGCGATCTCGACCTCGGGCTCCTGCGTGCCGGCGTTCTCGCGCGCGTGCTTGCGGGCCTTGATCTCGGTTTCCATGCCCCGCCGAACATCCTTTTTGACCGTGGTGGGAACGATGTCGTGCAGGGTGTTGTACGCGATCTGCTTGACCCGCCGGCGTTCGGTTTCTTCGATGGCCGACTGCATGGCGGGGGTCATGGTGTCGGCGTACATGATGACCTTGGAGTCGGAGTTTCGCGCGGCCCGGCCCATCTGCTGAATCAGGCTGGTGGGCGATCGCAGGAAACCCTCTTTATCCGCATCGAGGATGCACACGAGCGACACTTCGGGAAGGTCGAGGCCTTCACGCAGCAGGTTGACGCCGACCAGTATATCGAAGTTGCCCAGCCGCAGGTCCGTGAGGATCTGCACACGGTCCAGCGTTTCTATATCGCTGTGGAGGTAGCGGACCCGCAGGCCCTTCTGATCGAGGTAATTCGCGAGATCCTCGCACATGCGCTTGGTGAGCGCGGTGACCAGAACCCGCTCGCCCTTCGCGATCTTCATCTGCGCTTCGGCGAGGAGGTCGGGAACCTGCCCCTTGGTGGGCCGCACGGTGACCGGCGGATCGAGAAGACCGGTCGGGCGGATGATCTGTTCCGCCACGTCTCCGCCCGTGCGCTCCAGTTCGTACGGCCCGGGGGTTGCGGAAACGAACATCACCTGCGGGACGACCGAGACGAATTCCTCGAACCGGAGGGGGCGGTTGTCGAGCGCGCTGGGCAGCCGGAATCCGTGGTCCACAAGCACCGTCTTGCGGGCCTGATCGCCGTTGTACATCGCGCGTATCTGCGGGAGCGTGACGTGCGATTCATCGATGATGAGCAACCAGTCGCGGTAGTTGGGGCGGGGCATTCTTTCCGCGAGGATGCGGTCGGTATCCTGCGACCGGTACCCGCGGATTCCCTCCTGCATCTGCGTGGCGTCGGCGAAGTGCGGGAGCATCGACCCTTGCGAGACCACATGGCCGTCGGCCCCTGGAGCGGCGTTCCGCACCGCCGGCGGGGCGAAATCGAAATAATCCATCAGGCAATAGGGCCGCTCGCCGGGCATGCGGCCGTCCATGAACCGCGAGTAATTTTCAACGCCCTGGCACATGCCGGTCTCTTCGAGCATCTCAAGATCGAACTTCGTGCGCGAGAGGAGCCGCTGCGCCTCCAAGAGTTTGCCCTGCGAACGGAGTTCGACCACCCGCGTGTCGAGTTCCGCCTTGATGAGCCGCACCGCTTCGGCCAACTGATTTTCCGGCATGACGTAGTGAACCGCCGGGAAAAGAAAGAACTGCCGCTCGTCGGCCAGCACCTCGCCGCCGGCGGGGTTCACCAGTTCCAGCCGCTCGATCTCATCGCCGAAGAGTTCGATGCGCACCGCGAACCGCTCGTACGACGGCCACACCTCCAGAGCGTCGCCCCGCACGCGGAAGAGGCCCCGCTTCCATTCGATCTCGCTCCGCTGATACTGCATCGCGTTGAGCGACATCAGGAGGTCTTTACGGTTGACTTTCCCGCCCCGCGTCAGCGTCAGCACCCGCCGGCCGTACGCCAATGGCGACCCCAAACCAAAGATGCACGAGACCGACGCCACGACCACGGTGTCCCGCCGCGAGAGGATGTTGCTGGTGGCCGCGAGCCGCAACTGGTCCAAGTCGTCGTTGCGCGAAGAGTCTTTCTCGATATAGATATCCCGCTGCGGGATGTAGGCTTCGGGCTGGTAATAGTCGTAGTACGAAACGAAGTAGTTGGCGCTGTTGTGGGGGAAGAACTCCCGCAGTTCCTCGTACAACTGGGCCGCCAGGGTCTTGTTGTGGCTGATGATGAGGGTGGGTTTTCCCAGCCGCGCGATCACGTGCGCCATGGTGAAGGTTTTGCCCGTGCCGGTCGCGCCCAGCAGGCACACCGAGGGGGCACCGCGTGACAGATCGGCCGTCAGTTTCTCGATAGCCGCGGGCTGGTCACCCATCGGCTGAAACGGTGCGACAACCTGGAACGGGCGATTGATCATGATCGTTTCGGGCACCGACGATGCACAACAGAACTCGGATTGCTCGATTCACACCGGCCGCCGCGAGCGGCGAGATCTCCCGCGATCTCAAGCGATGGGCGGAAAACCCGCCCACGGGAATTCAACACGTCAAGTCCATCGCGGAATCGTACGTCGAACCAAATCAACCCGTCGGCGATGTTGATGGCACCCTTCGCCACGACGCCGAGCAGCCGCGGCAGGTCACACACCCATCTTCCGCCACCGGCAACGCGAGAATGTCACGCCCGCAACTGCCGCACCACCCAGCATCCGAAAGACTTCGCACCATCTTCCTCGGCGGAAGCCATGTGGTGCCTCTCAGAATTCCGACGGCCAAAAGCAACGAAACACCAGCGGCAACGGCAAGGAAGATCCATCCGCTGGGCTCCGTTCGCGCCAACATCACTCCCGGCACCAGGAAGACGGCGAGAACAATCAGCGCGACCACAAATCGCCCGATCCGCCCGATGCCCCGCAGCCGCCTGCGCATCGCAACGACACTCTCTCCGACTTCCGCCCGCCGATCCGCCGGGAGCAAGACGAGGCGCGAATCGAGCGAACGAACATACCTCCCACGGTCGTCCGGCGTCAAGAGATCCCGATCCTTCGGCACCGATCCGATCAGGCGGTGCCACCAGCCGCCGCGTTCAATGCCGGGCAGAACCGGTCGATCCCAATGAGGCGCTGTGATGCGAACGGCCTTCCACGCGGCTCCGCACTCGGCGCACACCACGCATCCGTCGTCCGAAGGCATCATCGACCTCAAGGAGTAGCCGCACGA
>Ga0163144_10007343_pt1 | contig 24163 bp, 18 predicted proteins | sample OliLak19BULKMAT1_FD_123175 | JGI IMG/M metagenome (GOLD analysis project Ga0163144, IMG submission 123175) | Freshwater microbial mat bacterial communities from Lake Vanda, McMurdo Dry Valleys, Antarctica - Oligotrophic Lake LV.19.BULKMAT1 | ecosystem: Environmental > Aquatic > Freshwater >...
AGCCACGTTTTGGCCCGATTCTCCGACTCAACAGGGTTAGGTCAATGACTCAACAGGGTTGAGTCCCCTCATTCCCCGTATTCTGCCCAGGAACTCGACGTTTCCCACACCCGCACACGCACGACCCGCACGCTTTCCCGCAGCGGATAGGCCTCGTCGGGAGCGCTGCGATAGGCCGCCATGGCGCTGACCAGATGACGGTGAATATCCCTGGCGAGAATCTCGGTGGTGGGATCCTCGCTCTCGTAGCCGATGACCCGCTCGCCGAAGCGTTGCTTAAACTCAGCGTAGGCCGGGTCGTCGCAATTCATGCAAATCGCGTGGTCGAAAGTCTCCAGGAAATCGGTCAGGATGAGCTTGAGCACCTTGAAATCACAAACCATCTCCCGCCCATCGAGGTCGGGAGCTTCCAGGACGCACTCGACCCGCCGCGAATGTCCGTGGGGGAAACGGCACTTGTCGGGATGTTTGCTGAGCATATGCCCATTTTCAATCTCGAAGATGCGGGCGATTCGGTAGGGCATGGGGAAAGGGGAGTATATAAGAGAAGCAGGGAAGGAGCAAAGGAGTAAAAAAGGCGGACAAGGTCGGGAATCTGTAGCCGACCTCACTGAGATTGGATCGGCCATTGCAATCTTTCACAATCAACGAGAAAATCTTCTTTTGGTGATTGAACCAGAGGCTCGGCTGTTTCACCTTGGGCCAAGTATGGAATCAACCAGTCAGGCACAAGAAATCGGAACGGCTATCGGGGCGATGCTCGGATGCGTATTTTTCCTGCTGGTCCCGGTCAGTTTCGTGTTTTTCCTCGTGATGGCCTGCGTGCGCAAGACACGTGGCTGGGTGATTGCGACGGTCGTATGTGGGATAGTCCTGATTCTGGGTATTGGCGGAGTCCTCGTAACCGGTGTTCTAACGGGCTATCAAAGTGCGAAATCAGCCGGTTTTGAGGCAAGTCGATTCCCCACTCGAGACGGACTCGCAGAAATCATCGGAGCTCCCGGCTGGCAGGAGATCGAGCTCGGCTCAGAGGATGCTTCTCTCATGCTCGGAAGCACGACGGCGGAGGAGTATCTGATGGTTCTTTCCGAAGCGACCACCGATTTTCCCGAAGGCTATACGTTGGCTGAATTCGCTGAACTTGCATCGCAGGCGATCATTGATGCGGCTACCAACCCCACCGCCACGGAGCTGGCCCCCGTGCAGATCGGCGATTTGCCTGCCTTCAGCCACGAAGTCACCGGCACGGTCTCTGAGATCGAGGTGATCTACCACAACACCTTCATCCAAGGCGAGTCCCACTTTCACCAGATCATCTCGTGGACCTTGCCCAACCACAAAGCCCAGGGCCTGACTCATCTGCGCGTGGCGAGCTCCAGCTTTCGCGAGATGAGCCCGGAAGATCGTCCCGAAGCCGAGCCGGATTTGATTCCCCAGTGATGGATATTTCGGGGGAAAAGGCACGAGAGATGCATCGCTTCCCGAGTATCGACCCGATTTATGAGCGAATTTTTGACTGACGGACTTGGTGTGAAAGCCGGCGGCATCCGCCCCGGACGGTATGACGACCGGCGGGCCCGCGACTACATCAACTTGAAGCTCGCCTCGCGCGGCTTTCCCATCGTCGGCGATGAAGCGGATTTCCCTTTCCTCGAAATGGGGCGATCTCTCATCCTTAATTTCCAGGAACGGCTCCGGCTATTGGAAAATCATCGCTGCCCGGTCGATCAGCATGTTTCCGCCTGGCTGACCCGCTACTTGGCTGGCACAGATGTTTTCGCCCCCGGAGAGGCGATGCTGCCCGACGCCCTCATCCTCGAGCGTCACGGTCTCGCCCGGCTGCTTTCTTTGCCGTCAAAGGGCGACCGCTTCGAGTCGGACATTGTCTCCAGCTACCGGACCTGGCAAGGAGTCTGTCACAATCCTGCAAAAGACAAACGCACCACGAAAGGCGTTTTCCACGTCGCTGAGGACGGTCTGCCCATCGCCGATGACAAACTCGCGGTCCCGCGGGTGACTTTCGCCCGCCTCCTGCAAGCGGCCCTGCATCCTCCCGATTCTCTCAGGGTATTGCCCTTCACCAGCTCCGAGCCGACCTCCACCAAGGCCTTCGTTTCGCTGCTGCTGCGTCCTCTGATCTGTCCGGCAGTTCCTGGATTCACCGAGGAGATGTCGATGGAGGTGCGCTTTTTCGCCCCCGGAAATCTGGTGAGCAACCTCGACTTCGTGGAGTCGATTTTCGGCAACGCCGGCGATCCGTTTCTACCGGAGAACGACGCCCGTCTCGACGTGAAACACTGGTCGGGCCACAGTGGGTGCGTCATCCTCGCCCCGCACCTGATCACCTTGAAGAAGAAGGACCTCGGTCTGCCTCGCATCTCGGAAGCCACCGAACGGCAGCAGCGCGATGGCATGTGCTGGTCTGATGAGAACGAACTCTACAACAACGGCTCCGCCTTCAAAGTGACCGCCCGCAACGCCGCCGGCGTGGTCGTGACCCTGATCGCCGACAACTACTTTGGCTATTGCAAAAAGGAGGTCAAAACTCAAATCAGTTTTGCCACTAATCTCTACGGTATCGCCGAAGAGGAGCACGCCGGGGGAGCGCTCGTTTTCCCCAGTTTCGACCTGGGCGAGGATTTCCACCTCAGCCAATTCCATCGCGAGGTGAACCATACCTTCGCCGAGGCGGTGGCCCGCTATCCTGAAAAGATCAACCCGCAACCCCAAGGCTACGGGCTCGACCGGACCTACGCTGATATCACCTATCTTCCGGAGGATGCCTACATCGATCTCCACGAGCAAAACATCAGCTGGCGAAAGGATGGCTCGCCGCAATCAATCCGCCTGCACCCCGGCGTCACCTATGTGTTGCCCTCGGGCTACAAGGTCGAGATGCGCAAACCCTCGGCCGGGCAGCGCTGGCGTCTCGTCGGCACCAATGCTGAGGGCACTTTCTGCCACAAGCCCTGCACCGTCTCGGGCGGGGGCAAATCGGAGATATCCAAGTCGCTCGTCGATGCGATGGAGGAAGGTCCGGTCATCATGCCGCGTTTCGAAGAGGACATGCGGGTCGTCGGGCAACTCCTCCATCGCGACTACGGCGACCGCTACCGCAAACCGCGTCGCGGTGGAGCGGAGAGTCGTGGCATTCTCGATCCGCAGCGTTCCCTCGGTTCCGTCGTGCGTCTCTTCTCACCGAGCGCTGAATTCACCGATGATTACAATCATTTCCTCGAGTCCATCCCTCGCTCCGCGCGGGACTTTATTCTGACCCTGAAACGCTACTGGAAGGCTGACTGGGGCGACGACTGGCGGTCGCGGTTCCGTGTCGATAGCATCAATGGCGAGCCGGGCTTTTTGTTGAAATACCGATTTGCGACGGTCATGACCCGGTATCTCCGAGTCGGCTATGCTCCCGACGGGTCCTGGCGGATGTTCGGCTTGCGGAAAGATTTCGCACCCGCCACCAAGTTGCAACGCGAGGACGACATCACCGCTTCGGTCATCGTGCCGGCAGACCAGGTGGACCGTGCCCTGCTCCATCCCGATGTGAAATTTCTCAGCTACAAATTCGCCCAGAACTGTGAGCATCGGCTCTTCCAACGTCCTGACGATGCGATCCATCGCGGCTACGACAAACAGACGGAAATCGACTTCTCCAAAGGCGGGAACTTTTTCTCCAACTACGAACCCAAAGACCGCGCCGAAGCTCAGGCCATGGCCGACGATGCGATCCGCTTCGACCAATTCTCCAAGCCGATCAAAAAGACAATCATCGACTTTCTCGCCACGCCGGATGGTCCTGACTATGTGATCAGTTCCGCTCATCCCCGCATCGTCGCTGGTAAGCCGAGTGAAAATCCCCGGTATCTCCAAAACCGTCCCGATCTTGAGAATCCACGTGCGGAATACCTCGGCGAGATGGGTTCCCGCCTCTACCGCCGCGTGCCCGCCGACCAGCGTGTGCTCGATCCGGTCCATGCCGTGTTGCCGGGCCGCCGCAACAATCCCGCCGACAAAAGCGCCGGGATCGGGGCCCTCGCCGTCTATGGTCCGATCCATTATCAGGAGTTGCCGGAGCTCTTCATGGACTACGTGGCCAGCCTGACCGGCAAGTCGCCCTCGACCACTGGCGCAGGATCGGAGGGGGCTCTCACCAAAGGCCCCTTCAACGCGCTTCTCCCCGTCGTCGATCTGAACGCCGCCTTGCTCGGTTACATCGTCAGCGGGTCTGATGCCTTCTCGACTGCTGCCGGCTACGTCGGGCCGAAGTTCCGGGTCGATCACGACGTCAGCCTCATCGTTCCTGAAATCTGGAGCCGGATGTTCCTTCACGAGCGCAAACCCGCCGATCTGATCGAGAAAGGCTACCTCGAGCCACTCCACGATTTTCATGAGAGCGACGAACTCATTCACGCGAGCCGCCTCGGCTATCGCATCACGGCGAAGTTCGTCGAAACCTACCTCGGACGCATGTTTACCGAACCGCGCAAGGTCTTCACCGAAGAGATGCTCAAGCCCGAGTTGCAAAGCCAGGAGGACTACCTCGACGGCATCCGCAACATCACCGGGACCCAGCGCAGTGTTGCCCTGAGCTATTTCGCCGATGGTGGAGTTGATTCCGCGATCCCACCGCTGCGGGCCCTGCTCCACATCATGGCTTATGGTGCCTACGAGGGGAAGACGATCCACGATCCTGCGGTTCGCCAGCTTTTTGATCGCGACACGGTGATGGCTAGCGACTGGTATGCGGCGCGACTGGAGGCGAAGCGAGCCCTGCAAGTTCGTCTGCTGCAGCAACACGTCGCCTCACTGGAGCAGTTTCTCGAGCGCAAGAACTACGCCCGCGAAGCCGAGCGGCTTAACTTGAGTGCCCGCCTCGCCGAGACTAAGAGCGAGCTCTCCGCCCTGCAAAGTGATCCGGGAGCCTACCTCGCCAAAGTGCGAGGAACCGCCGGGGTGGACGTATCATTGTTTAGGTGAGGTTCACTTGAATTCGTTGTCTGATGGCAGCAAGTAGAGGGCATGGAAACGGATCTCGGATTTTTTTTCACCCTCGAAGGTGGCGCGGACTTTGATGCGTTCCGGGAGCGCCTCCGTTTCATCGACCCACGCCAGGGCGGTTTGAAATCCGCTTTCTTCCACTCTCGCGATGCGCCCTGGGATTGGCTGTTCGGAAAGATCAAGCAGCTCGATTCGCAAGTTCGCTTCTTGTCCCAGGCCGCTCGCATTGACGAAGAATCGCGGCGTCTCACTTTCGCTCACGGCAAGCGCGGTCGTGACGAATTCGCTGACAATCGTCGGCAACTGGTAGTCCCCCTGCCCTTTCGCCGACTCATCAACCCGCAGATCGCCGAATCGATCACGGGGCAGCATGGCGATGCCCACTCCCCCGCGCGGGACCGGCGGTCCACCGGTTGGTCGCGGGTCCCAACTGCCGTAGTAGAGCAGGGTCTCATCGCCGATGTTCTCGAACCCTTGACCTTGCAAGATCCCGCCCTGATCCCACTCTCCATCCTGTCCCCTCTCCAGAAAGGTCCACTCATGCACTGGTTCGCGAAAGTCTAGTCCGTCATGGCTGACCACAAATCCAAGATCGACTCTGACATCCTTCCACTCAGATGCTCCGTGCCACCGCCCATAGAGACCAAGGAGAATATTGCCGCGATTCCACACGCTAATCCCCTCGTGATTCTGCTCACCTTCGCGACTGCGTCCTGCTCCGAGCCAAGTGTGCTGCGTATCGCGGACGAAGCCCACGTGGTTCGTCGGCATCCAGTTCGCAAAGTCGATGGATCGGTAAATCCGCGTGACTCTTCCCTGATAGTGCTGAATGCCGGGCATCGCATTTTGCGCCGTCAGGTAATACATGCCGTCCCACTGATAGAGCCCCCCGCAGGGTTCGAGATGAAATCCAGGCAAGAGCAGATCCTTCTTTTGTAACTCGCCACGGTTCGGTTTCACATCAATGACCGGACGCCACCTGAATCCATCCGCACTCACGAAAGGGAGTAGAGTCCCGAGCCGCGTATGATGGCGGAAATAGACGTGCGTTGTCATCTTGTAGCGCCGCGACGGATCGGGATCAATCTCGTCGCGAATCACTTTCAGGTTCACGAATCCCCACTCGCCGCCGACATCGACAAGATTATTTTGCCTGGATCCCTCGAACTCGACGAGACCGAGATTGGGCTTCGTCCACGTTACACCATCCGAGCTCTCCGCGTAGGCCGCCCGCCAGCGGACTGTAGCAACCTTGCTCTCCGCATCATCGTCGAAGGCGACATACCACATCCGGTATTTACCGGCTTCTTGGAGAACGGAGCCATAGAACTGAACGCCCATCGCATCGACAGACCCGGCATCCCCTCGCCGCAATACAGGATTCCGCTCATAGCGCACCGGGTTGTGCATCTTGAGTCCCAGATTCTGCGTGTGAGGAATCGAGACGTTATCGAAGGCAAAAAGCGTCGTCGCCTTGGTCTCGTCGGAAAATTCATCGGCGCGTACCTCAGAGCCTAGCAGTAAAAGTGTGACTAGAATCTCAATTTGGAAGAGCCCGGGGGCACGACAAGGGCGAGCGCCTGCAAGATCGGGGTGGGTCGATGGGTTCATGGTCAATGGCTTTTGGGAACGACTGCCTTGAGGGATTCGAGATCGGCACCTGTGGCCCCCTCCTCAGAAGGGACTCCATTGAGAAGGCAGTTTTCAAAAGTAGCCTTACCAAGGAGCCGCAGTTCAAAATTTTCGAAGGTGCAGTTTTTTCCGGTAAGTATGGCGCGAACCGCGACCTGACCAACACGAGGTTCGACGAGGCGGCGGAGATGCACATTCTCCATCGAGAGGTGGCAATTCCCATTCGCCCGTCCGGTCACGATCAAAGATTGCTGCGCCGACGAATGGACGACCGCGTCTTTCAGCGAATAGCATCCCTCGTCGAGGAAGTAGAGATCGACACTCACGCAATCGGAGATGAAAACTCCTTCGTAACTTGTCTCCGCCGTGCCGGTGTCGCAGATGCCGGTGCTGTTGCCGATGCTGACGAAGCCCTTCACGAGATATTGTGCTGATTCGTGGGCGCTGATCCCGTCATCCCCGCAACCAATCGCCGAGATGTTTTCGAACACCACATCGCGACAATCGCCATGAATATTGAATCCGTCATTGTAGGGATGCTGAGCCTTGAGATTGCGGATCACGAGGTGGGCATTGTTGCCTGAAAACTGAACCCCTGCACTTCGCACCGGCACGAAGATCGATTCATCAGCAAGAGCTTTGCCCGGGATGATCTTCAGGAAAAATGTTCCGAAAATTTGCGTGGATTCAGGCTGGTCACGCGACGTGTCCCTGACAAAGGTCCATTCGCCGGGCGCAAGTTCTTCGGGAGCCTTGAGCGGGGCGCTTTTCCCTTTGGATGCCTGGCCCATGCGATTCACAGCTCCATCCCAAACGAAGAACCAGCGTGCCAGCATCGCCGCATCAAAGCGCGGCAGCAGAGTCGCGTTGGCGAACAGACCGGGCGAAACCTCCGTCCACCCGCCGGGATCCAAGGGGTCGGCCCCCGCCAAAGTCGCTCCGTGTCCGTCCAGCGTGATCGGCTTCCCTGGTTCCCCCATTTTTCCGTAAAACCCCGCGTAGTCGTGATAGATTTTCGGCTCGAGATGAATGGTGTCGCCTGGCTCCGCCGCCTTGATTGCATGGGCGATTGTTGGAATGGTAGGGTCAATCCCGACGCGGAGGTCGCGGGCTGGACACTCGATTGTGAAGAGCGATGAAATAAAGAACAACGCCGTCACAAAATCGAATCTGGAGAGTCTTATTTTCACAGCGTTGGCTTCAACTTCTTGGCTTCAACTTCTTGGCTTCACTCACATGGTTGTAACGGACCCTTCGGATAGATAGGCTCTTTAGGGCGATGGTAAAGCCGCGGTCCCGGAAACTTGAACAAAAATCTCGCCGATATGCGTGACGCTGCCGTGATTCAACAATCCCTGACGCGAGTTCACCCAATCGCCCGGACAGTGCCAAAAGCTGAACTACGCCAGACGCAACTCCGAGAGGAATCGCACCGCGGATTGACTCGGCCGCGTAGAGTGCAAAACCGAGTGGATGATCGAGCATCCTTTGCTCCCGGCTCCCTTCAGGACAACGCCGTTTCCGGTGATCCGGTGCAGTGAGGTTGGCAGGATTGATACCCCGACTCCAGCCACGGTGAGCGCGGCGACGGCTTGAGCTCGGGCGGCTTCCTCAATGATACGGGGACGGAATCCTTCCTTCAGACAAAGTCGATTCACAAAGCTGGTGTAGGCGGGAGCGGCGGTCGCCGAGATCATCACGAAGGGTTCCTCGGCCAATTCGCGGAGTCGGATGCTCGATTTTTTGGCGCTCCGATGACCGGGAGGCAGGAAGGCCAGCAGCGCTTCCTCCCGCCAACGGGTTGTGGCTAATCCTGCAGGAATCCGCTCGGGCGCGACTCCAACAAAAGCAATGTCGAGTTCGCCTCGAGCGAGGTGGTCCAGTTGCTCCGAGGGCAGGAGATCGTGGAGGTGCATTCGAATGCTGGGATGCTGGCAACGAAAGCGTTTAAAGACATCCACGAGTTCCGGTGAGAGAACGGCGCTGACAAATCCGACGGCAACCCGGTCGGTTTCCCCTTGTGCCGCTCGCTTAGCCGCCTCGCCGGCCCGGCGCAGTCGGGGGAGGATGTCTCTCGCCTCATCGCGAAACGCGATGCCCGCCGCCGTGAGCGCCACATGACGTTGGGACCGGTCGAAGAGCCGAACCTCAAGCGTTTCCTCCAAGCTGCGGATGTGCCGCGAAAGGGGGGGCTGGGCCAAGCGAAGGCGCTCCGCCGCGCGCGTGAAAGACAATTCTTCGGCCACCGCCAGGAAGCACTCAAGCTCGCGAAGAGAATACTCAGCCATACCGAAACAGTATCACACTAGCGTTAAAATAGTATTTTCATCAATCTGGAAACTGACGGAATGTTCCCGTGTTCACGATTTCCTTTCAACTATTTGTATCATGGCCAATCCCAAAAAATCCAAGTCCGCGCCCCCCGCGCATCGCCAATTTTCCTCCATCGTGCTCGACGGCCCCGACCGGGCGCCGAGCCGGGCGATGCTGCATCCCGTCGGGTTCACCAATGATGACTTCAAAAAATCCATCGTCGGGATCGCTTCTACCTGGAGCATGGTGACTCCGTGCAACATGCACATCGACAAACTCGCCAAAGAATCCGTCAAAGGCGTCGATGCGGCGGGCGGCAAAGGAGTTGAATTCAACACCATCACCATCTCCGACGGGATCTCCATGGGAACCGAAGGGATGAAATACTCGCTCGTCAGCCGCGAGGTGATCGCGGACTCTATCGAGACCGTGATTGGTTGCCAGGGTATGGACGGCGTGGTCGCCATCGGCGGGTGCGATAAGAACATGCCCGGCTGCCTCATGGCCATTGCCCGGCTCAATCGTCCGGGAATCTTCGTCTATGGGGGCACCATCAAGCCCGGGTGTTTCCGCGGCAAAGACGTCGATATCGTGTCCGTGTTCGAAGCCGTTGGACAGCACAGCGCCGGCAAAATCGACGATGCTGAACTCGATGGTGTGACCGCGGCGGCCATACCGGGTCCGGGTTCGTGCGGAGGTATGTATACCGCCAATACGATGGGCTCGGCGATCGAAGCGCTCGGCATGAGTCTTCCCAACAGTTCCGCCCAAGCGGCGGTCAGCGATGCCAAACTGATGGATTGCTTCGACGCCGGTGCGGCGGTGGTCAACATGATCAACCTCAACATCCGCCCTCGCGACATCCTCACGAAGAAGGCCTTTGAGAACGCCATCACGGTGGTCACCGCTCTCGGCGGATCGACCAATGCCGTGCTGCACCTCATCGCCATCGCCAACGCGGCCGGGGTGAAAATCACTATCGACGACTTCACTCGCATCGGGAAAAAGGTGCCCGTGCTCGCCGATCTCCGTCCCAGTGGAGCCAACGTCATGATGAAGCTCGTCGAAATCGGCGGCACCCTGCCTCTCTTTCGAATGCTCCTCGATGCCGGTTTGCTGCATGGAGATTGCATGACTGTGACCGGAAAAACCATGGCGGAGAATCTCGCCAAGGTGAAGCCCACCTATCCAGAGGGACAGACGGTGATCCGCAGCTTTGCGGAGCCAATCAAAAAAGAGGGACATCTCGTGATTCTTTACGGGAATCTCGCACCGGAAGGAGCCGTCGCCAAAATCAGCGGCAAAGAAGGTCTCGTGTTCCACGGCAAAGCCAAGGTCTATGAATCCGAAGAGGCCGGTATGAAAGCCATCCTCGGTGGCAAAATTAAGAAGGGCGACATCATCGTCATTCGAATGGAAGGACCCAAGGGCGGCCCAGGGATGCGTGAAATGCTCGGCCCCACCGCTGCGATCATGGGTGCCGGACTTGGCAAAGATGTGGCCCTCATCACCGATGGACGTTTCTCGGGAGGCAGCCACGGTTTCGTGATCGGCCACATCACCCCCGAGGCCTTCGTCGGCGGGCCGCTCGCGCTGGTGAAAAACGGCGATGAAATCCACATCGACGCGGAGAAGCGGGGGATCGAACTATTGATCTCCAAGAAGGAAATGGCAAAACGGAAGAAGGACTGGAAGCAGCCCAAGCCACGCTACACCAAAGGTGTTTTGGCCAAGTATGCCAAGCTGGTCAGTTCCGCTTCGACCGGAGCGATCACCGACGGAGATTTATGATCTGAAGGGCGGACTGGGCGAGCGCGGCGACGCGGGAGATCATCCTCTCGCCCGCCCTACCCAGTCACGAAACATCGCCAGAGCCCGACCGCGATGGCTGAGAGTGTGTTTGACCGATCCGGGAAGTTCTCCGAACGATTCGACATACCCTTCAGGGCAGAAAATCGGATCGTAGCCGAATCCGCCTTCACCGCGCATTTCGTTGGCGATGTGACCCTCCACGGTTCCGTCGAATTGAGCCAGAACCATCCCTGAACGGGCGAGCGCGAGGGAGCAGCGAAAGCGCGCGGTTCGTGCGGGAATGAGCGTGTCCGCTAGTTCCTGGAGGAGCTTGGTGCGATTGTCAGCATCAGTGGCGGAGAGTCCGGCATAACGCGCCGAATAGACTCCCGGAGCCCCACTCAATGCATCGACTTCAAGTCCGGAATCGTCGGCGAGGATAAAGCTGGTGGGACGAAACTGGCTGGCGGCGAGCGCCTTGATGACCGCATTTTCCGTAAAAGTGGTTCCGGTCTCCTCGGGGGGAGTCTGGCCGGGGAGGGAACTGAGATCCAAAATTTCGGAAAAAAGATCCCCCAAAATCTCCCGCATCTCGGCGGTTTTGTGGGCGTTGTGGGTCGCGATGAGGAGGGTTTCCGGCATGGCCCAGCATGGTGGAGGGCTTGCCGGATTCAACCGCTATCTCCCGGCATTGCGTTAACTCAGCCCGATGATTTGCCCCGAGGCATCTACGTCGATGTGTTCGGCGGCAGGTCGTTTCGGCAGACCTGGCATCGTCATGACATCTCCTGTCAAAGCCACCACGAACCCGGCTCCCGCTGAGACCCGCACCTCGCGAATCGGCAGAGTGAATCCGGTCACGGCACCCCGCCGCTCCGGATCCGAGCTGAAGCTGTAGGGTGTCTTGGCGATGCAGACGGGGAAGTGATTCACCTTGGTTTTCTCCAATGTCGCAAGCCGGGTGGCGGCTTCGGAGCTGAGCTCGATATCGTCCGCTCGATAAATCTCGCGGGCGACAGTACGGATTTTTTCGGTCAGGGAGAGATCGAGAGGATAGAGCGGCTGAAACTGACTTTCACCGGTTTCGTTGATGACCTGCAGAACCGCCTCGGCGAGCTTCTCCGCTCCCCGGCCACCTTCGGCCCAGTGGGTCGCGAGGATGCAGCGCACCCCAAAATCCTGGCATAGCGAGAAAAGCCGCTCCGTCTCCGCCGGAGTGTCGGCCGCGAATGCGTTCAGAGCCACCACTGTCGGGACGCCGAATTTCGCGATGTTTTCCAAATGTCGTTTCAGGTTGGCGAAGCCCTCCTCCACGGCGGCGGGATTTTCGTGTTTCAACTCATCGAGAGAAAGTCCGCCATGATACTTGAGGGCGCGGATCGTCGCGACCACCACGGCGGCGTTCGGCGTGAGTCCGCCCAGCCGACACTTGATATCGAAGAACTTCTCGGCCCCCAAATCTGCTCCGAAGCCGGCCTCCGTCACGACGATATCCGCGAGGCGCAGCGCTGTTTTGGTCGCGACCAGGGAATTGCAGCCATGGGCGATATTGGCGAAGGGTCCGCCATGCACGAGGGCGGGGGTGTGCTCCAGGGTCTGCACCAGATTGGGATTGAGAGCGTCCCTGAGCAAGGCGGTCATGGCGCCGTGGGCTTTGAGATCGGAGGCGAGGACGTTCCGCTTTTTCGCCCGGTCGCGCCCGATAATGATGCGACCAAGGCGTGCTTTGAGATCTTCCAAATCGGTAGCCAGGCAAAAAATGGCCATGACTTCCGAGGCCACCGCGATGTCGAATCCGGTCTCCCGGGGGAAATCGCGACCGCCTCCCAGTCCCGTGACCACATTGCGGAGGGAACGATCATTCAAATCGAGGCAGCGCCGCCAGGGGATCTGGCGGGGGTCGAGGTTCAGGTCATTGCCCCAATGGAGATGATTCTCAATCATCGCCGCGAGGAGATTGTTCGCAGCACTGATGGCGTGAAAATCTCCGTTGAAGTGCAGATTGATGTCATCCATCGGCACGACCTGAGAGTAGCCGCCACCCGCCGCTCCGCCTTTCAGCCCAAAGGAGGGCCCAAGGCTCGGTTCGCGCAGGCAGATCATGGCCCGGCGACCTAGCCGACTCAGCCCGTCGCCGAGACCGACGGTCGTCGTGGTTTTTCCTTCGCCGGGCGGGGAAGGGGAAATGGCGGTGACGAGGACCAGTTTCCCCTCCGGCCCTTGCAGTCGATCCTGCATCGCCCGGAGGTCGAGTTTGCCCTTCCATCGGCCATAAAGGATCACTTCATCGGGCGAGAGTCCGAGCTTCTCCGCCGCCAGATCCTGAATCGGTTTCAAGGTGGCTTGGCGCGCAATTTCGATGTCTTTCATGCTGCGGAGGATGTAGCCGCCGATGGGGAATGTGTCTTCCGAAAGGTTGTCAAAATCGCGGGTAAAATCCGATTTCTTTCGGGGGTCGCTTTGTCGGAGCAGACCCCTGCGGCTTGTGATACCGTAGCCCCCGCCCTTATGCCCGCACCGGATTCATCGTCTCGCCCGCTCGAACTGCTCGCCCCGGCGGGCAACTGGGAGTGCGCCCGTGCCGCCGTGGCGAATGGAGCCGACGCGATTTATTTTGGTCTGCCGCGCTTCAATGCCCGGCTTCGGGCCGACAACTTCACGATCGAAGAATTGCCCGAACTGATGGAGTTTCTCCACGACCACGGGGTGCGGGGATTTTGTGCGTTCAATACGTTGATTTTCACCAGCGAGCTGGAAGACGCGGTGGCTCAACTCCGCTGGTTGGATCAGTCGGGGGTGGACGCGATCATAGTGCAGGATCTCGGGCTCGCTCGCCTCGCGCGGGCCATGGTTCCAGGACTGCATTTGCATGCTTCGACCCAAATGACGATCACCTCGCCGGAGGCTCTCGCGGTCGTTCATGGGGCGCTCGGGCTGGATCGCGCAGTCATCGCCCGGGAGAATTCGCTGCGGGAAATTCGTTTGTTCCACGCCAATGAACCGGGGGCTGTCGAATTGGAAACGTTCGTCCACGGCGCCCTTTGCGTAGCCTATTCCGGTCAATGCCTCACCAGCGAATCGCTCGGCCAGCGCTCCGCCAATCGTGGTGAATGCGCTCAGGCTTGCCGGATGCCCTATGAACTGATCGTCGATGGAGTGGTCCGTGATCTCGGCGATCAGCGTTACCTCCTTTCTCCCCAGGACCTCGCCGGGGTGGCGGAAATCCCTGAGCTCATCCGTCAGGGAATCACGAGCTTCAAAATCGAGGGCCGTCTCAAAACTCCCGAGTATGTCGCGGCGGTGACACGAGTGTATCGACGCGCCATTGATGCGGTGCAGCAGGGAACGGAGGAGGCGAATGACTCGGCTCAGGATCGATACGAGATGGAGATGGTCTTTTCCCGCGGCCTCTCCACGGGTTGGTTGCATGGGGTGGATCATCAGGATCTCGTCCACGCTCGCTTTGGAAAAAAACGAGGAGCCTTGCTCGGGAGGGTTCGTCAGGCGGGTTCCGACTGGGTTGAAATCGACGGAGATACTCCGATCAAAGCGGGTGATGGGATCGTCTTCGACACCGGTGGAAATACCGATCACGAACAAGGCGGGCGGGTCTATGAAGTGAAGGAACGCCGCCTCTTCCTGCAACGCGGCAAAGTCGATTTTGCCAAGGTGCCATCTGGTGCCCGCGTGTGGAAGACGGACGATCCAGCCCTGAATGCGGAGCTCCAAAAGACCTGGAAGCGCGAGCGGCTGCCGAGGAAAAAGCGCCCCGTGTTTTGGTCGGTGACGGGCTCGGTAGGAGAGCCGATGGTTTTGCGCGATGAGACGAGCGGTTGTGTGGTCACTTCGGCGATGGCATTGGAGTCGGCTGTGCAACGGCCCTTTACGGCTGAGTTCTTGCAGCAGCAACTCGGGCGACTCGGGGAGACAGATTATGAACTGGCCGGGCTGAAGATGGAACTCCCCGGCGACGTCATGCTTCCAGTCAGTGAGTTGAACCGGATGCGGCGGGCGCTGGTGGAGAAGCTCGATCAGGCAGGCACCGGAGCGCCTCGTCGGGTCGCTGCCACCGAGGTCACGGTGGGGGATTTGCTACCCACGCGAAGCGCTGAGGTGGAAGAGATCCCGGCGGAACTCCGCGTGCTTTGTCGGAACGAAGCTCAAGTCCGGGCCGCTTTATCCAACGGGATCAGCACTATCTACGTCGATCTGGAAGATGTGCGCCGCTGCAAGGATCTCGTGGCGACGGTGCGCCGCGAAGCCCCGGAGGCAAAGGTCTATCTTGCTACGCCGCGCATTCAAAAGGCCGGCGAAGTCGGACTCTTCCGCGTCGCCGAGCGGGCTTTGCCTGATGGGGTGCTGGTGCGCAACTTGGGAGGAATCGGGTATTTCCGTGACCATCCCGAACTCGCCATGGTGGGGGATTTTTCTCTCAACGTGGCGAATCCTATCAGCGCCGATTGCTCATGGAGCATGGGTTCGAACATCTCACCGTTTCCTACGATCTGAATATAGAGCAGGTCCTGAATCTGCTGGCCGCCGCTCCTCCGGACTGGTTTGAGCTGACCCTGCATCAGCACATGCCGATGTTTCACATGGAGCACTGCGTCTTTTGTGCCTTCCTTTCCAAGGGAACTGACTCCACCAATTGTGGTCGTCCTTGTGATCGGCACGACGTGCAATTGAGGGACCGGGTCGGGCAGTTGCATCCGCTCAAGGCGGATGTTGGTTGCCGGAATACGCTGTTCAACGGAAGAGCCCAGAGCGGGGCGAGATTTTATACTGCGCTGCATGCTGCCGGTCTGCGCAAGCTGCGGGTCGAGTTGCTTGAGGAGGATGAAGCTGCGGCCAAAGAAACGATTCGCGCGTATCAGGATCTCCTCAGTGGCCGGAGCGGTGAAGAACTTTGGTCACGGCTCCAAGTGGACTCGCGGCTCGGAGTTGTCGAGGGAACGCTGGTGACGCGGTGAGAGAGTCAATAGGGTATGATGATCGACCAAACAGGGTTCGGTCGGCGACTCCAATCGGGTAGCCTTCTCGCCGAGGCTGCGGAGGACAGGACATTCTTCGTCACGACTTGATCGCACAACGATTACGGCTATGCCCTTCGTCTGAGCGGGGGATGCTCACCGTCCCTCAATCGATTCGGTCGCGAAGCGGCTCTCCGCTTGTTCAGCGGACCGAAAAAAGAGCAGCGAGGCTGCAAGGCACCAGACGGTATCGGCGAGGAGGGATTGGCGAAGGAAAAACCATGCGGGAGGGCTGAACTGAGGCAGGCCCGTTGTTTGGCTTTGCCACCATCCGGCGAGGGTCCTGGCGTAGGCGGGCTCCAGCGCCCAACTGAAGGTATTGGCGATGAGGTAAAAGGCGATCCCGCTCGCGAGAGTTCCCGCGAGGAGAGTGATCCTGGGATGGTTACTCCCCGAACATTGATGGGCCACCCAACCGACGCCGAGATACACCAAGGCCGACATGATCGTGTAAGCCCCCCAACCGGTGCCGCCGATCCAGCCGAGGACCAGATCGCTCAGGACTAAAAGACATAAGGGGAGAAACCAAGCCTTCCGCCCGAGGAGCATGGCCCCGCCGAACGCGATCGCCATCAGGGGGGAGGTGTTGCTGAGCACGGGAAACTGAGCGGCAATGACGCGATATGAAATCGTGATGACGACCAGCGACACGATAAGCACCCAGCGCGAGACAGGGAGCGAGGCGGGTAAGGTCTTCATCAGGTGGCTCGGAAGCAAGGAGCGGTGACCCGCTCAGGCAAGCGCGGTCAGCTTCGCGATGATGGCATCTTTGGTCATCATGCCCACTTTGGTTTCTTTCACTTCACCGTCTTTCATGAAGACAAGGGTCGGGACGGCCCGCACGCCGAACTTCATGGCCAGCTCGCGATTGTTCATGACGTCGGCCTTGGTGACCTTGGCAAGGCCTTCAACTTCTCCCGCCACTTGATCAAGCAATGGGGCCAACATTTTGCACGGACCGCAATGCTCGGACCAGAAGTCGATGACCACGGGCACGAGGGCTTGCTCGACCTCGGCGCTGAAGTTTTCGTTGGTGAGATCTACGATGGCTGGATGAGACATAGTCGGGAACGGGGGGGCGGAAGTTGGGAGGACAATCCGCGCCTCGAAGCGGGTAGCAAGCGAAAATGCCAAAATCCCATGAACCCCAGGTCCCAGCAGAACTGCCAAGGCGGGACTCTCGCGGGCACGGAAAAGCTTTGGACCGGTAAGATGGTCCGTAACAGAGGGCGGCTTTCAGAAACGGGTGTCCCCGCCCCCGCTCAGCTGCTGGCTCCGAATTTGGTGAGCGCCTCGATGGCCAGAACGGCGATCGAGAGGATCAATACGATGATGGCGAATGGCATAAGTCCGGCGTTAATTGTGGCCTCGTCGAGGTCAACATCTGTGTCGTCATCTTCTCCGAGAGGGATTTGTCCCGGTCGCGGGGCGAGTCGCCCACTGGTGGCTCCCAACGGGGCGGCCCTGTCAAGCTTGACAGTCGCAGGCGGAAGCGGTCGGGCGGTTCCTCCCCCAGGTTGCAAAGGGGTCGTGACCCGACCAACCGGGCCAGGACCGCCACCCCCTTGGGGAGATTTGACAAGAGGAATGGTCTTTGCGCCCAGAGGAGCACTGGCTGCCGGAGGGCCTGCGGGCGGAGCCAGAGGGGCTCCGGGAGGTCGGGGGGGAGCTGCGGTTGCGGACGTTGCGGCGGTAGCTACTGTCGCGGCGGGCAGGACGACCGGAACGGTCGGTCCGAGAGGGTCTGGTCCGGTGCTGACCGGACGGGTCGAAGCCAGCGGATCGGGACCCTTGGAAAGGGGAATGCCAGCCGGGGGAGGCGGAGGCGTCGGGCCACCTGCCGAAGGGGGCGGCGGAGGCGTCGGGGCACCCGCAGACGGCGGTCGCGGCGGCGTTGAGCCACCCGCAGAAGGCGGCGGCGAGGGAGTTCGAGGTGCGCTGGGCGGAGCTGGTGCCCCGGATGCTTTCAGCGGAGTCGGAGCTGACGGGGGCAGGATACTAGCCGTGGCACCTGGTGGAAAGATGGAGGCACTGAGGGGCTGGGTCGGGAGACTACCGGAGTCGCCCGATTGGAGGGGCTGGGTCGGGAGGCTGCCGGAGTCGCCCGAGTAAAGAGGCGTGGTCGGTCCGGTCGCATCGGCAGGAACGGGACTGCCGGTGCCACGAGGTGCGATGGGGCCGGACTCATCGGGCTGGGCACGCAAGCTGATCCTCACCGTTTCCTTTTTCAAAGGAACGGTCGAAGTGCTTACGGAAGGTTTTAGTGGGTCGGTATCGCTCATGCCGGGGCTTCGGGCCTATTTAGCCCGTTGAACAGTAAGGACTCGTTTCCCCGTCAATGTCAATCTCAGAAATGAGATTCCGCCGCCATACGAGCGATTTTTGCCCCATCGGAGGCACCTCAACGCCGGTTCTTCTCCTGTTTTTCAAACATCGGGATGATCTCCTGCTCGATCCAGGCAAAAGCGGGAGCGAGACCTCCCTCCACATAGATTGCCCCGATTTTCGCCTCGACCGTGGTGGGATTGCCAAAACAGGCGAGAAACTGGTTGCAGGTCATGCGCCGCAGAGCCTCGCCGGAGAGCTCGCCGTAGTGCTCAAGGATCCAGGAGCGGGCGTAAAGACCAAGCACGCTGTCTCCGATCCAGGCCAGCTCCTGTTCGCGGCGCATCTGCTCGCTTTTCCGGGGCGTTTTCATACCCGTTCGGAGAGATAGGCTTCGAGAGCCTCCCGGGTGATGGCGTAACGGGCACCACAGCGCGGGCAGCTCGCCGGGATGACTTCGGCATCGCCGTAGAGGGACATGATCGTCTCCTCGCTCAAGGCGGCGAGGATGGACAGAATCTTCGTATCGGAGCAGCCGCAGAAGAAGCGGAACTGACGTGTCTCCAGCAAGCTCAGGGTCTCGGTCGCGTCGATCACCCGGATGGCGGCATCGTCGAGGCTTTCGAGCCATTCCAAATCGCAATCCGGTTGGGCGGTGACCAGCACGAAGCTGTCGTTCTCCTCCCGGAAATATCGTCCCATCCGCTGCTCGCTGTCACGGTAGTATTGCTCGGCCACTTTGATAAAATTGCACTCGGTGACTTCGATCATGCTTTGGCTGGGCTCCCGATCCGGCACCGTCATCTGGGCATAAAAAAGATGACGATCCCGCTCGCGGACATCCTCGGTGAAGAGCCGCCCGGTGACATTTCCGCCGAGATTGCTCCCCGTGACAAATACATTCTGGAGCGGAGCCTGCCAGCTCAGGGTCCAGGCGACCGTTTCGTTCCAGGGACGGGAGGAAAGGTGGAGGGTGAGGCACGCCAGACCATCCTTGATCAATTCGGCTTGCGGTTCGGTATAGTGCAGCCCCTGCTCCATGACGTGCAGGTAGAAATCCATGAAAACTGCTGAGAAACTTCCTTGCACGAGCAGGGCATTCCGTTCCCTCACAAAGTAGCAGCGGATCTCGGTGGCTTCTGGAACGGAATCGAGGGGTTCGGGAGATTGCATCGGAGAGAGGGCGCGTCGGGAATCGGGGACGATGTTTCCAACGTATCCGGTCTCGGAAAAAGCGCAATTCCCGGCAAAGGATTGCTTGAAGGACGGGCCTCTATTGTGGTATTGCTTCCGGCTCGATTTTATCCTCCTCTCTCTATGGACACCTCCGAAATCATCCAACTGCTTCGGGATAACGAAACCTTTGCTGAGGCCGGCGCGGCGACGCTGGAGGCGATGGTAGCGGCTGGCTCACTGTCGCACCTTGCGGAGGGGGATTGTCTGCTCACCGAGGGCAAGCTGGGCGAGGCTCTCTGGGTGCTGGTCGCAGGGGAGGTTTCCGTCCATGTCGGGCGGGATGTCGTCAACCGGATCTCCAAGCCCGGCGAGATCATCGGCGAGATCGGGGCCGTTTCCCAGACGCCGGCTACCGCGACGGTACGTTGTCAAACGGCGGTGGAGGTCTATCGGATCCCCCAGAAGGAGTTGCATCGTGCCATGGCCGGCTCCCCGCAATTGGCGGCGGCGGTTTTGCGCTCCATGGCCAAGTATCTTGGGCGGCGCTGACGTTCCGGTGGTAAGTTCGAGGAACATGGCCGCTCCGCAAAACATCATCGGTGTCGTTTACGACTATGACCAGACCCTCAGTCCGACCTACATGCAGGACGAGGTCCTCTTCCCCCGCTTTGGGATCAATCCCAAGGAGTTCTGGAAGCGCTGCAAAGTGCTCGTAGATGAGCACGGCTACGAGAGCGAACTGGCCTATCTCAAAGCCATCCTCGATTGCCTGGAAATGGACGGCCCCAGCAATGCTGACCTTCGCGAACTGGGCAAAGGGCTCAAATTTTTCGAGGGCCTTCCGGACATGTTCGTGGAACTCGAATCGCTCCTCACCAGCGAGCAGCGGGCCATGGGAGTGAAGATCGAGCACTACATCGTATCGAGCGGCATCAAAGCTCTGATCGACGGAAGCGAACTGCAACCCTACATCAAAGAGATTTTCGGCTGTGAATTCGCCGAGGACAGCAGCGGACGGATCGCCTTCCCCAAGCGGGTGGTCTCCCACACCGCCAAGACCCAATACCTGTTCCGCATTAACAAAGGCCTGCTCGACCCCACCGAGGATGTCAATGACCACATGCCCGACGACTTGCGTCCGATCCCCTTTCCCAACATGATTTATCTCGGCGACGGGCCCACCGACGTGCCCTGTTTCACGGTCATGAAACGGTTCGGAGGCCATAGCATCGCCGTGTATAACCCTCGCGACGAGAGTCGGGTGAGCTTTCGCAAAGCCTACCAACTCTCCGGTCCGGCCGGTCGCATCAAATACATCGCCCCGGCCGACTATCGCTCTGGCAGCCACCTCCGGCTCGTGTTGGAGGAAATGATTCTCGACATCGCCAGCCGCATCGTGGAGACGAGGAGACGGGAACTGGTCGATGCCACCGTTCCGGCTCCGACGCATTAGTGTGATTGAATGAATCGTCTCGCGAGTGTGGAAGGACTCGCGCGGGAGAGCGCTATCCCTTTTCCGCTGGAAGAAATGCAGTCACGCCTGGTTCGAGAATGACTGGCTGGGCGTTTGGTAAAACATGGAGCCGGATTGCGGTGGCTGGGGGGCGCGCCCGGCGGACGTCGCTCCCGCAGCGGAAATCGCAAGCAGGCTGGCTCTGCTGAATCCTCTTCGGAAAATTTTCACCTCGACGAAATGGCATTTGTGAACTGCGGTGGTTCCCTTTTTTCTGAATCTATTTCAGGTTCTTGATCGCGGCTTCCGCGGCCTCGCGATGACGTTTTTCGACGTCCTTGTCCGCGAGCACGGATTGATAGATGGCGAGCGCGTCCGCCTTTTTCCCGGCGGCCAGCAGGGTGTCGCCGCGAGCGAGCAGGGTGGAGTGAAGCCAGGTGCCGCGCAGTTTGTCGGTGTCGATGCGCTTCAGCGCGGCGAGCGCGGCGTCGAATTTGCCCTGGCGCGTGAGGATGCGTGCGGTGCCCTGCACGGCGGAGAGGGCGTCGGCACCGCCGATGTTGGTCATTGGCTCAAAGATGCCGCGATAGGCCGCGAGCGCGGCGGTGTCATCCTTGAGCGTGCCTTCGCGATTCGTGCCAAGCGCAAGCTGGATGCCGTCGCGTGTCCGCGGCTCGCCGGTGAACTCGAGCGCACGCACGAGGTCGGCGTCGGCCTCTTTTCCTGCGCCGGTGACGGCGTAGGCGCGTCCACGGAGAAAGAGTCCGTCGCCGCGTTTCCAGAAGGGCCACTTCGCGAAGTCTTCGTCTGCGAACTGGGCGACGACGTCGTTCGCCTTGCCCTGGGCGAGGAGGTTCTGCATCTGCGCGGCCTTTTTCACGACCTCGACTGGAATGCGCTCGACGATGGCGTTGGCGTCGCCTCTCGTATAGAAGGCGGCCTGCTCCAAGGCGGCTGCTTTTTGAAAATCCGAGATCTTGCCGTCAGCGAGAGCGAGGAAGGCGTCGGCTTTGCGCTGCTGCGCGGCCTTGCGGAAGTCGATGACGAAGTCGGTGACGCTCGGGTCGGCGTCGAACTGATGCGAACGACCGTTGTAGAAGTGCGCAAACTTCATCGGCTCGTGGAAGCCGTTCGTGCCGGTGGGTGAGAGGGCGCTGAGCTCCTGGCCGTCTTCGCGAATGCGCTGGCGGCAGAGATTGATGTGCCACGGCAGGCTCTGCGTGGGGTGACGGCCGATGACCTGATTCAGCGGATCGTTTTCGTCAGCGGTGACGGGGAATCGAATCTCGACGGTCCAGTGATCGTCGGCGATGTGCGTGGCGACTTCGGCCCTGGAGTGCCAGCCGAACGATTTCCCAGCGCCGCGATCAAGATCGACGATGTGCCCGGCGGGGCTGATGGCGATTTGATAGTAGGAGTGCGTTTCGGTGGCGAGTTCGATCTCGATCGCATCGCCATGCCAGAGGGCCTGATCGCCATCGCGCGTGGAGGTGATGTTCGGCTTCTCGCCGGGATGCTCGTCGCAACGGATCGCGAAGTAGAGATTGCTGCCCTGCCATCCGGCTTTGAACGAGGTGCCGAAGACGGGCGTGCCGCCGGTCTGCAACTCGCGGAACTTGCCGGTCGCGGCCACGGGGCACTTCTGCCAGTATTCGTCATCGAGTTTGCCATCGATCACGATGTCATGCGCATCGCCGACGAGACGCACCGTTGGCACAGGGCCGCGTTTTTGTCCGAGTTGCTCGGTCTTCATGCGCAGGCCCTTGAGGTAGTCGTCGATGAGGGCGATGCGGTTGCCCTGCACGCTCGCGGCATCGGGTTTCGCCTTCGCTTTCTCAAAGAGCGCGAGCGCTTCATCGGCCTTCGACTTGTCTTCGTCCATCACCTTCCAGTTCTCTTCGCAGTAGGTGAAGAAGGCGAGCATCTCCGATTCTGCAGGGCCGTAGAAGAGGCGGCAGTATTCCTTGAGCGTTTCGTCGGAGTTGTAATCCTTGCCGCCCCAGTAGGCGCGTGCGGTAAAATAGACCATGAAGTGATTGAAGCCGATGCCCTTGGTGGCGAAATCCTGCGCCACGCTGAGCCAGATGTCCTCACCCTGCGAGATGCCCTTCGTGGCGTTCACGCTGTCGCCGAGCGCATGCGCGGCAAACGATGGCAGATACCAGCCGCGATCCGTGAAGGGATAGTTTTCGAAAATGATCAGCGGGTTGTCGGTCTTCTTCGCCCATGCGGCACGCAATGCCTCCGGCGCGGATTCACCTTCACCTTTCACTCCACCCTTGTTGATCGGGCGACGGCCGCCGACAATGACGACAAGCACGTTCGGCTCGAGCTTGTCGATCTTCAGTGGTGGCAGGGTGTACACGCCATACGCGGCGTTCTCCACGAGGGCATCAGGATGCGTCTTCGCGATCTCCTTCGCCACACGATTGACGAAATCCCATACGTGGTCGCTCAAAAGGCCGCGCTCGTTGCGCTCGGGCGAGTCCTTGCCTTTGCATTTCTCGCACTGGCAGATCGCCGTGTAACCGTCCGGCGGCATGATGGAGACGGACTTGAACTTGTAGTTGTCCAGCAGGGCACGGGCGTAGCGCACGGTCTCATTGAACAACTCGTCATTCGAGTAGCAGAGCTGGCACTTCGAGTCGCCGGGTTTGAAGTCGGTCTTCCCGCCGTAAATCGCGAACCAGTCCGGATGCCTGGCGAAGACGGCCTCGCGGTTCGTCATGCCCGACATGCCGTGGGCGATCTGCAGGCGCTCATCGTTACGCAGGCCGAGGCGCATGACCCACATGGATGTGTCGTAGCCGGAGGTGCTGAAGCGAAAGTTGAACTGACGCAGCGGGAAGTCGGGCGTCACCGTTTCGTCGAGCTTTGGCAGCGGAATCGTTTTCATCGACGGCAGCACCTCGCCGAGTTCACCCGGCAAATACCAGCGCGCGCCGAGCTTGCGCAGGTAGCCGCTGACGGCATTGAAACTGCCGCGTTCATCGAGGCCCCAGATTTCAAGTGTCTCCTTCTTGTCCGTGGCCACGCCGTCCGGTTTGCCGGTGTCGCCGGGAAGCCGCAACCGGTTCTTATACAAACCAGCGCTCGGCATGCCATAAGGCGCACCAACAATCTCCTCCCACTCCGCCTGCGCACGCGGGATGTCGCCATTGTTCTTCGCAAACGGCTCGATGGGCGTGAAGTCGCTGTCATCACCGATCAACGCCATCCAGTCCGGTCCGGTGACGATGCGATACGCACCGTCCTTCAAGCCGTCCGCCTTCACCGGATTGCCCGCGCTCGCACCGATGAAGATTTTCACCGCGTTGCCCGTTGGTTTTGTCACGATCGGCAGCCGCGCCCCGCTGATCTTCTCGATCTGCATGCGAAACTCATGTGCGGCGACACGGACCATGCGCGAGGGCTGGTCGCTGATGACGATCTCCGC